>Ga0182024_10026126_pt1 | contig 10271 bp, 10 predicted proteins | sample P32metaG_FD_120480 | JGI IMG/M metagenome (GOLD analysis project Ga0182024, IMG submission 120480) | Permafrost microbial communities from Stordalen Mire, Sweden - P3-2 metaG (Illumina Assembly) | ecosystem: Environmental > Terrestrial > Soil > Wetlands > Permafrost | place: Sweden: Stordalen...
CAATTTCAATCATTGGGCGAACTACCCTTTTTGTCGAGCTGTTACATTCAATTGTTCTTACACGTCCGGCAGCGGCAAGACTTCGTGACTTAGTAGCGGCACATCCTCGTGGCTAATCACAGTCCTGCGGTTATTCCAGGTGGAAACTTGTTTTCGGCGCGAGGAGCGAACGACAGGATAATTTTGGCGCCGGGGAAGGAGGAAAAGGCCGGTTGCATCCACCTCGTAGGAAAGTTCGCAGGGAGGAAGATTGAGGTCAGTACCTCGGCCCCAGAAGTAGAAGCACAATCATTTGAACAAAGCTTGGACTGATTCGGGCCAACAGTTCAATGTCTGCGCGTTTCAAGGGATTGTAAGGGCGAGTGTTTTCAACAAGGGCGGCGCTTACATCGTTCGCTAGCAGAGCCTCATTCGATGCCCTGTCCAGTCCGGCTGCGTATCGTCCGGCGAAATCGAATACTTATTCCGACGCAAATCGAATAGTCGGTCGGTATTCGATTTCCGCCGGAATTCCTATTCGATTTGAACCGCAATACGCATCCGGCGAAGGAATCCTTGATTATTTGCTTCAGCTCGTCTCGATTCACCTGTCCTTACCGCGTGCGGTCACGCTACACGGGGAAACCAAATGATCAGCATTCCTCTCTCTAAGTGGCTGGAATATACTTTGTTGTTTGTTGTCCTCTTGTGGCATTAACTAAGCGGTAGGCCGGTAAATTGAAAACTTGTAAACCGAGCAATATTCCAGCTCTCAGGAACATGAGAATCGTATAATGGGGGTAGTCCAGAATAGGGCAAAATTTCTGGTATAGTTCTGGCATCGAAAGGGATTTTTGAATTGGCTGTAACAGTCAGCAGGTTGATGATTCAGCCATTCCGCTGTCAGAAACAGAATTCTATTTTGGTATGCTCTAGGATGAAAGCAAACCTGCAGACTATGATCTCGCCGATCAGATCATTTTGATCTCTAAGCGGTTTGTTAGAGCATCGAAAATTTAAATTTCGATAACAGTCAGCAGGTTGATGATTCAGCCATTCCGCTGTCAGAAACAGAATTCTATTTTGGTATAGTCTAGGATGAAAGCAAACCTAGCAGACTATGATCTCGCCGATCAGATCATTTTGATCTCTAAGCGGTTTGTTAGAGCATCGAAAATTTAAATTTCGCATTGGCCATAACAGTCAGCAGGTTGATGATTCAGCCATTCCGCTGTCAGAAACAGAATTCTATTTTGGTATAGTCCATCGCAGTGAAAGCAAACCAAGCGGATTATGATCGGATTGGTGAGATCATTTTGACTCTCTGAGGGCTCAGGCTGAGCATCGAAAGCCACTAAAGCCAATTGTTGAGCAGTCGCAAATCGGGATTCCGCACTCAGTTTTCATAACCTAAAAACAAGGCGTTGCGTCCAAGAGCGCCAAGAATATCGTCACAGAGGTTCACCCGTACGAGTGTGCCTCTTTGTTTAAAACGTCCTGAAGAAAACCCATAGGAGGAGTTGAACGAATGGCACAAATGAAATGGGACAGTGTAAATATGCAAAATCGAGACATACGAGCTCGGAATATAGAAGAGTCATCTGGTCAACGGCAAATTCTAGGTGTTAGATCACAAACGAAAGAGCCAGAGATCTCACTACGAGAAAAAAAGAGCCACGCAGCAAAGCACCCGTCGTCACTAAGGCTCGAAATAAATACGCTATGCCAAAAGCCATCCTGTCCCGTTTGTATGAGGCAGTGGCAGTAAAGAGTTCGCAACGACCCGCCGTTATGTGTGCACCTGGAAGCCTTACCGTAGGAGAAACAGGAAAAACATGGTAACAACACTAACGGCGGCTTCCGCATTTCGCAGCAATCGCGTGGCGTCCGGTTTCCGGCAGAAGACAGCCCCTGAACTGCCCTCGGACTTTGTCGGCGCCCCGCCTGCAGCGCCTGCGCCAATGCGCGCACCCAGGGGACCCGGCGTCAATTGCGCAGATAGATCTATTCCGGCTGATATGAACACAGATAGAGGTTACCGTTTATGACAGAAAATGCCACGATTGGCAGCACTGCAGGTGGTACTGAATTAGCCATGCTTCGAACAAAGCTGGATTCGCTTGGCCAGCGACTCGATGGGATAGCGATCTGGAATTCATCTGTAAGCGCTCATATGCATCGCCAATGTGATTCGTCTTGAAGTGGAGTACCGTACCTGAAACTTTTTCTGACCCCGCAGTATCCAGGATCGGTAGACCATCTCGAATGCGCAGCTGTCCACTCACGCTGCAATCTTATTCTATGTCGGAGATATACGCTTTAGACTCAATGGCCAGAAGATACCAAAGAAGTGGAAAAAATTGGAGGAAGAATACAAATCACATTGAGTGAACTCTTGTTGTGACCTCTAGAGGCAGAAGGAAGATTTAGACGGTACGTGGTTACAGTTAAAGTCGTGCCAGTGTTCCAGCAGTTTTTTATTAAATGCAGATATTTTGCACTCTTGCCTGTTATGGTGCAGAACCGGAGACTCTGTCTTGAGATTCCTACAGCATCTGATCGGAAGCCAGCATATCTGCGATGAAGGATGTAACTCGGATGCCACTGGTCAACCACGACACAAGAGAAACTATTATCAAACTCGTCTACTACGGTCCACCCGGTGCCGGTAAACGTACGAGCGTCAGATGCCTGTATAGCAGCAGCCTACCAAAGGAAACTCGCACCCGTGAACACCAGATCTCATGGCTTAGGCCTGAGCACACGCAGTTTGCTTTCTTCGACTTCCCCCTTCCAGAGTCCCCAGTAACTGGATTCAATACAATATTCTCAATTTACACGCTCTCGGACTTTAAGGCGTACCCAGAAACGCGGCAGTCGATTTTCCGTGCTGTCGATGGCATAGTTTTTGTTGCCGATTCGAATGAACGTCGACGAAATGCAAACTTAGAAGCTCTCGCGGAGTTACAGCAGCACCTTAGCAACGCGGATTTGAGCTTGAACGAGCTTCCACATATTTTTCAATACAACAAGCGGGATCTTGCCAATGCCATGCCGTTGCAACGTATGGAGAGCGACTTGAACGTCTTTGCTATGCCAAGCTTCGAAGCCGTTGCCTCGCAAGGAGTGGGTGTTGTTGCCACAATGGTTGCCATCTCTAAACTGGTACTGCATCGCCTTCTCAACGCATTTACGCAAAAGAAGTCAGTGATTTTGAAAGAGCTTATGCGAAGGGGTGTCACCTACATTGACGAATCACCACCCACTGGCAAGCTGGCTGATCTCTCATATTCCGATGTCGACAGTCCACACCTTCCCTGTCTCGATAGCGGACCGCTGATGAGATACATAGACGAAGTCTCAGCTCGTCACGATCGCGGCTGGCTCCCACTTAAAAAATCCTCTCCCGAATACGCAGCGCACCGTGTCTCAATCTTTAACCAAATCGACTCATTGCCGGGCGTAACAGGATCGATCTTTGTCGGCTACGACGGCTCACTCGTCACCAGCAGTTTGGCGCATGACACAAGCAAGGTGATTTTTTCATTGGCTCTGTATATCAGCACATCCAATGCAGCCAAGCAGCTTGGACACCAGCATCTCCACCAGCTAGTATTCTTGACTAATTGCGGGTTTCTGATAGTCGCCGACTTCAGAGGCGGCATTCTGATCGTCGTCACCAACTCCCAAGAAACCGAATGCTTGCTCGCCGTAGAGCGCACCATCTGCACTAATCTTGATGCCTACTAAGTATTCCACAGTTCTCGTATAAAGGTCGTGCCTAATGTCCTACAGCAGTATCGCGCAGGCGCCAGAACACACAACCGAGTCACGATTGAAGCGGTCGATCTCCAACCTTAGCAGCGGACATATTGCAACAGCATTACCCCATCAAGAAAGCAGTGCGACTGAACGGTGCCTTTCGTGCTCAGCGGAACTAGAAACTGAAAGCAAGTTCTGCAGTCGATGTGGCACACGAGTCTCAGTTGCTTCAGTTGCTGCTGTATTCCTTGCTGTACTCAGGTTGATAGGGTTGCTGCAACCAGCTCCACAACAAGACACGTGGATCGTGGCACCAACCCCTCAAATGAATGAGTGCAACATGAAGAGGTGGCCATACTGCGGCGAGCAGATCAAGGCGGCCGCCATTCTTTGTAGGTTCTGCCGCAGACAGATTAACAAACCAATTGGGAATCTATCTCCACGCGACAGGTTACCTAGAATGAACGTGAAAATGCTATTCGAAGGGCTGAGATCCAATGTCACAATTGCTTACAACACGCATGGCGAGGGCTCCTTTAAGCATTTGGAGGCTATGCGACACCTAATTTCATTCCTTGAGCAAAGTGAATTTAACCGCACATTAGCAACAGCCCTTAGATTTAGACTTTCAGAGTTGAAATCACATGACTCCAAAATCTGTCCGCACTGTATGGAGTCCATCAAGAGGGGCGCGCACATATGCAAACACTGCGCTTCTCTTCTCGATTCAGACACTGCAACCATCCGAACTATAAAAGATGATCTCAAAGCTGCAATCGCTAGCGATGATTTCGCGCTAGCAGTACGGCTCTTACCACTGGGGCAGCAGTCCGCTTATCACTGTGAACTTGAGCGTAGGCGCAAGCACGCCAATGTAAGTTATGTCCTGTGCCTCCTTACAGGTTTTTTTGGAGCGCATAGATTCTACATGGGCGAACGCGCATTGGGTACGACCTATTTGGTGTGTACTCTGCGGTCGCTGGCGACATCAGGCATTTCTTTAATGGTCCCGATCATTGGGTGCTTAATTGATCTGTTTCTAATTCCCGCCCAGGTTCGAGACGTGAATGATCGGATCCGGAAGCAGATACTCACTGAGATCGCCAATCGGCTCGGGCGGCGCTAATGATTGGCTCTATCAATCAAGCCTACCAGCTTCCTGTTTTACATCTTGGCGGATTTAATACCACATTGGTGCCACTTTTCGAGAGTGCGGATATTTTGCGTCGGCATGCTCTAAAGTGAAAATCGCACCGATTTGTGCTGGGTATCAAAGGATGTTGTTCTTCTTTTTTGCTGACGGGTGTGACACTGTTGGTTGGGTCGCAATTTAATTAGTGGAATCAGCATAATCGGGAGTATATTGTTAACCCGCTCTGAAAAGCCGGCCGACAGCCAGCCGCATGCAGTCCTCTCTTAGAAGGAAGGAGGATAATCTGATGGCACGTTTCTCTAATGGTCGAGATTCGGATGCCACCGCAAGCGGTAGCATGCGGTTTCCGAAAGAAAAAAGCGGCGGCGGTGGAGAACAGTCCACGGAGAAAAAGAGACACGGCGTTTCTGACAACGCCATTCAAGACATTGAACTAGCTCTGCGGCAGGGCGCAATAGTAAACCCGAGAGTCTACGCAGAGTATGTGCAATTGTGCGCAGCGCGCGGGCGCACTGCAATGCCGCCGATTTCTCCACAAACTGACATGCAGACGCGGCGGGCTGGAAGAAGCGGCGAGCGGACTATGACCTCACAGGGGATGCAAGCGGAACACGCTCGTTTACTATCATCTGACGATGCAGAACCTGGTGCGTCAATCTTGGATATGCTGGTCGCGGCGGCCACGAGTAACGACACAAGGCCAATATGCTCAGACAAGTCTGCCCTACCAACAGCTGATGATAAGACGATTTCGGAGCAACCGACATCGAGAGCGAATTGCGATCAGTCCAGTCCGGCTTTGAGTGCCGATAGCCCTATGGCACGATCAACTGAGACAAGCTCGGCCAGGCAGCCCCAATCAATTTGGGATAAATGGATTATCCAATTCGCCCTGGGGTTGGTGGGGGTTGAGACGATGGTCGTCTATTACGCGTGTTACGTCAAAGCATTCGGGGAACAGGACATTTGCGCATTGAGCCTTGTAGCGTTATCTGCTTATACAATCGGATGTCTATGTAAAGAGCAAACTGACATCTCGCAACAAAGGATCGTTCGTTTTTTGCTTGGCTTAGCGCAGGTCCAAGCAATTGTGTTGTGTGCGGTTGCAATCTTATGGTTGAACAGTTGCGACAGTCAGGGAAACATATTTTTCTCCATCCTGGTAGGCTTGTATCGTCACGGGTCCATTTGGCAAAATGGTTGCGGCAACGCGGTAAACATAATGGTTGCCAGCCTGGTGGCCTGGTCGTGTTATGGAATCGGCTTCGTTGTCGGAATCACGAGCGAAAGATCCTGTGCTCATGAGGAAGAAAGTTAGAGATAAGAGCGGTAGCTCGACAGTCACCTTCTCGGCAAACCATCAAGTATTTAGAGGTAATCCGATATCAAGATCCCATCGTACGAATCGCCCCCCAAGCGGCTCGAAAAAGAAAAAGCCCGACACAGTGGCCGGGCTTGACGGATTTACTTGCCGTTCTTCTGAACTTGTTTCCATGCTTCTCTATGATTTAGCTTGAGTGACTCCACCGCCAGTTTATACTCATGTTCGTCAAAGTGTTGCCTGAAGTGTAGACAACGATCGCCCAATCGCAGTCCTCCTCATACCACCCTTTTAAGCCCAATCCACCACATGTTGCTTTCTTCAAAGCCAACTCGACTTTTGCGTTTGCTACCGAGTTGAGCCGATAACCACCATGCGATGCGGTTGAGATTCGGGTGATTCCCGGAGCCACATCTTCAGCCGATTACACTTTGCCCCACGGGGGTCGCTGCTTATCAGATGAACAGTTCGTCCAAGAACGTTCTGCTTGGCCATTGAATCGCTTCGTTTGGTAATAGTTTTCTTCATATGAGCATCTCCTTTCGGTTGCGGCTGCGCTGCCGCGCAATAACGCCCTGCAAAGCGGCGCCCCAAAGTCAATCGCCGGATGTTCAACCACCTTGATGAATTGACTTTGGGTTCGTCCGCTTTGCGACAATGAAGCAAGCGGCAGCGCCATTTTTTCACTGAACACTCTAATCGAGATGAATTTTGGGACCAAATGTTGGTGAGGTGCCACGAACGGCCAATTTGGTGATACTACTATTGGTGGCTAAGTTGTCGTCTAACTGTCTTCGTTATCTTGCCGTTTCACGCAGCGACTCACAGGTAAAAACGTCCTCTCCAGGCAATCTTGTTCCATCATCATTTCTGTTCGAAATGCGTTTTCAACGGGACTGATTGCATCTAACCCCTGATTTAGCGTGGGCGGCCAGACCGGCAGTGCCAGCATTCTATGGTTGCGCGCGTCCGACGGTTCACGCTTTGCTGCCAGCTATGTCCGTTTTTACAGCGCCACCATACCTTGCGTAGAGTTCCCACTGTAACATCTGATGGTGTCAGCTTTCCGTTCTTAGTTTTGTCCCATTGCTTTGCTATCTTGGGATAGAGCGAGGCGACTGAGTTTGTCGATGATGCGCGCTTTCCAGCGCAAAAAGGACATCCTGAGCCGTCTTGTGTTCTATTCGCCGGCGTGGCTTGCCAGACGTGATCACTACCTTTGCGACAAAACCACCAAACTTTTTTCTTTGATGAACATACGACTTGACTCGGTTTTAAGCTGCCGTTCTTTGTCGGATGAAATTGCGCTGCCAGACGAGGGTATTTTGCTGTTAGACAGTTTTGTGCTCTCAGTCTTTGATTTGCACACGATCGGCAGCCTGAGCCATGGCGAGTCCTATCAACTATCCTTGCTCGCCACTGATGATCATAACGGCTGCACCGCCACCACACTCTCTTGCTTGAGCGCCAGGTGATTTCCGTAGGGCGCAGCTTTCCGTTTTTCTTTGGATGCCACTCCTTCGCAATTCGCGGAAATATGGTCTGAAGACAATTGGTGATTGAAACTTTCTGCCCTGCGCAATATGGACAGCCATGCTTGGCTAATGCTCTTGAAAAAATCCGCGCTTTCCATTCGTGATCCGCACCCTTTTTACATTTCCACCAGGCAATCGCTTGCGATCCTTCCGAAAAATCAGCTGGCATCCAGTCACCGTTTTTGGTTGGGTGCCATTCTTTAGCTATTCTCCGATGGCTTCGGACCAACGATACAAATTTGTCATCGTGGTCGTTTCGAGCATACCAGCGCTTTGAAAGGCGTTTTCTCGCTGTCGTTTCTGGATGCGTGCGCAGGTATCGTTTCCGTGCTTCATTGCACGCAGCACAGCCGGATCCTCTAAGTGTTCGACTGGATACTTGGCAGGCCCATTCGTGCTTGCAAGCCTTACAGCGCCACCACACTTTCTTCAGTGATCCATAACCGATATCGCTGGGTTTGAGGTTATTGTTTTTCTTCGGATGCCATTCGGCAGCCACCTTGGGGTGTCTTCTGGCAAGTGAGTTCTCGCTGCGAGCTCGTTTGACGCAATAAGGGCAACCAATCGGGGTTTTGCTAGTTCTGTAGGCAATCTTGGCCTTGTACTCACCCTTACAGTCCATGCACTGCCACCAGCACTTCACGCTAGACGCCCTGCTAAATGATTCCGGTCCCCAACCAGCGTTCATTGAGTAGAGCCATTGCGCCGCTATGTCAGGCCTGGCATCAGACAACGGAACAGTATTTTCGCGGCGCTGACCGCAAAACGGCTCTTTCACATCTTCGATTTCAATTGGGTGTTTTTGCATGGCCGTCTATTCAGATCCGGCAGACTTTGCGGTGATGTTCTTCGAAAGAGTCTCGTGACAAACAATAAAGCGCTATTACTTCGGGCTCGCCTGTGCTCACAGACTGCCCTTTCGTGACGCAAATCTAACAGGTCTGTGTTGTGCGTAACTTCGGTATGCAGTCGTCCAACAACATTCTGTTCGACAACGGAAACGCTCTTTTTGGCAATGGTCTTCTTCATTTGTTCAACTCCTATCAATTGCGGCTGCGCTGCCGCGCAATAACGCCAGGCAAAGCGGCGACCAAAAGTCAATTGCCGTGATGCCCAAACCACCTTGATGAATTAACTTTGGGTTCGTCCGCTTTGCGACAATCAAGCAAGCGGCAGCGCCTTTTTCTCACTCAGACCGGCAATCGAAATGGCCACTTGGGCGAGCTAAATATTGGACACAGCAGCCGCGAATTATAAAGGAGTAATGAGCGACCATTTACGGTCCGAAAGAGCATGCGAATCGAAAGCGTATATGTTCACTTGCCAATGATATTATTTTGAGACTAACGAGTGCCGCTTCGTTGAGTTCACCGATGGGCAGCTTCAGAGATTATCCATTATCCAGAGATACCAGCCCAGAGGCAGAGAAAGTGCTCTTCCAATTGCTGGCCAGAAAAACTCCCGCTGAAAAGGTAAAGATGGTTTCCCAAATGAGTGCTACGATGCGCACTCTTGCGCTGAGTGGGTCGCGCAGCCGGCATGCGGATGAGACAGAACTCCAGCTAAAAATAAGGCTGGCAGAAGGGACGATCGATTAGCAGTACGGGCACGCTTGGGCGCGCCGGATTCGTTTGTATATTGTTGCTTGCCATGCATGTCGCCTGTTCGCTGGGCATTGCCACCAAACCAACCTTTTACTACCGTTACCCGGAATTTGGCTGGGGCGAAGATCGCCGTTCTTTGATGGATGCCACTCTGTCGCAAGGGCTGAGTGTTTTCTCGCGAAATTGTTTGTTTTCGATGCCCTTTTGTTGGAACAAAATGGGCAGCCCGTTTTTGCCCGCGTTCTATCATTGATTTTCGCTAGCCAAACGTGATCGGCGCCGTTGCTGCATTTCCACCAGACAGCTCTATTGCTGCCAGGCGTTACTTGTGTCGCTTTTAATGGCCCATTTTTTGTCGCATGCCATTGTGCCTGAAGTTCAGGGAAGAGTTTGGCGAGATTGTTTGTCTTCGACAGTTTTGTACGCGTTTTGCCTTTGATTGTGGCGGCGCACATTGGACATCCAGATCCGACACGCGTTCTGCTCACTGGTCTGGCACACCAGACGTGTGCACGGTCCTTGCAGCAACGCCACCAAATCGGTTTGAGGGAGCCCGGCACCACCGACCACGGCGTCAAATCGCCATTTTTTACTGGATGCCATTCATCTGCGATGCCAGGATAAGAGACAGCGAGGTTATTGCTATCTGTCGCCTGGCGCCCGGAACAAAATGGACATCCCGTTTTGTCGTCCACTCTGCTCCTTAATATGGTCTGCCAGACGTGCTCTTTCTTCTTGCTGCATCGCCACCAGACAAGCTGGTGGCTGCCGGCTACTATTTCAGCGGCGGTCAGACCACCGTTTTTGGAAGGATGAAATTCACGGGCCAATTGGGGATACAGCACTGCCAGGGAGTTTGTCGCTGAACATCGGTGATTGCTGCAGAATGGACAACCGGTATCATCTCCGGTGCGCGA
>Ga0182024_10026127_pt1 | contig 10271 bp, 11 predicted proteins | sample P32metaG_FD_120480 | JGI IMG/M metagenome (GOLD analysis project Ga0182024, IMG submission 120480) | Permafrost microbial communities from Stordalen Mire, Sweden - P3-2 metaG (Illumina Assembly) | ecosystem: Environmental > Terrestrial > Soil > Wetlands > Permafrost | place: Sweden: Stordalen...
CCTGTCAAACCGTCTACCAGCTCGCGTGTTAGGTGCTGGCCGTGAGTTGTAATTGAAATCCCCAGACCCGTTTCCCGCCACAGGGTGCGGCACAGCTCGGGCAAGCTGCGATAGAGCGTTGGCTCGCCGCCCCCAAATGCGACCTCCAGCGTTCCAAGCCCATCCAACTCCCTGCACCAGCCGATGATGTTCTCTGCCTGTAGCGAGTGATTGCTTTTCGTGGCGTAGCAGAAGGGGCACGACAAATCACAGGCATTTGTCAGGGCGATGCTCATCACCGCCGGGCCCAGGTCAACGCTCTCGCGCGGTATTGGCGACTCATCCAGTAAAACATGAAGTCCGGAAGACCTGTCATAGAGATGCAGGCCTTTGGCCTCCCGGCGAAGTTTCAAGGCGCGCTCCCCGTGATTTTGATTTCCGTAGGATTTTTTAGCAGCAGCAGCTTGATGATGCCGCCGATGTCGCCCGTTTTAATGTCTGAAACAGTCACTGTTTGCTGCTCTAGCTCAACGGGGCAAGGACTATCGATGCCCATCGCAAACTCGGGATCCCTCGGTGCAAGAAGAGGGAGCGTAGGAAGGCGCTCTTTCCATGCTGCGATGAATGCAGCGCTGTCCGGATATCTTTGTTCCCACTCTCCATTTACGAAATCCTCCACGATTTCACGGGCAAACGCCGCATCGTCCAAATTCGCAAATGTGCCCACCACCGTAATTTGCGCGGAGTGCGCGGAGCCGTAACTCCTCCAGATCTTCATGTGCAAGCCTCGCCTTCGTTAAAAGTGCGCAATCGTGCGAAATGATAGAGGGAAATGATACTAACAATCGCAAATCGCCAGCAAGGATCAATGCCAAATCAGGCGGAAAGACTCGGCGGTGATAAGCCCGAAGGTTCCACGGTAAACGAAAACAATCGCACGGGATGAAAGAAGAACGATGCCTTGACTCCGATGACGGCTCCGAGATGATTACTTCAAAATCCACTTTCCTAACATCGGCTGCTGCGAAGCCAGATCGTCCGCCCGGCCCACCTGCCTAAAAGCCGGTCTCCCCAAAGGCGCCAGGAAGCAGTCCCATGCCACCATAGGGAATCAAGTCTTTCTCCCACTCGTACATACCCGGTCCCGGATCGTTGTACGCCGCCATACTCGCCTGTTGGTCCCTTGCTTGCACCCAGTTATCCCATTCGTCCATTTGGATGGTGTCTGTCACATGGAAAACGGCGCGCGCGTTGTAGTCGTAAGCCAGCACCTGATTGCTTCTTAATTGTTGGGACTGACTCGAGTCCCCCGCCCGAACGCGACCGTCAAAAACCTCCACCCGCAAGTTCTCGCGGCTCAAATCCGCCCGGAATTCAGCCTTTCCGTGCGGCAGAAGACTCGCTCCAGATGCAGTGAGAACGAATTCATCGTGCCTTCTGGGCATGACGTGAATCGTCGCGAAGCCGGCAGCAAGGTTCAAATGGCTCACATAGCCACCGTGCATAGCGTTGCCCATTTGCAGGAAATCGACGCGAGAAAGCTCGCCCACGCGGACTGTCGAGCCGTTTTCAAATTGCACCTCGACGAAACTATTTCTCGCCGTCGCAATCGAAACTCCCTGCTCGATAGGCATGTTCAAATCGGCGCGCGTCCACCTCGGAGATCCAGACCTTCGCGCGATCACCGTGCCCTCAACTAAAGTCAGACTCACAGCGCGCACGTGAGAATGCGTATTAGCCCAAACCGAAGGAACAAAGAAAGGAACAACAAAAAGTGTTACAAGTGAAGAGATGGTAAGAGAAGCCGATCTTTGCTTGCACATAACATACCCCTCGCGGCGCTCTTCGCCCATTCGCCAGAGTTGTCGAACCGTTGAGAATGGTTCGCTCAGTGGACCTGACGCTGCTCGTCTGAAAGCCCTTGCATGACGCGATCGAACCGATCTGCCGCTAACTTTCTCGCCGCCGCAAAATCATCGATAGGTGGTGGAGTGCAAACGACAGGCTCCCCTTTGAGTTTCGCTGCGGCAATTTCAGCCACACGATTGAATTCCATCTCGAAGCCTGCCCTCGTGCGGGCAAACTCTTCTTCAGTCGCTCCTTGCGGCGTTGGCAATTGCCTCACCACTTGCACACCCTGTGCGGCAGCAGACTCTGCTTTCGCAGCTTCCTCGGGCGTATTGAGCGCATTGTCTTTGCAATCCGCAGCGTATGCCTCCGCACGGGTCAGGAGGGCCGAAAAACGCTGATCGCCCGACTCAATTTTTGGGGGCCACGCTAAGGCCAAGCCGTAGTATGGATCCGCACCTTCCTTGGCGACCGCCAGGAGCTTGTCCACGTAGACGATGGTGTGAGGGTAATCCCGTAACGAATAATACGTCCGGTAATAAAATTCGTACGCGAATGGCATCAGCGACGAATTGGGAAATTCGGCGGTAAAGTCATCCAGCAGCTTGATCTTCTTCGTTGGGTTATCCTGGCGCATCTGCGCCTCGAAAGCATTGAACTCAGCCAAAGTGTACTGCGGCTTATCCTGGGGCGACGAGTAAGTTGCGCCTGCCGATACCACCAGCGCAACGAAGAGGAAAGTTGTCAGAAGCGTCTTTTGGGAGCGGAAGTTAGGCGGTTTCATAGTGCCTTTCCTATTCCAGCCCAAGGTATGCGAGTTGAAACTGTCGGTACGATACACCTTGAAACAAGATTTTTCTAGGGAAGCAGAGTCGGGCTTGGCAATGGAGGCATGATTCACCCCGATGTCTCGGGAGTGTCTCTCCTCGTCTCCTCTCAATTTTCTGCAATCTTGATTACGACCTGAACGAAGTCCACTCGCCGCAGCTCTCCCGCGAGGCGATCGGAAGGCCTCGCTTCGGACACACTCGATTGATGTACGCGACCTCGGGTCGGGTTCCACAATTCTGAGCGTTCTCGTTTTCAAAACTCAACTCGACCCCCGAACGCTCCTTCGCGATCAGGGGATTTGTCCACTTGAAAGGTGTTTGATGCATCCGAAATTGCTAGAGAGGGGCGACGTGCTTTTTCGAGTAGCATTCGACTCAATGAAACGGCGTACCACCCCATCTACGCGAAGCTCATCCTTCCAATCCCCGCCGCATCGTGCTACTGCTAACGGTGGCACTATGTCGGCAATCGACAATTCGGCAGCATGCACGCCGGGCGCGGCAAACGCGCGACGCCACTGCACGCTCTCTCGCGCCCCTTATCGCATTTTTGTAGGGGAGGGTTTCCACTCCGCCATTTCCTACCAGCGCCCCTCACGGTGCGAAGGCCCTTCCACTCGCGGTCATTTTCCCGCGATTCTTCCCTTCAAAATCTGTGCAACGCCACTCGACACTCATGTCGAACGGAACACGTTGCAACTGACTGAAAACAATCATTCCTACCACCCGCGACCCGTCACTGGTTTCGGGGGTGCCGCGCGACAAAAAATCGGCGCCTCAGCGAACGGCCCGCGAAGCCTCCGGCGACTCGCAATCCGCTCTTCCGGTCGCTCCCCCGGCTTCTCCTCAGCCTCTTCCCTGTTTGACACTTTCACCACTCGCTTGCTAGCCTGCCAATCGACGCTGCGCTTCCCTCCGCGCCGCCCCTCCATGAGCAGCGAGCCAAGCCGCCAGCCGATCATCGAATTCCGCCGGGTCAACTACCGTCTTGCCAACGGTAACGCCCTGCTGAAAGAGGTGAGCTTCACCGTCCCGCTTGGCGACACTTTGGTTCTGCTCGGTCGCAGCGGAGCCGGAAAAACGACAGCCCTCAAGATGATCAATCGCCTCGTCGAAACCCACGACGGCGAAGTTTGCGTCGAGGGAAAAAGCACCCTCGAATGGAATCCCATCGCTTTGCGCCGTCGCATCGGCTACGTGATCCAGGAGACGGGACTCTTTCCTCATTACACCGTCGAAGAAAACATCTCGCTTGTGCCCAAGCTCGAGCGCTGGCCGCCTCAGCGCATCCGCGAACGCGTGCAGGAGTTGCTTCTGCTTGTCGGCCTCCCACCTGCTCAATTCATGCAGCGATATCCGCACGAACTTTCCGGCGGACAGCGCCAGCGCGTGGGAGTAGCCCGCGCCCTCGCGGCCGATCCTCCCATCCTGCTGATGGATGAGCCTTTTGGCGCGCTTGATCCATTGACCCGCGGCGAAGTGCGCCGCGAATTCAACGAACTTCAGCGGAGATTGGGCAAGACGATCGTCATCGTCACGCACGACATCAGCGAAGCTCTCCTGCTCGGCACCCGAATCGGCCTGATGGACGCGGGCGAGCTTCGCGGCATCTATTCTCCGCGCGAGTTTCTGCGCTCCACCGATCCCGTTGCCGCCGCCTACGTCGCCCAGCTTCGCTTGTTGGAACGGGCCGTGGAGGAGACATGACACTCGCGCGATTCTTCGCCCAGCACGCAGACGAAATTCTCAAGGCCACTCTCGAGCACATCTGGCTTGTCGGCGCCACCATGCTCCTCGCGATTTTGATCGGTGTGCCGCTCGGCATCCTTATCACCCGCAAGCCCTGGCTCTCAAAGCCCATTCTCGGCGTTGCAAACGTTGCCGAAACCATTCCCAGTCTCGCGCTCTTCGGATTTCTTCTGCCGGTTCCCTGGCTGGGTGAGCGCTCCGCGCGCCTCGCGATCGCCGCTCTCACTCTCTATGCGCTTCTGCCCATCATTCGCAACACCGCCACGGGAATCGCTGGAGTTGACCGCGCGGTACGGGAAGCCGCGCGCGGAATGGGTATGACGGATCGGCAGATTCTTTTTCAGATCGAGCTGCCGCTTTCGCTTTCCACAGTCATCGCGGGCATCCGCGTTGCAACGGTACTCACCGTCGGGATCGCCACCATCGCCGCAGCTGTGGGAGCGGGCGGGCTGGGCGAGTTCATCTTTCGCGGCCTCGCCATGGTGAATAATCAGTTGATCCTTGCGGGCGCGATACCCGCCGCGGCTCTCGCGCTCCTTGCGGATTTCGGTTTGAGCTTGCTCGAGCGTCGCCTCCAGCCGGCCCGGTAAACCCAGCATGAAAAGCGGACGTTCTTCTTATTTAGCGCTCGCGGCGTTGTCGCTTTGTTTTTTTCTCGCCGCGTGTGGCCCACGGGCCGATACCATCGTGGTGGGATCGAAAAACTTTCCGGAGCAGGCGCTCCTCGGCGAAATCCTGGCCCAGCACATTGAAGCCCTCACGCATCTTCGCGTCGAGCGCCGCTTCTACCTCGCGGGGAGTTTCATTTGCCAGCAGGCACTACTCTCCGGGCGCATCGACACGTACGTCGAATACACCGGAACTGCTTTGACGGCTGTCCTTCACGATCCCGTCGGGAGCGATCGCAGCGCGGTGTTTGACGAAGTAAAAAATGAGTATCAGCAGCGGTTCCACCTGGATGTGCTGCCCTCTCTTGGATTCGACGACACCTTTGCCATGGTCATCCGCGGAGAAGATGCTCGCCGCTTGCATATCGCCACGCTCACGCAGGCGGCGCAATTCGCTCCGCAATGGCGCCCAGGCTTCGGTTATGAGTTTATGGAGCGTCCCGACGGCTATGCCGGTATGGCCCGAGCGTATGGATTGCGGTTCGCGGCGCAGCCGAGAATTTTAGATTTAGGCTTGCTGTATCGCGCGCTTTTCGAAAAGCAGGTGGACCTGATTGCCGCCAATTCCACCGACGGGTTGCTCTCCGCTCGCGATCTCACGGTTCTTGAGGACGACAAACATTACTTTCCGCCTTACGACGCGGTGCCTGTGCTCCGCGGCGAGACTGCCGCGCGATATCCCGGTGTGCGCCAAGCGATCGCGGAATTGGGCGGCAAAATCTCGGATGCCGCCATGCGCAAGATGAACTATGCCGTGGTTGGCGAGCAGCGCGACATCGTGGATGTGGCGCGCGAGTTTTTGCATTCCCAGGGGCTGAATTGACGCTACTCTCGCGCGGCAGCTATTCGCCTTCGAACATGCTTTTGCAATGCGCTTCGAGCGCCGCGCAATATTCTCTGCCCGCGGAGAGCTCGGCCTGGAGCTTTTTTACGAGCAGCTCGAGACGCCGGATTTCGTTGCGCAGTTTCTGCGGTTCAGCCTGGATCGAGGCAACGCGAACCGATGTTTCCGCTTGCTGGGCAGGAACGCGCGGCGCCTGTGTCGACGCCGGAGCGGGAATTGGCACGACGCTGGCTGCGACAGGCGCGGCAACTGGCGCTGTCGGAGTCGCCAACGGTTCTGCTGGCAATTGCGACGGCGACGAGGGTGCTGATTCGCGAGTCGCTCGAGGCGGCGCTGGAGCGATTACCGGCGCCACTATGGGAACAGCTACGGGAGCTGCCATCGGCAGAGCGACAGGCGCGGAAGGCGCAAAAAAATCACCGAGAACATCGGAAACTCCGCGCGACCCGGGAAAGTGCGGAAGCGAAGCGTGGTCTTCAACCTCCGGCGCGGACGCCGTCGATTTTGGATTCATCAGGTTCTTGACGCGCGTCACCAGATCCTGCGGTTGAAAAGGTTTTCGAATGAGTTCGTCGGCCTTCACCGTGGTCGCCTTTTCGGCAACGGATTGGTTAACGATGCCGGACATCAAAATCACGGGCGTTTTTCCAAGCTGCTCGTGCTGCTTGATAAAGCGGCAGACTTCGTAGCCGTCTTTATCGGGCATGATCACATCGGTGATCACCGCGTCGGGCGCCACATCCCCGAACTGCGCGAGCGCGGAGGCCGCATCCGGGCAAGTGATCACATGGATGTTCTCCTTGCGGAAGGCGATCTTGATCACCTCGCGCATCGTCGCGCTATCGTCGATGAAATACACCGTGGGTACGTGGATGGCCGTGAGGGTCTGGGTTTCGCTCATGAGGATTCCTCCACTTTATCGCGCTCGCATTCGTCATATTCCCGCATTGCATCGAGAAGCAGATCCGTCGCCGACCGCAGCACGGTTCGCTGCACGGCAGTGGACCCGTAAACAAATTTGTACACTCCGCTGATCGTGCCCTGGCAAGTTCCGATGATTTCCGTTACCGCTTCATCTCCGAAAAAAAGGCCGCATTCCGCATGAACGATTTCGCCGGCCTCGAAAAATATGATTCCGTCGGTGTCGTCGGCATTGATGTGCAGCGCGCCAGACTGCCGCGCTTGCCCAAGCATCTGAATTACGCCGGGCAGATCGAGATGCAGCAGGCTGCCGCTCAGGTCGGTTTCCGCCGTCGAGAGCATTTGCGTGGGCTGAAAACCGTTTTGGCGGCTAACGAGAAAGCTCTTCACGTGCGCCGCCAATTCCGATGCTGGACGGTGACGGTCCAAATAGTCGTCGCAACCGGCGCGATATGCTTCGAGCAGAGCCTGGTCGCCTCCGCCGCCAACCGCGATTAGCGGAATGGTGGCAGTTTTTGGATCGGCGCGCAGGATTGGCCCCATTTCGAGGGCGCCCATTTCCCGCAAGTTCGTCGCGCAGAGGATCGCCGTCGGCGCGTTCCATTCGAGCATCGTCAATGCGTACGCACCCTGGGTGCAGGGAATCACGTCGAAACCTTGCTGCTTGAGAGCATCACCGATTCGCTTCGAAAAATATACGTTGCTATCGATCAGCACGATTCGGGGACGGCTTGCCGACGGGTTCATCCGCGCACCCTGGCAAGCGTCGAATCCGCTTCCTGCGGGAAAGTGGAAGCGATCAGCGCATTCAGATCGAGCACATCAACGCGCTCGTCCGCGACAGCGATGAATCCCGACACGTATTCGGGCCCCGCAATTTCAGACGACTGGAGTTCGCCGGATACAAGCACAGATTCGCCATTGATCGGTACGGCGAATAATTCCGTGGCCGCGCCGAAATTACATTCAGAGAGAAGGTAAAACAGATTGGCGGAAGATCGCTTCGCTCCGAACACGGAACGCGGATCGTAAACCGGCACGATTTTCCCCCGCCGCATGATCGCGCCCAACAAATGGGAAGACGTGTGCGGGAACCTGTGCAGGCGCACGGCCGGCGCAAGTTCGGTGACAAGACCCGCCGGGAAAGCAAACCGGCGCTCTCCGATGTGCAAGAGCACGAAGGAACGAGCGAAGGCGCTCATTCGTGAACCGCTCCTTCTAATTCGGCCGGCTGCCGGGCTGCCGCGATGGAATCGAGATATTGAATTTCCTCTTCGTCCAGAAAACCACCCGCGTGGACAACCGGTATCACGCGGTCTCCCATATATGCCAACGCACGGTACCAGTTCCGCTCCCGCCCGATAAAAGCACACGGGAGACGATGAAGGAAGGACACTTCCGCCATGCGCTCAATGCGATCCACGAGCACCGCAACCCGCATGCCGCGAAGAATCATGACCAGCGTGGGGCGCGACGCCGGCAATCCAAAATGAACCCGCGCATTTACGACATAAAGGCTGTGCCGCGCGTGCTTCAACGTGTGTTGAACTTTTTCGATTCCGGAGTTTTCGATCTCGGTTGCCGTGCCAGACAGGCTGTCGGTGCTGCGAATCTCCTGCACCGCCTCCGCGGCAATGGCGAAGCTGTGATTTCCAACCGAAAACAAAATCACCTGTTCGGATGGGCGGCCCGGGCGCGATTTGGCGGTTTCGCTATTCGCCAGGCTCATAGAATTCCCGCCAGCGCCAGATGCGATAACTTGCTCACGTGCCTTTCAATGGCGGCGCTGATTTCGCCCAATGGCAGAACTTCATCCGCCGCGCCCGCCTTGATCACCTCCGCCGGCATACCGAAAATCGTGGAGGTGTTTTCATCCTGCGCGACAACGTAGCCTCCTGCTGCCTTCAGGGCCGTCGCTCCGGCCACTCCGTCATTCCCCATTCCAGTCAAGATCACGCCTAACACGAGAGACCGTCCATAGTCCCCAGCCGTTTCCAACGCCAAATCCGCGCTCGGGCGATATTTATGCCCGCCGGCGGGAGAATCCGCGTCGAGCAGAAACCTTCCCATGGGGGAAATACGAAGGTGGTGCGAGCCCGGGCAGAGATAAATCACTCCAGGCTGCGGCGTATCATTCGCCTTCACTCCCTTCACAGGTAGTGAGGCGATGTCCGCGAGTTGGGCCTCGAATTGAGCGGTAAACGCAGCGGGCATGTGAAGCACAAGAATCACCGCTGCCGAAAGGTCTGCCGGCAATCCCGAGACGATGCGTGAAATTGCCGCCGGGCCACCGGTGGAAGCCGCGATCACCACCATGGGAATTTTAGAAGCGGCCTTTTTGTGAATGGCCGAAGGGGACGTTAAAGCGTTCCCGCGGAATTTATCGGGCGCTTGACGAGTGGCGGTGCGAATAACGCGCACTTTAGCCGCTAATTTTAATTTGCGATTGAGCTGGTCGCCGATGGTTCGCAGGTCCAAGTCGATCGCGCCTGAGGGCTTGGAGACAAAGTCGATCGCGCCTAGAGCGAGAGCTTGTGCCGCTGCTTGTTCTTCGTCCTTTGTTTCAGAACTTACGATAACGATTGGTCTCGGGTGCTGGCACATGATCAATTCGGTGGCCTGAAGACCGTTCACGTGAGGCATGTCGATATCCATGGTGATAACGTCGGGACGCAGCGATTCCGCGAGAGCGACGGCAGCCCGGCCGTCGTGAGCCTCTCCGACGACCTCGAGCTGCGGATCGGAATTGATGATTCCCTGAAGCACCTTGCACATGAAGGCGGAATCATCGACCACCAAAACACGGATTTTTTTCGCCGTTGCGTTCACCATGTCAGCTTCGTCTGAGGGAGACCCTGCCTGTCGCAGCTCCCTGAAAGCCTTCCACGCCAATCAGATCCTCGACGATCGAGAGCAACTGATCTTCCTGCACCGGTTTTGTAAGAAAGGCGGCGGCGCCTTCTTTCACAGCGCGGTCACGGTGTTTGGCGCCGGCACGCGAGGTAACGACCAAAATCGGGAAAGGCGCTGTTGCACCGCCCTGGCGCAAATGAGCCATCAGCTCATAGCCGTTCATGCGGGGCATTTCGAGGTCGGTGATCAGAAGCTCGCAGCCAACCTGCGCGATAATTTCGGCCGCTTCAAGGCCATCCGCGGCAAGGCGGACGCGATAACCGGCCTTCTCAAGCATGCGGCCAATGAACTTGCGTACGCTGATGGAATCGTCTGCAATCACGACGACACGCTCGGCGGTGTCGGCCTCGACTGCTGCGGACGGGATACTACCGGCAGCCACAGCTTCGGCGCCTGGAGCAAACACCCGCGCCGCAGGAGAAGCGGGGGCCCCATGCAGACTCGCCCTCTCGCCAGCCGCGAGCCGGTTTACGTCAATCAGCAAAATGAGACTGCCGTCCGATGCGATGGTTGTGCCCG
>Ga0182024_10026128_pt1 | contig 10271 bp, 10 predicted proteins | sample P32metaG_FD_120480 | JGI IMG/M metagenome (GOLD analysis project Ga0182024, IMG submission 120480) | Permafrost microbial communities from Stordalen Mire, Sweden - P3-2 metaG (Illumina Assembly) | ecosystem: Environmental > Terrestrial > Soil > Wetlands > Permafrost | place: Sweden: Stordalen...
CGCTCGGCAAGCCGCGCCAGATAGGCCTGCGCGGAAATGTCTGGGGATTCGGGATTTCGCATCGCTTGGCATCCGTCCTGTTTCCGGGTGACTGAAGGCTGATTGGGGCCGCACCATAAAGGCCAAAACCGGCCTCCGATAGTCCGTCCGGCGACCTCAAGAAACGCCGCCGCGAGCTTGGCGGCAGCGGCCATCAACTCTGTGTGACATCTACGTTCGGCCGGATCAAATTGCGCTCGCCCCATCACTGCCGGAATGAAAGTGCGGTACAACATCGCCATATTGATCGCTGGAGTCGGCGCTGCGCCGGACGCGATTGGGAGGGACACATGATCACACGCCGACAAGCCTTGTACGCTGGTGGCGCCGGCCTCGCCGCGCTCGTCATCGGCCGCCTGGCGAGCCCTCGGGCCGCGAAGGCAACGACCAATTACGAAGTCACCCACACCGACGCGGAGTGGCACAAGCTGCTGACGCCGGCGCAATACGACGTGCTGCGCCAGGAAGGCACCGAGCGGCCGTTCACCAGCGAACTGCTCAAGGAGCATCGCGACGGCACGTTCGCCTGCGCCGGCTGTGACCTGCCGTCGTTCTCGTCGAAGACCAAATTCGAAAGCGGCACCGGCTGGCCGAGCTTTTGGGCGCCGCTCGACAAAGCCGTCGACGAGACGACCGACCGCTCGTTCGGCATGTCGCGCACAGCGGTATCGTGCCATCGCTGCGGCGGCCATCTCGGCCACGTCTTCAACGACGGGCCGAAGCCGACGGGCTTGCGCTATTGCATGAACGGCGTGGCGCTCAAATTCGCGCCGGCCGCGCCTGGGGCGAGCTAGACGTAGCTATGTAGCCTGGATTGAGCCAACGGGTCCGGCCCGAAGTGGCCGGCCCGATGACAGGCTCCGCGAAATCCGGGAGCAGCGTTTCAACATTCGATCGTTCCCGGGTTTCGCTGCGCTCAACCCGGGTTACACGAGGGAGCGACCGATGAGAAGCTTGCTTTTCACGCTGGGAATTCTCGTTGCAGTTACCGCGCTTGGCACAGGCGCGCAGGCGCAAAATTATCCGTGGTGCGCGATCTACGGCGGCGGCAGCGCCGGCGGCGGACGCAATTGCGGCTTCACCACCTTCGAGCAGTGCATGGCGACCATCAGCGGCATCGGCGGCACCTGCCAGCAGAACACCACGTATCAGCCTCCTGGCGCCGCGGCGCCACGGAAGAACTGGCAGCAAAAGTGGTAGACGCAATGAGCGTCCTGATCGCGAACGCGCCCTTTGTTTAGCGATCGAGAGCCTATTTCGGCAGAGCCGATAAGGCGGCCGGCAGGAATTCAGGCCGGTACTCGAAGTGCATCGTATCGAAGTCATACCAATAGCCTCCCCAAATGAATCCGTTCCTTTCGAAAGCACGAACGATTTCGATCGGGATCTGGTTTTTCCAAACCGGACCGGTTGCCTTCTTCGGGGCCCAGCGCCAGTAGTCGGAAAAGCGCGTATTAAGGTCTATCGCCGCCGCATAGGCGTGCATGGACATAACATGCGAGCCCGCAACTGGGCGGCAATTGTAGGTCCCGGCGGACGGCACTGCATACTTGATCAAATCAGGGGCTAGCTGGTCGATCTCCCCTGAGACGGCTTCCAGCGCCTTGTCGACGCCATTGACCGTGGTGATGGCGACGTGTCCGCCGCGATGTTGCGGCAGCCATTCGATGGTCCGTAATTTCCTGGTGACTTCGTTCTTCGTACAATCGCCGTACATGGCGGCGAAGAGCGGCCCGAACCGGACCCTGCCGGGGTCTGAATTCTTTGCCGGCTGTTGGGGCTTTTCTCCCACTGGATATGGGGCGAAAAACATATCGTCGACGTCCGGCGATTCCAGAAGCTCGTCGAAGGATTTGTTGGTTCGGTGATCGGAGATCGGAAACTTTCTGCCGTTTTTCAGAACGAGAAATTCGTCATCGTAACTCGAAATCCAATCGGGATAGGCCCTGACCAGCCGCTCCAAGTGAGTTTTGATATCGGGCGGCGCAGCCCCATACGTTTCCTGCGCATTGCTGATATCAACGGACGCAAAAAGGAAAACCACACTGGCAGCGCAGGCCATTCGTCGGAGCTTGGACAGGTCACCGAAAGCTAATGTCACGTCCCAACCTTGAGCTCCGAAACAAGGCCGCGGAGCGCCGCGACCGTGCTCAGCGCGACGATGCGCCCGGTGCGCGGGTTCTCCGACGGCACGTTCTCGATCGACATGGTAAAGCGCGCGGTGTCGGCGTCGACTTCGATGCGATGGGTGTTGCGATCGAGCGCCGGATCGGCCCAGATTTCGAGCCGCGTTTTTTCCGGCCCGATGCCGGCGAGGCAGAGGGCCGCGGCAACATTGACGTTCTGCGGGAAGCCGCGGGCGCCCTCGCCCGCCGTGCCGTCGAACACTTTGCGCGCCGTGTTCAGACCTTTGAGCGAAATGCCGCGCTCGACCAGATAAGGCGCGCCGTCGAGGCCGTTCGGCGGCTTGCGCGTGATCATGGTGACCGAATGGATCGTGCCTTCGGCGGCGGCGCGTACCGCGTCGAGCCCGATCAGGCCGCCGGTCGGCACCAGGATGCGCGCGCCGGTCTCTTTCGCCCGCGCCACCAGATCCCAGTTGTCCAGAAGCTGGCCGACGCTGAGCGGCATGAACAGCTTGCCGCGCTCGATCACCGACAACGCCACCGTGCGGAACATGGCCGGCGGCAGGCATTCGACCACCAGGTCGCACGTCTCCACCAGCGCTTCCGCGGCGACGATCGGAATGCGGTCGCCGACTTGCGGTAGATTGCGCCGCGCCTTGTCCTGATCGCGCACCGAGACCGCCGTCAGAACCAGGCCCGGAATGCCGGCCTCGATCCGTCGCGCCACGTCGAGGCCGACCGCGCCGAGCCCGCCCAACCCGACCTTGAGAGCCTCTCGCACCACGCTTTCCCCCACACTGGCAGCCGGGCGCCCGGCCCGATACATTCTGTCTCTATGCGCCGGCCGGGCGCCGCGCAACCGGCCATCCCCTGGGCGGTCCAATGGCCAAGAGAGAGTTCATGACCAACGTCAATCCAAATACTTTCACCACGCGACCGGAGATCGAAGGCACTTTCGGCGTGGTGACGTCGACCCATTGGATCGCCACCGCCGTCGGCATGGCGATTCTGGAAAAAGGCGGCAATGCCTTCGACGCCGGCGTCGCCGCCGCGTTCACGCTGCAGGTGGTCGAGCCGCATCTCAACGGGCCGGGCGGCGATGTGCCGGTCATCGTCCATGACGTCAAGCGCGGCAAGCCAGAGGTGATCTGCGGCCAGGGCGTAGCGCCGGCCGGCGCCACGATCGCGCATTATCGCAGCGAAGGCCTCGATCTCGTGCCCGGCACCGGATTGCTCGCGGCTTGTGTGCCCGGCACTTTCGAGACCTGGATGATGCTGCTGCGCGACTACGGCACGATGTCGATCGCCGACGTGCTGGCACCAGCGATTGGTTACGCCCAGAACGGCTATCCGCTGCTCGAGCGCACGAATTCCACGATCGCGATGGTCGCCGATCTGTTCCGCCAATATTGGCCGACCTCGGCCGCGGTGTACCTGCCGGACAACACAGTGCCGGCGACCGGTTCGCTGTTCACCAACAAGATCCTCGCCGCCACCTATGCCCGCATCGTCAAGGAAGCCGAGAGCGCCGGCGGCGACCGCGTGGCGCAGATCGAACGTGCGCGAAAATCCTGGTCGAAAGGGTTCGTCGCCGAAGCGATCGACCGCTTCTGCCGCACCCAGGACATCATGGACGTCAGCGGCCACAAACATCGCGGCGTTTTGACCGCCGACGACATGGCGCGCTGGACGCCGCATGTCGAGGCGCCGCTCACCTACGATTATCGCGGCTACACGGTGTGCAAGACCGGGCCGTGGGGCCAAGGCCCGGTGACGTTGCAGCAGTTGGCATTGCTCAAAGGCTTTGAGCTCGACGGGCTCGATCCAACCGGACCGGATTTCATCCATCTCATCGTCGAATGCTCGAAGCTGGCTTACGCCGACCGCGAAGTGTTCTACGGCGATCCCGATTTCGTCGACGTGCCGATGGCGACGCTGTTGTCCGACGCTTACAATGCCGAGCGCCGCAAGCTCGTCACCGACAAGGCTTCCCTCGAACAGCGCCCGGGCTCGATCGAAGGTTTCGGCGCGGTGGTGAAGCTGCGCCGCGATGCCGGCCCGCTCGCGGCCGGCGCCGGCGAGCCGACCGTGGGCAGACTTGGTGCAGGCGAACCGACCGTCGGCCGCATGGGCAATACGCGCGGCGACACCGTGCATTTCGATATCATCGACCAGGCCGGCAATATGATCTCGTCGACGCCGTCGGGTGGCTGGCTGCAATCCTCGCCGGTGATCCCCGAGCTCGGCTTCTGCCTCGGCTCCCGTGCCCAGATGTTCTACCTCGAGGAAGACCATCCGGCCGCACTCGGCCCCGGCCGGCGGCCGCGCACCACGCTGTCGCCCACCATGGCGCTGCGCGACGGCGAGCCGTATCTCGCCTGGGGCTCGCCTGGTGGCGACGGGCAGGATCAGTGGATCACGCAATTCTTCCTGCGCCACGTTCACGCCGGCATGAATATGCAAGAGTCGATCGACGCGCCGGCTTGGCATTCCGAGCACTTCCCGAGCTCGTTCTGGCCGCGCACCGCGCATCCCGGCCTGCTGGTGGTCGAAGGCCGCGTGCCGCAAAAGACCGTCGACGAGCTCAAGCGGCGTGGCCACAAGGTCGAGGTCGGCCCCGACTGGTCGGAAGGCCGGCTCACCGCGGCATCTCGCGTCGGCCCGCGCCGCCGCGCCGCCGCCAATGCGCGCGGCATGCAGGGTTATGCGGCGGGGCGGTAGGATTCCGTCATTCCCGCGAAAGCGGGAATCCATAACCACTGCCGCTGCAATCGCGGGGACGACGGCAGTTTATGTCGGCCCTAAAAGCTCCAGCAGCGAGGCGATCACGCCCAGCAGGCGCAACCGGCTTTGGTCGGCAGGCTTGGCGTAACCTGTTCCGCAATCCGCAGCAGCATCGATTCGAGCTCCCGCCGATCGACGCGGTCCGCGGCCATCAAGCTGCGGATGAGCGGATCGGACAGCGCGCTCCGCAGCGTCAATTCTTGACTTTCTGGTCTCATGACATGTCCCTTCATCTTGTTGCGGCGACGCATCGCGCTCACGCCAGCGCCGGATAGTCGGTGAAGCCCTTGTCCTCTCCGGCATAAAACGTCGCCTGGTCGGGCGCGTTGAGCGGCGCCTTGATCCGATACCGCTTCGGCAGATCCGGATTGGCGAGAAACGGCGTGCCGAACGCGACGAGATCGGCTGTGCCGTCGCGGATCGCCGCATTGGCGCTGTCGAGATCGAAGCCGCCATTGACGATGAGGCTGCGATCGAATTTCCGGCGCAACAGCGGCGACAGGCGCTTGGCGCCGTCGGCAACCGGATCGATGACGTGAAGATAGACGATGCCGAGCTTGTTGAGCTCTTCCGCCAGATACGCGAATGTCCGCAGCGGATTGGAATCCGACATCGAGTTAAAGGCGGCGTTCGGGGATATGCGATAGCCGACGCGATCGGCGCCCCAGACATCGATGACGGCTTTGGTGACTTCCAGCGGCAACCGCGCGCGGTTTTCGATTCCGCCGCCGTAGGCATCGGTGCGCTGGTTGCTCACGTCGCGCAGGAACTGATCGAGCAGATAACCGTTTGCGCCGTGCAGCTCGACGCCGTCGAAGCCGGCCGCCTTGGCATTTTCGGCACCCTTGCGAAATTGTTCGACGATGCCCGGCAGCTCGGCGAGCGCCAGCGCCCGCGGCGTCACCATCTCTTGCGGGCCCTTGGCCGTGAACACTTGGCCCTGCGCGGCGATGGCCGAGGGCGCGACCGGAAGCTCGCCGCCATGAAAATCCGGATGCGAGATGCGCCCGACATGCCACAGCTGAAGAAAGATTTTGCCGCCGGCGTGATGCACCGCTTCGGTAATTCTCGTCCAACCGACAACCTGTTCGGCGGAATGAATGCCCGGCGTGCGGATGTAGCCGACGCCCTGCGGGCTGACCTGCGTCGCTTCGGTGACGATCAAGCCGGCGGAAGCGCGCTGGGCATAGTAGGTTGCGGCGATCGGGTTCGGGATGTTGCGCTCGACCGCGCGGCCGCGCGTCATCGGCGCCATCACCAGGCGATTGTTGAGTTCGAGGTTGCCCAGGCGATAGGGCAAGAACAGCGTCTTAAACGGCTGCTCGGCCTGCGGAGGGCGGTTGGCAACAGCGGCATTCACTGACATGGCGGTGCTCCTGATGAGTGTTGAGACCCTTGAAGGAAGGCGTGACTTACGGCCACCCTTGTGGTACTGACCGGTAACACTACATGCTAGTTACTGACCGGTAACACCCGTGTCAAGAGGAAACCTCAAAATGACCGGCCAAGCCGCCGTAACCCACGATAATGACAGCCGGATTCCGCCCCGCGCGCGCATCCTCGCGGCCGCGGGCGAGCTCTTTTACCGGCACGGAATCAGGGCAGTCGGCGTGGATGCGATCGCTGAAGCGGCCGGCACCAATAAGATGACGCTCTACCGGCACTTTGCCTCGAAGGACGAATTGGTCGCGGAATATCTGCGCCAATCGGCGCATTCAGCGGACGAATGCTGGGAGCGGTTCGCGCGGGCGCATCCTGGCGATCCGCGGGCGCAACTCCGCGCCTGGCTTGAGGAGATGGCCGGCCATCTTGCCGAGCCGGACGAGCGCGGCTGTGCGCTCGCCAACGCAGCAATCGAATTGCCCGACAAGGATCATCCGGCCCGACGGGTCATCGAAGAATTTAAGACGGCACACCGTATGCGCCTGGTGCGATTGAGCCAGGATGCAGACTTGAGCGAGCCTGAATTACTGGCTGACGAACTGCACCTGCTTCTGGAGGGAGCCCGCGTTACTGCACAGAGCGTCGGCACCGAAGGGCTTGCAGCGCGGCTCTTGCGCATGGGCGAAGCAATGATTGCCGCCCACACGCCTCGCGGCTGATCCGGCCGCCGCGCGGCCGCTTAGTCATTCCCGCGAAAGCGGGAATCCATAATCACCGCGCTGGCATCTAACACTGGGGCTATGGGTTCCCGCTTCCGCGGGGACGACGGAAATCTAAGCCGGCTCCAAAAATTCCAGCAGCGCGGCGGTAAACGCCGCCGGTTGCTCGATCGGCGACATGTGCCCGGAATTTTTGATGATCTTCAGCGTGGCGCCGGGAATGGCCTGCACCAGTAATCGCGACGCCTTGCTGCACACGTAATCGAGCTCGCCGACCATGACCAGCGTCGGCGCCCGCACGGATTTCAGCACGCCACTCAGCCGGAACAATGATTTCCGCTTCGCCAAGACCTCGGACAGCGTAAAGCGCAAGCCATCGACCGGGGTCGCGCGGATCAAGGCGGCCATGTGCTCGCGGCGCCACGCGCTGCGTCTGGCGTACACCTTGAACAGCTCGCTGCGCAGCATGTCGCAAACCAGCTCGTCGATCTCACCCTGCCCGATCAGCGCGCCCCAGCGCCGCGCCATGCCCTCGATCTTCACCGGATCGTCGGCGCCGGCGCCGACGTCGGCGAGCACCAAGCGCGACACCCGCTCCGGCTTACTGGCGGCCAGCGCCAAGGCCGGACCGCCGCCCAGCGAGAAGCCGACGATCGCCGCCTGCGGTATTTTGAGGGCGTCGAGCACGCCGACGAGATCGCGCGCCAGATGTGCGGCGGAATAGTCCGTGGCAGCGGCCGGCGCGTCGGTGTGGCCATGACCGCGCAGATCGTAAGCGATGACGCGGAAGCGGCGGCGCAGCGCCCTGATCTGGTGGAACCACATGCGCCTGCCGCAGGCGAGACCGTGCAGCAGCACCACTGGCGGGCCGTCGCCGGCATCGCTGACGGCAACGGCGAGATTGCCGAGTTGGATTTTGCGCATGCCTATGGTCCGTCACCCTGAGGTGCGAGCGCAGCGAGCCTCGAAGGGCGACGGCAACCAGGTCGGATATAGCCGACCTGGTCAATGAACATGCCGAAATCGAGTTTACCCGATTTCGGTTGGCGCCTCGGCCGACATCCTTCGAGGCCCACGCTTCGCGTGGGCACCCCAGGATGACGGTCAACGGCTGATACTACGCCGCCACGGTGCCCAGAAATTCCTCGAACTCGCTGCGCAACTTGGCGGTCGCGGTTTCGACCTCTTCGGTGGCCGCCGGCATGGTTTCCGCGGAGCTGCGGGTCTGGGTGACGCCGCTGGCGACTTCGTCGAGCGCCGCCGAGATCGCCTTGGCGCTGGCCGCGGCGCTGGCGACGTTGTGCGAAATCTCGCCGGTCGCCGATTCCTGCTGCTCGACCGAGCCGGCGACCGCCGACGTATATTGATTGATATCCCGCATCCGTTGCGTGATGTCGCGGATCGCCGCCACCGCGCTCGTCGTCGAGCTCTGCACCGAGAGGATCTCGCGGGTGATCTCCTCGGTGGCCTTGGCGGTCTGCACCGCGAGCGATTTCACTTCCGAGGCAACCACCGCAAAGCCGCGCCCGGCGTCGCCGGCGCGCGCCGCCTTGATGGTGGCGTTGAGCGCCAAGAGATTGGTCTGGCCGGCGATGTCCTGAATAAGCTTGACCACGTCGCCGATCTTTTGCGCCACCCGCGCCAGCGCGGCGATGTCGTCGTTGGTGGCGCCGGCATCGGCCACGGCGGAGCGCACCACCTCATTGGCCTGCATCAGCTGCCGGCTGATCTCCTTGATCGATACCGATAGCTCCGTGGCAGCCGCGGCCGCGGTCTCGACATTGGCCGACGCCTCGTTGGAGCCGTGCACGGCGCCCTCGGTGCGCGTGAGCGTATGATCCGACGTGCTCAAGAGCGTCTTCGCCGCGGCCTTCATCGCCGCCGAGCTTTGGCCGACGGTTTTCAGCACGCTCTCGACCCGGGCGCGGAACGAAACGATCGCCGCATCGACGACGCGGCGGCGGTCTTCGCGCTGGCGCAGCAGATCGCGCTCGGTTTCCGCCGACAGTTGCTCGGTAACGTCGTTATGGGTGGCCACCCAGCCGCCGCTCGGCGTCGGCCGGCTGACCAGCATGATGACTCTGCCGTTGATGTGGTTGGTCTTGGTTTCGGTGCGTCCCTCGGCGACCTGGCGCAGGCAATCGGCGACGTAGCGGTCCGCATCGCCGGAGAACGTGCCGGCGGCGGCGCGGCAGTCGAGCAGCTCGCGCAGCGGCGTACCGGCGCGGCTGAGTTCGGGCCGCAAGGCGTACATTTCGAGATAGCGGTCGTTGCACAAGACGAGCCGCGCCGTGCCGTCGAACATGCACAGCCCCTGCGTCATGTTGTTGAGCGCCGCGCGCAGCAACCGGCTTTGCGCGCGCCGCCGGTTGGTCGCGAACAGGCCGGCGATAGCGGCGCCGCCGAGCGCAAACGGCAGCGCCATGACGGTGCCGGCGACGGCGGCGGAATCGCCCGCCAGCACGCCTACGATCCAGTCCGGTCCGCAGATGAGGAAGGCCGAGAAACCGGCGACAAAGCCGATCGCACCCGCCAAAACCACGAGTGGCCAACAGCGGCTTGCCTTGGAAAGGGTTTGAGCGACCACCATTCGCTGTGCGCCGAGCTCCGGTCAAGCGACGGTATGCGCCAACCCGTTGTTTTGAGGTTAAGGAGTGGTAGAGGAATCATTAACAAAGGCTGAGCGCGGTTGCGCCGGGACGCGGACTGGCGCGCTCAAGGGAGGACGAGTGATGAGATTTGTACCCAAGCTTGCATCTTGCGCCCTATTCGTCATTGCGATTGTGGGCGCGAGCGCAAGCCACGCGCAGGATTACCCGACCCACCCGGTGCGGATCATCATCGGCTTTGGCGCCGGCGCGTCGGCCGATACACCGGCGCGACTGTTGGCGCAGAAATTCTCCGATGCGCTCGGCCAGCAGTTCATCGTCGAGAACAAGCCGGGCGCCGGCAGCAACGTCGCCGCCGAATATGTCGCCCGCGCGCCGAACGACGGCTACACGATTTTCATGGCGACGGCGGCGCAGACCAACTACGCCGGCATGACGATCAATCCGACCTACGACGTGGTGAAGGATTTTGCCCCGATCCTCCGCGTCGCCGCGGTGCCGACGATCTTGGTCGCCAATCCGTCGCTTGGCGTCAGCAATCTGAAAGAGCTGATCGCGCTCGCCAAGGAAAAGCCGGGCCAGATTTTCTATGCCTCGTCGGGCGTCGGCAC
>Ga0182024_10026129_pt1 | contig 10271 bp, 7 predicted proteins | sample P32metaG_FD_120480 | JGI IMG/M metagenome (GOLD analysis project Ga0182024, IMG submission 120480) | Permafrost microbial communities from Stordalen Mire, Sweden - P3-2 metaG (Illumina Assembly) | ecosystem: Environmental > Terrestrial > Soil > Wetlands > Permafrost | place: Sweden: Stordalen...
CCGCTAGCCGGAGGCGCCGGCTTCCTGCTCTCCACCGGCATGAACTGCCAGATGATCAGGGCGCTCAGCAAATTCAATCCGCCCAAAACCAGGAACACGTAATGCCAGTCGTATCTCGCCGCAATCAGCCCCGCCAGAAATCTCCCCAGGAACCCTCCCACCACGGTCCCGCCCACGTACTTCGCCATCCCCCGCCCCGATTCCGCCGCGCCCCATTCGTCGTTGACGTAGGCAATTGTGACCGCGAAGATCCCAGGCGTAAAAACGCCCTGCAAGAACCGCCAGAACAGCAGCGAAGGAAGTCCCCAGGCAGTAGCCGCCGCAAGCGTCGACGCCGCGAGCCCAAATCCCGCGATCACGATGGTTTTTTTGCGCCCAATGCGATCGGAAATTCTGCCGGCCATGGGAGCGGTGAGCGCCATGCCCAGAGTGCTTGCCGTCACCGTGAGACTAGCCAGGGTCGCGGTGACTGCGAGCGCCTTCTGCAATACAGGAAGAATCGGCTGGGTCGCATAAACAGTCAAAAACGCGCAAAAACCCGCGAAGATGACCGCTAACGTCCGATTGGTTTGGCGAGAGATTTTATTAGAATACCATCCGCCAACTGCGCCCGTGCACTGCCATTGTGCTGTAGAATGGGTTTGGAACGTATGACGAAGACTTTCGAAGCTGTGTACGAAAACGGCGTCCTTCGTCCACTTAATCAACTGTCACTGCCCGATCAATCGCGAGTTACGGTGACCATAAGCGATGCGGTGCCGTTCGAGAGCGACCCTTCCGTCTATTTTTCGTCTGAGGAATGGGACGCTGCTCTGCGCGACGAGATCAGCCTCGACGAGGTTCGTCAGGCGCTGTCTTCTATTGATGGATCCTTATCAGATACCGTTATTGCGTTGCGTGAAGAACGATAAGTGGCTAACGTTTTTCTGGATACGAGTGCCTTAGCCAAGCTCTATCACCGGGAACTCGGCTCCGATTACGTTGAACTCCTGCTGGACCCGCGAGGAGAAAATCGCATCTTCGTCTCGCCTCTCTCACTCATCGAAATGGAATCCGTGCTTGCGACCAAGGCTCGTATGGGACAACTCAGCGAAGCTGGCGTTGAGATCGCTCGTAGAAAATTTCGCCTTGATCTGGCAAAGCGGCGACTCCACGTGTCGCCAGAATTTGAGAGCCGTCACTTCGAGTACGCTCGAACGTGTGTCGCCATTTACGGCGTTGGGGAGGGGCTGCGGAGCTTGGATGCATTGCAACTCTCGATGGCAATGCATCTCTCAAATGCCGGACTGCTCCATTTCCTCGTTGCCGCCGATCAGACGCTTTGCCGAGTGGCGCGCCTGGAGCATCTCACTTCGATCGATCCCCAATCGCCGATCGCTTCCTAAGCCCCCCGCTTGCGAATCTCGATATTCAGCCGCTTGATCTTCTGATTCAACGTCGACAAAGGCACTCGCAAAGCCTCCGCCGCCGCCGTCTGGCTCCAGTCCGACTCTTCCAGTTGCTCGATGATTTTCCGCCGCTCGTAATCCGCGACAATCTCGAACAAACTCGCGTCGGCCGCCAGATGGCCGCTCTCGTCGCGCCGGATCCGCAGGCCCTTCGCTTCGAGCAAATGGTCCGGCAACACATCCACTGGAACTGACGCCTGTGACGCCAGCACCACCGCGCGCTCCACCACATTCTCCAATTCGCGCACGTTCCCCGGCCACAGGTGATCCATAAGGATCTGCATCGCCTCCGGTTCGAAGCTCAGAGTCGAGCGCCCGTTTGCATCCAGATATTTTTCGTTCTCCTTGCAATACTTCGCGAAAAAATGATCCACCAGGGCCGGTATATCTTCCTTCCGGTCGCGCAGAGGAGGCAGCGCCAGGTTGATCACATTCAGGCGATAGTAAAGATCCTCGCGAAACTTCCCTTCCTCGACGGCCTTCTTCAATTCCGCATTCGTCGCCGCGACGATCCGCACATCGACGCGAATGGTCTCGGTCGATCCCAGCGGCATGAACTCGCGCTCCTGAATCACCCTCAACAGTTTGGTCTGCGTTTCGAGCGAAATGGTGCCGATTTCATCGAAGAAAATCGTCCCTCGATTGGCGATCTCGAAATATCCTTTGCGCGACGCCACTGCCCCGGTGAACGCGCCCTTCACGTGGCCGAATAGAGCGGACTCCAACAGGTCCGGCGGCACCGATCCGGAATGTACCGGCACAAAAGGATGTTCGCTGCGGACCGAATGCGCGTGAATCGCGTTGGCGATCAGCTCCTTGCCCGTCCCCGTTTCGCCCGTGATCAGAATCGTCGCCCGGCTGGCCGCTACCTGCGCCACCAGATCGAGGATCTTCATCATCCGCTCGCTCTTTCCGACGATGTTCGGGAAACTGTAGCGCTGCTTCAGCGCCCTCTTGAGCTCGGTATTCTCGCGCTCCAGACGGTGCTTCGAGATCATGCGGTCGATCTCGATCAGCAGTTTTTCGTTGTCCCAGGGCTTGGCGAAATAATCGTTCGCGCCGCGTTTCAGCGCCTCCACCGCGACCTCAATCGACCCATACGCCGTAATCATGAACAGAGGCGTCTCGCGATCCCTCAGGCGGATCTCTTCGAGCACTTCCATCCCGCTCTTGTCCGGCATCATTAAATCCACCAGAACAAGATCGTAGGTCGATGTTTCGAGCTTCTTCAGCCCCTCCGTCGCATTAAACGCCAGATCGACGCGATAATTCTCGCTCGACAGCAACGCCTCTAAGCTCTCGCGAATATCGGGTTCATCGTCGATTACCAGAATGCGCCCGCGGGAAGAATTCTCGGTCGCGATGACATCGGCGGGAAGCGGACCCTCAGGAATCATCAACAAATCAACCTGTCATTTTGCGATGCGACAGCCGTTTGCCCCACCTGCGTCGCAATCGCCTGTGTAGAAACGGCCTGCACGGCGACCTGCTCGACTACCGGCTTTTCGATCATTGGACTCTCGCTTCGCTTCACCACCGCCGCCTCCGGGAATGATAGCTCGAACCTGGTCCCCGCGCCTATTTCGCTTTGGACCTCGATGTTCCCCGCATGCTCCCGCACGATGCCGTAGCTCACCGACAATCCCAGGCCGGTTCCTTTTTTCGCGCCCTTGGTGGTGAAAAATGGATCGAAAATCTTTTCCAGATTCTCTCGTCCAATCCCCGCGCCCGAATCCGTCACCGTTACCAGCACCTGCCCATCGTGAGCCGACGTCTTCACCGCCAGCATCCCGCCCCTCTCCATCGCATCGCGCGCGTTCAGAAATAAATTCAGGAACACCTGTTGCAGTTTTCCCGGACTTCCCTTGATCCGCGGCAGCTTTTCATCGAGCGTCAACGTCGCCGTCACCTGCGACTTGATGAGCTGATGCTCCATCAGCGCCAGCGTCTCGCGTACGACCTTATTTAAATCGACGCTGACAAACTCCGTCGGCGAAGTGCGCGAGAAATTCAGCAGCGAGTTGACGATCTCGCTCGCCCGGAACGTCTGCCGCGCGATTTTTTCAAGCAGAGGCGCCTTCTGCTCATCGCCCGAAATCTGCTTGGCCAGCATCTGCGCGTAGGTCGAAATCACCGCCAGCGGCGTGTTCACTTCGTGCGCCACACCTGCGGCCAAGAGGCCGATCGAGCTCAACTTGTCGGCCTGCACCAGCCTGCGCTCCAGCTCCGCCCGATCCGTCACGTCGTCGAAAATGATCAGCCGTCCGATCTGCGCCCCTTCGCGCGAAATCAAAGGCGCGATGGCGATATTCAGCGTCACGTCCTTGGGTTTCAACACAAACTTGTAGACGTTCTCGACCCCCGCGCCCAGCCGGTCGTATAGATCCACCGGCAAGAGCTCCGCGAGCTTTCTTCCCAACGCCCTCTCACGCGAAATCCCCGTCAGCTTTTCAATCTGCGAATTCCAGCTCTCCACCCGATCTTCCAGGTCCGCCGCCAGAATCCCCACGTTGATCGATTCAACGATGTTCTCGCTGAACTCCTTCAACTTTTCGTACTCTTCCACTTTCCGCGCCAGGGATTGATAGAGCATCGAATTGTCTACCGCGATGCCCACGTACCCCGATAGCGTCACCAGCAATTCGACGTCTTCGCTCGAAAGAAAATCGCCCGTCTCGGTGCGGCTCACTCCCAGGTAAGCGATCGTCCGGCCCCGCGCCGCACAGGGCAAATAATACGTCAGTTCCAGCTCCGCAATCGACCGCCGCGCCGACACCGGCATCTCGTGCGAAATCACATCCAGCAAATTCCGCGTCCGCTCAAAAAATAAGTACGGCTTCTTCGGACTCGCGCTCAGAAAACTCATGTCGAGCCCGTACGGCACATTCTCCGTCTGCTTCCCACGCCTGTTGCTCGCCAGTTCCAGACGGAACTTCGACTCCGCTTCATCCCACACGAAAAACGCGACGTGACGAATGCCCAGCGTCCGGATCAGACGATCGGCCACGCTCTCCAGCATCTCGCACAAATCGGTAGGCGATCCCAGCTCCCTCGCAAACTCGATCAGAGTGCGCCGGTAATCGTAACGGTCCTTATAGAAGTAATAGCGGTCCAGCTGCTCCTGAATCCAGTTCCGAATCGGTTGAAACACGAACGCGGCAATCAGAATCAGAGCCACCATCGCGGATCCGCTCAGGTCGCCCGCGCGGCTCACCGTGAAAATCAGCCCGTAGAAGATCGAGAGCACCGCGAGCGTCGCCAGCGTGTAAACATAGCCTTCCTGGAAAATGACGTCGACGTCCATCAGCCGGTAGCGCAGAATCGCGTAGGCCCAGGTTAAAGGAATCAGGGGCAGCGAGAGCACCGCCAGATTCATGGCATGATTCGGTGGCACGCCCATCAGGTAAGGCACCGCGTAAATCAGCGCGAACGGCAGCATCCCGATCACCGCGCCGTTGCGAAGCCACGTCAGCTGCCTGCGCACCACCGGATCCTCGGCCCGCCGCAATTGCCACGCGAGAACCATCCCTCCGGCCAGATACATCGTGCACAGGAACGTCAGCCAGGTGCGATCCAGCATCCATCGCATTTCGAGCAGAGGCGCCGCCGTCCGCACATAGCCGAACATCACGCCCAGGTGAAACGCCAGCAAAGCCATCCCCGGCAGATAGAGGAGCACCGCCGCGCCTCGCCGCCGGATCCACTTCTGAGGCTCCGGAAACACGCAGCAGAAATGCAGGAATAAAGTCGGCGCCAGATACCCGGCCACGACGTTGCCCAAATAAATCACCTTGTCGAAATTATTCAGCTTTCCCGAATAATGGAACGACGACATGATAAACGACGCCAGGCATAACAGGAAAAAATGCAGCGCCCGCGGAGCATTTCCCCGGCGAAAGTAAACAAACAGCCCGATCGCCAGGTATATGACCGCCACCGCGTATTGATAGAAAACCGTGGAGTCGCGCTCCACCTGCCCGATAATGACCTTGGCGGTAAACGGCTTGGCCCCGCGCTGCAATTCGTAGGTGGCCTCGCGCCATGGACCTAGCCTGGCCAGGACTTCCGTGGCTTTCAGAGCGTTATCCATCCGAACGCCCTCAATCGCCAGCAGCACGTCCCCGGTCCGCAGCCCCGCCTTCAGCGCCGGACTCCCCGGAGTCACATAGGCAGCCACCACCCGCTCCGAATCGCCTTGCGTCTGATCGGTCCACGCCACGCCGTCGTCGGGAAGCGCAAAACGGCTCTGCTGCTGGAAATTGATGGCCGCGGCTATCACCGCCGCAACCGTCACAATTACCAGCAAAGCACTAACGAGCTGTTGCCTGAATTCCCTCATACCGCATCCGCAGACACGAACCCACCTGATGCCGGAGCACGTGAATGACCACCCTTATCTCGAAGCTTGTGATTGATATTACAGTACTTTCGAACCCAGAGCAATGCCTCTGTATGTATTTTAGGAGATTCCGATATACAGTTGTGTATGGAACCGCTCTTTGGGCGTCTGCTTCTTCAAAAACATTACAATAAAAAATAGTGTCCACCACCGCCCTACCTCCCCGAGTCACTCAAAACCCGGAAACCACCGCATTCCGCATTCTAGCCGCCATCTCCTTCTGCCATCTCCTCAACGACATGATGCAGTCCGTGGTCCCCGCCGTCTATCCGATCCTCAAAACCTCCTATCATCTCGATTTCAGTCAGATCGGCATGATCACTGCATCTCTCCAGATCACCGCCTCGCTCCTCCAGCCTCTGGTTGGGATGTATACCGACATACATCCAAAGCCCTATTCACTGGCGATCGGCATGGGATTCACGCTCACCGGACTGCTGTTACTCTCCTCCGCGCCCAGTTTCGTCGCGATCCTGGCAGCCGTAGCCTTGGTCGGCGTAGGGTCTGCCGTCTTTCACCCCGAATCCTCGCGCATTGCGCGTTTGGCCTCCGGAGGGCAGCACGGTTTGGCGCAGTCTCTGTTTCAGGTAGGCGGCAACGCCGGATCGGCTACCGGACCCCTGCTGGCCGCCTTCATCGTCCTCCCGAAAGGCCAGCACAGCATCGCCTGGTTCTCGAGCGCGGCGCTGCTCGCTATCCTGATCCTGATCCAGGTAGGCACCTGGTACAAAAATCACCATCCGCCAACGGCCAAGCGCGCCGCGCCCTCGGGCCATTCGACTCTATCCCGCCAAAAAGTCGCCCTGGCGATGAGCGTGCTGATCGCCCTCATCTTCTCAAAATACATTTACCTGGCGAGCTTCACCGCGTACTACATCTTCTATTTAATGGACAAATTCCACGTTTCCGTTCAGAACGCGCAAATCCACCTGTTCCTGTTCCTGGGCGCCGCCGCCGCCGGAACCTTCGCCGGAGGCCCTATTGGCGACCGAATCGGCCGCAAGTACGTGATCTGGTGCTCGATCCTGGGCGTCCTGCCCTTCACGCTGGCTTTGCCCTACGCGAATCTTTTCTGGACCTCGATCCTGACCGTGATTATTGGCCTGGTTATCGCCTCCGCCTTCTCCGCGATCCTGGTCTACGCCCAGGAACTGGTCCCCGGCCGCGTGGGAGCCATTTCCGGCCTCTTTTTCGGCCTGGCCTTCGGAGTAGCCGGCATCGGAGCCGCCCTCTTGGGCCGCCTGGCCGACGCAACCAGCATCACCTTCGTCTACCAGCTCTGCGCTTTCCTGCCAGCGATCGGCCTGTTGACCGCGTTCCTCCCCAATCTCGAATCCCGCCGAAAATAGCACAATATCTCCTTGTTCTTAGCGAGCTTAGCGCCTTTGCGTGAAATGCGTTTGTTTTTCCCTCGTACTCTCAATCCAGAGGGGCCGACCATCGAGGCTCTTTTGACAGTTTTTTCCTGGCCAGGAAATGTCGTACTACGGTGGTGCTGAGCTTCCGGAGGCCGTTAACGCCTTGCGCCATCAGCTCGTAGCATGGTGGCGACGGAAGATTTTAGGATCGATCCTATAACAGCCGGGTGACCGGTTTTCAGAGGATTGTGCATCGAAGCATGGAATACGCGGCCACGTGAGTCCTAACAAGACGCGATCGTGGCATCGGGCCCCATGTGAGAGACAGTCCAAGCCACTAGCGGCCGGCTTGATCGGTTGGTCAAGCCGGTCGCTCACGATATTTCGTACCGCCGTAGTGTGTTCAGTGACTCATCGAATAAACGATGTAATTCACGCCAATCCGAATCCCAAGCGCCGAGAATTTCTCCAGATAATGCGGATCGTCCGCCCATTCCCACGAATCTCCAATGTCGGAATTGAAACTGGCCGCCACCATCAACCGGCCTCTATCGTCGTAAACCCCATACCACCGCGCCGGACACCCTTCACACTTCCAGGTCACTCCCGTTGAGAGGTATCGCGCGCCCGGCACCTGATACCGGTCGTCCAGGTCGTAAATGGTGTGAAAAATCGAATCCCGGTCATCGAGCTCCACGATCGGCCGGTCCGGAAACACCCGGTGCATCCACTCCTCGAACACCGCCCGATCCACCGGACCCCAATAATCGTCGGTCATGAAAAAGCCGCCGCGCAGCAGATAATCGCGCAGCTTCGCCGCCTGCTCGTCGGTCAGCCTCCCCCGCCCCGGCTGGACCGCATAGATGAAAGGAAAATTGTAAACATCGTCGCCGTCGTCCAGATTCACCGGCTGCTCGACAGACCGTATATGAATCCTGGTCAGCCGGCGAACGGCGGCGGAAAAATGACGATCGGCGCGCGGATAATCCTGCGTCCACATCGTCCCGCCCTCTCTCCAGTCGAAGCCATACCCGCGAAACCCTCCGCGCACTCCCGGCGCCGGAGGATACATCATGCGCGCAAATACAAACTCCGTTTTTTCGCTCCAGTCCGGAGGCAGCGGAAAATTGTCATACTCCACGCCCGGATACTGGCGAAACGGCTTCTGAAACGCGAACAGAGCCCCGCAAACGATCAACCCCGCCGCGACTCGCCATACTCGCATTTCTAGTGGCCGTACTCTCAAATTATCCGCTTCCTCACGGTCGCGGCCCAGTATGCATGCTGAGCCGCCATGCGTAAGCATGCGGATCGACGCCAAGCCTAGTGACTGCTCATGATCTTCTTAATCCGCGCCCAAGCCTCATCCCGAGCCTTGGCATTGGCCGCCGTAGGATCCGGCTGCTCCCCCGCGCGCATAAATCCATGCCCCGCGCCTTCATAAGTCACCGGCTCGTAAATCTTCCCGAGCTCTTTCATGTTCGCGATCGTATCGGGAATGGTCGCATCGACTCTCTGATCGTTGCCCGCGTAAAATCCAAACACCGGAGCCTTGATCCGCGCCATCGATTCCTTATCCGGAGGAGTCCCGTAAAATACCATAGCCGCCGCCACATCCGTCCGGTTCGTCGCGAAGCGGAACGCCTGCCCGCCTCCGTAGCAGAACCCGGTCACGAACAATTTCTTCGCCGCCGCAGGAAGTTTCAACCCGTAATCGGCGACCGCGTTCAGATCCGCCGTAATCTGGTCCGGAGGCAGTTTCTGAATCGCCCGGCCCACGTCACCCGATGCAAACTCCTTCGTCCCTCCACCCTTCGGAGCCATCCCCGACAGCAGATCCGGAGCGATCGCGATATAGCCAGCCGCCGCGAATTCGTCCGCAACGTTCTCCACCCAATCGCTCATGCCGAAAATCTCGTGGATCACCACGATGACCGGCGTGTTCTTCGACGCCTCCGGATACGCGACGAACGTTTCGACCTTACGCCCGTCGTGCGTCACCGTCACCCACTCGCGATGCCTTGGCGATTTATCGACCTTCGCCCGCGCCCAATCCTGCGCGGAAACCACCGCCGCGCACACCGCCAGACCCAGCATGATTCTCGTCATGCCATCATTTTAGCCTCTTCCGACCACCGCTACCCGCATGCTGACGCATGGCGGCTCAGTGTCGGAGCCGCCATGCGTGAGCATGCGGGTTAAGCGCTGCCGGCAAGTCCGCCGCCGTACGCCTCGTCCTGACGACCATGCCCTAAAATGCCCCTTGTGGCGCACGCCTCCAGGCGTGCCGCGTCGACATTCGTGTCGACGTTCTTTAAATCCGCCTAGTAATCACGTAAACCACCACCCCCGCAATCACCATCCCCAACACCGGAGCCTTCAATCGATCCGGCACCGACGATCCCACCAGGAGAATCCCCGCCGCAGCCGCCGTAGCCTTCAGCACTCCCGCAGCCACGATTTCCTGCTTCTGCCAGAACGCCGGCCCCTGCACCTGTTGCGGCCGATCGGCCAGCGGCGGGAACAGCATCCTCATTACCAGAAGCAGCATCATGCTCATGCCGGACCCTACCGCGAGCATCAATCCCGGCAGCAAGGGATGAATCAAGTGCGCGAGAAACACGCACGCAAACGCCAGAGCCACCGCCAGCACCGGCCTGAGCACCGACTTTTTGCGCGGATTCGCGTAGGCGTCGGCAATCACCAGCACCAGCAGCGCGATCGCGCCGGGAATCGCCAGGCGCAACAATCCCTCCCGCGTCGCGATCATCGCCGGCTGGGCCACCAGAGCCACCGCGAGAAACGAGACGTAGCAGCAGAACGCCTCCATCAACAGCACCACCGAATCCGTGGTTCGCCGGATCCGGCTGACGATCACAACTGGAACGGTGCGCAGCGCATCGTAAATAAACAGCTGCGCCCCGTCGTTTCGTTCCCGCAAATCGCCAAGCACTTCCTCCCGGCACGCGGGCGGAATGAAAATGCCCACGATCGTTTCGATCACGATTTCAGCCAGCCCCGAACGCGCCCGACTTCCTGCCAGACGCGCTTGGCTGTAACCGCCGA
>Ga0182024_10026130_pt1 | contig 10271 bp, 14 predicted proteins | sample P32metaG_FD_120480 | JGI IMG/M metagenome (GOLD analysis project Ga0182024, IMG submission 120480) | Permafrost microbial communities from Stordalen Mire, Sweden - P3-2 metaG (Illumina Assembly) | ecosystem: Environmental > Terrestrial > Soil > Wetlands > Permafrost | place: Sweden: Stordalen...
CAGTCCCAAGAGCTGGCCGGCGCCAACACTGGCGTCGCGGGAACAGCGCTCGTCATCGGCCACCAGAATGGGCGCGGAAGGCTGGAATACGATCGCCCGCAGCAGCAACTCGAGCTCTTTCGGCCCGTGCTCGACGAGCCAGCTGGCTGTTTGAGGCTGAGAGGCCATCATTCTTCCTTCTTTCGCCCCGTCCATCCCTCGCTTGGCGATAGAAAAGCCAGCCGGTGGCCCGAGGGACGCGCCGAGCGTCCTTTCAAACCTGCGGAAAGCCTAGAATGGCGGTCAACTATAAGTCTACCACCGATTGGCGTCCGGCAGTCACTCATTTGTGACCATATTTGGTCATCGGGCGCTTTGGTGGCACGATGAACTTCCACAGCCTGCAAACGAAGCCTTCGCGTTTGTTTCGCCGCATCAGTTGCTGCACAGGCGCGCAGCCGGAGAGGTGAACGCAATGGAACTAGGGCATCGTTATCGATCAAATACGATCCTTTTGAGGTTCCGAATTCAAACCAGCGCCGATTTGAGCGAGTTCGCATCTACGTTGACGAGGACCAATTCCTGAACAACCGGAATAAGCGCCTCGACACGAATCCGTCTGGAGATGTTCGGAATGGCAGCCTTCTCTTACAGCACGCGACGGCCCCTCAGCAGGTTGATGAAGAAAACTATTAGTGCGACCACCAGCAGTAAGTGGATCAGGTTCCCACCGATGTGAAGGCCGAATCCCAGAAGCCACAGAACCAGGAATATAGCGACAATCGTCCAAAGCATAATTTTCTCCTTGTGCCCACCGGAAGGCCTCCAGCGGGCCCCTCAACTACGTGGTCGAACCTGTCGGCGCCGGCTCCAAGTTTTGTGCCGACGCCTCGGAAGCGAGCTCGGATGCCCCGTCCGCTTTCATTGCATACTGCAGTGCGTCGATAGAGCGCCGCTGAGAAGCATCGTGAGCGCCTTTGGTGCACTGTTGCGCGGCCGCCCACTGACTCGTCGCTGCTCTCTCGTGACGATCATCGTTTGCCATAATGGACTCCTTTTCAACTTTCGAATAAAATTCGCCGGATTTGTGTCTCCTGGAAATCGGAGGAGACCGTCCGTCGGGTAAGTTCAATTCGACGAAGTCGCCTTCTGCTTTTTCACCTGGATCTCGTTCACCACCTGCTGCACGTTCGGAACGGAGGTTGCGATTTGTTCCGCTTGGCTGCGTTCCGCCCTCGATCCGACATCGCCGCTCAGTGTGACGACGTGGTTCTTGACATCGTATTTGACGTGGTCGTGAATCCTGGCCTCGATGAGAGCGGCGTCCAGATTCCTCGCGATCCCTTTGTCCAGATCGGAATTTACAGCCTTCGCCTCCGTCTCACCGCCTCTCGGAACGACCGCGATCTGGTTCGATACCACCTGGCCCACCGCGACGCCCTGCACAATCGACTGTGCCTGCGATTTATCGGCATCCGTTCCAACGTGGCCGCTAAGAGTTATGACTCCCTTGTCGCGATCCTGACTCGCAGAGACCTCTTTGAAGCCGGCCTGATCAAGCGACGCGCGGACGTTCACCGAGACATCCGGCGATTTGGCGGATGTCGAACAGCCGGTCGCGACTCCGAAACCAACTAAGGCGATCGCAATCAAGTACGGCTTAAGCGTTTTCATATGCTTCCTCTCACGTACTTCGAGCACGGCGCCAGCCAGTGAGCGCAAGCGCCGGATTTGCACGAAATAATCCGCCAAGACCACAGGAAGCTCAACGTTCTGCGAGGGTGAGGGCGACGCCGGGCGGTCGCATGACCGCCCAGGGTCGAAAGTGGGCGCCAACTTGCAACCACGAGGTCTTCTTTTTGGCTGGAACAAATGGATCGGAAAGTGCCTGGTGTGGTTGCCACCGGACGCTTGGGACCGGTTCCGAGCTATCGGATCTCGTTAGAGCGACGCGCAAGCACGCGCGGGTAACCACCACAAATTCGATCAAACTGTCGCACACGACGGACGTGAGAACTGGTGCCCAGCCCTCCTCCTGGCAGGCGCCGGCGAGACCGCCCGGCACCGCTAAATACGTTTCACTCAGGCTCTATTTAACTTCAACTTTGAAAAGAACGTGATCCGGGTGTTCATGACGCCACCTGAAGTACTCCCTCTGCTGGGCGGCGTTGGTTCTTCCGAACTCCCGATAGTCGCGGTGTTGTTCGCCCAGGTAAACGCGGTACGCACGATCTTCCTGGCCGTTCCACGTGTGATAATCGCGTCCCTCCCGATCGTAGTACCGCTTTGGATGATCGTCAGCCCTCACTGCCACGGGCGTAATCAAGGCGGCGCCGACGAAAAGCGCGCTCATAATCAAAAACCGATTCATAGTGATTCACCTCCTGATCGAGTACGGCACGTTATTCGCCTTTCCGTTCCTCGTGCGACGAACCGGCGCACGGCCAACCGTGCCGCCGCGCGAGCGACCGCATCCGGTCAAATGACCTCGTGCCGTCAATTACTTGTATGGATCCCGCACCGACAAGATTCGTGACGGCTTCTGCAAAAGACAGATTAACGCGGTCGGAATGCGATGGACCTTAGAGTGCATTCCTCACAGCGTGCAGGATCGGCTTCGACGATCGCGGGTAGTTTAATTCAAATTAAGGAACAAATGACATTTCTCAAAGCAGTACCGAGCATATTTTGCCTGGCGCTCACGGGCGCAATTGTGGCGCCGAGCGCGAACGCGGATGCGTGGAATAAGAAATCGGTGATCACGTTTAGCGGGCCCGTGGAAATTCCAGGGGTTCATCTCCAAGGCTGGGGCGTTTTGCCCGCAGGCACGTATGTGTTCCGGCTCCTGGATTCGGCGTCCGACCGGCATGTCGTACAGATCATGAGTCAGGACGAACTGACCGTTTACGCAACGGTTCTGGCGATCCCGAACTATCGCCTCAAGGCGACGAGCAAGACTGTGATGACGTTCAACGAGGGAATAAAAGGCAGGCCAGAGGCGATCCGGGCATGGTTTTATCCCGGCGCAAATTATGGTGAGGAATTCGTCTATCCGAAGGCGAAGGCTATGGAACTCGCCAAAACCGCCAACACGCCGGTGATCTTCACGGCAGTGGAGATCCCGCTTGAAGTCGCCACGCCCATCCAATCGCTGGATGAGCCGGTGGTCGCGCAGTTGAGGCGGGCGCCTCTTATGGCCATCCGGCCCACCGGAGAAGAGGTGGAACTCGCGCTGGTGGTCACTCCTCCGCCCGAGAAACTGGAAGCGGCTGCATCGGTAGACCAAGTGCCCGAGCCTGCGGAATTACCTGCGCAAAGGCTTCCCGCTACGGCCAGCCCCCTGCCCATGGTCGGCCTGTTTGGAGTGCTGGCGCTCGGCGGAGCACTGGCTATCCGTTTCGCGAAAAATCGCGCCGTGTAGGCAGTTTGTTGTGTCGGCGAGCCGTAATCCGGTGCGTGCATTCGGTAGGCGACGCGCTACATTCTGGCGCGTCGATGCGTGGGGACCGGAGTCAGGAAAGGGAAAAGCAATGTCCGATAGCAATATCGTGGTGGCCGTGTGCGATGCTCACACGGAAGCTGAACAAGCCGTCAGGGACCCTGACAAAGCCGGATTCGACATGAACAAACTGTCAATTGTGGCCAGGAATCCGCACGCCGAAGAGCACGTCGTGGGTTTCTGCAACCCGGGTGATCGCATCAAACATTTGGGCAAAACCGGCGCCTTCTGGAGTGGGATATGGGGCCTGCTATTCGGAGCGGGAGCGCGCGACATCATCAGGCGCCCGCATCCGGTGGAGCTGAACGTCCATTTATTGAAACCTGCGGCCGGGCACGCAGTCGTGACGGTATAACTTGTCATGCAACAAAGAGTCGTTCCGCTGTTAGCGCCGCCATTGCGAAGGGGACACCGCGAGCCGGTGGGTTGTTATGAGACCAAGGCGCGGGGAATGGCCGTGCTCACCACGCCCCTGTTAAACAAAGGTACGGCATTCACGCCGGAGGAGCGCGAGGCTTTGGGTCTCACTGGTCTCCTTCCGCCGGTAATCAGTACACTCGATGCTCAGGTAACGTGCGCCTACGCGCAATACCAGCGGTTGCAGGATGTGCTCAGCAAGAATATCTATCTGACCGCGCTTCACGACCGCAATGAGGTGTTGTTTTTCCGCGTGCTCTCCGAGCACCTGCGCGAAATGATTCCGATTGTTAACGATCGGACCGTCGGCCTGGCGATGGAACAATACCACCACGAATGCCGCCGGCCTCGGGGAGTGTACCTTTCCATCGATCATGCCGATGCGATCGAAGACGCGTTTGGAAACCTTGGAGCTGGCCCTGACGATATCGACCTGATTTTGGCCACGGACGCGGAACAGATCTTCGGAATTGGCGATTGGGGCGTTGGTGGAATCGAAATCTCCATCGGAAAGCTTGCAATCTATACCGCGGCGGGCGGAATCGACCCGACGCGCGTGATTCCTGTGATGCTGGACGTCGGCACCAATTGTGAAAGCCTGCTCGCCGATCCGATGTACCCGGGGAATCGCCACGCGCGGGTCCGCGGAGAACGCTACGATAGCTTCATCAACGCCTACGTCAAGGCCGTGGTCAAGCTGTTCCCGAACGCCTTGCTGCAATGGGCAGACTTTGGGCCCGGCAACGGACGCCGGATTCTCGAAAGGTATCGTGGGCGGATCAGGACGTTTAGCGACGATCTTCAGGGCACTGGCGCTATCACGCTCTCGGCAGCGGTTTCCGCCATGCGCATCTGCGGAACGCTGCTGCGCAATCAACGCATCGTGATCTTCGGCGTTGGGCTCGCCGGCATCGGCGTCGCCGATCTGTTTCGCGACGTGATGATCGATGCCGGTCTATCCGCTGAAGATGCGACCCGCCGGTTTTGGTGCGTAGACGTTCACGGATTGCTTACCGATGATATGGGCGACCGTTTGCAGGATTATCAGGCAACGTATGCGCGCCCGGCGAGCGAGGTCAAGAGTTGGAGACGCGACGGAATCGCCAACGGTATCGGCCTCGCTGAGGTGATTCGCCAGACCCGACCCACCATGTTGATCGGCGCCTCGGGAACCGGGAACGCATTCCCGGAGGCGATTGTGAGAGACATGGCCCGGCATACCGACCGGCCCATTATTTTTCCGCTCTCCGGTCCAGCGTCACTCGCTGAGGCTACGCCTGCCGACCTGATTGCCTGGACCGATGGAAGGGCGCTGATCGTGACCGGTAGTCCGTTCACCCCGGTCACTCACAAGGGAATCACTCACGTTGTCGGCCAGGCGAACAATGCCATGCTATACCCAGGTTTGGGGTTGGGCACGATTGTGTCACGTTCGCGCAGGGTCAGCGTCGGTATGCTCGCGGCTGCCGCGAGCGCGTTGTCCAGTCTGGTTGCCGTCCGGCTACCCGGCGCGTCATTGCTTCCGCATATCGACGACTTGCGCAGCGTGACCGTGACGGTCGCGGTCGCGGTTGCAGAGGCGGCCGTGGCGGAGGGCCTGGCCACCGCCGAGCTCCCGGACATCGTTCAACAGGTGGAAGACGCGATGTGGCAGCCGGAGTACCGCCGGATACAGGCCTCCTAACTTTTCCCGCTCGCAGAAACGAAGATGGTGGCTGGAAAGACATCCTTGCGGCTGATCTTCGATTGGGCCCACCGCGCACTGTTCGCCGGCGCGATCCTAATGTTAGGTTACTGCGCGTTCGTTCTGGCGGATATCTGGATTTTTCAGCATCAGGAGAGACAACGTCTCGAACGACTGTTGAACGATCAGCGCCGTTCTGCGGCGCTATCCTTGCCCGCTACCGGACCGGACGGATTGATCGGCCGCATTGAAATCCGGCGTCTTGGCGTATCTGTCGTCGTCGTCGAAGGCGGCGAAGAGCCTACGCTCCGGCGCGCCGCGGGGCATATTCCCGGGACAGCTTTGCCTGGCGAGCGCGGCAACGTGGGTATCGCAGGACACCGCGATACGTTCTTTCGGCCATTGCGGAATATCCGGCACAGTGATGTCATCACGCTGACCACCGTCCGCGGCGCGTTTTCCTATCGCGTCGTATCTACTAAGGTCGTGAGCCCTGACGACGTCGCCGTCCTGAATTCCGATGGAAACGAGGTCCTGACCCTGGTCACTTGTTACCCGTTCTACTTCGTGGGGGCGGCGCCCGGGAGATTCATCGTTCAAGCGGAACGAATCCGGTGACAGGAGCGGCTCATGAAAGACACTTCAAACTGGAACAAATTGCTTTCGACGGCGAACGATTGAGGCAAATGTGCGGCAATGGCCGACGTATTTGTGTTGGAACACGAGCGTGATCGGCCTACCTTCCGGCCTTACGACGTTGACGATCATGGTGCCATCCGACGCAAGCGTGTAGCTTTCGAGAGTAATCGCGCCGAATCGAGCGGTCGTAACTTTCACAACGTCGTGATCCCACCTGGTCTTGGTCTTGAGGTCCTTGCTCGTGTGGACCGTGGAGTTGTTCTCGTTTCCGGTGCTGTCGTTGTAGAAAGAAAATCCTTTCGGCGGCGTCTTGATACACAAGACTGCGAGTGACGATGATGACGCCCTCGCGCTCGCTGATTGTGACGGTGCCGGTTTCAACGACGGGCTGGCCAGCGAAATCGCGGGGCATCACGTCCAGGTGCCATTCGGGGCGCTGTGCTCGCCCGCATACGCCGACGACGCGATAAGGAGCGTCGTCAAGACGGCTTCGGCGACTATAGCGGTTGAATATGGCCTCATAATTTCCTTCTGAGGCTTACCGTTCTTTCGTCTTGAAGGAGGCACGCGCAGGGCCTCTTCAAAATAATGCGCGTGAGTTGAACGCATCGCGCGCATATGCACGCCGAGACTCAATTAGCGTGACCCTCCACGGTCATGCTGACGGCATTCAGTCATTGCTTACCCTCATTGGCGCGCTTGGGGGACGGTAGGTTCTAGGTCACAGTTTGGACGAGGAATTGCCCCACCTAAAGTGCGTTGAGAGGACGTTATGTGACCAACAGCATCGACCAAGTCGCGCGAAAGAGCCGTTCATCCATTCGGTCTGGCTTGGCGCTCATGATCCTCTGCGCCTTGATCTGGTCCCCGTCGTTATCTTTCGGGCAGCAATCTGATCCTGACACTTCTGAACCTGTGAACGTCGTATCTCCACCTTCGCCCCTCGATAATAAGCGTATTCTGGGCATCATCCCGAACTATAGGACTTGGCCCAGTCTGAAAGACTACAAACCTCTATCGCCGAAGGAAAAGTTTGAAATTGCCCGGCAGGACTCGTTCGATCGAGGCACGATTGCGCTTGCTGCGATGTTCGCGGCTGACGCTCAGCTTACCAACGCCGATCCTTCGTTCGGGCAAGGAGTAAAGGGATATGCTCATTATCTTGGTGCGTCTTATGGGGACTTCGTCATTGGAAACTATATGTCCGAGGCGGTGTTTCCCACTCTCCTTCACCAGGACCCGCGCTATTTCCGGCGTGGTATCGGGAGCACACGATCCCGGTTGGCGTATTCCATAGGTCAGATCTTCTGGACCCACACCGATTCCGATCGGACTCAGTTCAATTACTCGGAGATTCTCGGCAATTCGACTGCGGTCGCAATTTCAAACGCATATTATCCGGACAGCCGGAACGCCACCGATTCGGCAACAAAACTCGGAATGCAGATCGGTATCGATATGGCGTCGAACGTCCTGAAGGAATTCTGGCCGGATGTGAGCCGGAAGTTCTCTAGAAAGCATCAATAATTCTCGTGTGGCTGCTCCCTCGGTCACGCTCGCGGTTTGGCCGCTCCTGCCTCGATCAGACGTTGCAGAATCTCCTTGGTTTCCTTCCGCGCGCCGTTATTGGAAATACAGGCGACGGAGGCCTTCGCCTCATCCAGACTCAAACTGTATTCGCCAGGCATCGAGCCAAGAAGATTGCGGCGCGCGGCATGAAGGTGTTCCGACAGCAAATCGTCCGCTCCGTTATTTCCCTGGCCCCCAGTCGCGAGCCCGAGGTCGGCAATCAGTTTATCAAGACACTTCAGGTCGTTATCTTGTCGCATATGACCGTTGTACTGCACGAGGATGCCCACACAGATGACGGTTGTTCGCGTGCCAGTAGATACGTGTGCCTGTAGCTAAAGGCCAGATGCAAATCTCGGCCTGCGCGCATCACGAAACCACGGGAGACGGACCATGTTCGGTTGGCTGATTTCATTGGGACTCATCGCCGTTGTTGGAGGCACTCTCGGATTCGTGGGTGTGCAAGCCGCCGTGCCTCTGCGCGCCATCAGTGTGGTATTCTCGGTCCTGTTTGTCATATGCGCTGTTGGCCAGATAGCCCGGCGCCCGACCCAGTGATTTGCGACCATGATCAGGCCTCGCGCGTCAGTCGGCAAGTCAAGCGTCCGGACGGCCGCGATTCTGGTCGCCGTGATTGCGATACTTTACTTCGCGCGCGAGATCCTCATTCCTCTGGCATTCGCCATAACCCTCACTCTGATATTGGCGCCGGCTGTCGGTTGGCTGCAAAAGCTTCACCTGGGCCGCTTCGCGTCGGTGCTTATCGTCATGATAGTCTCCGTCGCGATCGCGGGCACGATTGGCTGGGTGATCTTCAATGAACTGGTAGAAGTGGTCAACGACCTGCCCAGCTACCGGCAGAACATTCACAACAAGATCGAAGTGATGCGCACGCCCGGTAAAGGTGCTTTGGGACGGGCCGCCGCGAACGTAAAAGAGCTCGGGAAGGAGCTGTCTAGCGCAACTGCGCCAGTTGTACCGCCCGCACCGAGATTGAGCCCCGGCCAGCGCACCACGCCGAACCCACCTTCTCATCCTCTTCCTGTCGAGATCGTCGCAGAACCGGCGAACGAGCTCGAGTATATAAGTGACCTCGCCAAGCCCTTCATGGCGCCTCTCGGAATTTTAGGCATCGTTCTGGTATTCAGTGTGTTCCTGCTGACCGAGCAGAACGACCTGCGCAATCGACTCTTTCGCCTGACCGGGGTAGACCGGCTCAACGTCATGACGCAAGCTCTGGATGATGCGACGCGGCGGGTCAGCCGCTACCTCATGATGCAGCTCCTGGTGAATGCGAGTTTTGGTGTCCTGTGTGGAATCGGTTTGTACCTGATTGGCGTTCCGTATGCGGTCTTGTGGGGAGGCGTTGCGGGAATTCTGCGCATCGTTCCCTACGCAGGATCGTTGGTGGCAGCCTCGCTTCCCTTGCTTCTGTCACTCGCAGTGTTCGATTCTTGGCTGCCTCCGTTTCTCGTATTCCTGTTGTTCGTCACCTTGGAATTGGTTATCGGCAACTTCGTCGAGCCATGGATCTACGGGATGCATACGGGGATCTCTTCATTAGCGCTCCTTTTGACTACCGTGTTTTGGGCGGCTCTGTGGGGACCGGCGGGCCTGATCCTGTCGACGCCTCTGACGGTATGCGTCGTGGTCTTGGGCCGCCACATTCCGCACTTGTCTTTTCTCCATATCTTGCTCGGCGATCAACCCGTCCTCGCGGCGGAAGCGCAAGTTTATCAGCGCCTGCTCGCGATGGATGACCATGAAGCCAGAACGGTGGCCGATGTCTATCTGGCTGAGCACTCCTTGGTTCAACTGTACGATTCGGTCATCATACCTGCGCTCACGATGGCGGAGCACGACCGCCACAAAGGCGCACTCGACCCGGCTCGTGAGGAGTTTATTTTTCTGAGTCTTAAAGAAATGATTGCAGAGTTCTCTGAGAAGACCGCGGCGTCCGAGTCGGTCAATACCCAGGCGGTGGCTGTAGCCGAGCCGAAATCGAACCCGCTAGGAGCGCCCGGCCGCGTGCTTTGTCTTCCTGCCAACGACGAGGCCGATGAGATCGCCGCGGCGATGTTGTCCCAACTACTGGAACAGGCGGGCTGTGCCACTCTGTCTCTTCCTCTCGATCCTTCTCTGCAGGAGGTGCTTGAGATCATGCAACCGGCCGAGCAGGACGCGTTCTGCATTTCCTCGGTGCCACCGTTTGCGTTCGCCCGTGCGCGGACCCTAAGCAACTTCCTCCAGGCGCGATTTCCGCGAACCAGGATCGTGATTGGAGTGTGGGGATTTACAGGAGATACGGAGCGGGCATTGCAGCGTTTTCAACCGGCGCGCCCGGACAAGTTGGTGACGAATCTCGCAAGCGCAATTGAGTTTTTCGTCGATGCCACTCCCTCCCGCCCGGATGATTCTATTCCGTTCCTTGCCGCCCCGTCATCCTGAACCTATCTGAAGTTGTAATTCGAAGGACTTGAGTCC
>Ga0182024_10026131_pt1 | contig 10271 bp, 9 predicted proteins | sample P32metaG_FD_120480 | JGI IMG/M metagenome (GOLD analysis project Ga0182024, IMG submission 120480) | Permafrost microbial communities from Stordalen Mire, Sweden - P3-2 metaG (Illumina Assembly) | ecosystem: Environmental > Terrestrial > Soil > Wetlands > Permafrost | place: Sweden: Stordalen...
AGCGCCCCCCCCGCCCCCGCATACCCCGCCGCCGCCGCATGATCCAGCCGCCTCCCCGCCGGCGACAGATACACCACCCGCGGCACCGGCTCCGCCCCGGCCTTCAGCTCCTCCACCGCCGCGAAGATCGGCTCGCACTTCATCACCATCCCCTGCCCCCCGCCGTACGGCGTATCATCCGTCACCAGATGCTTCCCCGTAGCCCAATCCCGCAGGTTATGCACCCGCACATCCAGCAGCCCCCTCTCCCGGGCCCGCTTCAGGATGCTCTCCCCCAGCGGCCCCTCGCAGATCGCGGGGAAGAGAGTCAGGATATCGATACGCACGGCTGATGCCCGGCCAATTTTTTTTTTAACCGTTGAGCCCTACATCTCCTTCTCCAGCCGCTCCGCCAGCCACTGTTTGATCATGCTCTGGTAATTCAAGTACCGCGACCGCGCGATCCGCTTGATCCGCGCCAGCATCCGCGGGTCAAATCGCATCGTGATCGTCGTCGAGTCCCGGTTATCCGTCTTCACCAGCGACGCGTTCATCAGCCGCACATCCAGTTGCACGCTCGTCCAATACTCCGCCTCATCCTCCTCGTTCTCAAAGCGCGGCACATCCGCCCAGCTCGCGATGGATTTCAGCCTAGCCATTGATTTCAGAGTTCTTTCGGTCATAGAATTGCGATTCTTCCGCCGTCATGTCCCGCGCCAGGATCACACGGTACTTCTTCCCGTCACTCCAGAATACCGAAAACACCCCGCGGTCCCCCGCCGTCCGCCCCAGGTTGAAATACCGCGCCTCCCCTCCCGGCAGATCCGGCAGCAGCCGCAGCCCAAACGGATCCTCGAACGATTCCTCGATCTCCTTCGGGGACACGCTCTTCAGGCCAAAGGGGGAGTCCAGCCAGTCAAATTCCATGCGTCGGCTTTCGCGGGAGGGCGTCTGGTTTCAAAGTGTGAAAAAAAAGAGGAAAGGGTCCGGTTCGCCAGTTCAATGCGCCGGGGCCTGCGCCTTCTCGATCAGTTCGATCTCGTACCCCTCCGGCGCATCCACAAACGCAATCGCGCTCCCCGAGCTCCCCCGGTGCGGCCCGTCGGAGAGCGGGTACCCCTTCGCCGCCGCGTGCTTGGCAAACGCCTCGATGTCATCCACCTCGAACGCCAGGTGCGTCAGGTCCGGCCCCACCACCACCGGCCCGCTCTCGTCAAATTTGCAAATCTCGATCTCCTCCTCACTCCCCGCCGCCTTGAAGAACACCAGTTGCGACCCCCGCCCCGACGTCGAGCGCCGCGTCTCCTGCAACCCCAGCACCTCCTTGTAAAACGCCACCGTCTTTTCAAGGTCCGTCACCCGATACCGCGTATGAAGTAGCTTCTTGACCATGGTGAGAGAGTTCTGGGAGACCCCGCGCATCCCCTTACAAACCATCGGGCGCGCGTCTTCTCCACCTGCAAGGTAATCATCCACCGCGAAATCGGAAACTCAAATCATGCTAGCCATCGGAATCGACAGCGGCACCCAGAGCACCAAAAGCCTCATCCTCGATACCGAGACCGGCCAGATCCTCGCCTCCGCACACCGCCCCTACGGCTTGATCCCCGATCTCCCCCCCGGCCACATGGAGCAGGATCCCCAGCTCTGGATCAACGCCGTCGACGCCACCATCCGCGAGTGCCTCGCCCTCCTTGGCCCCCGCAAGGACGAGATCAAGGCCATCGGCGTCAGCGCCCAGCAGCACGGCCTCGTCCCCTTGGACAAGGAGAACGAAATCATCCGCCCCGCCAAGCTCTGGTGCGACACCTCCACCCGCGCCCAGTGCGACCAATTCTCCCACGAGTTCGGCGGCACGGAGGGCCTCGTCCAGCTCGCCGGCAACCCCATCCTCCCAGGCTACACCGCCCCCAAGATCCTCTGGATGAAACAGCAGGAGCCCGCCAATTACGCCGCCCTCAACTCCATCCTCCTCCCACACGATTACATCAACTTCTGGCTCACTGGCGAGAAACGCATGGAATTCGGCGACGCCTCCGGCACCGGCCTCATGGACATCCGCAACCGCGCCTGGTGCGGCCCCCTCTGCGATTTCATCGACCCCCGCCTCCGCGAGTTCCTCCCCGGCCCGGAGAGCTCCCGCGGCGTCACCGGCCTCCTCCGCGACACCCTGCGCAAGGACTGGGGCCTCAAGAACAGCCCCATCGTCAGCGCCGGCGGCGGCGATAACATGATGGCCGCCATTGGCACCGGCAATATCCACGAAGGCATCCTCACCGCCAGCCTCGGCACCAGCGGCACCCTCTGCTCCTATTCCAAAACCCCCGTACTCGACAAAGAAGGCGAGGTCGCCGCCTTCTGCGACAGCACCGGCGCCTGGCTCCCCCTCGTCTGCACCATGAACGTCACCTCCGCCACCGAGCAGATCCGCCACCTCTTCCAGTGGGATCTCCCCGCCCTCGAGGAAGCCGTCGCCAGCATCCCCCCCGGCGCCGGGGGCCTCCTCTTCCTCCCCTACCTCGCCGGCGAGCGCACCCCCAATCTCCCCAACGGCTCCGGCGTCCTCCACGGCATGACCACAAAAAACGTCACCGCCCCCCACATCGCCCGCGCCGTCACAGAGGGCGTCACCATGGGCCTCGCCTACGGCCTCAAGCGATTGCTCACTCTCGGCATCAAACCCACCGAAATCCGCCTCACCGGCGGCGGCAGCAACAGCCCCGCATGGCGCCAGATTTGCGCCGATATCTTCGCCCTCCCCACCATCTGCCTCCGCTCCCCCGAAGGCGCCGCCCTCGGCGCCGCCATCCAGGCCTGCTGGGCCCACGAGCACGCCAGCGCCCGCCTCGTAAAACTCTCCACCCTCACCGACCGCCTGGTAAAGCTGGACGAAAAAACCCGCACCCACCCCGACCCCAAAACCGCCGCCCAATACAAAACCCTCCAAACCCGCCAACACGACCTAACCCGCAAACTCCACGCCGCCGGCTTCGAGTAATCCCCAGCACCGGAAAAGTCCGAACCGGGACCTGCGCCATCCGCCACCCCAGGCGTTTGGAACTTCATTCAAGCAGCGCCTGCACATCCCGCTTTCCATGGAGCACCCGCACAATTTCCAGCGGCCGTTTTTCGCTGCGGTAAATGATGAGATACTCGCGTACCCGCCAAAAGCGCAGCGGCTCCGCCGCCAGATCGTTTCGATAGTGTCCCATGCCGGGCGTCTTCGCCAGTTCCGCGAACGCCGCAAAAAGCTCGTCCCGGATGCGATCGGCGACATCAATGTTATCAATGGTTGCTGCGTAATAGTCCCAAATCTCCAGGATGTCGCCACAAGCGGCGGGAGCGAGAACAAAATCACTCACCTTTTCGCCTCATCCGCAGCGCCTTGCTCTTCCGCTTCAATTCCGCAATGACCGTCCCGCCCTCAATCCCCTCCCCCCTGTCAAGCTGGTCGATGCCGATTTGTATTTTCCGGCGCACTTCGTTGAGTTGCGCCGCGCGAAGTCGATCTTGGTCATCGAGCAGACGCAACCCTTCACGGATGACTTCACTCGCCGACTTGTAACGCCCGCTTTGCACTTTGCTCTCCACGAGCTTCTCCAGTTCTGGCGTGAGTGAAACATTCATGGCGGCTCTCCAAAAAAAATCAAGGGCTACGTTACCGCAAATAACAGGAAATGTCCAAGTTTGTTATTGTCTCCTCCCCCTTGCTTCCTTTGCTACCCTCTATTCCCCCCTTTGCGCCCTTGCGTCCTTTGCGTGAGGCATCCCCGCCCTTACCGCCCTCACCCGCGCAGCCGCCCCTTCGCCCCTCCATCCTCCACCATCTCCCGTACCCTTCGCTGCGCCTGCGCCGCATACTTCGTCCCCGCCATGGTCCGCACCACATCCAGCAACACCTCCCGCGCCCGCCCCGCGTCATCCTGCAGCAAATAAACATCCGCCAGCCGGTGCGCCAGGAACGAAGCCTTCTCCAGCGCCCACTCGCGCCGCAGCGCCTCCTCGATCACCGCCGCCCCGCGCGCCGGATCATCCAGCTCCCGGCAGCAGATCCGCGCAATCTCGCTCACCGCGAACGCATCCGCCGGGTCCTTCGCCACGATCTCCTCATAAACACTGATCGCCCCCTCCGCGTCCCCCCGCGCCAGCAGCGCCGCCGCATCCGAGTGCCGCGTATGCTCAAACCCCTTCCCCGGCCCCGCCACAAACCCCGCCACCAGATCCCCAATCGCCGGCACCACCATCTGCGCGATCAGCACCGCCCCGATGATCCCCACCACCACCACCCCGCCAAACAGCATCACCACCCGCGAGCTATCCGGGCTCGCCAGATGCGCCTGCATCTGCTCCTCGCGGAAAAGCACAACCCCCACCCACGCCAGCGATGCCAGAAAGATCAACCGGAAAAAGGGCCCCATAAAACAAGAACGCAACTCAACCTACCCGCCCGCCCCGGCCCTGGCAACAGCCCGATTTTCCGCCCTGCAACACCCTCGCTCCAACCACCTCCCGGCCCTCTTTCGTCATCCGAACCGCTTTTTGGGACAAATTGACTGGCCCTTCTCTTGACGCCCCTCCAGCCGTGTGCGATGAAACGCAGCCCCTTTTTCCCAATGCGCGTTGTACCGCTGATAGAACCCCTGGAAGACCGTATCGCACCCGCCGCAGTCACCATCTCTGCCGGCGGCAAGTCGGCTAGCTATCAGGACACCCTGGGCGACACCGTCACCGTCACCACCACCAAGGGCGCCTTCCTCGCCTCCCAATTCACCTTCGATCCCAGCGCCACCGGCCAATTGACCCAGTTGACCCTCGCGGGGACTTCCGCCTTTAACGGCGCCAATATCACTTTCTCCATCGTCCCCGTCGCCGGCGGCACCGACATGGTCAACATCGGCTACATCGATGCCCTCGGCCTCAACCTCGGCACCGTCACCGTCCCCGGCGATCTCGGCCGCATCGACGTCGGCGGCGGCCCCTCCCCCACCGCCCTCGCAAAGCTCACCGTCAACTCCCTCGGCGCCCAGGGCGCCTCCACCCAGGGCGGCATCAGCGTCCCCAGCACCCTCAGCAACATCACCGGCACCGCCGGCATGATCAACGTCGCCGGCACCGTCTTCGGCGCCATCTTCGCCGCCGATTACAAGAGCAAGCCCGGCACCGGCAACATCACCACCCTCAACATCGGCGGCTCCCTCGACGGCAACACCGGCACCGGCACCGGCGAGATTTTCTTCAGCGGCGCCCTCGGCAAGGCCGTCATCGGCGGCGGCATCGAGGGCGGCTCCGGCGATTTCTACGGCAGCATCGCCGGCCTCTACGGCTCCCTTTCAAAGATCGGCTCCATCTCGGTCAACGGCTCCGTCCCCGATGACCCCAACCCCAGCCCCATCGCCGGCCTCCCCGGCACCTCCATCCTCGGCGGCGCCGGCCGCCTCACCGGCGGCATCTCCGCCTCGAAAATCGGCACCGTCTCCATCGCCGGCGACGTCTTCGGCGGCACAGGCGCCGCCTCCGGCGAGATCCAGGGCGGCACCTCCCTCTCCACCGTCACGATCAAAGGCTCCCTCATCGGCGGCAATTTCGCCTCCGGCACCCCCTCCGGCGCCAATTCCTCCGGCGTCGTCTTCGGCGGCTCCATCGGCTCCGTCCTCATCAGCAAGAGCATCGAGGGCGGCTCCGGCCTCAGCTCCGGCGAGCTCCTCTCCACCGGCCTCATCAAATCCGTCACCGTCATGGGCGATGTCGCCGGCGGCTCCGCCGGCCAGGCCTCCACCAGCGGCTTCTCCGGCATCATCCAGGGCGACTCCCTCGGCACCGTCACCATCGGCGGCTCCCTCATCGGTGGCAATCTCGTCAATGGCGACGCCAACCAGTTCGGCTCCGACGACGGCGTCATCCGCAGCGATTCCAACATCGCCACCCTCTCCATCGGCAAGAACATCATCGGCGGCTCCGGCCCCAATTCCGGCGAAATCTCCACCTTCATCGGCAACGTCGGCACCCTCAAGATCGGCGGCGCAACCTCCTCCGATGGCAGCGTCATCGGCGGCTCCGGCGCCTCCAGCGGCTCCATCAATATCAACGGCGCCGTCTCCAGGCTCTCCCTCACCCACAGCCTCACCGGCGGCTCCGGCACCAGCTCCGGCGTCATCTCCGTCAATGGCGCCCTCCCCTCCCTCCTCATCGGCGGCTCCGTCACCGGCGGCTCCGCCGATAACACCGGCACCATCTCCGCCTTCGGCCTCTTGAAAACCGCCACCATCCAGGGCAGCGTCATCGGCAGCAGCTCCGGCGCCACCAAGCTCACCAACACCGGCTACATCCAGGCCGCTGGCATCGGCTCCATGACCGTCGGCGGCGCCCTCCAGGCCGGCACCGTCGGCGCCGGCGGCATCGATACCTCCGGTGCCATCCGTTCCACCGCCTCCATCGGCAGCATCACCCTCGGCAGCATCCTCGGCAATGCCGCCAATCCCGCCGTCATCTCCGCCGTCGGCACCGCCGCACTCACCGGCTCCCCGCACTCCGATCTCGCCCTCGGCACCGTCAAGGTCCTCGGCAACGCCACCTACGCCAATCTCCTCGCCGGCTACAATACCGACACCAGCTCCTCCCCCCTCGGCACCGGCGTCAACGCCGACGCCCAGATCGGCACCGTCTCCATCGGCGGCAATCTCTCCGGCACCAACATCATCGCCGGCGTCGCCCCCGGCACCGGCGGTTTCGGCACCGCCTCCAGCACCGCCCTCAGCGGCGCCGGCGTCGCCGATCTCCCCTCCCTCATCTCAAAGATCTCAAAGGTCGTCATCGCCGGCTCCGTCATCCCCACCGCCAGCAATTCCGACAGCTTCGGCATCGCCGCCCAGTACATCGCCAGCGCCTCCGTCGGCGGCGCAAAAATCTCCCTCCTCTCCGGCCCCGATAACGACACCTTCGCCGCCGGCAGGCAGAAGCAACTCCCCGCCTCCACCGGAGACGTATTCCTCTACGAAGTTTGACGCCGATGAAACACCTCACCCACATCGAGCCGCTCGAGGACCGCATCGCCCCTGCGACCATCATCAACCCCTACACCGTCACCTTCCAGGACACCGATGGCGACTCCGCCATCGTCACCATCTCCAAGCCCCTCTTCAAAAACCCCACCGCCGCCGGCAAGATCCTCGTCTTCACCACCAACGACGGCAGCACCGAGGCCTTCACCGGCAACGGCGTCGGCGAGAGCCTCTCCACCATCAATCTCCTCGGCCGCACCGATGCCCAGGACATGAGCATCTCCGTAAAGGTCATCCCACAGGTCGGCGTCGGCAATGGCCAGGTCAACGTCGGCGCCATCGAAGCCGCCAATTTTACCGTCGCGAACCAGGTCACCCAGAACATCGACCTCGGTAATATCACCATCCAGGGCGACCTCGGCTTCATCACCGCCGGCGATAATTTCGCCACACCCGCCATGAAGACGCTCACCGTCCAATCGATGAGCACCGGCAATACCAGCGAGGTCCTCGGCCCCATCGTCAAGCTCAACGTCCTCGGCAATTTCAACTCCAACCTCGCCGTCATCGGCTACCAGTTTGGCACCATCGATACCATCAACATCGGCGGCTCCCTCTCGCCCGATTCGAACGGCGATGCCGATACCGGCTTGATCCAGTTTACCGGCCATGTCGGCCGCGCCACCATTGGCAGCATCACCGGCGGCCCCAATACCAATACCGGCGAGCTCCTCGGCCTCTCCGCCAATCTCTCGAAAATCGGCTCCCTCCACGTCCTCGGCGATATCACCGGCGGCGCCGGCGCCGATTCCGGCCGCGTCTACGCGGACACCTCCATCGGCTCCGTCACCGTCGATGGCGCCATCCTCGGCGGCGGCGGCCAGGACTCCGGCGAGGTCTCCGGCTCCCTCGGCACCGTGAAGATCGCCGGCGGCGTCACCGGCGGCTCCGGCGTCAACAGCGGCTCCATCCTTGGCCAGTTCCTCAATGCCACCAGCAAGACCATCGCCGCCCCCATCGGGAGCCTCACCATCGGCGGCGACGTCACCGGCGGCTCCGGCGTCAGCTCCGGCGATATCGCCGGCATCCTCGGCACCGTCATCATCAAGGGCAATCTCACCGGCGGCTCCGGCGTCTCCAGCGGCGCCATCCTTTCGCAGGTCACCCTTCCCGCCGGCACCATGTCGCCCGCCCCCATGGGCACCCTCGTCATTGCCAAGAATCTCACCGGCGGCTCCGCCGGCACCGCCGCCTACACCGGCTCCCCCGCCACCCCCGCCGTCCCCGGCGACTCCGGCATCGTCAGCGCCCTTAGCGCCAGGAGCATCACCATCGGCGGCTCCCTCATCGGTGGCACCCCCGGCACCGCCACCAACTCCAACCACACCCTCACCCAGACCGCCGATACCAGCGGCGCCATCCTCGTCAATAGCGTCACCTCCCTCACCATCGGCGCGAATATCGTCGGCGGCGACGGCCCCAATAGCGGCATCATCGAGGCCCAGAACGGCGCCTCCGCCTACGGCTCCATCATCGTCAATGGCGCCGTCACCGGCGGCGCCGGCGATAAAACCGGCTCGATCTTCGTCAACGCCGTCAAGTCCCTCTCCATCGGCGCCAGCCTCACCGGCGGCGCCGGCGACGATAGCGGCGCCATCGAGCCGCAGTCCGTCTCCTCCACGGTCGCTTACGGCACCGTCACCGTCAGGGGCAATATCGTCGGCGCCGCCGGCGCCAATAGCGGCTCCATCTACCTCAACGTCGGCTCATCCGCCCTCAAGGGCACCCTTGGCAATTTCCACCTCGGCGGCAGCCTCATCGGCGGCTCCAATGCCACCCGCAGCGGCGAGGTATTCGCCTTCTCCAGCCTCGGCCCCGCCTTCATCGGCGGCAGCATCATCGGCGGCACCGGCGATAACTCCGGCGTCCTCGGCACCACCGGCCCCCTCTCCGCCACGGTCGTCATGGGCAATCTCACCGGCGGCCAGTCCATCAACTCCGCCTCCGCCGTCACCGATTCCGGCCTCATCCAGGGCGGCGGCATCGTCTCCCTCGATATCAAGGGCAGCGTCACCTCCGGCGTCAACGCCGGCGCCGGCACTCTCGCAAACTGCGGCTCCATCCGCTCCACCATCGACATCGCTTCCCTCACCATCGGCGGCAGCGTCACCGGCACCACCGCCGATCCCGTGGTCATCTCCGCCGCTCACGGCGTTATCAATTCCAGAAAGCCCACCGTCGACCTCGCCATCGCCTCCGTCACCATCGCCGGCAACGCCACCTGGATGGACCTCCTCGCCGGCTACGATGGCAGCAATACCTCCGGCTCGCCCCTCGGCGCCCAGGTCGATGGCTCCGCGCAGATCGCCTCCGTCACCATCACCGGCAATCTGGCCTCCAGCAACGTCGTCGCCGGCGTGAAGCCCGACTCCGGCGGCCAATTCGGCACCGTCGGCGATGCCGCCATCTCCACCCGCCTCGCCTCCGGCGCCAAGTCCGCCATCGCCAGCCTCGTCATCGGCGGCACCGCCAATGGCGACGCAAACCCGGCGGATAACTTTGGGATCGTCGCCGAGACCGTGGCCAGGGTGACCGTGCAGAACGGCGCAAACCTCGCCGCGAATCTGACCCCCGGCACTCCCAAGTCGATCGACACCAATCTCTTCATTCTGGAGGTCACCAGCTAGGCGCTCTCCCCGCCGCGGGCGCTCCCTCGCCGTGCTCCTTGGGGCTTGCGCTGGGACACGCCCACCGTAAGATGACCTCCACTCGCAAGCGGGCATAGCTTAATGGTAAAGTTCCAGCCTTCCAAGCTGGCCATGCGGGTTCGATTCCCGTTGCCCGCTCCAGTTCCCTCGTCTCCCAGTAACCGCTTGCCCGCGCGGTTGGCGTCCGCTAACCCCTTTCCTTCGGCTTCCTCCCGGGGGGGACGCCTCCTCATGCCAGCCCCAATGCAGATCGACCACCGGCCCCCGTTCCTGCCGGCCCGCGGTACATTTATCCAGGGAAACCGAACGCCCGGCCCGGCCTGTGGTCCAAGTGCCTGCCGCATGGCCACCCTCCCCCACAGATGAAGCGGCGCCTGCAAGCATTAGCCTGCCTCTGCGCAATGCTGCTCGCCGTCCGCATGATGGCCCAGGATGCCACCGGCGGCGGAGCCTCCGGCGGCGATACCTCGGGCGGCTTGGGCGGCTCCGGCGCATCCGGCGCTTCCAGCATTTCAGGCGGCTCCGGCGATATGGGTAACACCACCACCCCAGATAACTCCGGCAACACCAACAGCGGCAATTCCGG
>Ga0182024_10026132_pt1 | contig 10270 bp, 10 predicted proteins | sample P32metaG_FD_120480 | JGI IMG/M metagenome (GOLD analysis project Ga0182024, IMG submission 120480) | Permafrost microbial communities from Stordalen Mire, Sweden - P3-2 metaG (Illumina Assembly) | ecosystem: Environmental > Terrestrial > Soil > Wetlands > Permafrost | place: Sweden: Stordalen...
CATTGCCTCCGCTCGTGCTCCCAAGTCCTCCCGCGGCTCCCGCCATGCACCGTGCATCAACGACGCCATATAAATCGCCCATCCAACGACTGCATTCACCTTCCCTACCCGCCATGTCTCATAATACCATGTCAACTGGAAACATCGAGTCCACCTTGGATATTACACCGCGAGACGTTATGCCGAAGCGGGAACTGGATAAGTTGGTGATCGATACAAAGAAGGCTTCAGTGGGGTGGAATCTACCCCCTCCCGAGAACGACTGGGGCGAAGAGACAGGAGGACAAATCAAAATGACATTTGCACCAGATTCTCCGGAGTTACCGCGGACCCCTGCTCGCAAAGAAACCGTGTTCAATCAGCCATATTCAACTTCTGCCCCGAGATTGGAAGAGACGACGAATTATGTGCCAAAACCGTTGTCTAATATTGATTTGGAACGGAATGTGTGGGATGATGATGATTATGGAGCTGGTGGAAATATCACAATGAGTTTTGAGTAATTTGGGCGGTGTACAACGGTTACATATTGATGGAATTGCATAGCGTCTCTGCATTGAAGATTTAATCTGATCAGATCCCCGGTACTAGTCAGTTGCTCAGATTTACGTATCTACAATAATACATGCTGGACCAGCTTTCAGGATTATATATGCTGACGCTTCCGTGATCTCATGTCCGTCTAATACGTTTACATCAAGCACCGGTCTTCTTTAACTTACCCTTTAAGGGGGATTTAAAGGTCCAATCTGGGCTCGTCACGTGATCTGCGTGCTTCAAGGTCGGACTTTTCGTTAATCGACCATCGACTGCCGGTAACAACAAACAATGTCGGTCTTTCCTGAGGACTTCGTCCACGGCATTGCCATTAAGCTCTCAAGGTAAACAGCCTCTCTCTGCCAGAACGCTAATGTGAAGAGTCCTCAATCTAATAACGCCAAACGACCTTCTCGCGCGCAAAGTCTGTCAGTTTGCCATCGACCAGCCTAACCTCACAGGCTTCGCTACAGCCTGCTCCACATTCGGTCGCTTCAAAGACGACTTCATTAAAGATTTGTACGAAGAGATTCTTAAGAATGTCCCCTCAAAACCACCTCCTGCATCCTCTCCTCCACCCAAACTGCAATCGAGTAACGGCTTCGCCGCTGAGACAGATCAACTTCCCGCGTCAGCGCCCCTTCCCGGCGGTCTTCTGTCCAGAGGAGACTCAGGCCGCCATGCATTCAAGGCTACTGCGCTGGCTCCTCGTGCTTCTATGCTTGGATTAGACAAGTTGGCGGAAACGAAACGACGAGAGGCAGCAGAACGGGAACATGAGAGCAAACGACGGCGGATCGAGGATGATAGGAATGGTCACCACATTGAGTTCAAGAAGCCTTCTCTTCCCGCGAATCGGAATTTTCGGGAACGACGGCCAGAGACGCCAAGCAATCCTGGTGGATTAAGTGAGAAAGCGGTGGAAACATTACGGTTACATCGGGAGAAACGGGACGCTGGAAGAGGGATCACCCAGTCCAGTAGGTTATCGCGACATGATCCTACTCCACGGACAGATTCAGGGAAATATTACGACCGACAAGGGACTTCCAGAACAGGCGCTGGAAGACAAATGGATACAAGCACGGCCCGACAACTTGGCTATGGTGCTACACCACGAGTGCCGCATGGTCCCTTCGACGAACGAGGTGTCGAGTACCCAGAAGAGCAACTCTCGGAGCAATATGAGGAATGGGAAAAAGAACAGGCGCGGCTGGATAGGGACTGGTACAATGGCGAAGAGTTTGGACTTGTGGCGGGCGACGAAATGCATAATCCCTTCGCACAATTCGAAGATCAAAATCCTAAACAGGAAGCCGCTCTAGAAAAGAAACAGGTGAAGCGAATTTCGGCAAAACAGCGAGAATACACACGAGATAATGAACAATGGGAAATGAATCGGTTGTTAGTGTCTGGAGTTGCTCAGCGGGCCGCTGTGGACCTGGATTTTCAAGATGAGGAGGAGACGCGAGTTCATTTACTGGTGCATAATCTCAAACCGCCATTCTTGGATGGTCGAAGTGTATTTACTAAGCAACAAGAACCTGTACCTTCGGTAAGAGATCCTCAGAGCGATATGGCAGTGTTTGCGCGAAAGGGATCATTGTTGGTGCGAGAACGAAGACAGCAAATGGAACGGCAGAAAGCGGCTGCTCGGGCTGCTAGTCTCGCAGGCACACAGCTGGGGAATATCATGGGTGTCAAAGATGAGGAAGCAGAGGAGACAAGACGAAAAGACGAGGAGGCAGCTAAACGAAAGGCCGCTGGAATAGATGAGGAAGAGGAGGCGAAACACGCGAATAAATTCTCAAGTCACATGAAAACATCGCAGGCCGCTAGTCAGTTCTCACGAAGCAAGACCCTGAAAGAGCAGAGAGAGTTTTTACCAGCTTTTGCTGTCCGGGAAGAACTTCTTCGAGTCATTCGAGACAACCAGGTCGTTATCGTCGTTGGAGAGACTGGTTCTGGAAAGACGACACAATTGACGCAATTCCTTCTCGAAGCTGGCTATGGCAAGTCTGGTATGATTGGATGTACTCAGCCTCGACGTGTGGCCGCAATGAGCGTTGCGAAACGTGTGAGTGAAGAGATGGAAGTCAAGCTAGGGAATGAGGTGGGATATGCTATCCGGTTTGAGGATTGCACCAGCGACAAGACCATCATCAAATGTAAATCCTCTCTCCTCTCTAGACTAATCATAGATATGACTGATGGTGTATTACTACGCGAATCTTTACAACAAAAAGATCTCGAAAAATATTCCGCAATCATTATGGATGAGGCCCATGAGCGAGCGCTCAATACTGACGTCTTGATGGGTCTTTTCAAGAAACTCCTCGCTAGGCGTCAAGATATCAAACTCATCGTCACCTCCGCAACCATGAATTCAGAACGTTTCTCCTCCTTTTATGGCGGCGCGCCTCAGTTCAAAATTCCGGGTCGAACTTTCCCCGTTGACGTACTCTTCTCCAAAACACCATGCGAAGACTACGTCGACAGCGCTATCAACCAAGTCCTGCAAATCCACGTCTCTCAGCCCCCTGGGGATATCCTCGTTTTCATGACTGGTCAAGAAGATATCGAAGCAACCTGTGCCGTCATTGCAGAACGTCTCGAGCAACTCAATTCTCCAGAGAAGCTTGCTATCTTGCCCATTTATTCACAGATGCCGGCAGACTTACAAGCCAAGATCTTTGAGAGAGCAGAAAATGGGATACGGAAATGTGTTGTCGCGACAAATATTGCTGAAACGTCGTTGACTGTGGATGGAATCATGTATGTCGTTGACTGCGGCTACTCGAAATTGAAAGTCTACAATCCAAGAATGGGAATGGATGCTCTACAAATTACTCCCATCTCACAAGCCAATGCAAATCAAAGGTCTGGCAGAGCCGGTCGTACTGGTCCTGGGACCGCATGGAGGATGTATACCGAAAATGCATTTCGTACTGAAATGTTCCTTCAGACAATTCCTGAAATACAGCGAACGAATTTGTCGAATGTCCTCTTGCAATTGAAATCCCTAGGCGTCAAAAATTTGTTAGATTTCGATTTTATGGATCCCCCTCCACAGGATACTATGATGACCAGTTTGTATGATCTATGGGCAATTGGCGCGTTGGACAATACGGGCGAATTAACACCCCTTGGATCGAAAATGTCAGCATTCCCCATGGAACCATCATTATCCAAATTAATCATCGAGTCAGAAGAATACGGATGTTCAGAGGAAATGTTGACGATTGTATCAATGTTATCGGTTCCCACAATATTCTATCGACCTCCAGAACGGATGGAAGAAAGCGATGCCGCGCGAGAGAAATTCTTTGTGCCCGAAAGCGACCATCTCACCCTCCTTCACGTATACAATCAATGGAAGGCTCATGGGTATGTAATCTACTTCTGCTCCGCTAACTGTAGATACCGCGACGACTGGTGTCAGAAGAACTTCCTTCATCCAAAAGCGATGCGTCGAGCCAGGGAAATTCGTCAACAAATCATGGATATCATGAAATTCAAGCAAATGAAATATGTTTCCTGCGGCACAGATTGGGATATCATCCGGCGGTGTATTTGTTCCGGCTACTTTCACCAAGCAGCGCGGGTCCGTACAATCGGTGAATACGCCAATATCCGAACCGGCCTACCGTGTCACCTACATCCTACCTCTTCACTCTACGGTCTTGGATTTCTGCCGGATTATGTTGTTTACAACGAGCTGATTGTGACGAGCAAGGAATTTATGAGCACTGTCACCGCTGTTGATCCGCATTGGCTTGCTGAATCTGGCGGCGTGTTCTATTCAATCAAGGAAAAGGGATATGGACGGCAGAATAAACAGTCCACGGAAAAAGAGATCACGAAGCAGATGGAATTGGAAGCACAAATCCATGCGGACAGAGAGAAACAGTTGTTGGAGGAGGCGGAGAAGAAGCGCAAGGAGCGACTGAAGACGAGTGCTAGTTCGCCATTTGCTAGAATTGCGACGCCAGGAATGACTCCTCGAGGAACAAGAGGCGGAGCTACGCCACGAAGAGGAGGCATGGGATTTTAGGAGATAGATACCATATACCAATAAACGGATAGCGAATATAATACTTTGAGATGTTCGGGATAAAATTCCCGTCTCCGATGAATAAAATGAAGTGACAGGCTGCGGCTTTCGGATGAGTCGGAATGGGTTTGAGCCGAAACACACTGGTCGAGGCTGATCGGCCCGGATCGGCGCACTGCGGGGGTCCTTGATTTTTGGGCCGCTAATCGTGATAATCAACAATCTTTCGAATTTCTCGTGCTCATTGAGTCTTGCGTCTTCGTGCTTCTTTGTATCAAGTCAAAATGTCGCCGTCTAATGAAAAACCGAGAGTGCTGCTTACGGGCGAAATCGACTGGGCTCAGGACGAGTGGAATGCTTTGTCTGATGTTGCGACACTGGAAGTAATGTCCCAACAACAAACAGACAATTGACGGACTAGAAAGCCGATTCAAAGGACCGAACAGAGTTCATCAAGGACCTAAAGGGCAAGTACAACGGTATCGTTGCAATCTACCGCACATTTGGTTCTGTGGAGGTTTGTCCGTAATGGTGTGATGTTAATCATAGATGACGGGTCTAATTGATGAGGAATTGGTTTCTCACTATCCTGAATCCCTCAAATTCATCTGCCACAATGGTGCCGGGTATGATCAAGTGGATGCAGAAGCTTGTGCTAGAAAAGGTAGACCCTTTGCCCACGGACTAATATCAGGTATCAAAGTATCTAATACTCCGGGCGCTGTGGTCGCTTCAACTGCCGATGTGGGCATTTTCCTGCTCATTGGAGCAATTCGAAACTTCAATCACGGAATCATGCAACTGCGTCGAGGTAAATCTATCTAGCGCCAATCTGACTTGAGGCAACTGGAAAAACGATGTCGCAAGGGGTCACGACCCGGATGGCAAAATCATGGGTGTTCTTGGAATGGGAGATATCGGACAGGTACAACAAGCATTAATCTTTGAATTGACTGAACGCAGGCGATGGCGGTTCGAGCAATCACTCTTGGCATGAAAATTCAATACTACAACCGTAAACGTCTCTCGCCAGAGCAGGAAAAAGCGGCCGGTAACGCGAAATACGTCTCCTTCAATGAACTCCTTGCGACCTCTGACGTTCTGTCCTTGAATCTCCCCCTCAACCCGAATACCCGCCACATCATCTCGCACGCGGAATTCGCCAAGATGAAAGATGGAGTGGTCATTGTGAATACTGCACGAGGGGCCGTCATGGATGAAGCTGCTCTCGTTGAGGCACTGGACAACGGAAAAGTTGCGACCGCGGGATTGGATGTGTATGAAGATGAGCCCAATATTCATCCCGGATTGATCAGGAATGAGAATGTGTTGCTTGTACCGCATTTGGGGACTCATACATATGAGACGCAAAAGGCCATGGAGGTCTTGGTAATTGACAACATTCGATCCGCGATTACTAAAGGCAAATTGCTGACGCGGGTCAACTAGACGGATTATTACTATAGAATATGTAGAAGCATTAAATGCCTCAATGAAACCACCAAAAGAAAAAAGACACTGATCAAAATCTTGCTAAAACATAAGCTCCTCACTTCCAAGGCAACATTATACATATTCCCTTGCACAAGGAACACCATCGATACTTCCTTCCTTCGGAGGGGGCCTCCAACCCTGTAAGTATTTTGCACGGTTATGGTCGGTTGCGAGAATAAGTGGTTGTAACCGCTTTTTGCGATCCCAGTATGTTGCCGCCGTTTCATGAGCAATCTTCCAGCTTGTTCCACAGATGTATAAATTCAAATAGTCCATATCCAGACCGTAGATTAGATGATCGTTAGCTTCGGCGGAGACAAGGAACAGCCAATCGTAATTGCCCATCACTTCGTCAAGAGAGCTCCTTTCAAGTCCAAACGCTTCCTCCAGGTGATCCCAAACATCGATGTCATGAATTTGGAAGGTAAGGGACTCTAGATGGCCACTGTCCACCGCCGATATCGAATACTTTGAACACCACTCAATAAAGGCATTCCAGCCGGAATCCTCCAACACTCCCATATACTCGAGCTCGGCTAAACGAGAACGTACTGCCCGTTCACAACGATCCTTTGCACTGGTCGCTATGATTCCGTCTCTGCAGGTACCTTCCGGCTGCTCTTCCTTTTCGCATTGTTCGTCACTCTTCGTCGTTTCTGAGTTCCTTCCGGGGTGCTCTCCTCGACGGGGGTAGTTGGAGTTTTCTTCAGTGTGGATCGATGTTGGGGTTTGAGGGGGGATCGTTGGTACCCAGGCGTGTGTGAGGTCGCTGGCAGCGTTGGAGACATTGTTTGGGTAAGGGCATTCGTCTGATATCGGTCGTTGAGCTTGATCCCGTGCTGCGTTTCCAGTTGCGAAGAGACATTCCGGCAATTGCGGCACATTTGGAGCACATCTTTCATGGTGATTGACAGAGTCTGGACATTCCGTGCTGTTGACGATGTCCCTAGTCCGCCTAGCTGGCAAACAGCAAGGAACGGTCTGTATTCTCCGCAATTGAAGTAGCCGAAAAGTTCTTCCCAACTGTTCACCAATTGGTCCCAATCTATTTTTGTTGTTGTCCGCAAGACTCTTTCCATTTCTTTGTCCATAATGGCTCGGTTCTCGTCTGTTCCAGATTTTCCAACTCCAAAGGCGACGAAGGCGACCCCTGAGGCTTGCTCGACCTACATTACAGACATCGGGATCGGAGGGCGCTGGTGAGGCGGCGCTTGTCGGCGGGAGGTGGTTGACGCTGGAGTTATATTTGTACATATTTTCCTTAGTTGGACTAGATGTAGTTGCACAAGTTCCGCGGTGAGGCACGAGGTGTCTGTCATGCACGTATTGTAAAGCGTCTCCACTGCCTGGTATACCATGTAAATCCGGTACGATAGATTGTGGCATTGAGGAATGGAAACAATGACCCCCTCCTTCAGGAAATGGTGAGCTTCTGGGTTCTCCTTGTATGGCCGAAAGAAACTGTCCACTAGAGCACTCTGACACCAGTCCGTTGCTAACATTATCAGTCGGTCCAGGATATCCTCTCTTGATCCGTCCTGCCACACCTCGTCGATTTGAAGTTTGAGTGGCCGATGTGTTTGATTTTCTTTCGCTGGCAAGGCAGGGAGGTTCAAGTCGAACCCCAACGGGGTCACAGCCACCGTCGTCTCGTCGGTCTCCGCGGTCTGTGCTAAGCATAACTTCGAAAATGTACTCTCGAGTTCTAGAGCTGGACGGCTTCTCTTGGGCATGGACTGGCCGTGAGCTGGCCGTGAGAAAGAGACGCAGATTGATGTAGCTTTCCCCTTTTCTTGATTTGGTAGGCTGTGGGAGCGCCACGGCCGTGGAGCGACGTTGAAAGTAAGGATTGTAGAGGACTCCGCAGATGAATTTGAGGCCTGAAAGCTGCGGGTCGACCTTGTGTTGAGGAAGTTTGAGTTGATAACAAACAGCAAAAGAAAAGTAGCAAGCGGCGAGTGAGTCAAGGGAGAGGTTTGAGAAACATTAGTGGTTTGAGAACCATCAATTACGTAACTTGTCCCATCTGACCCAGGCCTCCCTAAAATTACCCTAAATAGAACCTATGGGCTAGCTGCCGATCCCCGCAGGGGATGCAGCATAGCCCCTAGTGTCAACTCCCAAGGCCGATTTTTCGGATTGATTGAACCACCAATTCAATGTGTCAAATACATTGCATTTATTGTCCGCTATCCAAAACAGCTTCAACTGAGTTCCTCTGACTGAAACTGATCAAAGCCGATGCAAATTTGAGTTGAACATTAATTTTCAGTATAGCTCCTTTGTTATTTAAGCTACAGTATTTTTGGCAATCGGGAAATGTAGTTCAAAGCCTCTAGTACACTTCTAAATGTTGTCCGATCCGTTTTTAGCTTTTTCTCATTGAGAACTGGAGCCATCAAAGATTTTTCCCTTCCAATCTCATGGTAGATCACCAAAATTACCAGCTTATAATCAAAATTTCGGCCAGCTAATATCTCCATGGTCTCTGAGCCAATGACTTTGATTTTGAGGCCGTTAAATAGAGGAGAACAAGCTCTATCAAGCCATAGTAATGGCGATGTCTTAACTGCAATCCGAAAAATCGGCTTTTGGAGATGAGACTAGGGGCTATGCTGCATCCCCTGCGGGGATCGGCAGCTAGCCCATAGGTTCTAGGGTACCCTAAAATCAAGATGCACGGATGTAGCTGTGAGTCACTTGTGCGCGAAAAAAATTAAAAATTTATGCCCTTCGAGTATGCCATCCCGACGATTATGGTCCAATCTCGTCATCTCATATGCTCTTCTCCCAGCCCAGGTATCGCCTCTATGAAGTAAATATATACATGTCTCATTCATCTGTGACTTGCTGTTGGGTGTATTGCCCTATGGTCCTAGGAATGTGCGCGAAACGTGCGCGAAACGTGCGCTTTTAGCACGTTTCACGCACATTAAAAGCAAGTTTCTAGCACGTTTTAGGGAATTTGTTTATTATGTGGTGAGCACGTTTTCGACACATTTAAATCATTGCGTAGACGGTGCGCAAACGGTGCGTGAACTGTGCGTGAAATGTGTTTAGAATGCACATGAATTGTGCTTGAACTGTGCGCAGACTGTGTGAAATTGCCTTTATTAGCCATTAAATATGATAATTAGCTATAACGCTAACCCATGAATCTCCAATCTTCAAACTCCCATCAATTATCCGCGACAAATTCTACAAGTCAGATAAGATCCAAACAGGTCAGACCAATCAATCAAAAACAATTCCTATGCTTTCTTGCCTCTTACAGACCTCCTAGCATTGTCCACAGAGTCCAAGGTTCGCTTTTGCGCGCGATTTGAGCCGGATGAGGGTCCCGTATTCTTGGAACGAGGTTTTGTATTGGTATTCTTGGAACGAGGTTGTGGAATGGTCGTAGTCGTCAATTGATTTGTGTCATCAATCGGCCTCAAAGGCACTAGACTTCAGCTCAGAGAGGCAAAGTGGGGTATACTTCTTTCCGGGACGGAGAGGACAGGACCTAGCCTTTCAAGGCGAGTTCTCGCGGATGACCGTTTCAAAGGAGAGGTCGCTGTTTGGGCCTTCTCCGCTTCTAACACTTGTGCGTCGAGTTCGAGCTGACTTGATATCGCCAGTATCTCTTTGTCATTCCCCAGAATGGCTCCCTCAAGCAGTTTCCTTGAAGGTAAACGGGCCCGGCGAGGGGTAGCAGGCCTAGTATCAAGGGGCGAATCTCTGTCATCATCAGGACCTGATGACATGGACGGTCCTTTATCGAGATCTAGGACTGAGTCATGACTCATGACCTCCGAGACGGCAGCTAGTGCCTTGAAATCTACAGTCAGAAGATACACCTAGACCAATGTACCATTGGGACGTCGCCCTGCCTTGAGTGTAATTCCTTTAGCCTTCTTTGCCTCGTTGGCCTTTCGCGCGGCCTGACGTGCAGTACCTTGAAGAATATCGGTCAACAGGTCCCCCGCGAACGCGTGATCAAACCTCTTCATTCTAGCAATTAGGGAGAGGGTACAGGAAACGAAACGTACTCGTCAAAGCTCATCCTTAGAGTGTGTATAGCAGCGAGTTGTTGTTTGTGGGTATGTGCCGACCACGATTTATCGAGGTCCAGCTCACGGGCTAGGTGTAGCCTCACGGACCTGCGGAACCTGTTATAGGCACCGGCACCCTCTGACGTGTAGG
>Ga0182024_10026133_pt1 | contig 10270 bp, 8 predicted proteins | sample P32metaG_FD_120480 | JGI IMG/M metagenome (GOLD analysis project Ga0182024, IMG submission 120480) | Permafrost microbial communities from Stordalen Mire, Sweden - P3-2 metaG (Illumina Assembly) | ecosystem: Environmental > Terrestrial > Soil > Wetlands > Permafrost | place: Sweden: Stordalen...
CAGAATATTTCGATTTTGCGGTTTCTTTCGCCGCCAGCCTGCTTCATACTGGAGGCGAGAATTCATCACATACAGCCCCGTGGCGAACATGGTTCACCGAACACGGGGCGCATCGGACAAAAGGAGACAATGATGCCACAAGTCGCAGTCGAAAAGCTGGACGAAAAAAACGCGGCAGACACTTCTGTCGTGAATGAAATGAAAACACTGGCGGAGAGGATTCGTCAGCGCGCGTTTGAAATCTTTGAGCGGCGCGGAGCCGCCGATGGCTTCGCCGTCAACGATTGGCTGGCCGCGGAGCGCGATCTGTTCCGCATTCCCGAATCTGAACTGGTGGAGCGCGAAGCAAAATTCGAAGCCCGCGTATCCGCGCCGGGAATCGATCCCTCGGATGTGACGGTGACCGCGCTGCCGGATGCTCTGATCGTCCAGGGTTCCACCGTTCACAAACACGAACATTCCGATGGAGATGTCCGCTTTTGCGAATTCGACCAAAGGACATTGTTCCGCCGCTTCGATCTGCCGGAACGGATAAACGTCGATCAGGTCACTGCGAACCTGGATAAAGGAGTGCTGCAGCTGACAGCGCGCAAATCAGCCCAGCAAGCGGGAAGCGTAAAGAGCGTTAGAGCCGCCTGAGTTTCAAGTCGGACACGCGGCTTCAGCCGCGTCCCTTCAAAGCGCCGGGAACGCATCCCGCAGGTGCTCGATCGCGCTGCCCGTAATCGCAATCACATCGAACCGGACCCGCCCCGGGTCGGCCCGCGCTCGGCGAACATAATCCCTGGCGGCACGGCGCAGCGCGATCCGCTTTTCATCATCGACATTGCGCTCCGGGGTGCCCCATTCGTCCGAAGTCCGGAACTTCACTTCGATAAACACCAGGGTATCGCCCGAAGCGGAGGTTTCGCACGCAATCAGATCGATCTCGCCTCCGCCCTGAGGCGGACGCCAGTTGCGCGCCACCACCAGCAGCCCCAGGCCGCGCACGTAGCGATGCGCCAGATCCTCTCCGCGCTTGCCCGCGTCACCGTGCCTGCGGTAGCGTAGCCGGTCGGCGAGGCGGTACAGGGGGGCCAACGGGTTCAAATTCGAACTCCATCGATTTCCCTCGCACCACATAGCAGAGGTAATGCTCCCAAAAGCGCCGGAAGCGAGGGAATGCGTTGACGAGAAATTCGAATCCCAGCCATTTCCAAACGGATAGTAGCCGAACGCGAAGAGAAATCTCACGAAATTTTGCAGCGGTGTAATAACCGAAGCCTGCGTCACCGGCGCCGAAGTACCGAAATGAAAAGCTGTTCAGGTGATGCCGGTGAGTCGGATCGCAGAAGGAGCTGAAATCGGTGTAATGCGGCGTTTCAATTCGGACCCGTCCGCCGGGCCGCACCAGGCGATGAAACTCTTCCATCGTGCGGATCACGTCGGTCAGATGTTCGATCACGTGGATGGCGCGCAGCCGGTCGAACGTGCGGTCGGCAAAAGGATACGGGAAGCGATCGAGATCGCAGATAACGTCGGCCGCCGTAGCAGGGTTGATGTCGATGCCGATCGAGCCGGGATACTTTTTAATCCCGCAGCCGACATCGAGAATTCTTTCAGGCGGCACGGCGTTCGTTCTTTCAGGCAGCGGCACGGCGCTCATTTTTTAGCAGCTGCACGGCGCTCTAGAAATGCCAGCGGAGTCCGACGAACGGAGTAAAGAAAGTCGCTTCCTGATACTCTTCTTTCTGCGGAGTGGTCTTGAAGTGCAACAGCTTGGCTCCCATCAGGAACTCGAGATTGTTCTTGCGCACTGAAAGCGTGGCGCTCGATTCTCCGATGTCGGAACGATGTGGAATGCCGAATCCCGCGCCATCCACGCGGAACAGTACGTGGGGCGTCAAAGCATATTCCATGGCTGCGCCAAACTCCGGAAAAAAGATGTAGTTGGTTCCAATCTCAAAACTGGAACCTGGCAGACCGGCGACCGCATCTTCTGTCGGCGAATCCACGGTGTCGGTCCAGCTGATATAACGCACTCCCCAGATGGATTTGAACCGCAGGCGCGCCACCGGAAACTTGTGGGGAAACAACAGATCGTCCAGATAAATTCGTGCGGTAATGACGTGGTACGCGCTCGATATATAGTCACCGGTGTTGAAGCTGTAGGTATCGATAAAACTGGGGCGCGTCAGGGTCTGATCCGCCGACCCATGGAAGCGGTCGAACTCCACATAGAGCATGCCCGTCCGGGTGATCGGTATCCCGGCTTCAAATTCCGGGATGATGCGATACGGCCGGCCGATCGCGGAGAGCGACTCATACGTAAGCAGGTTGGCCGCCGCCGCGCCGCCCACAATATTGGGACCCGAACCGTTAAATGTGTAAAGTCCGAAAACTCCGATCGTGAACAATCCGCGCGGATCCGGATAATCCGGGACTTTCGACGCAGGTGGAGCGGCCGCAGTGGTCGGCGCCGGGGCCTGTCCAGGGTTCTGGCCCGGTAGCGCAGGCTGCTGAGATGCCGGTTGAGTCGCCGGTGGCGTCTGCGGAGCAGGCGCTGGAGCCTGCTGCGAAAACGACGGGCTCACCGCCAGTGTCATAGCCGACAGGAGTACTGCTGTCGGGACGAACGCACGAATAGAGAGAAAACGGATACGCAAAATACTCCTCACCGGTTGTTTATTGGAACGGCGGGGAACACCGCGAAAATCCGCACCCCACTGTCAAATTGTATACGTAGCAAACGCGCGGCCAGTTGCGTCAGACTGCTTCGGCAGATTGCTTTGACGCCCGGCGGCAGCGCACCCGTTGCGCGGCCTCAGTGCCGGGCGCGCACACTGGTGATAAATTGGCGACATGCCCAAAAGTTTTTACGGCCGCTGGATCGTGGTGGCCGCCTGCCTGACGTTCGGTATCTCCGTCGGGTTGCCCTACTACAACATGCCGTTCTTCTACGACTACTACAAGAACGCTTTCCACTGGCCTCTTCATGACATTACTCTCGGGTTCCCGCTGGCCGCTCTGCTGACTTTATGGGTCGGTCCGGTCGTGGTTCCCCGTTTCAGCCCACGCAAACTCGTCCTGCTCGGTACCGGTCTGACTCTGCTGGCGTTCGTTGGCTTCAGCCAGATGAACGGCAATATCCACTTCTACTATTTCCTCTGGTTTCTATACACCTTCGGCTATATTTTGTCCGGACCCATTCCACACCAGATCGTGGTTTCCCACTGGTTCCGGCGCAATCGCGGCTCGGCGATGGGGATCGTGTACGTCGGCGTCGGACTCGTAGGCGCGCTCACCTCGAAACACCTGGTGCCGCCGATGACGAATGCCTTCGGCTTCCGCACTGCGCTGCTGGTGATAGGCCTCGTCATGCTGGCCGCGTGGCCCATCGCTCTGTTCGTCATGAAGGATAAGCCGTCGGACATGGGGCAGTTTCCCGATGGCGACCTCGAAGCTCACGAGGATAGCCGCGTCGAATCCCGCAGCTTCGGCTATCTGCTGCGGCAGAGTTCGTTCTGGCTGCTGCTGATCGGCAGCTTGTGCTCCATCGGCGCTATCGGCGCCATCAACCAGCACATGAAACTGGTCTTCGCCGATCAGGGCTTTACCAATCAGGCGCAACTCAACGCTGAGTGGGGCACCGCGCAGAGCTGGATTCTCTGGTCGAGCATCGCGGGCCGTCTGCTCATCGGCCGGTTCTCCGATACGTTGCCGATGAAGTGGGTAATGACTGCGACGTACTTCATCGTGGCGGCCAGTATTCCGCTGTTGCTTTCCGTGAAGCCTTCCGGCAATCCCTACGTGTTTGCGATTGTGTTCGGCTTCGCGATGGGCGCGGATTATATGCTGATTCCGCTGATGGCGGCCAAGCAGTTCGGCGTGAACTCTTTGGCGCGAGCCATGGCGGTTATCTTGCCGGTGAATACAATTGGACAGACCTGGGTGCCGCTCGGCGTCTCGCTGTTGCGCGAACAGTTTGGCAGCTATGCGGTGCCTATGGAAGTTGTGCTGGGCCTGGCCGGAGTGGGTGCGGTGGCCATACTGATGCTCCCGCGCGATACCGTGATCGATCGCCGCCCCAGCGTGGCGGTGGCGCGGTAGATTGTCATCCCGCCCTGTTCCACGCTTCAGTATTTGGTGGAGGTTAACCGTCCCCGATCCTCGCCGCGCAGCCAGATGTAGAGCGGCGCGTGCGGAGTCGGAGCGGGCCAGGACACGGCGAGACGCAGAGTCTCTTTGTTGCCCGATCCTGCAACGGGTATGGGGATGGAATCGACGGGCGTACCCGTCTGGGCATCCCAGCCAACCTTCGTGATGCCTTCGAGGTCGTGGCCTTCGAGCGAGGCGACATACGATGTCTCGCTGGCTTTCTCGTTGGTGATCTGGAACGAATCGATTTGCGGCAGAAGCACGATTACGCCGAGCTTGCGGCGGTCGGAGCGCCCGCTTTTCGGTGTTACCAGCGTGGCTACGACTGAGCAGCCGGGCGGTCCGACGGCCTTGGGAAGGAAGGATAAGAACAGAGTGTCCGCCGATTCCTGCGTTAACTTCACGGGGTCTTTGGATTCGCCCATGGTGATTTTCAGCGGAGAGGAATCGGGGGAATCAGCGCAGGAGAGATCGACTTCGGATACGGCCGGAGCATGCAGTGTGCCGGCTTCAAAACTGACCGGGGAACTGGCAGCCATTTCTCCGGGATTGAGTGCGATGCTGAGATTGCTTTGCAGAGACTCGCGCACGCTGGTTATAGCCGGACGCGGGCCGGCGATGAGGAACGCGTCATCGACGGAAACCGGCGCGGCAAAATCTTTCACTTTTAGTTGAACAGCCATCAGCGTGCCCGATTTTGCCGCGGGCGCGAGTTTCACCGTCACGTTGCGCGCGGAGCCATCGCCCTCATCGCCGAGCGTGAATCGAGCATCGTCGGCCGTGATCTGTTCGATGCGATCGAGGCTGGTTCCATGTAAGGCGATGGTTTGCGAATCGATACCGGTGTTCAGGACCACCGGCGTGCCGGTGACTGAAGGCGGCGCGGGAAGCACTTTGAACGGTACCTGGTGCGATTTTCCGTCTGTCTGTGCGATTAGAAATACGTAGTTGCCTGTTGCGAGCGGCTTCGCATCGAGACGCAGTTTCAGCGAGGCTTCAGGTCCGGCAGGTGGCTCCGTCGGCAAATGAAAAGGCAACGGCTGCGGCTCGGCGAACGGGTCGCCCTGCTTTTCGTATTCGACCTTGTGTACGAATTCGAAATCGTCACCGGTGAGCTGAAGATCCAGAGTTCCGGCTCCCGCTGTGAGTTCGTCCTGGGAGTCAGGCGCCAGGTGGGCGGACTTGAATGCCGAGAAATTGTGAAGGACAAGATTGCCGGAGACGGTGACGGGCTGCCAATCCCAATTCGCGGCCAGCTTCCATGTGCCGGGCTTGAGTTTTGCGCTTGTCAGATCCAGGTCAATGGTTTTGGCGGAAGTATTCACCTGGGCTGAAACGGGGATGGACACGGGGTCATCCGCGGGGGCATTGTCATCGTCAGAGACGAGTCTCCAATCCTGAAAGCGCGGCACGAATTTCCAGTCTTTGGCTGCGAGCGGGACCGTTGCTTTCAGGCCGGCGGGAAGATGAACGACAGACTTCAGGCTGAGTGCAGGTGCGGGAACATCCGGGAAACGTACGGCCCATAAGAACGCAAATTCGGTGCGGGATACAGCCGGCGGCTTGCTGCCGCAGAGGGCGGTTGTCGTGGAAGTGGGATCAGCCTGCGTCAGCGCGGAGAGGAACTGCGTGTGAGGAAAAACGAGGCTGTGCAGGTTGACGAGGACGGCGCCACCGGTCGCGGCGATACCTACGCCGTTAGCTCCGAAAAACAGGCCGGCTACCGCGGCAGCGAGACCGGCAGTTTGCGCGGCCTGCTGCTCGGGATTCTGTGCCAGCGGATCGTAAGTGGACAGCGCAGGGTTGACGCTCTGAAGAAGAGTGCCGAGTTGAACATCCACAGGCGCGGTGCGGTTCAGTTTTGCGGAGGGGAACTGGCTGGCGAAGCTGGCCACGGCGACATCCAGGGTCTGGCCCGTGTCGAGTGCCTGTTGCTGCGTGATGGCCTGGATCAGGGCTTGGGTCTCTTCGGTTTTTTCCGCGTAGTCGGCTAACTCGCCGATGATCTCGTCATTTTTGTTGACCAGGCTGGTGACTTTCGATTTGTCGAGTCCCGCAGGCCCCCAGACAAGGCTGGCGAGTTCTGCGCGAAAGGGGACTTTCCACGAAGTATCCTGATCGGCGGGCTTTGGTTCGGTGACCAGGATCTTCGAACCGTCGGAAGGGACAAGAAGCAGGGCGATCTGCGTTTTCTTTTCCGAGGGCGAATCGATTTGAGTCGGGTGATAGGTGATGGTGTCGCCTTCAAGAAGGCGGTTGACGGTCTGGAGGCTACGCGGAGTGCCTCCTTCGGGTGGAACGACGCTGAGGGCGAAACGGCCAAGCGGGGTTCCGCCAGGGCAGATCAGCGGCGGCGCCTTGGCGTTCAGGATTTGAAGTGTGAGAGCAAGAGGGAGAAAAAGCCGCGGGATCCGCATCACTTTCTACGACGTGGATGGCCTCGGGTAAGTTTGTTCAGCGACCGGCGTGATTCACTATGTTTGTGTGGATACGTACAGATCGGGGCTTTTCCGTGTTCGATAATGCGAAGATGCAGAACGTATATGAGTTCAAAGGTTCGGATCAGCTTCTGACGCCCGCTTTACTGGTGTATCCGGAATTGGTGGATGCGAATATCCGGGCGACGCTTAGGCTGGTGAATGGAGACGCGAATCGCTGGCGTCCGCATATCAAGACGGCAAAGATAGCGTCGGTGATCCGGCAGATGATTACGCATGGAGTGCGGTGTTTTAAGTGCGCTACTACTCTCGAATTGCTGACAGCGTGCGAGGCCGGCGCGGATGATGTTCTGCTGGCTTTTCCGGTCACTGGAGCGAATGCGCGCCGGACTGTGGGGCTGGCGCGCCAGTTTCCAGCGACGCGTGTTTCGGTGCTGGTGGAATCTCGCGAACAGCTGGAATTGTGGATTGGCACCGAGGTTGGAATATTTATCGATGTCAATCCGGGCATGAATCGTACCGGTATTAGTCAGGAATGTAGCGCGGATATTTTGGAATTGGCGCGGAATGCAGGCGCCGCGTTTCGGGGATTGCATTATTACGATGGGCACGCCGAAGGTGCAGGGGCAGCGGCGGGTTATGATCGCTTACTCGAGATTGTGGGCACACTTTCCGCGGCGGGCCGTGCGCCTGGCGAGGTGATTACGTCAGGCACTCCGGCTGCTCAGGCGGCGCTTGGACATGCGGGGCTCAGCGCTGGACCGTTTCAGCACCGGATATCGCCGGGGACGGTTGTATACAACGATATGTTGAGTCTCAAGCAGTTGCCCGGACTCGGATATCAGGCGGCGGTGGTGGTACTCGCTACGGTAATCAGTCATCCTGCTCCCGGTATGTTCACTTGCGACGCGGGGCATAAGAGCGTTTCCGCGGATGCCGGTGTGCCGACTTGCCAGGTTGTTGGACATCCCGAATATCAGCCGATGAAGCCGAGTGAAGAGCATCTGCCGATGCAGGTTGATGCCTCGGGCGCAGTTCCGGAAATCGGAAGCCTGATTTATCTGCTGCCGCGGCATGTTTGCCCAACGGTGAACAATTTTGATGAAGCCGTCATGGTCGCGGCGGGTGAGATTCGCGGGACCGAGCGCGTATCCGCGCGCGGGCATGAGAGTGGTTTTTCAGGCCTTAGGTCAGGAGCGCGTTGAGTTTCTTTGTGGCTGTGGGGAACTTGCCGATTCCGGCTCCGACCACTTCGTCGGCCACGGTGACATACACATCGCCCACCGTACCCGTGACGCGGGTGTGGCTGCCTCTGGCCAGCTTCGGGCTGCCACCGGCTACGATCATCGCCAAGCCGTAGTTCTTATGCGGATTGGCCTCGGCGTGTTCATGCGCGAAGATGAGGCTGGTGTGATCGAACAGGTTGCCATCGCCTTCGGGTACGGATTCCAGCTTTGAGATCAGATACGCGAATTCTTCCACGTGCCAGCGGCAGATGTCGCGCATGACGCGCTGGCCCTCGGCTCCATCGGCGCCTGAAATCTTGCCTTCAGCGTGCGTGTAATCGTGGTGCCGCGCGGAAGTGTAGCCCAGCCACGGGAAGCGCGTGATGCTCTGGCACTTGGTCAGCATGTAGGATGCGACGCGGGTTTGGCGCGTGGCCAGCGCCTGGACGAGCAGATCGCTCTGCAGTTTGGCGATGCGGGGCCAGTCCTTCATATCGCCATCGAAATCGGGTGGAGCGACCTTTTCATAGCCTGGAGGCAGGCCAGCGATGGCGCGTTCGAGATCGCGAATACCGGAGAGATGTTCGTCTACGCGGGCTTTGTCATCCGTCGGCAGTTTCTTTTGCAGAGCCGATGCATCGGCGAGCACGGTATCGAGAATGCTTTTCTTGCGATTGACCCAGCCTGCTTCCTGCGCTCCGAAGAGACGGTCGAACAGGCGATGGGGAATCATTTCCGGCGGCAGCGCACGTTCATAACCTGCCCAGCTCATATTGCGCTGCATGCTTTCGCCAAACGATTCCTGAGCAACACCGATTTGCAGTGAGCGGAAGCGCGAATCGCCGCCAATCTTGTTGGCGACGATTTGATCGATGGAAGGTCCGGAGGGACCACGGCCGGTGAAATCGGTACCGGTCATGAGGCCGCTCATCGAGTTCGTATGGCCGTTGCCTTTGCCGGAAGCTGCGGCGTTGTCGATTCCGCTGAGGACGTGAACGTCTTTGCGCCAGGCAGCGAGCGGCGCGAGGCACGGCGTGATTTCGTAATCGGCGCCTTCTTCGGAGGGAATCCAGTAGCGCTCCGGAATGCCGTTGCCGTTGAACCAAAGGACAAAGCGTGTTTCGATCGCCTTTTCCGGAGAGGGTTTCGCAGCGCTGCCGTCGGTGGTGGCCGCGTAGGCGGTACCCGCGGAGTTGAACATCGAAATCAGTGGCGGAAGTCCGATGGCGATCCGAGCGCCGGCTGCCGTCATTCCCTTGAGTAGAGACCGCCGCGACGTTCTGGGGCGGTTAATGATTACTTGCGACATGGGCTAGTCCTTTGCCGGGCGGTGTAGCTGCCCCTAATGGAAATTCTCTCAAAAGAGTGAGTGAAACCACAAGCTCCTGAAACTGAAAGTGCGATTTTCGGAAATCTTCTGTGACTTTGGCGATGAGCGGCTGGTCGGCTTCGGTGTCCATGCGGCCTGCCGTGTAACGGAAATACTGCCTGACCATACATTCCTGGCATTGGCCGCTTTTAGCGAGCACTGCGCCGAGTTGAGCAGGCGACGAAAACTGCGAATCGGGGATGCCTGCCACGACGCCCGAGGTATCGATCGGAAGATTCACGGTGCGCTTGTTTTTCCCACTGCCGAATTCCAGAACGACCTGTTCGCGGCGCGCACCGACAGCATCGAACTTTTCGAGCCCGAAGCCGACGCTATCCATGAGCTTGTGACACGTCGCGCACATGGAGTTGCTGGCATGCTCAGTCATGCGGTCGCGATTGGTCTGCGGTTTAGCTTCCGTCACCGGCGGCAGATTGGTGTTGACGCCCGGGGGCGGATCCGGCACGTGCTGGCAAAGGAACTGCTCACGCACGAAAAGTCCGCGCGCAGTGGGGGACGACTCTTCCGGCTTGGCGGTCATCGCAAGGAACAGGCCTTCGCCGAGAAGGCCGGCGCGTTCGGAATCTGGCGGGAAGGGAACCCGGTCAAAATCCTTGGCCGGTGGGGCCACGCCGTAGATGCGCGCCAGTTCGCCGTTGACGTGGCCATAAGCGGCGGTGAAAAGCGTCATGAAATCGTGGTTGTTCCAGACGAGATCGGAGACGAAGGTAGTAGCTTCCTGCGTCATGGAACTGGCGGTTTCGCGGGTGTACAGCGGGAACTTGCGGCGGTCTTTGCTGGAGGTGGTCAGGCGATCGAAGCGCAGCCACTGGCTGACGTATTCATCGAGGGCTTCGTGTGCGCGCGGATCGGCAAGGAGGCGCCGGGTCGATTTTTCTACGCCGGCGGGTGTGGAGAGATCGCCACGCGCGGCGGCAGCGAAGAGTTCGGCATCGGGCATCGTGTCCCAGAGCGAGTAGGCGAGGCTGTTCGCGGTGGCCCAGGATTTCAGCTTCGGATCAGTTGACGAGTCCAGGCGGAACAGGAAGTTCGGCGACTGGAGCATAGCCTCGACAACGGTTTGCGCACCCTGCAGGAAG
>Ga0182024_10026134_pt1 | contig 10270 bp, 7 predicted proteins | sample P32metaG_FD_120480 | JGI IMG/M metagenome (GOLD analysis project Ga0182024, IMG submission 120480) | Permafrost microbial communities from Stordalen Mire, Sweden - P3-2 metaG (Illumina Assembly) | ecosystem: Environmental > Terrestrial > Soil > Wetlands > Permafrost | place: Sweden: Stordalen...
GCAACGTTCCATCCGTCACGTCCAGCCCGCGCACCTGCTCCGGTTCTCCCGTGCCCGTCACGCTCAGCGAATCGCCGACATACACTCCGATGTCCTGGAACGTAGTGTTCTGTTCGCGATCAATAAAATAAATCGACGGCGCCATATTAAGGTTCGGGATCCCCACGCCTGGCGCCTGGTGCCACACGCCAATCAACTGTTCGGGCTGCGGGTACGGCAAAGGTTTTAGAAGGACGCCTTCCAGCACGCTGAAAATCACAGTATTCGCGCCCACACCCACTCCGAGCGTAATCAAAGTAATGATGGTGAACAGCGGTGCGCGCCCCAGCCGTCGCAAAACCTGTCTCAGTTGATCGCTGAACATCGCCATGTCCTAAGCCTCCCCACCAGCGCACACCGTTCGCATTTGGGACAACTTCACTCCCACGCACCGAGCTCTCACGCGTTAGCGGCGTGCACTACTTGGTACGATGCCTAGCGACGAAATGTTTCGTGAGTCGCTCGCGCTCTCAGCTGCTCTGCCTTCAGAATTAGACTCCCGTGCTGCACCCCGATTCTGTCTTCTTTCGCACAACAAACATTCCCGACGCCCCTCGCGCCACGCGTCTTCCACCCATCACCCCCCTTCCTTGACGTCCACTCTCCCGATTTGCTAGGCTCCGCCCATTCACTTCGGTCGTCGGCGTGGGTGACGCCCGCCGCCAGCAAGTGAATGTCCCCCTTCCCCTGGGAGAACCATGGAAACATTTTCCGCGCTCTTTGAACTTGCGAGCGTGTCTCTGGCGTGCCGCGACCAGGATACCCTGCTGAAAACTTTCGCCGCGCGTGTAGGCGCCACTCTGGGCGCTCGCGCCGTGTTCGTCTGGACTAACGGCGCCGCTTCCAAAGACGCCGAAGGCCTGGTGTGCCGCACGCGTTGGAATGAAGCCGGCGAGCGTTTCGCGCCGCAACAGGAATCCGTCAGCGAAGGCCTGCTCGCCGAAGTTTACGAGTCCGCAGAAACCCGCCGCGTCGGCAGCAAGGAAATCGCGGCCGACGATTTCGAGCATCTCGACGAGCCCAGCCGCGCCCGCGTCAAATCCGCCATCGTGGTCTCGTTGCCCGGCGCACAACGCGCTGAAGGCGTCGTGGAAGTTCTCAATAAACGCGCCGGTGAATTCACCGCCGAAGACGCTCACTTTCTCGAAGAAGCCAGCCGCCTGGCCGGCTCCGCGCTCACCAATCTGGAAGCCATCGAAGGCGAGCGCCAGGCGCAGCTCTTTACTCTGGAACGCCTCACGGCGCTCTATGATCTCGGCCGCACGTTCACCTCGACCCTGGAACTTGGCGTCCTGCTCCCCGTTGTTGCCGGGAAAATTCGCGACATCATGGGCGCCAGCGCCTGCCTCGTATGGCTTGCCGACCCCGGCTCACAGGATCTCTACCTCGCCAAAAAAATCGGCGAAGACCCCACGGTTGAAGACGAAGCCCGCGTCTCCCTCACCGAAGGCCTTCACGGTGAAATCGCCCAGTCCGCCAATCCAAAATTAGTCGAAAACCCGGCGGAAGAACCGGGTCTCGCCGAACGCATAGCTGCAAGCGAAGAATTCGAAATCGTGTCCTGGATGTGCGCGCCACTTCGCAAAGAAAACGACGTCCTCGGCGTCGTCGAGCTGGTCAACAAAGCCGACGGCACTCCATTCAACGAAGACGACTTGTTCTTCCTCTCCTCCATCAGCGAACAAGCCGCCGTAGCGTTGCACAACGCCAATCTCCTCGACGCCGAACGCAAAGTTCACGCTCTCGACGCTCTGCTGAAAATTTCACAGGAAATCACTTCTACCCTCGACCTCGATCATGTGCTCTCCACGGTGGTGCAACAGGCCGCTTCGGTAGTTCCCTTTGATCGCTGCGTGATTGGCTTCTTCGATCGTGGCCGCTTCGTCCTCGGCGCGCTCTCCGGCGAGACCGAAGTCCCCAAGACGCGCGAAATGAGCGATCTCCGCACGCGCCTGGAATGGGTTGCCGATCAGAAAGGCGCCGTCTCCGCGGATCTCTACGATGATGGTTGGCATGTCGAGCCGCAAGAAGCCCACGCCCAGATCGTCTCGTTTCTGGAAGAACACAATGAAAACGGATTTTACGCGCTGCCACTCCGCGACGACCAAGGCACCCTCGGCGTGCTGGCCCTGCTCAGCAGCGACGCCGATTTTCTCACCGAGAACAGCAAAGAAACCGTCGCCATCCTCGCCAACCAGACGACCGTTGCCATCCGCAACGCGCAGCTCTATCAACAAGTCCCACTCGCCAATCTCCTGCAGCCTTTCTCGCAGCGAAAAAAGAAATTCCTCGCGGCCATGCCGCGCAGCCGCTGGGAACTTTACGCCCGTCGAGCCGCAATCGCCGTCGCGTTTCTGATCCTGGTTCCCTGGCCCATGCGCGTCGGCACCGACGCCACCGTTGTCCCCGCCGAACGCCGTATGGTCAGCGCGATTGATGGCGGCGTAGTCCAGCACGTCTTCGTCCACGAAGGCGATGCGGTGCAGCCCGGCCAAGTGCTCGCCCAGCTCGATGACGGTGAAGATCGCGTAAAACTCGCCCAAGCCGAAGCCGCGCTTGCGCAATCCCGCCGCGAACTCGCCGAGGCGGAATTCCGCAACGATCCTTCTGCCGCGGGCCAGGCCAAAATCCGCGCTGAGCTGCACGAAGCCGAAGTGCAACTGGAACAACAGCGCGTCGCCGAATCGCAATTGCGCGCGCCCATCGCCGGAATCGTCGTCACTTCCAAAATCGAAGAAAAAACCGGCAACATGGTCAAGCCCGGAGACAGCTTCGCTGAAATTGTCGGCCAGGATCGCATCGCCGCGGAGATGAGTGTCCCCGAAGGTGACCTCGAGCTCGTGCACCCCGGAAATAAAGTCGCGCTCAAGCTCAACGCTTTTCCCACCACTACTTTCAAAGGCTCCGTCGAACGGCTGGGCGCGCAAACCCAAGCCGTCGCGGGCGATCAATATTTCGTCGTCCGCGGCGTTTTCAATAATCCAGGCGGCATGGCGCGCGACGGCATGGTCGGCCGCGCCAGAATTCACTCCGTCGGCGGCTGGTTCCAGAGCGGATGGTATCCGGTCGGTTACAGTTTGCTGCGTTCACCATTTCGCTGGCTCTGGGCGAAAGTATGGAGCTATCTGCCATGACCTTTGCTCCCACGTCGCATCCACGCCACCGCATATCAAAAGGATTGAATATGAACAGAAGTGCGAACCTGTTTTTCGTTGCCGCATTCGCGCTCGCCGCCGCCGGTTGCGATAATTCTTCCGTCGCCTCCAGCCCCAATCCCGCGCCGCCGCCCGCCTTCACCGCACCCGCGAGTGCTCCCGCGAAACCCACAAACGCTGGAGACATCCTGAGTGTCCTCACCGTCGAACACCAGGTGGACATTACTTCGCAGCGCGATGGACAGGTGATGTCGCTGAACCACGACGAAGGCAGCCCTGTCAAAGCTGGGGACGTCCTCGGCCAGATTGACGACCGCAGCCTGCAAATGGAACTCATCAAAGCCAATTCCGATCTCCAGGTCGAAGAAAACAACAGGAAATATAAAGAAGCCGAACTCAAAGCCAAGACCGCTGCCTATCATCGCCAGCAGCAGCTGCGCGCCCTCGGCCTTTCCAGTGACGCCGACCTCGAAGCCGCCGAATTCGAAGCCAAGGCCGCCGAGTATGACCTGCACGGTTACGAAGCGCTCGTCGAAAGCGGCCACGCCGAAATTAATCGCCTGAAATTGGAGGAGGATCAGACGCGCATCCACGCTCCCTTCTCCGGCGTGGTCGTTCGCCGTTACATCCGCGAAGGCCAGGCCATTTCCAAAGGCGACAAATGTTTTCGCGTCAGCCAGCTCTCCCCGCTGCAAGTTCAGTTTCAAGTGCCGGAATCTTCAGCGCGCCGCCCCACGCTAGGAACTCCCGTCGAGCTTTCCTTGGTCGAAGATTCCGCCCGCGCGCTAACCGCTCGCGTCACAAAAGTCAGCCCCACGATTGACGCCGCCAGCGACAGTTACGACGTCCTCGCGCAGCTAACAGGCCCCAAAATTTCCGACCTCCGCCCCGGCATGGCCGTCAAAGTCCTCTGGCCCGGTCCAGCATCGCGCGCAGCCGCGGCGCCCGTTGCGGTTCCAGCAGCAGTGCACCCAGCTCCACCATCAAATCTAAATTCAAATCCACCGTCGCAACCGTAGACGAGCCTTCGATGCGCTTCGGCCCCACCAGCCTACAAGTCTCCAGCGTCCTCGCCAAAGGCTTGCGCCGTCCCAAACTCCGCACCGACCTGCGCATCAGCGAACAAACCATCTCCGGCGAGACCAGTTACGTCGTCAAAAATTTCGAAACCAATTCCTACAACCGTTACGGCGCCACGGAATACGGCGTCCTCGAACTCTGCGACGGCACTCGCACCGCGCTCGAAATTTCCGACGCTCTCACCGAACGCCATCCCGACTCCCCTCTCAGCGAAGCCGAAGTGCTCGAATTCCTGGACAGCATCGAACCCGCCATGTGGGAGCGCTCGGTCGGTGAAAAAAATCTCGCCGTCCTGGAACGCATCCGCGACGAGCGCAAAGGTCGCGTCGATCAATCCAGCGTCCTCTATATGTCCTTCAAAGCCTGGGACCCCGACAAAACCCTCGCGAAGATCGATCCTTACCTCAGCTGGATGTTCACGCCCGGCTTCGTCGCCTTTTCCATCGGCGTTTTCATCGCCGCCTGCTACTTGCTCGCCTCCGATTGGACGCGCGTACAGCAAGACACCTCCGCCCTCTACAATTTCTCCGACAAAAGCGCCTACGATATCTGGATGTTCTGGATCCTGCTCATGATTCTCGGCGGCATCCACGAATTCGGCCACGGCCTCACCTGCAAACATTTCGGCGGCGAAGTCCACCAGATGGGATTCTTGCTTATCTATTTCACTCCTGCCTTCTACACGGACACCACCGACATCCTGCTCTTCAAACGAGGTTCGCAACGCCAGTGGGTGATCTTCGCGGGCATCTGGATTGAACTGGTCTTGTGCGGTCTATCCGGCGTGGTCTGGTATTTCTCTCCGGTCGGCTCGGTGCTGAACGATATCGCCTATAAAATGATGCTGCTCAGCGGCATTCAGGGCGCGCTGCTCAACCTCAATCCTCTAATCAAGGCCGACGGCTACTACGCGATCTCCCAGTTCCTGAATATTGACAATCTGCGCGAGGAATCCTTTGCCTTCCTCCGTGCCTGGGCTGAGAAATATTTGCTTCGTCACGATATTGACTTGCCCGCAGCCAGCAAGCGCCAGCGCCGCATTTTCTTTCTCTTCGGCGTCTCCGCCATCGTTTACAGCAATGCTTTGCTCATCGTTGTGATCGTCTTCGTGAAAAACATTCTGGTCAGCAAACTCGGCGACGAGTGGGGCTACCTCGCCACCCTCGTCGTCATCTATTTTTTCGCGAGGAAGGGAATTCAGCAGGCCCTGCCGACCGTGCGCGCCTGGCTGCGCCAGAAGAGAGAGGATTATATGGCCTGGAAAATGACCCGAACCCAACAAGCCGGAGCGCTCGGCTTGGCGCTCCTGCTTCTGATTCCTCCGGTTTCTTCGTCCGTCTCCACCGGCCTGGTGCTCGAGCCTGGAGCTTCCGCACGTGTCCGCGCCGAAGTCTCCGGTCAAGTGAATGCTGTCTACGTGAAGCAAGGTGATGCCGTGAAGGCGGGCCAGCTCCTCGCGGTCCTGCAGAATCCGGAAATCGCAGCCGACGCCGAATCCCTCCGCCACGAATTAGCCCTCGCCAGCAGCCAACTTCGCAATGGCCAGGACCGCTCGGATTTCGATTCCGCGGCCGGCGCCGTTCGCGATCGCACCCGCCTGCAGCAGGAATTCGCAGTCGCCGAAAAACGCGCCGCCGCACTGGAAATTCGCGCCCCGATTGACGGCATAGTCGCCACCAGCGACGTCGAGCAAGAGCCCGGCGCCTTCCTCGCAGCCGGCGACGAATTCGTCCGAATAGTCGACCGTTCCACCATGCGGGCGCGCATACTGGTGCGCGATTGGGATTTGCAGGATGTGCAGCAGGGCGCGACGGTGAGGGTGAAGGTCGTTCCGTTTCCCTATCGCACCTACTCAGGCAAGGTTGACCGCATCGATCCAGCCTCCGCCGCCGATCGCCCGGTTACCCAAACCGAGAATCTCGAGCGCCTGGGCCAGAAACTCACCAACTATTTCGCCGTAGACATGGAATTGACCAACTCGGATGGCTCGCTACGGGAAGGTATGACTGGAACCGCGAAGGTTTCCGGCAAGCGCGCTTCCTTGGCCTGGCAAGGCTCGCGCGCGGTGTGGCGTTGGGCGCACAGCCAGGCTTGGTAAATCGGCCGGGCGACGCCGCTCCGCACTCGTCCCAAAAAGGAGAAAGGGCCGCCGTTCCTGGGACGGCGGCCCTTGGGGGTGTTGCTACGTCAATCTCCGATTGAGGCTAGGAGCCTAACCGAAGAATCTTTACATCGCTCTTAGAACTTGATCAAGGGCTTCACGGCCGGCAAATCCGCGCGCTTCATCAGCGGTTTCACAGGCGCTGTTTTCTTGCCTTTCACTGGCTTCGATTTCTTATCCATAACCGAATCTCCCTCTATGAATTGATCATTCCCGAAGAACTTGTCACGTCTCGAAAAGGGCCGTTGCCACGTCGGCAGCGGCCCGCTTGCCATTCGAGATGCCTGTCTCAGGCCGCGTCGTGCCCTTCGGCGCGCTCCTGACAATGAAAAACGGACCTACCGTCCGGCGAACTTGGTCGTCATCAACGGCTTCGTTGCTTCGATCTTCTTCGACTTCTTCAAGGTTTTCTTGGCCATTTTGTTTCCCCCTCGTTGATTTGCCCTGTTGGGCATCGCCCTCTGTGTGTGCAAAGCAATCGCCAAACTTCGCCGCCGAATCGCCCATCCGCAACCCACTCAATTTATGACACTTCGCGCCGCAGTAAATCCGCACGCATCCCAGAATTGCTGTGCGCCGCGTTGAATTAATCATCGCCTGTTGAAAATTTCAACACATACGCGAGCTATTTCGATTACTTCAGGCCGGTCACGAAGGGGACGACAGGAAGGAGAGGCTCTGGCAGAAATGAAATCGCAGCAGACGCAAAAAGGGCCGCTGCCCGATGGACAGCGGCCCCGCTTGCCACTAAAATGCGCTCCTGCCGGAGCGCGCGCGCCATTACAGGGCGCGCTCCGGCCGATAGAACTCGGGCCTACTTCTTGTACGTCGTCATCAGCGGCTTGGTCGGTTGGATCTTCTTCGCCTTCTTCAAGGTTTTCTTGGCCATGTTGTTCTCCCTCACTTAATTTGCCCGGATGGGCAGCGCCGTCGTTATATGCAAAGCAGCCGCCAAAGTCCATCCGCATTTTTGTACACCGCGAAACCTCGTTTTTGTTCGCTTTTCGGCAAATCCGATACTCCTGCCCTCCGCCTCCGGCCGCGCGATCCGTTGAATTCCTCATCGAGTGTTGAGAATTTCAACACAATTCACCCGACGAGTCAGCCGGCCAGGTCCCCGCCAGTGCATTTCCCACCTGCTCGCAGCCGCCGTCCTCATTCCCACACATACCGCAGCGTCCCGCGGCAACGGCGTGCGCCGCAACGGCACGACACTCGCTTCAGCTTGATCGGATAATGGTAATGCCAGGTCAGTTCTTCGCCGGCACGGATCTTCCGCAGGCTGTACAAGTACAAGTGGCGGCCAATTCTCCGCGACACCAGATTGGGCGCGCACGAATGGTTCATCAACTCGGCCCCGCTGCCCCCCCGTCTGCCGTCCACGTACAATTTGCAATCAATAATCCCCGCAATGTAACTGTCTTTGGGAGCGTGTATCCTGAAAGCCTGCTCGAGAGTCAAGTGTTTGCCGGTGTATTCAATCACCCGGCGGTTGGCGGGAATATTTTCCAACGCAAACACGCCGTAACGATGCGTGGCGGAGCGCCCGATTTGCATTTGAAAGCGCGCGAATTTTGGATTGATTCGCCGCTTCGGCGTGCCCGGCGCTTTCATCTGCGATGCGCCCTCACAGATCGTACTTGCGGCACAAGTAATTCAGCCGGTTGCGATCCACTCCCAGCAGTTTCGAAGCATCCGCCTTCACATGCTTGGCTTGTTCCAGCGCCTCCTGCACCCAGCGTCGCTCAAACGCTTCCATTTCCTTATCCAGCTTGATCCCTGCGGCGGGCAGCTGGAACCGGTTGCGGTGGTCCTTTCCACCGGATTGCGCCATTTCCGCCGGCAGGTCCTTCGCGGTAATGGTGTCGCCGTCCGTCATGATTACCAGGCGCTGTATGGCGTTCTCCAGTTCGCGCACGTTCCCCGGCCAGGCATAGCGCTTCAACGCCGCAATGGCATCGTCCGCGATGTGCTTCGCCGGGAATCCATTGGCGGCGGAATAAACGCTCACAAAATAATCCGCCAGCACCTGAATGTCCTCCGCGCGTTCGCGCAAGGCCGGCACGAAAATCGGCACCACATGAATTCGGTAATAAAGGTCCTCGCGGAAACGCCCTTGCCGCACCATTTCTTCCAGGTCTTCGTTCGTCGCGCTCACCAGGCGGAAATCCACCTTGATGGATTTCTTCCCGCCCAGCCGGTTCAGCGAACGATCTTCCAGCACGCGCAGCAATTTGCTCTGCAGCAGCGGCGTCAGCGTCGCAATTTCATCCAGGAACAAAGTCCCCTGATGCGCCAGCTCGATACGCCCTTCCTTCGTTGCCACCGCGCCGGTAAACGCGCCGCGCTCGTAGCCAAAAAGCTCCGCCTCCATCAACCCTTCCGGCAGCGCCGCGCAATTCACGCTCACAAACGCCCGGCTGCGCCGCGGGCTCTGCTCGTGCAGCGCCTTGGCCACGAGTTCCTTGCCCACGCCGCTCTCGCCCCGGATGATCACGTTGGTCGTCGCGCGCGCCATGCGCTTGATCGAATCAAACACATGCCGCATCGCGTCCGTCGCGCCAATCAAATCACCAAGCGCATTCTTGCGGCTGATTTCCTCGCGCAGGATGCGATTCTCGCGCTGGATGTGCAGCTTCTCGATGGAGCGTTCCAGCAGCAGCCGCAGCACGTCGGTATCAATCGGCTGAATGAAATAATCGTGGCAGCCGGCGTCAATCACTTTCAGCGCCGTGGTCTTGGTCTGGTCCGTGCTCAGCACGATCACCAGCGTGTCAATGTCCCCCACCGCCAGGCGACTCAGCAATTCCGTACACTCGTGCAGCCCGCCCGATTCCATCGGCAAGGCCAGCAGCAGCACGTCCAACCCAGCTTCCTGCAAAAGCTTGTAAGCAGCTTCGTAATCCGCGCCCTCCACCACTTCAAAAGTGGAACGCAAAGCCGCAACAATACTCCCGCGCATCCGCGCGTCATCATCCACCACAGCAATTTTTGGTTTCAGAGCCCCAGGCGTGATAACCAATCTCCAAAAGGAATAGCGCGGTTCAGCGGTCAGCCAACCCAAACCGCCATCCCATGTGGCCGCGATTCTAGGTGTCGCAAGTCCCCATGTCAACGCCGCCACGCAAGTCCAGCCCATTGCATAAATCACTGCCCCGAAGCCCGCCGCGCTGCGGTTCCTGTTTGATCACTTCGGGTGCGCCACTCGCCTTCCGAATCCGGCGCCGGCCAGAACGGGGAGGACGAAAAGATTCGCCAGGATATCGATTACCGTACCTGCCAGGACGACCAGACCAAACCGCTGCGTCGGAGGGAAGCTGGAAAGCGCGAAAATCGCAAAACCGGCGCCGATCACGACGTCGGAGTAAACAATCCCTCGCCATTGCTCTTCGCGCCCCTTTACCCATGCCGGCCATCCCCGCAGCCCCGCGCCTTGCGCCCTCCGCACTGCAAATACCAAATGAACCATCGAATCAATCGCCATGCCGATGCACACATTGGTTGCGGGCGCGGAAATAATGTCCACGGGAATATTCAGCAGTCCGATCCCGCCCAGCATGCATAGCGGAACCAGGCTCAAGCTGAAGATCATGGTCACCGTGGTCCTTAGGCTGCGACCCACGATCCACGCCACGACGGTGAAAAAAAGCATCAGGCCTAGCAGACCTTTCACTAAGCTCTTCGCCACCAGTTGCGCCAATTCTCCCTGCAGTTCGTACACGCCGCCGACCAGCACAGGCCGGAAGCCATTGCGCCGCACCACAGCCCGCAGTTGGTTCACGACCTCAACGCGTGGCTGCTCTCGGCCGTGTTCGTCCATGCGCAGATAGAACGC
>Ga0182024_10026135_pt1 | contig 10270 bp, 8 predicted proteins | sample P32metaG_FD_120480 | JGI IMG/M metagenome (GOLD analysis project Ga0182024, IMG submission 120480) | Permafrost microbial communities from Stordalen Mire, Sweden - P3-2 metaG (Illumina Assembly) | ecosystem: Environmental > Terrestrial > Soil > Wetlands > Permafrost | place: Sweden: Stordalen...
AGGGAGATCTTGCCGCTGCCTGCGACAATGATGGGCTCGATGGTGATGACCAGGCCTTCGGTTAACAGGGCGCGGGCCTGGGGGGCGGCGTAGTTCGGGACCGAAGGGCTTTCGTGGATGGTGCGACCGATTCCGTGGCCGCCTAGTTCGGGGACGACTTGGAAGCCGCGGCGGCGGACTTCGCGGTCTACGGCGCGGCCGATGTCTTTGGTGCGGTTGCCGGGGTGGGCGGCTTGCAGGGCTTGGCGGAAGGCTTTTTCGGCGCAGTGGGCCAGGTTGCGGGCTTGACCGGAGGAGGGCGGGACCTCGATGGTTAGGGCGGAGTCGGTGTGGTAGCCGTCTTTTTCGGCAGTCAGGTCGAGTTTGACGAGGTCGCCGGGTTGGATTACGCGATTGCCGGGGATGCCGTGGACTACCTCGTCGTTTACGCTGATGCAGACGTCGCCTGGAAAATTGTAGACCACCGGCGGAGAGGAATGGGCGCCATGGGCGGCTAGGACTTTGGCGCCGATTTCGGAGAGTTCGGCGGTGGTGATACCTGGGCGGATTTGGGCGGCCATGGCACGGAGGGCTTTGGCTACGATTTGGCCGCAGGCTCGGAGTTTTTCGAGTTGTTCGGCGGTGGTGATGGACATGAGGCCTCAGAGGCGGCAGCTATCAAGGGTTGAAAGATGGAACGACGGGTCTAAAGACCCGCCACGACATTAGTTACAGCCGCAACCGCCGCCGCAGCAGCCGCCTCCGCCCCCGGAGAAGGGAGTGGAGGGTTTTGCGCTTGCGCCGTTGGTGGAGCCGTTCGCAGAGCTGAAAACGGAGAGCTGGATCTGGTTCTTTTTGCTGGCGCAGGTTGGGCAGGCGATTTCCTGGGTTTTGTTGAAGACGATTTTTTCGAAGTGGGTTTGGCAATCGTCGCAGACGTATTCGTAGATGGGCATTGCTTGCTCCTATCGACAACGTTCAAGTTCCATTATAGCAAAACCTAGAGGCAACACCCGGGGCTGGGGCACCTAAGACCCAACGCGAACGCGACGGAGCCGGCAGGATGCCGACGCTACCAGTTAGCTCATGTAGCGGCCGGCGTTTATGTTGTAGGTTTGGCCTGTGATGGTTTTGGTTTCGGCCAAGAGGACGGCTATGCGCGCTACTTCTTCGGCGGTGCCGATGGTATCGGCGGAAATTTTGTCGCGGATTTCTTTGGGGACGCTGTTGGCCAGGTCGGTGTCGATCAGGCCTGGGGCTATGGAGTTGGCGGTGATGCCGTCTTTGGCGTACAGAGCGGCGTAGGAGCGGGTCAGGCCCAGGATACCGGCTTTGGAGGCGGCGTAGTGGGGGCCGATTACGCCACCGGTTTGGGCGGCGATCGAGGAGAGGTTGATGATGCGGCCCCAGCGGGCTTTGCGCATTTCGGGTAGGACGCGCTGGGTTACCAGGAACATTGAGGTCAGGTTTACGCGTAGGAAGTGTTCGAAGATTTCTTCGGTCACTTGATCAGGTGCGAGTACTTCCGCGATGCCAGCGTTGTTTACGAGGATGGCGATCGGACCCAGTTCCCTTTCTACCGTTGTCACCATGCGGTCTACGTCAGAGGTTTTAGCAACGTCGGCCTGGACGGCGACGCTTTTACGGCCTTTCGCGCGGATTTGTTGGCAGACCGATTCCGCTGCTTCGGATTGCGAGTTGAAGTTCACGGCTACATCGGCACGGGCATCGGCCAAGGCTAAAGCGATGGCTTTGCCTATGCCTCGGCTTGCGCCGGTTACCAGGGCTGTGCGCCCGGAAAGTTGGGCCATGATTGTGGGTTCTCCGCCGGTTTGGATGTGGATTCGCACTTCGTGGGATATGAGTTTAGCGGAGTGCACTCGGTGGATGGGGAAAAAACCGGTTTTGCTTGTGCAGAGTGGCCCCTGCAAGATTCGGGGAGCCGGCAGGATGTCGGCGCTACCACTGAACGTAAAGGCCGCAGGGTTCCGCCCTCTTAAAAGAGGGCTCCTACGTGATGCAATCAAAATGGCTCGGTGGTTGGCGGAGCCATTCTTGAGAACCGTGATCGTGTTTGCCGGACGGAGCAAGCCCCGCCCCTAAAAATAAGGGAAAAAGTCAATCCTCATGCTTCGTTAGTCGCCGGCTACCGCTTCCGTGGCTTTTTCGGCGGCGTGGGGCGTGGGGGCGGCGTTGCCGTTCGAATGGCCGTTGCCATTTCCGTTGGCTGGGGCGATGCTAACGGGCTTGCCCGCGTTCGCGAAATTGGCTGGGACGGCTTTGGCTATGTCTGATACTGAGCCGATCTGGACTACCGTTGGCTGGGGCTTCTTCAGGACCAGCTCTTCGTAGATGGCGCGGACCTTCGCTTGTTCTTCGAAGGCCTTCTTGCGGCGGGCGCGATCTTCTTCGGCCGCGGTCTGCGGGATGTCGTGCTCCAGATGGCGTACGCGAGCGGCGGCGTCAGAGTCGATCCTGAGGGAGTGCTCGAAGCTCTCCAGGTTGACCTTTTTGCCCTTGGCGTAGATTTCGTGTTTGCCGTGGTTCTTGTACCACTCGGCGACGGTCGCGTTCTTGTGCATGTTTTCGATGATCTGGCGCCAGCCTACTCCGGTGTTGTAGGCGCAGAAGCTGATTTCGCCCTGCTGGGTCGCGTAGGGGATGATGCACATTTCGGTGCGGCGGAAGTCGTAGTTGAACAGATCCTGGAACCACATACCGGCGATGAAGAGGAAGTTCCACGGATCCTGGCGGCGCTTCATGGCGTCGTCGATCTTGCGATCGGGCGACGTGCGGCCGTATTTGACGGTGGAACGCTTGGTGAGCGCCCAAGTCTTGTCGAACTTCTTGAACAGCGCGCCGAGCGTGAGGCCCTTGGGCCCCTGGAACGGCTTGTAGTTCTTCAGGAGAGCCATGGCCATCATGAAGTTGGAGAAATTCTTGCCGCGAGCCGCGTCGGTGATGGCGGTGACGTCCTTGGTGAGCTGGACGGCGTCGAGGAAGCGCGGAACCGGGGCCCATTCCTTGGTCTCTTTGTTGATCATCATGGCGGTGCCTACGCCGCAATTGGGGTGGCAACCGCAGGAGAGCGAACCCCACTGGGATTCGTTGCCCTTGACCATGTCGGCGAAGCCGGCAAAGGTGCTAATGAAAGAGATGGGGAACCAGTCGCGGGTGGGCTCGACCTTGCCGACCTGGGCGCTGACATCTTTTGCGAGGTGCGACAGGGTGTAGCGCTGGCGGAGGCGGCGTTCCGGAGTGATGTCTTCGTCGCGGCCGGTGAAAGAAACCGGCTGGAAGCTGACGAACGCGATTTTCTTGGGGTTCTCCATCGCGAACTTCACGACGCTGCCAACCTGGTCGTTGTTGACGTTGTTGACGATAGTGACGACGAGGACGATTTCGATGCCGGCTTCGTGCATGTTCTCAATGGCGCGGAGCTTCACGTCAAAGAGGTTGCCGATCTGGCGGTGGCTGTTGGCATCGTTGCCGATGCCATCGAACTGGAGGTAAGCGTAGCGCATACCTGCGTCGAAGGCTTTCTTGCTGAATTCCTTGCTCTTGGCGAATTCGATGCCGTTGGTGGCGGCCTGCACGCTATTGTAGCCGATTTTGCGAGCGTAGGCGACGGCGTCAAGGAACAGCGGGCTCATGGTGGGCTCGCCGCCGGAGAACTGCACGGACATCTGGCGGCGCGGCTTGATCTTGAGCGCGTTGTCTAAGATTTCCTTTACTTCGTCCCAGCCGAGTTCGTGGACGTAGCCAACCTGGTTGGCGTCCATGAAGCAGGGGTCGCACATCATGTTGCAGCGGTTGGTGAGATCGACGGTAAGAACCGAGCCGCGGCCGTAACGCACGGTGGACGAGCCGTGCTTGTGGAGATCTTCGTCGTTGTGGGCCGGAATGTCGCGGCCGGGGAACTGTTTTTCGATCCAGTCGAGGAACTTGGCGTCGATGGCCATCATGTCTTCGTAATGGCCGTGGATGGGGCAGTCCTTGATCATCCAGATTTCGCCGTCGCGCTCGACGATCTGGGCTTTAATTTCGCCGACTTTCTCGTGCATCAGATCTCGCCAGTCTTTTTTGCCGGCGATGATGGATTCGCGCGCTTCCTTGACGCACGCGGGGCACAGAGAATCGGTCTGACGTGGGAAGCCGAGCGTTGGCTTGGTCTTCTCCCAAGACTTGAGCAGCGGCTTGTCGGACCACTGCGGAGTGACCGAAGGATTCGGATTTTTCTTGTTGAAGTGTTGGATGGTGTTGAACGTGGCGGCCGCGGTCTTGCAAAGCGCCCAATCGATAGTCCTCAACACCTGCGTGCCTACTCTATTAGGCATAAACCTCTACCCTCCAGCTTTCGAAAGTGCGAGCTACCTTGGCCCACGGATTTGATGCCGCCCGTTCAAACGTTGGAACATGCCAACGATTCGCCCCCGGGCTTGAAACCACCGTACCATTTAACATCGACACGGCCAATAAGTCTTTGAACTCGTATAGTTTGAAGGTAATCGAGGGGGTACGCCAGCAGGTTACGGCGAACGGTCAAATTCAGGGGTCGAACGGTAGAAAAGGGGTGTTTGAGGGTCTTTTGGGAGGGGGTGGTAAGGCGTTACTAATGAGCGATTCTTTCCTCGAAAATGTAAGAAGTGTGCCAGGACGTCGCGTGGGGCTGGTTCAGAGAGAACGTACAAGCGGGAGTCCTACTCGTTTAGGACGGGACGCAGGACGGCGATGACGAAGTGGGCGAAGTGCGACGCGCCCTCGTCGAGTTGCAGCCAGCGAACAACGCAATGATCGGACAAATATTTTCCGACGCGGGTTTCCGCGATTCCCAGGTGGGAAGCGAGCTGCGGTTTGATGGAGTCAGCGCCACGGCGGCTGGAGCCGCCGCGCAAAAGATTGGGAATGGCGATGCGCAGAGTTTGACAGGCCTCGACGTAGTAGTAGCTGGTGAGGTCGGAATCGGTGACGAGGAACACACCCGGACCGGCTGGGGCGCGGTCGGCTTCGTCGAGCTTGACTGGGGCGCAGGTGAGCAGCCGGCGAAACTGCATTTCCAGGAGAGAGAGGCGCGAAGAAAGTCCCGGGTCGCCGTAGCGGCCTCGCAGCGCGATGCCACCGGCGTCGCCCAGCGGCTCAACGGGAAGGCGGGGCACGGCGGCTTCGGAGGACTTGGGAAATCGGGGCTCGGGAGCTTCTTCGAGCGGCGCGGAAGTGGAGGCGCGCGGAGAGGACGGTGGTTCGGCGTGATGATGCGTGGGCGCGGCAGGAGTCTCGCTGGTGACGCTGCCCTTGCGGCGGTTGCGGCCGCCACGACGGCCGCGACGGCGACGTGCGCCTTCCGCGGTGGTTTTCGGTACGGAAGCGGGACCCGATGGAGCGGCCGGCTGTTCGTCCCGCTGCTCGTCTGGTGGTGACAGCGCGACGATCGCCTCGAATACGGCGGCGCTTTGTTCGAACGGAAGCCCCGGCTCTGGAATCACAAGGGGAGGTGCAGCGAGCGCGGGAAAATCGGATTGCGATTCGAGCGGAGCTTCTCCGCCGAGCCTGACCGCTGCTTCCTGGGCCTTGGTTTTCCAGTCGGCGCGTCGAAAACGCGCGGCGGCAGTGGAATACCATTTCGCCGCTTCAGCATTTTGGCTGGCGGTTTCAAAATGGCGCGCCAATTCAAAGGCAACCATGGCGTCTTGCGTCTTCTCGTAAAGATTCGAGAGTTGCGCTGCGGGATCCTTGCCGGTGCGAGCGCGACGAATGCGCGCGGTGATTTGTTTCCAGTCCGCCATAGCTTGCTTTTCTGGACGCCGTTTCTGGACGCATTGTAGCAGTGCGAGGCCCAAGCTGCCAGTGCGGCGGAGAAGACAGTGCGGCGGAGAAGACGTTGAAGGTCGAAGACCCAGCGAAATACCCTTTCGGCACAGGCGGTTTTACACGTTGACGGCGAATGCGGCTGTAAGTATTCTTGCCTCAGCCCTCTTGGAGAAGCGATGGCGCGCTTGCGCGACCTTTTGCGGATAACCACCGCCGTAGTGTTGTCCCTCGGATTGACAGCCGCTGCTATCTCTAATGCATCGACCCCTGGATTTGGCACGGTTGTGTCCGCGCAACACGCGCATGTGGGGCGAGCGGCAGCGTCGGTCGGGACCACGGTTTTTTCCGGCGACAGCCTGGATACGGAGGAGCTTGGGAGCCTGCAAGTGCGAGCCGGGGCGGCGCGGTTGCTGCTTCCCGCGAACAGCCGGGTGACCTGGGGCACAGAAGAAGGAACGGCGACGGCCACTCTGAAAAACGGCGCAGCGATATTTTCCACGGCGAATGCGAAGGCATTTGCGTTGCACGCGTCGACCGCGATAATCCGGGCGAACGGTGATGCGCCGACGGTGGGCAGCGTTTCGATTGTCAATCCGAAAGAATTGCGAGTGAGCTGCTCGCGTGGGACGCTGGCGATCTCCGTAGACGATGATACGAAATCGGTTGCCGAGGGCACGGCGTATCGCGTGGTACTGGATCCGGATTCGGTTGCGGATGACCCCAGCGTGCACCCGGGAGGCCCAGCAACGCAAAAACATCCGAAAAAGAGCGGCAAAGACAGGTTTTTGCTGTTTGTGATTTTCTTTAGCGCGGCCGCCACGGGAATTGCGTTGTATTACGCGCTAGAGAGCCCGGACTCGCCGTAGCGTTTCGCGCTGTGGTTTAAAGGGTTGCCGCTTGGAGCGCAGTAGTGCTGCGCCCGTACAAGATGTTTGTAGAATTTTCGGATTCGTTCATTCAAATCAAAAAATGCGCCGGTCACGCAGCGGCAATCACTTCGATTTCTACCAGTGCGTCTTTCGGCAGGCGACTTACTTGCACGGTGGAGCGCGCGGGAGGGGCGCTGGTGAAGTAGCGGCTGTACACTTCGTTCATCGCGGGGAATTCATTCATATCCTTCAGGAAGACGGTGGTCTTGACGACGTGATGGAAATTCGAACCTGCGGCTTCCAAAATTCCCTTGATATTCTCGAGCACCCGCTCGGTTTGCTGGCGGATGTCGCCGGCGGACATTTCGTTGGTCTTGGGATCGAGAGCGACTTGGCCGGACAGATATAAGAAGCCATTTGTTTTCACGCCCTGGGAATACGGGCCGATGGGTTTCGGTCCACGATCGGTGGTAACGATTTCCTTCATGGTGTGGCCTCCTTTGGATTTGAAGCTCTCGCGCCGGTGCTGGTTTCATAGCGGGCGCGGAAATCTTCGGGGACGCCGGGACGCTTCATCCAGCCGCGGACAAATTCGGCGACGTTCTGGTGCGTTTCCTGTTCGAATGCGGCAATGAGATCATCGAGGTCGAAGCCCCCGCCGCGGCGTGCGTACAGCATGTGGCTGACTGCTTTGTCAAAAACGTCCTGGCCGTAGCGATCCTGCAATCCGAAAAAGAATAGAAGACTCTTGGCGCGTACGACGCCGTCGTCTTCGGGTTTGCCCGGAATAGCGTGAGGCGGCACGAGAGCAAGAACGCGGCGAATCGTCTCCGTGCGCACCCAGGCGCCCTGGATGGCTTCGCGTCCCAGGGCGGCCGCGAATGCAGGCAAGGCTGCGAGTGGTGGGTCTTGATCGAAGAAGCCGGGATTCTGGCCGTAGCCGAGCCAACTCGACGCCAGCGAAGGGGCGGCAGCGGCAACGATTTCCGGCGCGCCAGAACGGAGATCGACCATTACGGTGTCCAGTGAAGCCATCTCCGCGGAAGGCTTTGCATCAGGCTCGGAGATTAATTGCGCATAGTCGGAGGCCGTGCCGGTGAAGCAATTGTCGACGACGGGACATTCCACGATCCAGAGTCGATGCGCTTGTTGGTTGCGCGTTCCGAACATCGCATCGTAGGCATGGCTGGCAGTAATCACCGCGGCAACGGGTTGGCGAAGAGAGCTCGCATCCTGGGGAGTGCGACTCCAGAGAATTATGTTTTCCCGCGTCTCGTTAAATTGGGTGGCAGTATAACGACCGGCGATGACGAAAGGGTAGCCGTCTTTGGCTTGCTGAATAATGCGGAGGGTTTGTTCGCCGCCGCTGCGCGATACCTTTGGATTTCGCCCGCTCGCGTGAACCAGAAATCCTTCCGGGACACGCAGCGTGAGGAGCCAAGTGGGAGGCGGCACGCCGCCGGTGGCGAAACCTCCTCGAGCCGGAAGTAGCTGCGGGCTCCAGCCTTCGGCTGGCAGGAAGAATGCGTCGGGCGCAAAGCTGAAGGTGCGCTCGCCGGGCGCCGCGGGATGATATTCCACTGAGAGGCGCAAGCTGTGATTCGCGGAAACGGTCCACGGCTCGGGAAAGTTGAGAATGACGTTGCGGGAATTGTCGGGCGATGTCTCGAACGTCGCAGCGTTTCCGTCCCATTCGGCCTGAGGATTATCGAAATGGAACCTACGCCGGCCCGGTAAGCGAATTTCGAGCGAGGATAAAGGCTGGTTGCCGTTGTTACGCAGGTGATAGACAGAATCAATGTGAATGGCGGTTTGCCGGCCCGCGACAAAATGGACCTGTATTTCCTGCTTCTCGATGGCGTAACCGGGTCCGAACGCCGCCGTGCAGGCGGCCGCGTAAAAGGCCGCAGCAACAACGGCCAGAAAGAGAAAAAAACGCGAGTGCGTGATCGGAGTCAAAGCGTCTCTGATTGTAGCTAGTGACGAGGGCTGAGGCAAAAGCGGTTTGCGCGGCTCGACGTTGGGACAATTCGACGAGAATTACCCGCCAGTGCTACCGCGGCTTGCGGCCGCTGACGCGCACAAAATCGGTGTGGGCATGATTGCGAATGGCTTCGCGCGAAGTTGCTTCCTTTTCGGCTTGCTCTTCGGTCATGCCGTCGTTGATGCGATCGAGGACTTGCTTCTCCGTAAGGCCGGTGTTCTTGAGGCGGCCGATCGCCGCGGAGCTGAGTGTTGGCAGGCCCTGCAGCTCGCGCTGGATGATCACCTGGACGGTGGGGTCGGAGAGGCCAATCAGGCGAAGCATAACGGCGTCTCCGCTGATGAGGTCGAGCTTGTCGGCGCGAGCGAAGCCCAGGATGTCCGATTCCGTGTAGCGCGCTCCCAGGAGACTGGCGACGGATTCCGAACTGGTGAACGCATGATGGTGGCCGCGGGCCGTGGAAATTAGCGCGACGCAGGTTTCATCGCTAATGCTGGCGTGCTTCAGGCTGACCACTTGCTGAATTTCAGGGTCGGAAATGTTCAACGGTTTGAGCTGCTCGATGGCGGGGGAGCCCATGCCGGCCTGGTCGAGCGGGCGATAGTCCGTGAGTGGATGCTGATGGCAGCCGCCGGCCAATAGGAGCGAGATACCGAGAATGAGATTACTGGGCTTCATACTCCTATTGTAGAGGCGGCAAGGAAGCGGGCGGCGTGGTGTGCTGTGGGCGATACCCGGCGAAAGGACAGGTTTGGAAACAGTAGGTAGTGGCCCCCGCCATCGGATCGGCGTAGCTGCTTTTTCATCGCCCGTCGCTACCGTTCAGCGCCGGGGACTATTGTTTGTTGGCTACGCAGCGCAGGGTAACCGTACCAGTAAGAAGAGTAGCGCAACCTACTACTCACTATGCACGACGCACTACTCTACTGTCTTCACGTTTGATAGACGCGTTCGACGCCGTAGACGCCGACGATTTTACGGATGCTGGCGAGGATGGATTCGAGCTGGCGGCGATCGATGATTTCGAGGTTAACGTCCACTTGCGCATTCAAGCGGTCGGGCCGGCTCTCGAGATTGTGAATGTTGCAGCCGGCATTGCTGATCACCGCGGTGATATCGGCCAACAGCCCGGCGCGGTCTTTGGCGCGGATGACCAGGTGCACCAGAAATTTGGCGGTGCCTGCGCCACCCCATTCGACGGCGATGCGGCGCTCGGTTTGATACAGCAGGTTTTGTACATTGGGACACGTGCGCGTGTGGACTGCGACGCCGCGCCCGCGCGTGATGTAACCGATGATGTCGTCGCCGGGGATGGGGTTGCAACATTTGGCTCTATACACCAATAGGTCGTCGTGGCCCTTCACGATGAGAGGCGCCTCGCCGAACCCCAGCATCCGCTTGACGGTCTTGACCAGCGTCGGCTTGGATTCTTCGACTTCGGGTTGCTGGCTGCCCTTCACAGGCTCGCCGAGCACGCGAGTCAGCACCTGCCGCGCGGAATATTTTCCGAAGCCAACGGCGGCGTAAAGATCCTCGAGTTTGGAAAGCCCGTGGTCCGACGCGAGCCTGAGCAGATCCTCCTCGGAAATCTTCTTTAGGCTGCGGCCGAACTGGCGTGCTTCCTTCTCCA
>Ga0182024_10026136_pt1 | contig 10270 bp, 4 predicted proteins | sample P32metaG_FD_120480 | JGI IMG/M metagenome (GOLD analysis project Ga0182024, IMG submission 120480) | Permafrost microbial communities from Stordalen Mire, Sweden - P3-2 metaG (Illumina Assembly) | ecosystem: Environmental > Terrestrial > Soil > Wetlands > Permafrost | place: Sweden: Stordalen...
TTCTTTTAAGTTTCCCGCAATTGCAGCCGCTGATTTTTTCGCTGGTCCTGCTGATCGCATGGTCGCGGATCGTATGCGGGCATCATTATCCAAGCGACGTGTTGCTGGGTGTCGTTCTTGGAATCGCCGTGTCGATGCCGGTTTGCAATCTGATTCTTTGAACGGGTGGTTAGAACCAGTTTCAAAACCACAACGGGAGGGGGACAGTCCCCGGCGGTTTTGAAACTGGTTCTAGCCGAGCGGTTATTCCGCGTCGAGCTTCCAGCCGTCGTCCGGCGGCGGCGACGCCAGGCGGAAGACGAACACGCCGGCGCGGAAGCTCCCCGCGACAACCAGCGGTCCGTCGAACGAAAAGCCTCGCGCCTTGGGGCAATTCTCGAAGGTGTGCGTTTCCTTGCCGGTAACCAGATCAATCACCCGGATCGAGCCATCGTCTTGATTGACCAACGCCTGCCGACCGTCGGGAGTTGGGGTGAACGTCCAACGATCTTCGCCGAACTGGGTGCAATCGATTTCGCGCAGAAGCTTGCCGCTTTTCGCATCCCAGATCCTGAAATTTTTGTCATCGGGTCTCCCTGCGGCAGAATCCGTATGCATCGAGCACCTGCCGACGACGAGTCGGCCATCGGCCACGAATCCTGCGAACTCCACGACGTTCTTGGGCCCCTCGTATTGCCGGAGTTGTTTTCCGGTGGCTAGATCCCAAAGTCGGATAGTGGCATCCGGGCCCCAAGAGAGCGCTTGCTTACCGTCCGGCGAGAAGCTGCATACGTAAGGAGCCTCCGTATGGCCCTCGAGCTTCTTCAACTCTTTGCCGGTCTCGACGTTCCAAAGCCGGATCGTCTTGTCGGCGCTGCAAGTAAGGATTTGAGTGCCATCCGGGGAGAATACGCCTGTCGCCTTGTCGGTATGTCCTTCGAGTCTGCGGATTTCGTTGCCGGTTGCGACATCCCACAAGCGCAAGGTCGGGTCGTCGCTCCAGTTCGCGCTCCAGGACAAAATGCGAGTGCCATCCGGAGAAACCGCGAACTGCAGGCCGGGCGTCTCGTGGCCGACAAATTGGCGAACGACCTGGCCGCTGGCGATATCGTAGAGATATAGTTCTTTCTTCTTGTTGTAGCTGGCGACGATGAATTTACTTCCGGGAAGGAATTTGGCGAAGAAAAACCAGGGTTCGCCGCCGGGAATGAGCGATTGAACTTGCTTGCCGGTGGCCACTTCGCAGACGCGAAGGGCGCCCGCCGGGCCGGTGTCGCCGGCGGCAAAAAAGAGTTTGCCATCCGACGAAATCTCGGTCTGCCACACGTTTCCCGCAAATCCCTGTTGCTCGTCAACCCAGGGTACGGTGTAGAGATACTTCGGCTCCTTGGCGTCGGCGGAGACTACCTGCGTGCCAAACGGCTTCGAATCCAGCACGCCCTTGCCCGCCTGCACGATGCGGACTTCGCCCGGGACGAATTCGACTTTCAGCGCGACATTCTCGCCGTGATTGACGATCAGCTTGTCGGTGTCGAATTCAAAATTGTTTCCTTTCTTGATTCGGATGCCATGCTTGCCCGGCGATAGCGAGAGCGGTTCGTCATAGGCGCCAACGATTTTGAGCTCGTTTTCGTCGAAGGCGATCTTAATGGTCTTGTCGTCCGACTCGATCCGCACAACGCCGTCACGTGTTTTCCAAAAGAAGACGGCTGCCAGAATGAACGGGAGCGCGAGCGCGACGCCGCCGACCAACACCCTCCAACCACGGCGTCGTGGCGGAAGGGCCGGTATGGCTTGGGTCGTGGCATTCGCATCTTCCACGCCGCTCGCATTCCATTCGCCCGATTTCCGCGCAAGGACCAGGCAATCACCGTCGTCCCACGATCCGCTGCGCTGCTCATGGCCACCATCAACGCCGGCGATTTCTCGTTCGATCGTCTTCAAGCGAGCGCCGACTTCATTCGCGCTTTCCGGGCGTTTCTTCGGATCCTTCGAAAGCATTTCCATGACCAAGTTCGAAAGACTCGGCGGAACCTGGTCGTTCACTTCCGACAGGGGCGCGGGATTGCTCACGGCCAGCGCCAGCAAGACGCCCATCGTCGTCTCGCCCTTGAAAGGAACTTCGCCCGCGCACAGGCGATACAGCACGCAGCCGAGCGAAAACAGATCGGCCCTGGCATCAACGTCCTTGTCGCCGCGAGCCTGCTCCGGGGCCATGAACGTGGGAGTGCCGACGATGGCGCCGGCTTGCGTGAGATTGTCGTCGTCTTTCATCGAACGGGCCAAGCCGAAATCGAGAATCTTCACGCGTCCGGCACTGGAGCTGTCGAGCCACAGATTGCTCGGTTTGATGTCGCGGTGGATCAAGTTCTTCTCGTGAGCCGCGGCGAGCCCGGCTGCCGTCTCGCGGCCGACGCGAATGATTTGCGGCAACGTGAGTTCTCCGCCGCCGTGAAGGAATTGATCGAGCGTCGCGCCTTCGAGCAGCTCCATCGAAAAAAACGGAACGCCCTGATCCTCGCCAACCTGATAAATGTTGACGATGTTGTCGCTGTTAAGCCGTGCGGCGGCGCGGGCTTCGCGCAAGAAGCGATGCTTGGTGTCGGCGTTCGCGGCGAATTTCGGGAGCATCACCTTGAGCGCGACCCGGCGATCGAGGCTCGGATCGTGTGCCAGAAAAACCATTCCCATGCCTCCGCGGCCGAGAACGGCGAGAACACGATATGAGCCGAGCCGGCCGATCTCGTCGGACTGCCGTGGCGGGGCGAGAAAACTGACGCTGGCATCGGTGTCGGCGATCGACGAATGGTCGAACACGGCGGTGCCACTGTGGTCGCGATGGCCTGCCCGTTCCGGCAGCCGCTTGAGGATTTCCAACAGCGCTCGAGGGATTTCGGCGGCCAGACGCTCGGTCGTCGAGAAATCGCCCCGCGCATCCTCAAGCAAGGTATCTTCCGGAGAGATGGTTTGCAGAAGCCCCTGACAGGGCACACAATCCTCGACGTGCTCGGAAATAGATCCCCACTGCGATTCGTCGACGTCGCCTTGCAGAAACGCCTTCAAAGCGTCCGACGAGGGACACGCGAGGTTCGTGGGCATTTTTGGTCTCCCGGAGGCGGTTGCCGCGCATTCATATCCGAACAGTAAGCAATATGCGCCAACGGGGCTAAATCTACCCAACATTCCTTGGAAAATCTCTTGGAGCCATGTTTTTCCGAATCAGCGTCAATCGACAAGCTGCTGGAATTCTTGCCGTAACCGCAAGACTACCTTCGACTTGACGCTATAAACCGTGCCGCGGGAAATACCCAGTTCGCGGGCAATCTCATCGGCCGACCGGCCGGCGAGCGGGTATTCCTGAAACGCCTTCCAAAGCACCGGCGAGAAATCAGGCTCGATCAGCCGCAAGGCCTGTTGCGTCAAGAACCTTCGATCTTCGAATTCGTCGGTTGGATCGGGTGACGGCAGCTCCGTAGGGTCGCCGACGGGGAGCGCTTTCCGCGACCGCAGGCGCTCGTTGTGCTGATTGAGAAACAGCGTCTTCAACCAGCAGTGAAAGCTCCGTTGCGGATCGTATTGAAAGTCGGGCAATTTGCGCAGCAGCCGCAAAAACACATCCTGCACCAGATCGGCCGCATCCGAGTCTTGCAGTCCAAGCTGCTTCGCCCAGTGAAACAAAAGCGGCGAATACAACTCGACAAAGCGGCCCCAAGCATCGGCCGCATTCGGCTTCCCCAGCTTGTCCAGCAAACTCGCGTGCGTCGTGAGCATCGTCTTTATGCGAATCAATCGAGCGAATCAAAGCGGGCAGGTCCAACGCGTCTCTCCCGCCGCTCCTCGGCGTATCGACGAGCGATGGTCGCATTATACCAGCGGCTCAACCCCAATGGGTTGTGTCGGTGCGAAAAAGACGGCGGGCGAAACCCCGTTGGGGTAGAACCGATGTTGCGCGTCTTGACCCAGCGTAGCGCGCCCAAGGCGGGCAACGCTGGGCTACGGTCGCAGCCCCGTTGGGGCAAAAGCGTGCTACAACATCATGTGTGCTCTTGTCGGATGCACTATGAACAATCGCGAGCCGTTTCAATCCTACCGGCCCTTATCAGAACCGGCGGCTGTCTGTTCAAGTTCCACGCGGGCGCGCAGCCCTTCGTCTTCGAAGCTCAAACCGAAATTCGCGTGGAGCAAATCGGCAAGCGTCGGCGGAATGGCCGGGCCAGGTTTTGGTTGGCCCGGATTTCCGTACACGGTCGACTCCATCGTTTGCCACTCCTCGTTCCAGACATACTTTCCACCGCCGGGGCAGACCAGGCGAGTTTGCCAGAATTGCTCGTGTAGCGCCACAGGATCGCGATCCGGATAGCGGCGCTTCCATTCGTTGAGGATCGGCAGATTGCTCCAGGCGAGGTGTTGCATTTGCATGCGATAGGCCTCGCGCCCGAATTCCGCCAATGCCGTAATTGCCCTGTGGTTGAATTGCAGACATTGACTTGCGCCGAGCCACGGATGCGACGGCGTTGCGAGCGGCTTGCCATCGGCTTGCGCTTTTTCCCGGGCAGCCTGGCGATCGATCGCTTGCTCGAGAAGGCGCGAACTAAACGTGAGGAGCAGTCCGTTCGGCATGATCGCATAGAAGAGGGATGGATCTTTGATTCCGGGGGGAAGTTCCTTCTTGCCGAGCTCGGTCAGGGTGAGCTTTACATAAGTCTGGCCGTGATAGGTGAGCGATTCCCGAGAAATCATTCCCGGCGACATTCGCTCGATCGCGCCGCGCAAGCCGACAAGGAATGTAGTTAGCTTGACCCGGCTTGAAACATCGATTTGCACCGCGACCGGCCATCGAGCAAGGTTTTCAAGGAGGAATTGTCTCCGCTCGGTGTCGTCGGTCTTGCGAGCCAATTCGTCCCAAAAAGGATCGTCCTCGATCCAAATTCCGATCGACGACCCCATCCACGAAAGCGGATCGTTCAGGCCGGGAATCAGGATTTTCGCCTCGTTGCCCAGAGATCGCATGGGCTCAGCATCGCGATTGATGGAAATCACCCATTGGATCGGGGCATCGTGCAGGTCGCCGGACGTCGGTTCAATCTTTACACCGCGGCTGATTTCCGCCATTCCGCGATATTCGCTGGCGAAGATCAGCGGCATGACGGTCAAATCGGCGGATAGCGATTTTTCGCCGCAATGAAACCGCAAGGCGATCGGATCGAATGCCCAGCGCCAATTGTTTTGATAGTTGTCGCGCCACCGCTTGTAGCCATCGGCTTCGGCCGGCGTGACTTTGTCCCACGGGAGTTCGACGATCGGCGTTTGAAATTCCAACGTGCCGAGCGCCGAGGATCGAACGCCCGACGTCGTCAGCCGCAAGTCGCCGAGCTCGATCGCGTTCGAATCGGTGTGAATCGGCCCGGCTTCGACGTGATCGCTTGCCAGCGACTCGAAAAAATCGGCCTGAAGATCATCCATCGCGTGCATGCCGAGCGTGCGGCGGCTGCTGGCGATCCGCCATTTCGGTCCGCACCAACGGCGAATCGTTGGATCGCTGAGAAACAGCAGCGCCGATTCGTCGGCGGCTCCCAGCGGATACCGAGTGCGAAAGAATTTGAACTCTTGCAAGCCGGCCAGCGCCGGTCGCTTCCGTTGCTGCACCTCGACCAATCGCTCCAACTGGGCCAGCGAATTCGTCACGACCACGACATCGCCCAGCCGAGCGACATACGAGCAAACAGAGCGGTCGGCGGATTTCATGCCGCTGTACGCAATCGCGCCGTCGGCGCCCTCTGCGCCAAGCGTTCCATTCACCGACTTCGCCTCCGAATCAGCCGCCGCGCCGGCCTGCAACACCCGCGCTACCAGCAACGCATGAAGTGCCGCCGGTTGGGCCGCCTCGAACAGCACAGCCACATCCGTGCCGGTCGGGAAATAGGGATCCGATCCCGTGACCGCCGCACTCTTCACCAGTGCCGGTCCGAGCAATCGCGATAGCGCCGACGTCGAAAGACACAATTGCCGCTCGTAGCGCGACCGCACCCGTGCATCTTCCGACCGTGGACTGGCAAACTGCAACACGGTCGTTCCCTGCCGATCGGCCCGGTCGATTACTTCCAAGAGCTTATCGAACGATGCGAAGAACACCGCGTGTTGGTCCTCCGGAATCGCCGCGGCCAACGGATCGAGCCGCAGATGCGCGTCGGCCTCCAGGTATTTATTCCAGTTGATCGTCGCAATCGTGATTCCTTCGAGCGAACTGACATCCACGGTCGGAACATCGCGCGTCGTCGCAGGCAAAGCCCGATCGAGTTGCAGGTTCTCGCTCAGAGCCCGGCCGCCGCTGAACAATTCGTAGGTATTGTCCACCGACCCGCGATTGACGATTGGCCCATTCGGATTCGGCCGGGCGGGATCCAATTCGCCTAGCTTCTCCCCCAGGGTTTCGCGGGCTTTGCGTGCTTCGTGCCGGAACCAAGGACCGCCGGGCACGCCGTCGTTGACCAGCTTGTCGTAATGCAGCGCCTTGGCCTGAAAAAAGTCGCGGCCATATTTATCGTTGCTCTTGGCCGCCGCAACCTTGAATTTGATTTCGACCATTCCGCTCAAATCGCGCTTCGGCACGAACAACCGCCCCGAAACATCCTTCCCGGCGGAGGACCGGACAAACAGCGCCCCGAGCGATGTTTCGTCGGTGGAACCGTTTGGAACGTCCGTGCCAAGCCATGCGAGCTCGCTTTGGCTCAGCACATACGCTTCTCCCTTGCCCTCCAGAGCGACGTAGGGACGGACGAAGTCGGCGCGGTTGCCGGTCCACCAATTTTCGGTGTAGCCGGCCGGTAGCTCGGGCAATTTCCCCTCGACCATCTTGGCGAGATCGCCCTGCATGACGCGAAAGAAAGCGTCGTCCGCGCGCGCCGGCCCGGCACATACGATGAACCAAGCCAGCGCGATCCACCAACGGCGACGATCCATGATGAGCCTCTTTCGAGTTGCGTCACGTTGACGAGCGAAACCTGCGCATTCCTCATATTCCGTACAACCGCTACATCATCGTACCTGATGTCGGCCGGATTGGTTTCAACGACAACGGCGAACCCAGCCCGCATCTGTCGCGGCACACGGCCTCTGTTGCCCAGTTTTTGAGCAATTCTCCTTTCCGCGGATTCACGGTTTCGCATAGGCGAGATTTATCTTTCACTTTGATTCAGCGGAGCTTATCGCGGCTTCTCAAAAACGCCGATTCCGCGGCGCAAGATTTGCCGTTACGCCAAAAACGGTCGGGCAATGGCTCATCTTGCGCTCATCCCGCGAGCAAGATGTGCTTGTCCGCCTCTCCTCGGACCGTTTTCCAAAGGGCCTCAGAACAAAGGAAAATCGAACATGTTGGCAAGGAAGACCATTTGGATAATTCTCGCCGCTCTGGCGATCGTGGCTTTTCCGCGCTCCTGGCAGCTACGCGCCGATGAGCCGGCCGTCGGCACCCCAAAAGCCACCGCATCGTCTAGTACAACCGCCAGCGTAACCCCCGACGACAAGTCGCTGCCGCCAAAAGGCGCTCGCGCCACGACCAGCGGCGTCGATCCCGACGATATCAAAAACTTCGGCCCTCAGGTAACCAAGAACGAAGGGATCATACACGGCGAAAAGCCGAATTATCCCCGCGTCCTTTTCATCACGGCCAAGAATTCGCCCGGGTGCGACAAGGTGTTGACTCGCTTGCGCAGCGCCGGCGGCGATTTCGAGAACATGCGCGCCGCCGGTTGGACGATCGGCGAAACGGCCGACAACAATATCCAAATCGTCGATCGCGAACGGATTCCGGAACTGGCCAAGAAGCTGAATATCCTCGAATATCCGGCGGTCGCCTGCATCGACGAGGGGAGAGTCGTCCGTTCGTTCAAATCCGGCTGCACAACGCCCCTCGACGCTTGGACATTCGGCTGGCTCGCCAAGGGCGTCGACGAACGGCCGACGGCCCCGGAGTTAGAAGCGGCACTAGTCGAAACGACGGGCCATTATCCGCTGCGCGGCAACCATTGGTCGGTGTCGGGCGATTGGAATCCGACGAAGGACGAGGTGGTCGCGCATCTACGCGGCCCAAATCATGGGAGCGAAATCCTCGCGAGCCAGCACATCGAAGAGTGGTCGCTCGAAGAACTCCGTTCGCTGCACGATAATCTGCACGAGAGCGAGCCCGGCTATAATCCGTATGCAAGCCAAGGCTCGTCGAGCAACGGCGGGTATAAGTCGAAGGGGGAGGTGCGGTAGCAAGTCGCTGTGCCGTTCGTCACTTTCCGATCGAAAGCGGCGTGGCTTGCGGCGGACAGTGCTCGAAATCCTGCATCGTGCGGGCCAGGTAGACGTGGTCCAACAGGGCATAATCGCCGTCGGGGCAATCCAGCGCGATGGCCGACAGTTGGAACTGACCGCCAGGTTGGTCGCCGCCATTTAAGTCCTTATACAGATCACGGGTGACCGAGACCCATTGATTCGGCGTGCTATCGGACACCGATTTTGTTATCCCGGTGTCGACGGGCAGCAAACTCTCTTGGCCGGTGAAATACCGCATGTGCGAACGTACTCCGGCGGCGCCGGCGCCGGTGAGTTCCTGGTCGATGGCATCCTGCTCGGCCTTTAGCGATGCCTGAACTTGCTTTAGCCGATCCAAATGCCTCTGTGCGCGATCAATGGCTTTCGCGTCCCTATCGCTGGTTTGCGCTTGCAGCGATTGCAGATCGGCCTCCGCTCGGCGGATATCGGCGGGCAGATTCGCGATGCGGCCGAATCCATTCTTATGGTCCTTCCTGCGTCCTCGGTCGGCCTTGAAATCGTGCCCATCTTCGGTCAGCAAGTAGTCTAAATCGAGCCCGATCTCCTTTCCCCCGCTCTTGCGCCAAGCGAAGCGAATGAAGCGGTACTCACCAAATCGAGGATTATCGCGGATCGGCAGGCTCAAATTGCTCAAAACACCTCGGGCGTCCTTGCCGGAAACCTTGATACACGCCGTGCCGGAGTAGCGGTCCATGGTCGAAACCGCCGCCTCGCCATCAACGGCCGTCAGCTTGATCGGCCGCTGCACTTCGTCTTCGAATACCTCGAACAACGTCGGCAATCGATCGACGATCGCCAGTGATCGCCAGTCGACGAATGACTTGTCGCCGCGCGAAACCAACCGGACCTCAAGCGTCACCTGTCGATCGTGAAACTTATCCACCGGCAATTGCAGCGGCGGCGGGTCGGGCTGCCAGCGCGCCGGAACGTCGAATTCGCCGACCGGCTTGCCGTCGATCTTGAAGACGGCCTGAGTCGGCGAAGTGGCATTGCCGTCCGGATTGCGATTGACGTAAAGCATTAGCCAATTTTGATCCGGGTCGACGCGCACGCTGCGGGTCAGGGTCACCGCGGCCACTTCCGGCCGAAATTCGAAGTGAAAGTCCCGCGTGGTGCCGTCCCAGCGGTTGGCAAAAACCATGCGTCCGTCGTCGCCCCCGGCGATGGTCCAGCCCTCAAGCCCCGGCAACAGTTGTGGCAACCGTTTGCGCACTTCCGCGCGGAGTTTTTCCAAGTCGAGATTCAACTGCGGCTCGAGCCAATCGACCACGTCGCGTATGTCCAGCGGATCGGCGCCGGCGGGGCGGTCGGAACTATCTGGATGCGAGACGATCACCAACTGCGGATCGGGCACACCGGCATTCACCGGCACGACGCCGGTGTCGACCACCTTTTCCGATCCGATCAAGTGGTCGCTGCGATAGAGCGGTTGGCCTTCCGCTTTTTGAGCGTAGACGATGGCCCGAGCGCAGCCTCCCTTGCCAACCACCTTGTCGAGCCCGACCGTGCTGCGAAACGAAATCGCGCAAGCCGGCAGCGGAAAATCCATTTCGGTGTAGGCTTGCGTTCCCAATCCCCAGCCGAATTCCTTGCCGCCGCTGGTGAGCGGTCCGCCTTGGACATTGCGATCCATGCGCGGCCGCCAGCCCACCGCCATCGCCGAGCGAAGCCGAGTCTGCGTCGGTTCGATGAGCGACAGCGGGACCTCGTGCGGCCCAAAGAACTGCCGCATCAACACCCGCGCATGTCGCAGAAACAGCGCATCCATCGACCAGGCCGGCTGCACGGCCTGATACCATTGGTCTTGATTGTTTTGATCGCCCCAAGGGACGACTTGCATGCGGTCGGGCGAAACCGTGGCCTGTAGGCCGTCGAGCGTCTGCATTCGCATCAGCCGCAGTTTGCAATCGGGCGTCAGCATGGCGACCTGCTCGAAATACGCGTTCCACCAATCCATGCGCGGCATGTGCAA
>Ga0182024_10026137_pt1 | contig 10270 bp, 7 predicted proteins | sample P32metaG_FD_120480 | JGI IMG/M metagenome (GOLD analysis project Ga0182024, IMG submission 120480) | Permafrost microbial communities from Stordalen Mire, Sweden - P3-2 metaG (Illumina Assembly) | ecosystem: Environmental > Terrestrial > Soil > Wetlands > Permafrost | place: Sweden: Stordalen...
CGACGCTTGTCGCCATCTTTGGTGAGACGCAGAACCATCTCAATCGCGGAGCGCATGACGCTGGTTCGTTCGTAGCTGGACTCATTATAGGTCATGAGGCGACTCCAGACCTTGTGCGACAAGTCCCTGTCTCTCTGTCGCCAGCAAATTAGAAATGCCATCGGCCATACGTCAACCATACGACGTAGGGAACACCTGTCGACGAAAAAAAATTTACAGCTTTCTATATTCAATCGTCCCGCGACGCCTAGCCGGCGTGCAAGCAGGACGATGACAAGGATTGCAAGCCCTGCGGCGACACAAGACGGTCCGTCAACAACCGCTGGCGGCCTTCCTCGGTAGAGCCGCGGCGGCGAACCTGCATAGCGGCGTTGTCACGTTCTCGAATAAGTAACGCGATAAGGCTGCGGCTCGTGAATTTTTAGGCGGCCGCGCGCCACGTGTTCATCGCCGCGGCTCGGAGGCTTCATTGCGTTCGAGTTGATGCGAGATGGCATTCGACGTTGAAGGTGTAATGGACGGCGGCGTGGGCTGAGAGGAATTTCTGAGCTGAGCCCGCGCTTTTGAAGCGGTGCATTTTGCGTTCCTTTCGGCGGGTCGACTGATGCGAATTCTCGGCCCGGCTGTTCTCCCACCGACCGCGCTCATGACGTTTCTCGCCGAGATCGCGGGCGGCGGCGCCATAAGACCGCAAGTCGATCTGGAGCAAAGCCATGACAATGCCCTCATTCCACTTCGCATAAACTAACGGAGTCTAAGCACAATTAGCGCGACACCCGCTCCTATGAGGAAGGCAGCAATTGGCCTACGCCATGACTTTTGCACAAAGCCAACAGGCAAAAGCCAGCCGAGAAAGAGGCCGGCAACGATAAGGCCGGCATCGATCAGCGACGGTATCGAGACAGCGCTTGGCGCATCAACCATGGGCTTTGCCGTTCTTGCTACTCGGTAGCGACACCGTGCCGATCTTCAACTGTTTGTGCTTTGTCACAGGAGCAGCGTCGAAAATGCGCGGACGGCGAAGTCATTCAGAGGCTGGCGATTACCCTTTGGAGCCGTTCACGGACCTGTTCGGCCGCCTGTTTCAGGCGCGGGTTGTCGATCGCCATCATCGAGGCGACCGGGTCGATGGCGGCGACCTCGACTTTGCCATCCGGAGCCTCCTGAACCACGACATTGCAAGGGAGCATGGTTCCCACCTTGTCCTCGATCTCGAGCGCCTCGCGCGCTAGGCTCGGATTGCAGGCGCCGAGAATGCGATAGTTGCGAAACGCGAACCCCAGCTTCTTTGCAAAAGTTTCCTTGACGTCGATCTCGGTGATGATGCCGAAACCTTCCTGCTTGAGCGCGTCGATCGTGTGTCGCACCGCCTCGTCGAAACCCGCCGGCAGCGTCTTGTTGAAATAATAGGTCATGGCTTTCTCCAGAATATGCGGAAAGAACTCGTCGCCTGGCCGCCGCGCCTAATCGGGCGCACCGCGTCAGGCGGCGCCTTTGGCTGGCGCCGATGTCGCCTGGCCGGGACGCAGCTTGTTGATCCCAAGCGTCTTCATGATCATGCGTTCATATCCCGGTTCGCTTGAGCCGTTGCGGACCTTGCGCAGGAAGTATTTTTCGAACCCCACCTTCGCCACGTGCACCCAATAGCCCTGGCTCGTCCAGTTGACGTTTCGCGGAGGTATCTGCGGCAAGGCAACGAAGGCGACGCCGCTGTCGCCGAAATCGGCGAGACAGACGGCATTCCAGGTCGCCAGATGGCTAGGTTCTCGCCCTGCGATTATATCCCTGATGTTGTGCGCCGCCGCAGTCACCATCGATTCGATCATATAGCCGGTCTTGGGCACGCCGACCGGCACGGGCGTTGCTTCGTATGGAGGGATCGCGGTGCATACGCCGACCGCAAAAATATTGCCGTATGTCGGATTGCGTTGATACTTGTCTATGAGGACGAATCCGCGGGGATTGGTTAGACTGCTAATCCACTTGCCGTCGTCGCCCTTGAGGCAATCGACTCCCCGGAAGCCCGGGATGAACATCGTGAACTTCGAGGGCAGCTTATGGGTCCTCTTGACCGAGCCGTCCTCGTTGACCTCGGTCGCCTCGACCGCGTCCGGCGTCACCCGGTCGATTTTGGCGTTGGTGATCCACTTCACGTCGCGGTCGCGCAAAATGGATTCAAGCATTCCCTTGGTGTCGCCGACCCCGCCTAGGCCGAGATGGCCGATATAGGGCTCGGAAGTCACGAAAGTGAGCGGGACCTTGTCGCGGATTCTGCGTCGTCGCAGATCGGTGATCGCGGTCAACGCGAATTCATAGGCGGGCCCGAAGCACGAGGCGCCCTGGACGGCGCCCACAACCATGGGGCCGGGATCCTTGCAAAATGCCTCCCAATCCTCGCAAGCCGCTGCGGCGTGATCGACATCGCAGATCGAGCGGGTGTTCGCCTGGGGCCCAAGGCCCTCGATTTCGTCGAAGGCGAGCTTGGGACCAGTCGCGACCACAAGAAAATCGTAGACGATCCGACGGCCATCCCCGAGGACGACCGTATCGGCTTGCGGAATGACTTGCTTTGCGCCCGCCGAGGAAAAGTCGATCCCGAGCTTGGCGAAGACCTCCGGCAGATGGACCTTGATGTCCTCGGGGTTGCGCCAACGGACCGCAACCCAAGGATTGGATGGCGTGAACTGAAACCATTCGGACTCCGAAACGACCTCGATTTCCGCCGCACGCCCGATGAGATTGCGCAGTTCGAAAGCCATCGGCACACCTCCGATTCCGGCGCCGATAACGACGATCTTTGGCATGACCTTTCCTCCCTACTTGCGGGCGCGCCGAGGCGAGCCCGTCTTGCCTCCTCGCTTATGAAGCGTCTTCCATTTGCGGAAGTTCGCGCGACCTACCGATATCCTTGCCAAGCATCGACGCTTTGGGCGCCTTGGCGATGATCTAAATCAACGAACGGCATCCGCGCGCCGATAACATCAAAAGACGAAACGGGCCGGCGAAGGTTTGCGGAACACGCCCCCAGCCCGATCGTCGCGCCTTTTCGCGCGCCACGGCGCCGCCATCAGGAGAACGCCGCCCCCGTCCCGACGCCAAGGCGCTTAAAGAGCATCGCCGCGGGGCAAAAACCAGTGATTGAGGCTTGGATGAGATTGAGCCCCACGAACGCGGTCAACAGCAGCCAATACGGACTGATGAACTGGCTCGCGGCCACGCTCGCAAGGATCACCAATCCGGCAAACGCCATTACCGCGCGATCGATCGTCATGATTTCTTCTTCCTTGGTTTTGCCGGTTGCTCGGGAGAGCAAAACAGCTCGTAAAGCAGCTCGATCAGGCGCGTCACTTGTGTGCTCGCCAGCGAATAATGAATGGTCTGCGACTCGCGCCGGGTGGCGACGAGTTCGTCTTCGCGCAACCGCGCCAGATGCTGCGACAGCGCCGACTGGCTCAACCCTATCGCCTTCTGAAGATCGCTCACCGAACGTTCGCCTCCCAGCAATTCGCACAGGATTATCAGGCGATGCTTGTTGGCCACCGCTTTGAGCAAAGCCTCAGCGAGGCCCGCCTTGGATCGCATTTCCTTTAAATTCATGTTTGCTAAATTAGACAAGATGAATATATATGTCAAGGCCTGATAGGAGACTTCTTGATGCGTCGCTCCTTGTTGATCGCAAGCCTCATCGCGTTGACTCACGCCGCCTATGGACAAGAGGGCTTCACAGTCCGCACGACAGTGATTGCGGATCAGAAAGCCGTGGTGGCGACCGTTGAGCCGGTCCATCAGCTTGTCGCGCGCACGCGCATTGGCGGGACTATCGCGTCGTTGAAAGCCAAAGAGGGCGACCGCGTCGCCGCCGGCGCGGAGCTCGCCGTCGTGGCGGACCAGAAGCTCGTCCTGCAGATGCAGGCCCTCGACTCTCGCATCCAGTCGCAGGAGGCGCAACGCGATCAGGCCAAGATCGACCTCGATCGCGTCCAGGAGTTGCAGCGGCGCGGCGTCAGCACGCTGACCCAGCTCGATCAGGCTAAGACCAACATGGACGTGGCCGAACGCACGCTCGCCGCCATGGGCTCGGATCGCGGCGTGATCGCTCAGCAAATGACAGAGGGCGCCGTGCTTGCGCCAGGTTCGGGGCGAATTCTCAGCGTCCCCGTTTCGGAAAGCCGCGTCGTGATGCCCGGCGAGACCGTCGCGACGCTGGCCGAAGATCACTACATCCTGCGCCTGCAATTGCCCGAGCGCCACGCTCAGTTCATGCGCGCGGGGGACATGGTGCTGATCGGGGCGCGCGGCGTCGGGGACGAATCCGCAGAGAAGATGCGTCAGGGTCGCGTCCGCCTTGTCTATCCGGAGATTCAGGGCGGCCGGGTGATCGCCGACGTGGATGTCGAAGGCCTGGGCGACTATTTCGTGGGCGAACGCACGCGCGTCTATGTCAGCACCGGCCTGCGGCGCGCGATCGTCGTGCCGGCGGCCTATATCTATCGGCGGGCGGGCGTGAACTATGTCAAGTTGGCGAGCGGCGCCGAAGTCGTGGTGCAGCCAGGCGAGCCGCTGTCGGGCGCCGTCGAGATATTGTCGGGCCTGAGGGATGGCGATCGACTGGTGTCGCCATGAAGCTTGGCCTGTCCGGGACGCTGACCCGCCTTTTCATTCATTCGCCGCTGACGCCGCTGCTGCTTCTGGCCGCCCTGGTCGCCGGCGCCATAGCCGTCGTCGCGCTGCCGCGCGAGGAGGAGCCGCAAATCAGCGTGCCGATGGTCGATATCGTCGTCACGGCCAATGGCTATAAGGCCGAGGAGGCGGTCGAACTCGTCACCCGTCCGCTCGAAGACATTATTAAGGGAATCAATGGGGTCGAGCATGTCTATTCGCAGACGCAAGACGACCGGGTCGTGGTCACCGCGCGATTTCTTGTGGGCACCGACGAGGACACGGCCGTTCTTCGCATCCACGAGAAAATTCGCGCCAACATCACGGGACTGCCAAAAGGCATTCCCGAGCCCTTGATCGTTGGGCGCGGCATCAACGATGTGGCGATTGTCGTCCTCACCCTCTCCGCACTGCCCGATCGGGCGGCGATCTGGACCGACAACGGCCTCTATCAGGTCGCCGAGGAATTGCAGCATGAGCTGGCAAAGGTCGAGAACGTCGGCGCGACCTATCTGGTCGGGGGCAGTCCCAACCAGATACGCGTCGAGCCGGACCCCGAGCGCCTGTCGCTCTACGGCATTACGCTCAGCCAGCTGATCGACAAACTCACCAACGCCAATCGCTCTTTCCTGGTCGGCGCCTTCCGCGACAATGGCCGCTCGGTCCCGGTTCTTGCCGGGCAGACGTTGCAGGGCGTTCCCGACATCGGCCTCCTGCTGTTGACCTCGCGCGACGGCCGGCCGGTCTATGTCAAGGACGTCGCCGACGTGGTTGTCGGCGCCGCCGAACCGGAGCATCGCGCATGGACGCTCACCCGCGCGCCCGGCGGTGAGTTGCGGCGCCGGCCAGCCGTCAGCATCGCGATCGCCAAACGCAAAGGCGCCAATGCGGTGCTGGTCGCCGATGACGTGATGCGGAGCCTTGAAAGCGTGAAGGGGCGCATCGTTCCGGCGGGCCTCGACATCGCCGTAACGCGCAATTATGGCGCGACCGCCACCGAGAAAGCGAACGAACTTTTGTTCCACCTCGCGCTGGCGACGCTGTCCATCGTAGCGCTGATCACGGTCGCGATCGGCTGGCGCGAGGGTCTTGTCGTCCTCGTCATCATCCCCACCACGATCCTACTGACGTTGTTCGCCTCCTGGCTCATGGGCTACACGATCAACCGCGTCAGTCTGTTCGCGCTGATTTTCTCGATCGGCATTCTCGTCGACGACGCGATCGTCGTGGTCGAGAATATCGTGCGGCACTGGTCGCGGCGCGGCGAGCGCGGGCTGGTGGAGACGGCGATCGAGGCGGTCGCGGAAGTCGGCAACCCGACGGTCGTGGCGACGCTGACGATCATCGCCGCCCTGCTGCCGATGATGTTCGTCAGCGGGTTGATGGGGCCGTATATGAGCCCCATCCCCGCCAACGCCTCGATGGCGATGATCTTCTCCTTCTTCGTCGCGGTGACCATTACGCCATGGCTGCTGCTCCGCGTCGCGCGCCGGCATTTCGAATCCGCCAAGCCGTTGTCCCACCATGACGCGCACGATGCAGGCGCGATGGGCCGCTTCTACGCCCGCATCGCGCGGCCTCTGCTGAAGGGGCGCCGGCGCTCGAAGGTCTTTCTTTTGATCGTGGGCGGGGCGACGATCGCGGCTTGCGCGCTGTTTGCGACCAAGGACGTTCGCGTCAAGCTGTTGCCTTTCGACAACAAATCCGAAGTTCAGGTCGTCATCGACCTGCCCAACGGCTCGACCCTGGAGGACACGGATCGCGCGCTGATGGCGGCGGCCGAGCGGCTTAAGGACTTGCCGGAGCTCACTTCGATCCAGGCCTATGCGGGAACGGCCGCTCCCTTCAACTTCAACGGGCTGGTGCGTCATTATTATTTGCGCGAGAGCCCAGAGCTTGGCGACCTCTCTGTCAATCTTGCCCCCAAGGGCGAGCGTTCGCGCGCCAGCCACGCCATTGCGCTCGATATTCGCCGACGCCTCGCCAATCTGCCAACGCCGGCGCGCACGGCGGTCAAGGTCGTCGAAGTGCCGCCCGGGCCGCCGGTCCTCTCGACGCTGCTCGCCGAAATTTACGGGCCAGACGCGGCGAGCCGCCGCGCGCTGGCCGCTCAAGTGCGCAAAGCCTTCGAGGCGGTCGATTTCGTCGTCGACGTCGACGATAGTTTCGGCGTCCCTTCCGATCGCCTGCGCTTTTCGATCGATCAGGAGGCGCTGGAATTCCACGGCGTCGAGGAGCAGGCGGTCTATGACACGATCGGCGCGCTGATCGGCGGCGCCAAGGTCGGATTCTCGCAACGCGGGGGCGGCCTCAAGCCGATCGACATCAGCGTCGCATTGCCGCGCAGCGCGCTTACCCTCAACGAGCGCATCCTCTCGACGCCGCTGCCGGCTGGCGGAACCGCGCGCCAGGGCGCCAATGTCGAATTGGGCGACGTCGTCAGCCTCAAACCGGAGCGTGCCTCCTATCCGATCTTCCGCCACAACGGCCGCTTTGCCGAAATGGTGAGCGCTGAAGTCGCCGGACGTTTCGAGGCGCCCATCTATGGTATGTTGGCGGTCGAGGACAAGATCGCCGGCATGGACTGGGGCGCCTTGGGACCGCCGCAGATCAAGTATCACGGGCAGCCGATGAACGACTCGCAGCCGACTCTGCTATGGGACGGCGAATGGGAGGTCACTTATGTCACGTTCCGCGACATGGGCGCGGCCTTCATCGTGGCGATTCTGGGCATCTATTTGCTCGTCGTCGCCCAATTCGGATCCTTCCGCCTGCCGCTCGTCATTCTGATTCCGGTCCCGCTGACCCTCATCGGCATCGTCCTTGGACATTGGCTGCTCGGCGCGGCCTTCACGGCGACCTCGATGATTGGCTTCATCGCCCTCGCCGGCATCATCGTGCGCAATTCGATTCTGCTGGTCGATTTCATTCGCCATCGCCAGGCCGAAGGCGCGCCGCTCCGAACGGCGCTCATCGAGGCCGGCGCCACCCGATTCAAGCCGATTTTCCTCACCGCCGCCGCCGCGATGATCGGCGCGGGCTTCATTCTCGCCGATCCGATCTTCCAGGGCCTCGCCATCTCGCTCGTCTTCGGTCTCGCCTCGTCGACCGCGCTCACCGTACTGGTCATCCCGGCGATCTATGTCTGGCTCAGGGACGACGAACGGCCGGTGAAGACGAGGGCCTGAACAGACGATTCGCGCGATAGCGTCTTCGGCGCGCGGCGCCCCATCATCTTGGGCGAGAGCGAGCGCACATCATCGAGGCCGAACGCATTGCTCCACTAGCTCCAGGAACTCGGGGCCGCCGAACGCGGGTCGTATGCGGCAGCCACCCGGTGGTCTTCGTCAGTTCCTCAATACCGACGCCCCCCTTGCGGCCGAGGAGCGCCATCACTTCGCCGAGCTTGCTGCCTTGACGCGGGATGCTTAGCTCGGGCCGAGAAGAGATGCCGCGGTCGGCATTGCGCCGCGCAGCCCGAGGGACGCAGGCAGCAGATGGTGACCGAGATCGATCGGCTCGGGATGGTTTTTTGATCGTCACGGAGCTGACGGCGCTCGGCTTCATAGAGGTTACAGAGCAGGGTAGATCAGGCGTTGCTTATGCGCGCAGTCCGAACAAGTTTCGACTCACCTTCCGCCATTGCGAAGGAAGACTGGGCGACGGAACGCACGAATGGCGCCGGATAGATACGATTAAGCGGGCGAGGGAGGTCGCGGAAGCGGCTCGAACGCCGCCGCAGAAAATAAAATCCCCAGTGGGGGTTTTGCGCCGAGACCAGTGGGGGAAACCAACACTAGCAACGGATTTGCCAGTGGGTTTCCCCCACTACGGCCGTGGGAAATACCCCCACTACCTCTATATCTTGGGACGTAGGGCCGGAGTTGGAGAGGGAAGCCAAGTCGGACGCGGCTACCTTGCCGATGGCGGCCTGACAACACCGCCTTGGCTCGCCGCGATAAAGGCGCGCGCCGCAAGTTCCTTCACGTAACGAGAAAGCGCGGCTTGCGCGCTGATATGCTCGGCTGCGCGTTTTGCGGCTTGCATGTTCAAGAAGGCGTCTTTTGTCATATCAAGGCGATCGTCGTCAGCATTGCCGCGATCGTCACAATCAAGCTGATGCAGGCGAACATCATGCCGAGCGTCAGGCAAGATTGCCGATTGTCAGCGGAGTCATGTAGGGCGAGTTCGCTCATAGGGTCGAACTTACGCGCCAATCTCGAATACTTGATTGCCGTGACGCTGATCGCGAGATTAACGTGCATTAAATCGTCGCCGGCGCCGATGGCGGCGTGGCCGTCTCGCACTGGCTCGCATGATGCCGGTCAAGATCACTCGACGTTCGGACGATCCGAGCGGCGAGCAGGATAGAAAAGACCGCCAAGGCTGTTGCCAAGGCGGCCAAGTTCAACCGTTCTCGTTCGCCCGGCCCGAACGATGCTGGCAAGCGGGCTGGCGAGCAAGGCGATCCGAACCGCGCGGCCGGCCCGCTCAAGTCATTTATTAGAATGACCGAGGGCGGTCGCGGTGTGTTTGTGGCCCTGCTCGCTATGTTCGTGAGCCGCAGTCGCGTGCTGTTTCGCCTCTTTGTGCTCGCCCATATCATGATGATGGGCGGCTTGATGATGATGGTGCGCGGCGGCGTGGTGATGAGCGGCCGCCAGATGGTGGTGCTCGCTTGACGAATGCTTGGGTGATTGTGCCATTGTTGGGATTTCCTTCCATGCGCCATTGTTATTTACCCGGATGCGCACCGGGGTTGCGAAACTACCCCGTGAACATGGCACTACTGCGACACTTGGCCATAGGCCATAGGCCAGCATCGCCAGAACGGAAACAGCCTCGCCAAGGCGATAGACGCCAAGTCTGCACACCGGCGAATGTGAGGACGGCTCACGCCCTGAAACGCGCATACAGCGCCCTGTGTTTGCAGTCCGCCAAACGGCGGACCGTCTAGAATTCTATGTGCTTATCTCCTGGCCGAATGGGGCCGAGGACCGCGTAAATCTCTTTGGATATCAGCAAGACGCGCAACGTTGGATCGATCGCGAATCCAAAAATTGGCTGCCCAGTCGTGCTCAGAGACAATCACGGCCCCAATCAAATGAAGTTAGAACCTCAATCGCCGACCGCTCGGATTGCGCTCTGATATCGCGGGCCGCCTAGCTCCAAAGAAACGGCCGCGATTCACGGTTCGCATCGGCCGTATAGACGTCAGCATAGGCGGCCTCGCGCGTCTGTTTTGGGTGCGCGCGGTGATGATCGAGCGCCAACGCTTCCATTTTGCGCCCCGCCGGCCAAATGAATGCCGGCGAAGTGTGGACCTGTCCTTATTGCGAACAGTCGGTTCGCAATATCGCGGGCCGACCTGAACTGCCGCCGGGGTATTTCGAGAATTGCCAGCTACGGGACCGGATGGTCGCCGATGAGTGTATCGCGTATCGCAATCCGGAAAAGGCGAAGGGGGTAATTGCCGAACGGGAATAAGCTCGCCGCGCGCCGTCATTCTCTGGCTGCAGCTTCTTTCGTCGGTTCATTTTCTCATGGAGTCAATTGCAAAGAGGCTTAGATGACAATCGACCGTCGGGCATTCTTGATCTCGCTCCTCGCC
>Ga0182024_10026138_pt1 | contig 10269 bp, 6 predicted proteins | sample P32metaG_FD_120480 | JGI IMG/M metagenome (GOLD analysis project Ga0182024, IMG submission 120480) | Permafrost microbial communities from Stordalen Mire, Sweden - P3-2 metaG (Illumina Assembly) | ecosystem: Environmental > Terrestrial > Soil > Wetlands > Permafrost | place: Sweden: Stordalen...
ATTGACGGCTTTATCCCTCGCTCCCTGGCGGAAGTGAAGACCATCTCGGCGCCCAGCATCTACACCGAGAACAACGAAATGGAACCACTGGCCGTGCAGGCCGTAACCAGTCAAATCCGGGCAGGCTCGAAATTCGAAATGGTGTTCCCGCATACCAGCGTTGTGGTCATCCGCCTTCAGCGGAAGAATGATTAACGGCAGCTTGCGAACAAATATGTGTTTCCAATCCATATGAAGACTAGAGTCTTCACATGGCTAAGCGAGCGAGCGCGATCAAAGTACTGATCGTCGATGATCATCCGGTGGTCCGGCTTGGCTTGCGGACTATGCTGGAAAGCGAAGAAAACATCTCGGTGACGGGCATGGCGGGATCTGGGAAAGAGGCCTTGATGGAAGTGCAGAGAGTTCAGCCGGATGTTGTGCTGATGGATTTGCGCATGCCCGAGATGGAAGGCACCGAGGCAATCGCAGAGTTGCGCCGCATCTTACCGGAAATACGCATTCTGGTCCTGACAAACTACGAGGCTGACGAATATGTCCTTCGAGCGCTTCAGGCCGGGGCCATGGGGTACCTTCTCAAAAGCACTCCTCAGGAGGAGATCGTTAAGGCGGTCGAGATGGTCCATGAGAATAAACGCTGCGTCCCGCCCAATATTGCACAGCGCTTGTTTGAGACCATCGCGCGCGAGGAGTTGAGCCAGCGCGAACTTGAAGTGCTCACGCTCGTGGCGATGGGACTGACCAACAAGGAGATCGCGCTGCGTCTCTTCATCAGTGACAAGACGGCCCGAAATCACGTTGCCAGCTGCCTGGTAAAACTGAGCGCCAACGACCGGACGGAGGCAGCTACGACTGCCATCAGGCGTGGACTTATCCGCGTGGTCGAATAGCGCAAGCCCCGCGATTCGTTCACGGCACTCTATACGATTCATCCCCGGGGAGGGGGAACCGAGCAGTCACCGCGCGTTGAAGTCAGGCAAGATGCTCATGAACTTTTTCTTCACTAATGAAATATTCGTTTTCGCGGTTTCTCCTCTTGAAGAGCGGCCTTCACGCGTACTGTGGTCCCGAGCCCCGGAACGCTCTGGATATGCAAGGTTCCCGCCACGTCGTGAGCTCGCTTTCGCATGCCGAGAATGCCGAACCCGGCTTTTTCCAGCGTGTATTCGAATCCCTGTCCATTGTCTTCCACCACAAGCTCCACGTCGTTCCCTTCGTAGCCCAGAGTGACCGTCAGCACGGTCGGATCCGAATGGCTCGCGGCGTTCGCAATCGCTTCTTGGCCGATATGCAGCAGCGCGTCGGCAAGGCGCAGAGTCAGCGGAGTGGAATTTCCGTTCAGCTTGGTAATTATGTTGATCTGGTCTCCTGCAATTTCACGTGCAGTTTTAGCCAATGCTCCTAGAAGGTTCTGTTGTATGGGTGGGGAGGATGCGCTGAACATCGCGATTGTTCTACTGGCTTCCTCATGACATTTGCGCACCAACTGATACGCAACGCTCAACTGATCCGCAATATGGCGTGAATCCTGGTGGCCACCGCGCATGACACTGCGTCTGATTCCCTGAATTTGGTATCCAACTCCGGCAAAGCTTTGCGCCATCGTGTCGTGAATTTCATGGGCCAGCCGCTCCCGTTCCTGCGTGATTGCGAATGCCTTCCATTGCTGGACGCGGAAGTAAACAAGTTGCGTCAGCAGAGCCAGACCTAAAACACCCGCAAACAGCATTGCCGCGTGCCATGGAGTCCACCACGGAGGCCCCTCCAGAACTACCGGCTGCTCCACGGAACTTGCGTGCCGCGCAACTTCCAGATAGTCGTTCCATCCGGCTCCGGTCACGCTGATATTGCGCCACATTGCGGCATTGAGAGACCGTAAACCGATGCGCCCACGCTTTACACAGAACCGCTCCTCAAAGGCAACCCAGGCGGTTTGAAGCGTGGTCAGATTTTGCGCAGAAGCGGCGATATCGCATCCGTAGGCGGTCACTCGCAACCGGTACCACACAGAAGGAGAAACGCCGCCCGGTATTGGCACAGGACGCGCTTCGACCCATACGCCATAATCCGCACGGCCAATGACAAGGGTTCCGTCCAAACTGCGAAGACCTACAAAGTATCCGTTGTATGTGTCTGTACCTTCCGTTTCGTCATTGGATCGGATCATGACTCCCATATCGGCGGCTACTCCGTCGAACCGGATGTCCGAGGTTAGCGTGTAGTTGCTCCAGTGGCCTGAGCCGGCCACCAACTTGGCGCCTCTTTCGGTTGAATTGCTGAGGACAACCCCATTGACAATTTCCCAGCTTCCGCCGATGGCCTTCCACTCATCCATCTGTCCAGTCTGCAACTGAAAGAAATGCGAAGGGACCACGCTCTCCGCACGGCTCCAGTGAAACCAGGACCACGCGGCGAACGCCAGGCCTGCGGCCGCCAGTCCGATTGTCAGGAGTTGCTTCGGAGTTGCGGTTGGCCATCGCACTATTATGCCCTCAGATTCGTGACCAGCACCCGGTCACAGCCAATGCGCATGATTTTTCCCCTGAGCTTCATTTTCAGCATTGCTCAAAAAAGACCCCAATACCATGCGATACGCGCAATTCGAAAGCGCGCGGATAACACATATTCCACGCCAGTCATTGTACGGTGTGAAGTCGTCCACAGCAGGGAGAGCATGGTGCATCCGCACTAAGAGGCGATTCAAACGGGCGATTAGCCTGCTATTTCGAGAAATCGAAACGCCACCCGAAACCAGTCAGGATTTGGCGGCTGCTTCACCGCTGCCTTCGACCAGAGTGATGTAGCGATCCATGCGTAAATTCGTAAAACGCTCTACCGCGCCGCTCGGTTGCGGCCACCTGACCTCGATCCAGTCGATTTTCTCGTGCAGCCCAGTTCCAAGCACCAGGCGTGGATCATGCGCGGAGAGGAAGCTGCCGCCGCCAGTTTTCATGCGATGGCGAATCATCTCTCCCGCCTGGTAGGTCACACGCGCCCCGATGGCGTCCGAATTACACTTCCGCCCCATCAGCGTTATGCCCAGCCAGTGGTTTCGCGTTCCCCCGTTGTTCTTCAAAAGGACTGGGGCGTCGTCGTTCACGTTGATCAGCACATCGACCGCGCCGTCGTTGTTAAAATCCCCGGTGGCAAGACCGCGGGATGCAAATCTCCTTGCGAACGCTGTCCCGCCCTGCTCACTTACGTTGCGGAAGGTCATCCCCTCGTTGTGGAATAGCAGCAGCGGTTCTTTGTACGTCACGTAGTGCGATTCATGGTCGATCAGGTCGTCAGGGAATCCATTGGACAGAATCAGGTCAAGGTTTCCATCGTTGTCGTAGTCGAAGAACTTCAATCCCCAGCCGCTCATCCAGCGCGTGGCTTTGCCGATGCCCAAAGGCGTTGCGACATCCTCGAACGTTCCGTCGTGATTGTTTCGGTAGAGCGAAAAAATCTCCTCGTTGATGTTGGCGACAAATAGGTCCATCCATCCGTCCTGGTTAAAGTCGGCTGCGTCTACACCCATACCAGACCGCGTCCACCCGTCGGTACTGTAGGCCACGTTCGCCAGCAGGCCGGTCTCTTCGAATTTCCCACGGCGGTTCATGAAAAGAAAGTCAGCCACCGTGTCGTTGGACACAAACAGGTCCATCCGGCCATCGTTGTCGAAATCGGCAGCCACTGCGCCCCAAGCCTTGCCCAGAGAATTGGCGATCTCCGTCTCTTTGCTCACGTCGGTGAAGGTCCCGTCGCCGTTGTTGTGAAGGAGCCAACTGGGGCGCGGCTTGAAGGGGCGCGGGATGCAGTAGTGGCGCGTGCCGTCCGGATCGACTGGGCAGCCCAGCGTCTTATTAAACTCGCAGAATTGGCAAACGAACAGATCCAGCCGTCCGTCGTTGTCATGGTCGAACCATACAGCGCTCGTACTCCACCCCGAGAGGCCGACGCCGGCTTTTTCGGTCACGTCGGTGAAAGTTCCATTTCCGTTGTTGCGATACAAGATGTTGCGCCCGTATTGCGTCACATACAAGTCCGGCAGTCCGTCGCCGTTGTAGTCGCCCACCGCGACTCCCATTCCATAACCGCCACCCGCCACGCCGGCCTTTTCCGTGACATCGGTGAAAGTGCCATCGCGATTGTTCCGGTAGAGCGCATTGCGGAGCGGCATCGGCGGGCTGTAAAAATCGCATTTCCCGCTGTTGACCAGATAAATATCCATCCAGCCATCGTTGTCGTAGTCGAGAAACGCACAACCGGCACCGCTGCTCTCAGGCAAATATTTCATCCGCGACTTTCCCGCAGTATGTACCCAATGAATGCCGCTGCTGGCGGCAGATACTTCCTCAAAAAGCGCCCCAGAGAGGGAAGGAGTGGATGCACACCAGGCTCGCTTAGGAACCACCAGCGTGCAGGCACCCGCCGCAAGCTGCTGCAGAAAGCGGCGACGGGAGACAGCTTTTGCATTCCTCGAATTCGGGGGCATGGGACCAGACCCTGCTTTTTGAGTGATATTTTCCAGAACGCGGAAGTTTCGACAGCCCGCACAGTCCGCGAGAGCCCCCGTTCGACTGGGCGTTTAGAAAAGAAGCTACCCTATGGGGTGAGTGTTCGGCAACACGCTCGAATCGATTCTTCGGACCGAGGTGGTGGATCAGAAACTGGGCAGGAGACCAAGGCTACGTCGCCCGTAGCAATGAGGATTCAGGCGATTTCAATGCGGGTCGCCGCAATTGCATAACCATTCAGGATCAGCTCTCACCGATCAGGCATAGTTCATCTGCACCACCCGGAATAGGTTCGTCCGTCCTATTGTGTCTTGCGCAATGCGAAGCCTACTCTTCTCGGCGGCGGTCAGAGGTAGAAAATCGCAAAATGTAACCGTTTGCAAGGAGCCAAAAAAGCAGCAAACGGACAACCTGGATTACGTTTGAACGTTTTAGGAGGAAGCAACGTATGTGGCAAGGAATTGGACGGACAAAATCTCTGCAGGGTGTCCTTAGGGGGACAACGAAAAATGTAACCTTCGTGGTGGCGCTCGCCGCTTTACTTGTAGGTTCAGTGCTTGGCCGTGCACAGAGCACCACCAGCGCTGTCAACGGCACAGTGGCCGACAGTACCGGCGCAATCGTGATCGGAGCCAGCATCCTGGTCACCAATTCGGCGACAGGCGTAGCCTACTCGGCAACCACAGACAACCTGGGCGCATACCATGTCACGCAACTTCCGCCGGGCAGCTATACCTTGACCGTGTCTAAGACCGGATTTGAGACCCAGAATATACAGGCGTTCAATCTCTTTGTCGATCAACAGTTTCAACAGAACATCACTTTGGGCGTCGGCCAGACGACTCAGAACGTTACCGTCTCCGCGGACGCACTGCTGCTGGATACCGAGACCTCCAACCAGGGACAGGTGATTGAAAATCAACAGATCGGCGACATGCCCCTGAATGGTCGCGACGTTCTCCAGTTAGCTCAACTTTCGGCCGGGGTCACGCCGGTCGTTGCGGGCATGAGTTCTCCAGCCTCTCAGTGGACGGGAACGCAGACGGTGGCCCTCGTAATTGGCGGCTTGAGAGAAGACGATGTGAGCTATTTATACGATGGCATCGAGACCCGCAACGCGTGGTATGGCGCTGCGGGGCTGCTTCCCTCACCTGATTTCACTCAGGAATTCAAGGTCGAACAGTCCGGAGCACCCGCCGCTTATGGAAACGGCGGAGCGTTCGTCAGCGTGGTTACCAGATCTGGCACCAATCAATTCCACGGCGCTCTCTACGAGTACCTGCGGAACAACGACTTCGACGCGCGAAACTATTTCGACCAGGGCGCCCCGCCGCCCTTTCACCAAAACCAGTTTGGGGCAAGCCTGGGCGGTCCCATCAAGAAGAACAAGATGTTCTTTTTCGGCAACTATGAGGGATTCCGCCAGATCTCCCCTCAGAACGTGTACGCCAATGTTCCGAGCGCGGCCCAGCTCGCCGGTAACTTCAGCGCCGATAGCACGCCGTTGCTCAATCCCTTCAACATCGTGAACGGCGTATATCAGCCATTCCCTGGTGACCAGATTCCGAGTAATTTGTTCAACGCTACCGCTCAGAAAGTATTGGCCTATTACCCGGCGGCAAATGGCTCCTACGCCAGCAATCAGAATTACCACTATCTTGCCAACACGACCGACAATTGGGATCAGGAGAACGTCCGGTGGGACTACGCTATTTCCAACAACGACAACGTTTTCGCCCGATTTACCAATCAGAATCAAACCACCAGCGTTACGGACATTACCCCGTCCAGGGAGATCATCTACCCGTCAAACCCGAAAAATCTCGCTATAGGATGGACGCATTCCTTCTCGCCTGACCTGATTAACAATGTTCGATACGGTTGGTCTCACACCGCGGTCGGCGAACAGCGCGCAGACGGCTACGACCAAACCAAATCGAATCCACTCGGGTTGATCGGCGAAGTTGACCAGCCGGGTTCCTATGGTCCCCCGTCTTTCTCCGTGACCAATTACGCCAACCCCGGCTCGACAGAAGGAACCGACATTGTCCGCGAAGGCATGAACATGTGGACGGAGTCCCTTCAGTACCAGAAAGGCAGGCACCAGATAACGGCTGGCCTGGACGTACGCTACCAGCCGATCTTCATGTATGAGGACTGGGCGGCAACATCCATCACCTTCAATGGGTCGTACACGGGAGATCCCATCGGCGATCTGCTCCTGGGAGTCCCGAGTAACGGTTTTACCGCGCTCGGGGATCCCACCATGAATTTGAGGATGTGGTATCAGTCCTACTACGTAAGTGATAACTTTAAGGTCAATAGTCACCTGACTGTGAGTGCCGGCGCACGCTGGGAGCACGTCAAGCAGCCGATCGAGTTGAAAAACCACGTCGGAAGCTTTGACCTTGCCACCAATCAGGATCTCTCTTACCCGGATACCAGTGTCCTTGGACTCGGTAGAGCCATGGTCAAGCCGGTCTACACGAACTTTTCGCCGCGGTTAGGCTTCAACTGGACTCCATTTGCCAGGGGCAATACGGATATCAAAGGTGGATTCGGAATCTTCTACCTTCAGCCCAACATCAACCAGTACGAGGTGGAAGTTGACACGACCAAGTACTATCTGATTCAAAGTTATGGCAACGCCCCGGTCGGTAAGCCGCTCAACTATACACTCAATCAGCTCTTCGGGCCGACCGTACCCGGCGGAGGTCCGACAGCTTCGTTCATCCAACCAAACGGGCAAACCCCGTACACCTACGAATGGAACCTCTCCGTCGCTCATACGCTGAAGGACTGGGTCTTTGAAGCGTCCTATCTGGGGAGCGCTGCACATCACTATGAAGAGCGTCCAAACATCGATCCCGAGAACACGGATGGAACCTATCCGCTCCCAGGATGGAACGGTGTCCAGGAAAACACCATGTCGGGCAGCTCCTTCTACAGCGGCTTGGTCATGCGCGCCGAAAAGCGGTATAGTTCAGGTTTTTCGCTGCTCGGCTCCTACACCTTCTCCAAATGCCTGGGATGGCCTTGGCAGGATGTCTTCTCATGGCACCCGCTTGATATGGGGCTCGATCGGGGTCACTGCCAGGAGGACATGAATCATGTGCTGGTTGCCAACTCCATTTATGAGCTTCCATTTGGCCACGGTAAGCAATTCTTCAACAACAGCAGCGCCGTTTCAGACGCAATTTTCGGAGGCTGGAAAGTGGCGGCGATCGCCTCGCTCCATTCCGGCTACTGGTCGACGCTGGGCAGCAGTCAATCTCTGGGAATCTTTGTGAATGCACTGCCCAATGTCACTGGCCCCGTGAACAACTCCTCGTTGCACGGGGGCTTAGGCAAGAACGGAAAGCTGGGACCGTACTTCAATACACAGAATGTTCAACCTGTGACCGCGGTGGGTGTTCAGGGAAACTCTTCCGTGCAGAGTGTTTCCGGTCCGGGAAGCGCCGATTGGGATCTTTCAGGGGATAAAACCTGGCGCTTCGCCGAGCGGTATGGTTTAACCTTCAGGGCAGACGTGTTCAATGCCTTCAATCGTGTCAATTTCTATGGATTAGATACAGGGGTGAATGACAGCAAATTTGGCTATGTTCAATCCGCTAACCCGGCGCGTGAAATTCAACTCAGTCTGCGATTTGCCTTTTAGGGGGCAATCGTTCCAACCGCCTAAGGAGTTAATGGGAAAACTTGCCCTCATCGCCGCCCTTGCTGCTATTGTTTGCCTCTCCGGCATTCCAATGGCCGTAAGGGCGGCGGACCAGCATAACAATGAAGTTATGCCTCAAACTAGTTCTGGAGCTCGTTCCGGGACGGAGAAAAGGTGTCCATCGCAACAGGAAACAGAGATTGTGCTCAGCAAAGCCAGTGCTTTGATGGGGCAAGCAAAATATCACGAAGCTGCCGATAGCCTACAGCCGCTTTCCGGTTTGCGTTGTGACCCTCGAGTCAGTTTGTTGCTTGCTGCAGCCTTCGAAGAGGGCGGTGATCGACCTAAAGCTGAACAAACGCTACAGCGGGCCCATTCCCTATGGCCATCCAATAACAGCATCGCAGCCTCACTCGCTCGCGAATACCTGGGCAGCGGGCAAGTGGACAAAGCCGCGCAGGCGCTGGGGCATTTCCATGCGACTGCGACGACGCCCATGCAGGAGATGGAGCTGGGAGTAGTCGTGTTTATTGCCAGCCACCAGCTCGTGTCCGCGCGGGCGCTGGCGGAGATGGCCTACAAGTCCTACCCATCGGTCCATTCTTTGCTGCTGCTGGCAAACGCCATGCAACTGCAGGGTAGATTTAAGGATGTAGTCGCTCTTCTCGGCGGGAAGAGAGACGCGTACGGGGGCTCGCCGGCGTTCCTCATCACTTTGGCTGAAAGCGAATATGATTCAATACTCTACGATGCTGCGCGCAGCGACCTGGAGCGCGCTATTTCCCTGGATCAGAACTCGTATCAAGCCCATTTCCTGCTTGCGAATGCCCTGTTCAAGTTGGGGAATGTGGATCAAGCGATTAGCGAGTATCGCTTGGCAATCGGGCTGTCTCCCGATCAGCCGCGCACGTACTATCAGCTTGCAATCGCGTTGCAGGCGAAGCAAGATCAAGCCGGCGCAGAGGACGAGTTAGCGAAGGCTCTGTCGATTGATGGGCACTATGCGCCGGCGCTGATCGAGACTGGAAGACTGCTCATCAGCCAGAACCGCCCCTCGGATGCAGTAACTCAACTTAACTTGGCTATCAAGGACAATCCCAACGCAGAGCAGGCCTATTTCCTGCTCGCAAAGGCTTATTCGCAACTTGGGGATAAGGAAAAGAGTGATGAGATGGCAAAACGCCTAGTGGCGGTCAGAAATGCGAATTGGAAAAGTTCAGGGAATAAGGACGGAAGTCAATCTGCACCCAATCCGGCAACAAGTCGCTGATCCCGGAGGAAAGAATCGTTCTGCGATTGCTTGACGCCATCCGAGCGAGGAAGACAGAAGCAGACTTTCGAGGTCCAGAAGCGGGGAAGAGATGATACGGATGTCTCCTAGCGACGAGCAAAAACGAGATCGACGAATAGGCACCATCCCTGCGGGATATGGCGAGACCATGGTAAACGCGGTTCCGGCAACGAACCGCCGGCCATACACCATTTACGATGTGGCAGGTGTAGCGGGGGTTTCGACAGCGACGGTTTCGCGTGTCGTGAATGGCGTTGGAAAAGTATCGGACGATGTAAGAGCTAGAGTTTTGGTAGCTATTTCGAGATTGCAGTTTCGCCCCAATACATACGCGGTCGAAATGGGACGAGCCGCCGGCGGTATTACGAGAAGCGTGCGGTCTGCATCTGCGTGCCTGGATCCGTCATCAGGGAAAGGCTGATCTGATCAACGAATCGATGATTGCCGGAAGGCACGATGTGAGTACCAGCGCCCTATCGCGTGTCTCAAAGGAAGACTGATGATCTCCAGGTGTTCTCTGCTCCACTCGCTATTGATCTTGTACGTTGCTGTGGTGCTTGCGGGAATGCCGGATAGCGCTGCTCGGGCGCAGGACAGCCTGTCTGATCGTTGGTCTGCTCAAAAGGCGAACGACTGGTACGCCAAGCAGCCGTGGCTAGTGGGGGCCGACTTCGTTCCCTCTAATGCCATCAATCAATTCGAGATGTTCCAGGCAGCGACTTTTGACCCAGGCTTGAATGACAAAGAGCTGGGCATGGCGGAAAGCATCGGGATGAACACTGTCCGGGTGTTCCTGCAGGACCAGCTTTGGCAGCAGG
>Ga0182024_10026139_pt1 | contig 10269 bp, 10 predicted proteins | sample P32metaG_FD_120480 | JGI IMG/M metagenome (GOLD analysis project Ga0182024, IMG submission 120480) | Permafrost microbial communities from Stordalen Mire, Sweden - P3-2 metaG (Illumina Assembly) | ecosystem: Environmental > Terrestrial > Soil > Wetlands > Permafrost | place: Sweden: Stordalen...
CAAGCCGCCCGTTTCGCCATTCCCCCTTGATTCATCCCTGATGCTGGCCTGCATGTGGCCTACATCTAGCCTACATCTGGCCTCCCACATCTAATGTTCATCCACTGGTGATCCAGTTGCGGCGTGGTTTGGAGCGCCGAGCCTTGCTCGGCGTGGAGATGTTAAGCCAGATCGAGCCGGGCAATGTCCGGCGTTCCATTTCAGCGGCAAACTATTCCACTGCTCCGACGTCAATTAAATGGTTGTATTCCCGGTGAGACGCTTCTAGTGTGGCGGCGGAGCGATTGAATTTCAGACATTCAATCTCCCGATTAATCAAAATAACCACTCAAAAACCATGCACCCGACCAACATGTCCCGCCGCGCCGTGCGACCGGTTTCAATCTTCATCTGCACGCTGCTCTGCGTTGCAGTCCCGATGACCCGCGCCGTCGCCGGCGACCTGTTTAACATCAACACGGTGACGACGGACGGCGGCCCGCCCATGAACCTCACCGCCGGCAGTTCCAGTGTGCTCAACTTGGTCCAAAGCGCCATCAACGCGGAGGGCAGTTTCGCGTCGTTCGCCAATCGTGGCTACAGCGCCAGCCTCCAGTATGCCGGCGTCGCCAATGCGATTAATTTCAACATCAACAGCGCGGGCACTTCCGCCACCTTGCAAATACCGTCAACCGGATTTTCCAAGACTTTCACCGGAACCTCCCGCTCGGACCTGAACAGCCAGATCACCGCCTTCCTCAAGACGGACGGCGAAGCCGAATACGCGAAGTTTCTCAAGGCGATGAACGAACAGTCCACCGTCGCCGTCAGCGACGGCAATCCGAACAGCTCCACCGCGATGATGGCGTCGCAGGCCTTCGATGATTACGCCTTCGGCCCCGTGGAATCGCGCGACGAACGGGCGGCCAGCGAAGCGCAGTCCGTCCATGCCTGCATTGGCGCGGTGGCTGACATCGGCACCTTCAGCAGCCAGGGGATCAACGGCACCAGTTATTCGCTGCCCATCTCCATGGGCTTCACATTTTCCGACCGCGTGGGCATCGGAGTGTCTGTTCCGCTCAACTACACGGAAATCGAAGGTGCAAAGATTTTCAGCGCGGGATTGACGCTCGCGCTGCCGGTTAAAATCATTCTGCCGGGCGACAATCAGCCGTGGAGCTGGCAGCTCACGCCATCTGGCGGAGCGATTGCCTCGGCGTCGGAGGACATGCTGGCGGGCGGCGCGATCGGCCAGGGCGGTCTCAGCAGCATGTTGACCTATGACTTCGGGAAATTTTCGCTGACCATGGGTAATTACTTCGGCTGGTTCGAGGGAATCCCCGTCACGCTCGGCGGCGACACGTTCAACCCGGACATTTCACAGCAGATCGTCAAGAACGGACTCAAGGTCTCCGTGCCGATCAAGCAACATTGGGTGGTCGAGGTGTATGGAATCCACACCAAGTTCATCCAGTCCGCCGCCGTGGACCAGTATGTCACCGTCGGCGCCGAAGTCGGCTGGCGCTCCTCCTCGACCAGGAGCTATTGGAGCATAGGCTTCTATTCCGACATAGCGGACAACTACACCTCCACGCGCGCCAAGATAGGAACGTCCTGGAAGTTCTAGCCCGTTCCGCGACACGGGTGACTATGGTAACATTGGAACATTAACTGGTAGGGCTGGAAGTCCCCTGCCCACCGCTGTTCCCAACCAAAGCCTGCTCTTTCACCAAGACGGCGCACACGGAGTGACGCGCCCTACCTGTCCCAATGTTGTTTGAAACTTCCATGCAGTTAGCCAATAGGCATTCACTGACATGGGGATTACACCCCATTGTATCATTGCCGCCGCCTTCCTATCGTCATTGAATGATGAAATCAAAATGGTCGCGGGTGTTTGTCCTTTCCGTGACCGCGGTGGGATTTGTGTCGGGCTGTGTCGTTGATCCCTATGGACGTGTGGCGTTCCGGCCGTTCGTGGTTGTGGCTCCGCAACCCGTGGTTTATGTCGCGCCGCCACCGGTGGAAGAAGCTCCGGTCATGGTTCCCGACAATTACGTCTGGGATGGCTACGAATACGTCGGTCTTGTCGGCGACCAGTATTACTATCTTGGCCCCGGCAACGTCTGGCTCTTCTGCGAACCGTTCCGGCTGGAGCGTTTCCACGGATGGGAAGGCGGCCATGGAGATTGGCGTGCCCACGCCGTCCGCAACGACCGTTACCGGACGGATCGCAATGGACGCGTCCAGCCCAGGCGTGACGACAGGCATTGATGCCAATGTTTCTCACGTCAAAGCCCCCGACTGGCGCGAATTTTATCATATGGAAACCGCAAAACTTTTGGCCCGATGGCTGATCCTTCTCAACCAGCCCGGCAACGTGATTGTCCCACGGGATGTGTTGCAGGAAAGACTGGATATCTTGCACCGGCTCAACGAGCTTGGAACAAGGATCATTGACGGCGTCTCCATTTTTACCGCAATGGAGGCGACAAACGCCTTGATGCGGAGAATTGCCAGGGCAGGCGCGGCTTAACGCCCCTGCCCTCGTCCGCGCCAGCACCGCGCCACCTGCGCATGGGCGAACACCACGTCCGGGTCGCGCTGCAACGCCTCGTCGTAATGGCCTGAAAACCCGTCGTCACCCGCCACCGCCACCAGCAGCGACCTCGCGCGCGCCGCCAGCCCGTCCGCATCCGCCGCCGTCAACGCCGCCTTCCCGTCCAGCATTTCATCCATCGCGATGACGAGTTGCGACACCGGGCGCAGCCATGCGAACCACGCGTCACCCGTCAACAGTTGCAGGAACTGCAACGGCGACGCGATCCTGCCGAAGATTCTTTCATAACCCGCGCGCTCCGATTCCATCAACACCTTGTGCAGGCGCAGCAGCCTCTCGCGCAGCTCCGCCAGACCCTGGCGCACATCTTCGCGTTTCACATCCGGTTGGACTGATGATTCATTATTCACACTGCAATATAACATACAGCGCAAGTGCCGGGAAAATGACTCCTCCATGACGCAGGAAATGACGTGAGGAACCTCTGAAATCAACGGGCGATGATGGCAATGCCGCCGTCGCCCGCGGCGGAAAACGAAGGGACAGGATGCATTATGATCCACCAATGCCGCCACATCCTGCCCAACGATGCCCTCTCCGTTAATACACCAGCGGCAAATCCTGAATGTTCCAAAAAACTTACGGAGCCAGCCATCATTCCAGCACCAGCAGCGACACGGCCTGTCGCGGCAGCTTCAAATGCACTGTCGCGCTGCCCTGTTCCACCTGAATCTTTTCCGGGTCGCCAATTTCGGCAAGCTGGCCGGCTTTTTCCAGTTGCGCGTATTGTTCCGGCGTCGGCTGCATCGGCGAACCCATTTTCAACCATGCCTCGTAGGAATTGCTGTGGCCGGCGTCAATGATGTATTGCGTCAGGGTGGCGGAACCGCCGGCGAACGGCAGTCCGTCCAGCGTCACATCCACCGCCGCAGCCGGGCCGGGCACGTCGTCATCGTGGTAATGCCAGACGAGGACGCATAATTTGTTTTTGTCCAGGCTGGCGAGCGCGGAGACATCGGGATTGCCGCGCACGCCGGACCGGCGGATTGTGTCCGCGTCAAGTCCCGCGCTGCTTTCCACCACGATGCGCCGACCGCCCATTTTTGCGAACATCCGAAAAACATTCAGCACCGGCAGATCAATCCCGTCGCCGGCAAGCTGCCGGAAGCCGGCGAACGGCGGCTGGTCTTCAAATTCAAACGCCCACGTCAGCGCGCCCTGGAGGTTCACGCCGTGCTTTTCGGCAAGTTCCAGCGCGCGGGGAACGCTCGCGGCGGTGTAGCTGGAATACATGGTCGTGTTGCGGTAGCCGAGCTGGGCGCCGGTGCATGCTGCGCAGCCGTCCGGGTCGGACTCGCCGATGATGACAGGGATGTTTTTCAATTCGGGATACGCCGCGATGATGCCGAAGCCGGAATCCATCGCGCGCAACTGGTTCGCCATGCCCATGCGGACGAAGCCGTTGGTGAACGTGGGCGAGCCTTTGGCGTGGAAGGAGACGAAGTCAATCGGCGTGCCGATCTTGCCGGTCGCGTAATTTGTCCCGTGCAGGCAATGGTCGAGGAAATCGCGCGTCCACTGGCCGCCGGCGCCGGCGGCATCCGGCCCGCCAACCCGGGCTCCCGGCAACGCGCGGCGCACGGCGTCCACCGCGAAATCGTGCAGCTTGTAAAATTCCTGCGGCTTCGCCTTCCAGTAGGAGCCGTTTGCCTCGTTCCAAACCTCCCAATACCAAGTCTTCACCTCGGCCTCGCCATAGCGCGCGACGCAATGCTTCACCCACTGGTAAACCAATTCGCCCCACTTCGCATAATCCTTCGGCGGATACGCCCAGCCGGTCTCGATGTCGCTGTATTTGTCGCCCGGCTTCCAGTGATGTTGATACGGCTCCGGATGGATTGACAGCGCCTCGGGCATGAAACCAATCTGCGCGTAAGGCCGCACGCCGTTCGTCAGATACGTGTCGAAAATTTCGTCGAGAATTTTCCAGTTGTAAATGGGATTGCCGTCGGCGTCCTCGGAATAAACCCCGGTGGAACCCCACTTGAACGCCGGCGTCCCGTCGCCGGAGCAAAGGAGATTATGCGTTCGGAAATAAACCTTCCCCGGGTCAAGCGCGCCAAGTTCACCAATGAGTTTCCTGCCATCCTTCATCGTGGCATAGTTCGGCTCATCCGCGCCGAAGAAGCGCCAGACCGGCGTCAGTTCGCCCTTCGGCTGCCCGGCATGAACCTGAATCGTGACGGGAAATTCGGCGGGCGAAAGGGCATTGGTCGAAATTTCCGCAGCAAAAGCAGGCGCGGCGGTCAGAAGGCAGAATAGCAGTCGGGCTGCAAAAAATTTCATGGCGTCCTATTTGGCGGGTGAATTGTCGCTCACATACTTCGCGTCGGCGGGCTTGACGGCCCTGCCATTTTCCGAAAGCAGAGGGACGAACGAGCTGTCCTTCAAAGCTTTGAGGCCGGACACGATGGATTCGGCGACGATTTCCGCACCGGGCGCATAAGTATGGTTGTGGTCGCTGTAAAGTTTGTTCACCGCCTCGCGGCCCATCGCCTCGTATTTGTCGGCGCAGAAATCGGTGAGGTCAAACACGGGCAGGTGCAGCTTCGCGCCGAGGTCCTTCGTCCATTGCGTGTATTGGCCTCTGTCGGTGCCGCGCTCAATCGTATCCTGCTTGGGATCGTAATCGGCGGGCAGCGGATCAATTGGAGTTGCGTCATTGAACTTCACCTTCGGATTGCTCCAGATGTTGCGCGTGGTGACGGTCAGCAAAATGACGTGCGCGCCCTTCGCCTCCGCGTCCGTGGCCATCTTCGACATATACCAGCCGTAGGTGTGGGCGGTCTCCGTCGTGCCGTCGGCACGCTGGATGTCAACCGTGTCGTCGCCGGTGCCTGGAACGGAACCGCGATCCCGGGCGGTGCGCGGCGGGCCGCCGTCGTTGATGCCGAACACCAGCAGCATGAAATCGCCGGCCTGAATCTGCGGAAGAACCTTCGGCCAGTCCCCATTGTAATAAGTGCGGCTCGACTGGCCGGCGTGGCCGACGTTTTTGACGGTCACCTTCCCGGGATCAAAATATCCTGCAATGGGCGTCCCCCAGCCGACCATCGGTTCGCCATTTTTGCCTCTGCCGTTGTTCTTTGCCGTCGAATCGCCGCAGACAAAAATCGCCGGCTTGTTCGTATCTCGTTCCGCGCTGATATCGCCCGCACTTCCCGCTCTCGTCACGGCCTCCGGTTTGTTCGTGGCGTCTTGCGCGCGGACATTTGCCGCAACGCCCATCAGGCCGAGGACAAGTGACAATGCGAATTTGGTTTTCATTTTCTTTGTTTTTGATTTAACGACGGGGTTTTGGATTCAGGCGCTGACGTCGCCTTGCGACCAGTTGCCGTCTATGAGACGCCACATCCGGCCGTTTGGATTCGTGTTTTTTAACGTGGCGGGCAGCCGCGCTGGGCGCACGTTGTCGTAGCAGTGCAACGCCGCAAAGCGACGCAGCGACGCGGGAATTCCAACGGCGGTAAATCCCGGATGCCCCGTCGCTGGAAACGGGCCACCGTGATTCATCGCCGGAGAAACAGCCACGCCCGTGGGCATCTTGTCGTTGAGCAAGCGGCCAACCCGCGAACGCAGCAGCGGCGCAAACTTTTCATAAAGCGTCTCGTCGCCGCCGCTCGTGTCCGAGTAAATGCCGCCGGTGAGATTGCCTTCAAGATGCGCGAGAATCTTATGCAACTCGGCGGCGTCGCTTGCCACGACGATCAGCGATGCGTTGCCAAATGCCTCCGTCTGCAATTTTTCCGGCGCGGCCAGAAATTGCGCGCCGCTCACTCGCAGCAGCGTGTTCGCGAATTTGTTTCCCGCCAGCGCCGAACCGCCGGTGACAAGTTCCGCGCCTGCCGATTGCAACGTTTTCACGCTCGCCGTGAGGTTGCGGGCGACACCGGACGACAACAGGGTTCTGGGCGTCGAGCTTTCCAATTTCGCCTTCACGCCTGCTATGAATTGTTCCGAGGCGTCGCCAGCAATTAAAATTGCAAGCCCCGGGCTCGTGCAAAACTGTCCGTTCGCCATAAGACAACTGCCGGTGAATTCCTCAACTATTTTCGCGCCGCGCTCCGCCAGCGCGCCGGGCAGAATCACGACCGGATTCAAACTCGACATCTCGAGATAAACCGGCTTGCCGACGGCATCCGCAGCGGCTTTCAACTTTATTCCCGCCGCGCGGCTGCCGGTGAAACCGACCGCGCCGAGTCGTTTGTCGGACACAAAGCGCAGGCCGTCTTCCGGCGCGAGGTTGTAAATCATCTGCACCGTTGCGGGCGGCAAACCAGTTTCGCGCACGGCGCCAATCGCTTCTTCCGCCAGCAGTCGCGACGTGTTCGGGTGACATGGATGAGCCTTGGCGATGACTGGATTTCCCGACGCAATCGCCGACGCAAAATCACCGCCGGCAATGCCGTTGTAGGCGAACGGAAAATTGTTCGGCCCGAAAACCAGAACCGTTCCGACCGGCGCGAGCATGGAACGAATGTTCAGTTTCGCGTCAATCGTCGGCAAAGCCCACGAACCTTCGAGCGCGGCGGCAGCGGCCTGACGCAGTTGATTTGTTGTGCGCGGCAGTTCCACGTCGCCGAGTCGTGGCGTTCTCGGCAGCGCGGTTTCGACGTGAGCCGCCTCGACTATTTCAGTTTTGCGCGCTTCAATCCGGTCTGCGAAACGCATCAAATATTTTGCGATTTGTTCCGGCGGTGCGGTTCGTAAAATGGACGCGGCTTCAACGGCGGCGTTCAGTGCATCGTCGCAATCAGACCAAACGCTCGTCGGAAATTCGTCCGGCAATTTTTCGCCGGTCGCCGGATTTTCCGCGTGAAAAGTTCCGCTGGATTTTGCCGCGCGCCATTCGCCAGCGATTAAAATCGGTTGAATTGACATAGTTTTTTAACTTTTTCGAAATTTAACTTTTTCGAAATGGTTCGACGACGGCGGCGATGTCCTTTTCGCCGTGGCCGGCGGCAATGGCTTTTTGAAAATCTTCCAGCGCCGCCTTGGCCGTCACCAGTTGAACTGAAAGGTTTTTGCCTTCCTGAATCGCGTAGCCAAGGTCTTTCGCCATGAGCCGCAGGAGAAAATTCGGCGTGAAATCCGGCGCGGTCATACGCGCGGAAACGGCTTTGACGAGCGGACTGCCCGGCGCGCCGCCGGTCAAAACTTCCAGCGCTCGTGCGCGGTCAAGACCGCTGCGTTCAATCATCACCAGCGCCTCGGCGAGCGACGCGATCTGCACACCGCAAACAAAATTATTGATGAGTTTTATCAAAGCGCCACTGCCCGTCGGGCCGATCAATGAAATGTTTTTGCCCATCGCGGCAAAAACCGGGCGCGCTTTTTCCAGCGTGTCGGAATCGCCGCCGACAAGAAAATTCAGGTCGCCCGAAGCCGCCTGATTTTTGCTGCCGGTCACGGGCGCGTCGAGAAATTCACATTGTTTTTTCCCGGCGATGGCGGCGAGTTCTCGCACCCAATTCACCGAGACCGTGCTGCATTCGATGCACACCGTCCCGGGTTTGGCGGTGGCGAGCGCACCGTTTTCGCCAAGCCACATGGAGCGGGCGGCATTGTCGTCCGCCACCATGCTGATTATGAAATCCGCTTGCGCTGCCGCTTCGCGGGGAGAATTCGCGACCTGCGCGCCTTCTGCTGCGAACGATTTTGATTTTTCAACATTGCGATTGAAAACCGTCAGCGGAAAACCGTTGGCGAGAAGTCGTCGCGCCATGCCGCCGCCCATGATGCCGAGGCCGAGAAATGCGATGCGTGGTTTGCTCATAAAATTTCAACTCAGAGATTTGACGGCGACCAAAGTAGCTCCATCGCGCGCGGCCCGCAACGGATTGCGCAACGCGCGACCGAATCTTTTGAACTCGACGATCATTGCATCACCGTCCAAGAGCTGGATGCCTGCGCCAAAGCTCAAGCCGCACGCGCCGAAATAATGGACGTGCAGATCATCGGGACGGCGGTGCGCCTCAAATTTGAAATGGTGATGCTCGATGTTCGTGAGGCTGTGGCACATTTCACTTTCGCCGGTGAGAATTTCCTTCGACCACAAAATGTTTCCGGCGCGTTCGATTTTCACCGTGCCGGGAACGGAATTGAATTGCGGGTCAACCACAAGTTCCGGACCGAGCGAGCAATTGCGGATTTTTGAGCCGGCGAGGTTGAGATAATTTTTCTTTTCAAATTTATGGTCGGAAAATTCATTGCCGATCGCCATGCCGATGCGGCGCGGATTTCCGCTCGCATCAATAAAATAAATTCCGGCGATTTCCGCTTCTTCGCCGCCGTCCTCGGAGAAAGCTGGAACGTCCAGCGGTTCGCCGTGCGCGCGAAGAATCGTGCCGCAGCCCTTGTAAAACCATTCCGGCGCGATGCCGATTTTTCCGGGCGCGGGCTTGCCGCCTTCGACGCCCCACTTGAACATTTTCATGCTGTCGTTCATCTCGGCTTCGCTCGCGCTGTGCATCGCCTGACGATTCCTGGCGCTGCCGAGATGCGTCAGGCCCGTGCCGGAAACCAGGCAGCGCGACGGTTCGGCCGGATGATCAATTGGCGGAAGCAATTTCCATTCGGACTTGCCGTTGTAAATCGAATCGTAATCCAAAAACTCGCCCGTCGCTTTTTTCTGGATCAGCGCGGCGAAGGAAATGTTTGAATCAACGGCCTGCTGTGCGAGTTCAAATATGGAATTCACGCCGTCGAGCAACCGCAACCGCGGTTCGTCAATCAGCGCGACGGCGCGCGTTGTGCCGTTTTGGATTTGAACGAGGCGCGTCATGACATTTTGAAATGAATGGGGAGCGCGCGCGACGGTGGCTGGAAAAGCTCGCGAGGTTTCCGTGCGCCCGTGCCGACGACGAGGGCGTCGTCGGCTGCGCCCGGGGCGGGCGCGCTCCCCAAACAACAATTACGCAACGCGTTCATTCAATGACTTCAAAATTTTTCAATTTTTCTTCGTTGACCGTCAGGCCGAGGCCGGGCGTGTTTTCGTCCAGATCAATATAACCGTTCGTCGGCGTTGGCTCGCCATTGAAGCAATACCAGAACAGTTCGTTGCCGACCTCGACGTCAACAGGCGGAAAATATTCCGCCATCGGCGAGTTCAGGCTGGCCATGACGATGTGATAATTGTGCATCTGCCCGGCGTGCGGAATCACTGGAATCGAATGCGCCTCGGCGAGCGCTGCGATTTTTCGCGCCTGCGAAATGCCGCCCACGCGGTTCGTATCGAACTGGATGTAATCCACGCAGTGCGACTCAATGAGTTCGCGGAAGCCATAAATGGTGTGCTCGTGTTCGCCACCGGCAATCGGTATGCTTCCGAATCTTTTCAATTCCGCGTAGCCGTGAATGTCATCAGGAATGACCGGTTCTTCGAGCCAGCGGAGATTCAACGGTTCGAGCAAGGGAATCATGCGCTTGGCGTAATCCAGATTCCAGCCCATGTAGGCGTCGGCCATGATATCAACGCCGTCGCCGACGGCTTCACGCACGGTGCGGACAAGCGCGAGATTTTTTTGCATTCCTTCCGCGCCGTCCGTCGGCCCCCAGCCGAAACGCAGCTTCATCGCCTTGTAACCTTCATCCTTGTATTTCTTTGATTCGCGAGCGAGCTCGTCGAGCGGCGTGCTGTAAAGCCGGCTGGCATAGACGGGAATTTTCGG
>Ga0182024_10026140_pt1 | contig 10269 bp, 11 predicted proteins | sample P32metaG_FD_120480 | JGI IMG/M metagenome (GOLD analysis project Ga0182024, IMG submission 120480) | Permafrost microbial communities from Stordalen Mire, Sweden - P3-2 metaG (Illumina Assembly) | ecosystem: Environmental > Terrestrial > Soil > Wetlands > Permafrost | place: Sweden: Stordalen...
ACGTGCTGCGCGAGATCGGCGCGGAGGTCGTCCCGTCGCGCCTGCTCCTCAACAAGATCGATCGCGTGAGCGAGGCGGATCGTGCCGCCCTCCGCGCAAAGCATCCTGACGCGATCCTGCTCTCCGCAAAGTCACCCGAGGACGTAGCCGCGCTGCGCGAGACGATCATCGCGTTTTTCGAAGCTGCGATGGTGGAGGACCAAATAGTGTTGCCGTATGCGAAGCAGGGACTGCTCAGTGAAGTGTATGAGAACGCGCGCGTGCTATCCGAGGACTACGACAGCACCGGCCGAATCTTAAAGGTGCGTGGCCTGCCCGGCGCGATCGCGCGCCTGCGAAGAATTTTCGCCACTTCGTGAGTTCGATCGCCGCTTGGTCGAGGACGGGAAGATTGATCTCGATGAAATCCTAAAGGATCGGCGGAACACGCTGAAGGTGGAGCGGGACCGCGCCAACGCTGCTCTCGACCGGGCCAGGCCCTATGCGGGTTCGCCAATCCAAAACGATCCAGCATTGATCGAGCAGTTCGGCCGCACGATGCGCGAAAACTTCAGTACTGGCTCAGTGCCGTTCCGGAAGGCCTATCTGCAATCGCTTATCGATGTGATTGAGGTCGATGATGCCTAGATCCGCATCAAAGGCAGCAAGGACGTGCTTGAACGCGCCGTCTTGGCCGGTGGGACCGGCTCCGTCGCGGGTTAGCAGATGAGTACTAGGTGGCGCGCCAATCAGAACAAAACTGCGAACAAGTATATCATTGAAATCACAATCTAATTCCAAGAGGGGCTAGTCGGTTCCTAGCGCCACTGCAGCTTGGTTATGCAGAGCACAGCTTACCGGATGAGGTTTTCGGTACACACAGGCGTCGGAGTTCTGGCATTTTGCCCATTACAATCTGGTCCGGCTGCATAGGTCGCTCCGGGTGACCCCGGCTATGGCTGCCGGCGTAACAGATCGGCTATGGTCGCTAGAGGAATTGGTGGAACAAACCTCGCGGTAGGAGGCAATAATGGCAGACGAAATGCATGATCCCGAAATGTCTTACCGGCGCGGCTATCACCAGAGTGCTCTGCGACTTTTTGATGCCATCAAACATTGCTTACCTGTGGGACAAAGGTCGATTGTCCACGCATGGATAGCGGAGGACGTGTGCAAATGGCGTGTTGCTGGCATGAAGGGTGAGAGTAAGCGCGATCCCGATGGCAGCACGGTCATGTGCCAGCCACCGACTAAGCGCCTGAGCGAAATTGGCGGCTAAACCTCAAATTAGGACACTACCGGCACTTAGCGGACAATCCAACCGCAGCCGCGATTGTCCGCTACTGGACTAAAGCGGACAAAAGGAGGTTTTTGGCCAGCTACGGTTTGTCCGCTTATGACCCAACTGCGACATTCGACACGGGACCCGGAAGCAGGATAATCCGGGCGCGTACGACCGGGAGGACGAGGCTAAATCGCAGGCGGCCTCGAGACGGCTTGGTCGGCGCGGCGCCGCTGCGCGATCAACAATGCCATGGCGAGCGGGGCAAGCAGCACTAGCCGGCTTTGATAGCGGTCCACCGGATGCGAGAAGACGCCGCAAATCGCGGCGTTGGTGGCCAACGCCAACAGAATTACAAGACAAAACGCGGCGGCTTCCGGTGCGATCTTTAACCGGCAGCGGAATAGCAAAGCAACGCCAAGGCCCGCGACGGAGAGTCCAGCGACCGGCGCATGGAGATAATTCAACGGCGCCACGTCGAAAGGCTCGGCCTGCTGGCGCGCGCGCGTGAATTGCGCAAACAGTTGCGGAAAGTGGTCACCAAACATGTTGACCGTCGGCGCGTTATCCTCGACGCCGACCTCGGTCTGGAAGGTAAAGAACTGCCTGACAGCGGCAACGACGGCGGTCGCGGCATGCATGAGGGGATAGCGCTCAAGGGTCGCCCGCGTGATGGCGCGCTCTTCGGAGCGGAAACCCTTCCAGGCGCCGAGTTTGCGGAACGGCGAGTTGCCGTCCCACAGCCAGTCGTCGGCGTCGTCCGGCAGGGTGGCTTTGAAGTCACACAGGCGCAGCGAGGCGTCGGGGCAGCGCTCGCTGAGATAACGTGCGATGATGCCGTCTTCGATCAGCCGACCGAATAGGAAGCTACTCCCGCCGGGCGTGAACACGAAGCTGCCAGTAATGGCGAAATTCGAGATCGGGCAGAGCGCGACGCCGGCGGCGACGCTGCCTGCCGCAAACCATAGCCGAGGCTTCGGCAGTGCGAGCAGCTTGAACGGCGACAGCAGCCAAAGCATCGCGATTACGGCGACGCACATGCCGGCAGCCGCCATGTGGCTCGGAATGGCGAAGACGATCACCGCCGCGAGAATAAAGCGTTCCCACCGCGCAAGCCGCTCGTTGCGGAAGCTCAGCAGATAAAGCGCTAACACGGCCGCCGTAAATAGAACGTCGGGCATCAACTGGCCGGTAAACCACGGCAGACTCGTGCAGACGGTCAACATCACCACGATGCCGAGCGCAAGCCATGGCCGCCCGCCCAAACCATGCGCGCGCATGGTCAGCACGATCAGCCAAACCATCAGGGCCGATTGGAGAACCGCATTCGGCCAGAACGAGAATGGGACGCCGGTGTAGAGAAACAGGCCATACAGTGCTGAGCGGCCTATACTCAGCGTGCCTAAGATTGGCCGGTCCAGATAACCGCCGGTGTCAGCAAAGATCAGGGGGAAGCCGTTCCATAACGCCGGCGCCATCAGCGCGAACAGCATGGCCGCGCTCGCCAGAATCCAGGCCAGAACATGGCTTTGAGAGTCAACAACCCCGGCAGCAGCGCTAACGCGCGCATGACCGATTGAAATATCCGCCATCGCCAGCCCCATCACGCGGCCATACCCCGGCCGGTAGCCATTAGTGAGTGGACGCTCCGGAAAAGCAATGCCGCCGGGATGAATTGGTTAGAGCGCTGTCACGATGTGTGCAAAATGTCGCGGTCGGCAAGTGGATATCGCTCGGCCTCACCGTACCGCCCACCCTGATCGCGCTCGCCGACGAGGTGATTGAATAACTGTACCGTTTGCTGCGGTGCGTTGGTCGCTCATGGCACATCGCGTCATTCGCGGCGCTGCAATATTTTTGGACGCTATTGGGGGCATAGCGGACGTTGGTCGGCACGCGGACTGAATCGCTCGGTCGCGAATGACCCGAAACGGACATCCGGCCTGCACGACAGCAGCCGGGCAATCCGGCTGGCCTGTTCAGTGATTATTCTAAATTGCTGATCTGTTCCTATAGAGCAGGCGGTACTGGCCCCTTTCCATAGGTTCTTGAAATTGTGGTCCCTTTTGAATTTGAAGGTGGCCCCTATTGATGCCGTCCGTATTTCGGATCCTGGCGTCCGCCGCCAAACGTCCAGGCAGCATGCGTCGCGTGAGCGTGGGTGCCACAAAGTGTCAGTAGCGTGAGCGATCTTGCCGCTCCCCAAAGGGGACGCCGAGCAAACGACCGGCAAAAGCCCAACTTAAGAGCTCCGCCCGTCTCGTCGCCGACTTTATCAACACCATCGGTCATAAGCGGATACGCTCGGCGAAAGCACTGAAGGAACCTTTTTAGGTCGAGCGTATTGGCTACTGTAGGGGCGTTTATTTGCTGCACGTCCGAGCCGAAGGACGCCATGCGTTTGGGTCATGGATATCGGCTTTCAAATTCACAATTTTTCACTGTGTCTGTTTGGGCCGGTGCTTACGGCTCCCCGTGAGCTAGCGCCCACCCATCAGCAAGTTCACCTGAAAGGTATCCGGCCATGAACCTTATGACGACGCCAAAACCGGCAACTGGCGCGCAAGGCGCGACAAGCGGCACGATGAAAGCCCTCGTGTATCAGGGGCCGGGGAAGAAGGCGCTGGAAAGCCGTCCGAAGCCTGATATCACGGCGCCCACGGACGCGATCGTCAAAATTACCAGAACGACCATCTGCGGCACCGATCTGCACATCCTCAAGGGCGACGTTGCGACCTGCGAACCGGGCCGCATTCTCGGTCATGAGGGCGTTGGTATCGTCGAGAAGGTGGGAGCGGCCGTGACGGCCTTCAAACCCGGCGACCACGTTCTCATCTCTTGCGTCAGTGCCTGCGGCAAATGTGAGTACTGCCGGAAGCAAATGTATTCTCATTGTACGACCGGCGGCTGGATCCTCGGCAACACGATCGACGGCACCCAGGCCGAGTTCGTCCGCACGCCGTTTGCGGACACGAGCCTTTATCCGATTCCCGACGGCGCCGACGAAGAGGCGCTGGTCATGCTCAGCGACATCCTGCCGACCGGCTTCGAGTGCGGCGTGCTCAACGGCAAGGTTGCGCCGGGCAATACCGTGGCAATCGTCGGCGCGGGACCGATTGGGCTCGCAGCGCTTCTCACCGCCCAGTTCTATTCGCCAGCCGAGATCATCATGATCGATCTCGACGACAATCGCCTTGAGGTGGCCAAGCGTTTCGGCGCCACGGCCACCATCAACAGCACCGACGGCAAGGCTTTAGAGACGGTCATGAAGATGACCGGCAAGCGGGGCGTCGATACCGCCATCGAGGCGGTGGGCATTCCGGGCACTTTCGAACTTTGCCAGAAACTTGTGGCAGCCGGCGGCACCATTGCCAACATCGGCGTTCATGGAAAGAAAGCCGATCTCCATCTCGAGGAGCTATGGGACCGCAATATTTCCATCACCACGCGGCTGGTCGATACGGTCACCATACCGATGCTGTTCAAGACCGTCGGTTCGAGAAAGATCGATCCCAAGCTCCTCATTACGCACCGATTTAAGCTCGATAAAATCCTCGATGCCTACGAAACCTTCGGAAATGCGGCTAAGACAAAGGCGCTCAAGGTGATCATCGAGGCCTAGTTGAACATCCGGAACCAAGTGATTTTCGGCGGGTTGAAAGAAGCGCCGCCGCGCATGGAGAAAACGATATGACCGATAAAACCACGATTGCCAACGACACTAAGAAGAAGCAAACCGGGATTGCCCATCCTGGCATGATGGGCGATGGCACCGAAGAGCAGAATCTTAACGAGCGCGGCAACCCCGAGGCTCGCTTAAAAAAGACTGACGTGGACACCGCTTTCAGCAAAAAATAGCCCGGCCACTACAAAGCTCTCGTTCTGAAAAAAACCGCCTCAGTAGGCGGCTTTTTTATCATTCACCAACAGGCAGATTGTCGGCTATTGGCAGATTTTGTTGCAGAAGTCGGCGATCAGTGCGGTTGGGCGCTGAATCGATTGTTTTTGAAGTTGTCGGTTGCTGACCGCTCATTGGGAGCGGCGGCTTTGACGCTATGGCACCGACACCCACAACGGCTAGGACGGCGGTCCTATGCGAGCGTAAGGCCCGGAACGAAGCTCGCAAAGTTTCAATTAGGCGATGCGGAGAAGTTCCATAGCGGCTGCCTCGCAATGAGATGCAATGCTCACGTTTTGGGAAAAAGCAGGGCTAAAATCAATCGATACGCGCGTGATCCGTATCGTGACTTCGTATGCCGATTTCGATGATTTTTGGAGGTCAAATGTCGTTGGGGTAGGGCCAGTAGGCAAAGCACTGCATAACATGGCACCCAACATGAGAGAGCAAATACGGTCTCGTGTGCATGAAAGTTTGGTTACAAACTCTAACGGAACGGTAACTTACGAGGCATTCGCCAACGTAATTAAAGGACGTGCGCCCGAATGAAATAGACTAATCGAATAATACTCTACTGCGATGCAATGGCCGCTATTGATGCTGTGGACGGCTCCTCCACCGGCACCATGAATGTGTGGGCTGTTAATGCCGTCGTCATTGAAGCTTAGTTAGTCATGACGCTGCGCCTTGCTGAATCTCAATCAGCGAAGACGCTGCCGTTTCAATGGCCTCGCTAGTCGGGAATCTCATCGATCACGATGCGGTTATTCGGTATAACCAGAAATACCTTGTCTTTAGTCTTTACATATTTGAGTCCGTGTAGGCGGGCGATGTCGCCGAGCGATGACGGAAAGTCATTCGTCTCTTTGAGAGCGACTTCGGTCGGCAATACGCTCGTCCGGGCGAGACCACCGGTGTCAGTCGCCGCCGCAGATTTGTCCGCCATAACGGCCTGATATACGCGCTGACGCTGTTGGTCACTTAGTCCCAGCGGTGAAGCCATGAGGGGCACCCGGTCAAGTGTTTCGTTTGTTTTGGAGAATTGTTCCGGCATGGTTTGGCGGGTGGCGCCGATCGGTCCGGTGCCGCCGAGCCCAGTTGATGCCATGCTCTCCGACGCTGAGAAAGCCGCCCGCGCCTCGGCGGGAGACGAAATTTGTGGCGGCAAGGCACTACTACTCGGCACCTCGGGATCAAAACCACGATTGATCTGGCCGGTCGCGGGATCAAAGCCGGGGTCTGTCGAGGAAACCGCATCGGCGGCGAACGCAGCGCTAGCCAGCAAGATGAAACCGGCACCGGTCGCGAGCGTCACCGCAAGACTAGCTTTGCTATGGTAATATGCCATGGGAAGACTCCTTTGTAAGTTAGATCGCCCCGTTTGATCGTTGGCATGAGCTTCTTTTTCACATGGCCAATGGCGCATCTTTCGCGGGCGGGACATGAGTGGTGGCGCCGTTGGCGCCAGCCGGCTTACCGGTCTTCTCAACGATGTCGAGAAACGGCTTGATAATGTCGATTGGCATCGGAAAGACGACGGTGGAATTCTGTTCGGCGCCGATCTCCGTCAGCGTTTGCAGATAGCGTAACTGCATGGCGGCGGGGATGCTGGAGAGGATCTTTGCGGCGTTGACGAGGGTTTGCGAGGCCTGGAATTCGGCTTCCGCATGAATGACCTTGGCGCGCCGATCGCGCTCGGCTTCCGCCTGTTTGGCGATGGCGCGGACCATGTTGTCCGTGAGCTCGACAGTTCTGATCTCGACGTTGCTCACTTTGATCCCCCAGGTTTCTGTCTGAGTATCCAGAATGCTCTGGACGTCGGCGCTGAGCTTCTTGCGCTCTGAAAGCATCTCATCAAGCTCATGCTGCCCCAGCACGGCGCGCAGGGTCGTCTGCGCGAGCATGTTGGTGGCGGGGAGGTAGTGCTGAACTTGGATGATGGCGCGCTCGGGATTGACGACATTGAAATAGAGCACCGCGTCAACCTTCATCGAGACATTGTCACGGGAGATCACGTCCTGGCTCGGTATCTCGATGACCTGAATGCGCAAATCTACGCGCACCATTTCCTGGATGAAGGGAATCAACAGGATAAGGCCCGGCCCTTTGACCTTCTGGAAGCGCCCGAGAGTGAAGACCACGGCGCGTTCATATTCGCGCAGGATTTTCACGCTGGCTTTGATAATGGTTAAAGCCACGATCAGCGCAAAGAGCACCGCAAACGGGGCGAGATAGCCAAACACACTTGTATCGAACATGGCGTTGCTCCCTTCAGAGCGAGTGAAAAAGATTTTAGTCCGCGGCCGAGACAGCGCCGTTGAATGGCAAGACTATCGGGACAGACCGACCGGATCCGGAGCTTGGGTGCTGCTCTTTGATTGGGATGTTGCGCCGGATTCCAATGTGGCGGCAGGCGCGCTCGATGTCGCTGCCTGATGGTGCGGCATCATGAATGACATCGCCAGCGCCATGCCCACCCACAGCCACCAGTAACTTTTCTGTAGATTGAGGACTTTTGCGATTCCTGGTGCGGCATTTGCGGTCCCCGTTGCGCCCATGGTCGCAGCCTCGACCGACTGCGGCAGAAGCCGAACCAGCCGCGCGGCAATAGCCGCCGCTTCCGGCGACTTCCAGCTCCGGCCCGAGACCAGATCGAGGATCGAGAGCAGCGTCTTCTCCGCGATCGCCTTGGGCATGGCCGCCAACCGTGTTGCCTCTTCCCACGGATCGACGTTAGTCCGCGCCAAAGCAGAAATGACGCTGAGGCGCATCCCGTTTGCGTCCTCGCAGACCGGCGCAAACAGAAAATCTTCGTACCTAGCATTCAGCGTTGAAAATCTTGCACGATGATCCACGGCAGAGCAGCCTTTGGTTACAGCTCCCGGAGTACCACTTAGGCTTCGATTTGGTATCGATTGGACGCGGTCGGACTGCAAACCGGGCGGAACGAAGGGTGGTAGCGTAGGGATAACGGCCATCGTAGCTAATCGTTCGGGCTTGCGAGAAAGATATATTGTAGCGGCTCGCTTAGGGCATCTACCAACTTTGACGCAAAAGCATTTCTGCTTTTGGCACATCGCTGCATTCGCTGCGCTGCAAAATCTAGGACGCTATCGGACCAATAGCGGACATTGATCGGCACCGGCCCTGAAACGCTCGGTCGCGATTGACCCGAAGCGGACATTGGGGCCAACGGCGAAAACTAATTCGTTCTGGGCGTAAGCACGCTGAAAATTGTAAAACCTCAAGCTTCGTCGCGCGGCGAGTGTGAGAAACACGTCTATGAGTGCGTTTTCGCGTTCCAAAATGCCCTTGAGCCGGGAGGCCCAATGGCATCAGGTGGAGGCAGCATCCACGACAAATACATTGATGTAAAACCAAATCAGCAGGACCTGGATTTCGTCCGGCATTTCTCTCGGCAGCCGAATGTCCACCTTAGTCCCGAAATAAAACCCGCCGGGTCTTTTGAACTCACCGACGACCCGGCCGTCGCACTCCAGATTCACCCTACTCGAGAAAATTCCTGTTCCCTTCATCGCCCATTTCTTGCCCGCGTAGTCGAATGCAAGACCCTTCACCTCGACTATCGTTTTGCCGGCATGGCTGAACTCAACAGGTCCGCGGATACCACGTCGCTTTATGGTGTAATCTTTCCCATTGAGCGAAAAGGCGGAGCTTTTGCTGGCAAATGTCAGCCATGGCGTTTCGCCGCGGCGGAGATCGACCTTGTTCCACCACCTCCTGGAGGCGTGCAGGACTACGCTGTCGGTCTCGGTCGGCTCCATGACGTACTGCCTCCGGCATTGGTTAGCTCCAGGCCACTGCGTATTGTAATCTAACCTCGATGGGCCAATCCCGAAGAATCTTTACGGTTACAACCACCACACAACTTGTCCTGCATGGCTTCAACCGATCCGCTTATTGCAGTGCATGAGTCTGCTTGTGGCACTTCGCGTCATTCGCCGCGACGCACCATTTTGGTCGCTAACGGACTAAGAGCGGACAATGGTCGGCACCGGGGCGAAATGGCTCGGTAGCGAATGACCCATCGCGTCATTGCAAAGCGTGTCCGAACGGGCGCTGTCATGTCGCAAAATATTGGATGTCGGAAAACATATATTGCACTAAACCGCTACGCGGTAGGGAGCATTTGGCCACGGAATGGGGGAGTGTAGCTCAACGAAGCCGCTATGTTAATTCAGCGTAAGAACTCAATACCATATTTCCCTGCGATGGTCCTGAAGTCTGTTGCTGAACGCGGCGTGGAGGGACTAGCACTTTCGGTCGTCGACCTGACCAGCTCATCAACGAACGCGTCGAAGATTCCGCCAGGCGAACTGATCGCCAGCTCGCGACCGGTTTCGGGTCCAATGCATTTGAAACTGTGGGGAGTACCTCTTGGTGCAAACATCATGTCCCCAGGACCAAGCTTGAGCATTTTTTCACCAAGCTGGCATTCGTAGTGGCCTTCGCAGAATATGTGGGTCTCATCGTAAGTAAAGTGGCGATGAAGCTCTGCACCCGAGCCGGGAGGTTCGATTGCCTCGAACAGGGTGTAAGCGCCGGCAGTGTCAGCGGGGGTCATCTTGAACGTCAATGTTATTCGTCCGAGTGTGTAGCTCTTCCCTTCGCTAGGAAAAAAATGTTTCGGCAGTCCTAGCGTTCTCATAGTACCTCCGATCTATGCAATTGGTCTCGTTACGCAGGGAAGTGGCTTAGTAAAGCCATTCTTTATACGTCGCATAAGATGACGTTTTGCGACGCCGACAGTGTTCGCGATTATGTATGTCCTCCGCTTCTGATGTTGTGGACGGCTTCTCCACCGGCACGTTAGTGCCACGAATGTGGGTGCTGCACCGTTTATCGAATAAAATGTTGCTGCGGCGCACCGGTCGCTAATGGCACATCGCGCCCTTTCGGACCCACGCCCAGAATGGTCGCTAACGGAGCAAAGCAGACAATGCTCGGCCCGGCGGCTGGATCGCTCGGTCGTCAATGACCCAAAGATGGGGTAATCGGCCGGCCGGCGTTTCGATCGCTGGAGATTTTGGGTGCTGCGCTTCAGGCTGATGGTGAAACGAGGTCCGCATTCGCGGCCTCAAGCATCAGA
>Ga0182024_10026141_pt1 | contig 10269 bp, 9 predicted proteins | sample P32metaG_FD_120480 | JGI IMG/M metagenome (GOLD analysis project Ga0182024, IMG submission 120480) | Permafrost microbial communities from Stordalen Mire, Sweden - P3-2 metaG (Illumina Assembly) | ecosystem: Environmental > Terrestrial > Soil > Wetlands > Permafrost | place: Sweden: Stordalen...
AGCGCCTGGTCGAAGCCGGCAAGGATGTCTTTGTCCTGCTCGATTCGATCACCCGAGTGGGACGCGCGTTCAACAACGCCATGGGCGGCGGCGGGCGCACAATGTCCGGCGGTATCGATGCGCGCGCGCTTGAGATTCCGCGCAAGCTCTTCGCCGCCGCGCGAAATACGGAAGAAGCGGGTTCACTTACCATCGTCGCGACCGCCCTCATCGAGACCGGAAGCCGGATGGACGAGCTGATCTTCCAGGAGTTCAAAGGCACCGGCAACATGGAGATGGTGCTCGACCGCAAGATCAGCGATCTCCGCGTCTATCCCGCCATCGATATCTTCAAGTCCGGCACACGCCGCGAGGAGTTATTGGTGCCCGCGGATCAGTTACACAAGATCAACGTTATCCGCCGGGGCCTGGCCGGCCATAAGCCCGAGGAGGCAATCGAGCGCCTGCTCTCCTTCGTCCGGAAGTTCCCGACGAATTACCAGATGTTGAAGGAGATTCCGGGCTAAGAGCCTAACCTCCCAATAACTCGCGCATCCTCGCAAAGCCGGTTTTCACCGCGCTCTCCTGCACTGGCGCATTCATCATCTGCGTCAGGTTCTTCTTCTCCAGCCATTCCTCGGATAACTCCTTGATGAATGAACTTGGGTGGCACGGGGCGACGCTGCCGTACTTCATCCGGTCGCGGCAGTAAGTCATGGTGAGCGTTTTCATCGCCCGGGTAATTCCGACATAGAGGAGCCGGCGCTCTTCGTCGAGCGTCCCCTCGGCCCTGCTGCGGTCATGGGGGAGCACGCCCTCTTCAAGGCCGACCAGATATACATGCGGAAACTCGAGGCCCTTCGCCGCATGGAGTGTGATTAGCAGCACTCCCTTCTTTGCCTCGACATCCTGTTCATCCTCCCGGCTCTTATCCAGCATTACCTCATCCAGAAAACCTTGGAGCCCGGCCACCGATTTCCCCTGGAACGCGGCCAGGTCCCGTAGTAACTGCACGACATTTTCCTCCCGCTTCATTGCATCGTCCGGCGTCTTGCAGGTCCGCTTAAGGTCTTCGAGATACGCGATCTCCTTCAATAACTCGCCCGCGACCATGTGGTGATCCGCCAGCGGCTCGTTCAACTTCGTTTCGTAATTGTCAACCAGCGCCACAAACTCCGTGATCTTCCCGACTGTCCTGGCGGGCAATTCCTCCAAAAAACCATCCGACTGCAATGCGCGCCATACCGAGCACTTATTCCCCGCGCTCCACTCTGTCGCCCGCTCGATGGTCCCGGCGCTGATGCCCCGCGCAGGCGTATTGATGATGCGGAGTAAATTCGAGTCATCCTCCGGATTCACCAGCACTGCAAAATAAGCGAGCACGTCCTTAACCTCCCGGCGGTCGAAGAAACTTTTTCCACCGACCAGCCGGTACGGAATCTGCAGCCGGCGCAAGTTTTCTTCCAGCAGGCGCGATTGCGCGTTCATCCTGTACAGGACCGCAAATGCCTCCCACGGCAATCCCTCCGCGAAGCTCTTGCGCTGAATATCTTCCGTGACAAATTCCGCTTCTTCCCGGTCGTTCGCCGCCTGGATGAGTCGCACCTTCTCACCACCATCCTGCGCGCTCCAGAGCGCCTTTGGCCGCCGCCGCGGATTGTTTTTAATAAGGCTGTTAGCCGTGCCAAGGATGGCATTTGTGCTTCTGTAATTCTGCTCCAGCTTCACCACCTCCGGATTCGGAAAATGACTCTCAAACTCAAGGATGTTCGAGACCTCCGCGCCGCGCCACCCGTAGATCGATTGGTCATCATCTCCCACCACCGCGACATTCTTTTCGCCATCAGCCAGCAGAGTCACCAACTCAAGCTGCAGCCGGTTCGTATCCTGAAACTCATCGACCATCAGATATTTGTACCGGCGCTGCCATTTCTCCTGAATTTCGGCATGTTCCGAGAGCAGCTTTACGGTCAGCAGCAGTAAGTCGTCAAAATCGACGGCGTTCAGCGTTTTCAAATCCGCCTGGTAACGCGCAAATACCGCTGAGAGCAGCGTCTTCTCATCCGCCGGCGCGGACCATCCGTTATTCTTGGCCTTGCTGATCAGGTTCTTCGCCTGGTTCGGGTCGAGTTTCTCGTCCTGCGCCGCCGTGCGAGTGATGATCTTCCTGATAAGCCCAAGCTGGTCCCCCTCATCGTAGATGGTGAAGTTATGCTTGTAACCGAGCCGGTCTATCCCCGCCCGCAGGATTCGTACGCACAGCGCATGAAACGTGGACATCGTCACCTTCTTCGCCTGCTCCGGCTCCACCATCGCAGCCAGCCGCTCCCTCATCGCGGTTGCCGCTTTATTCGTAAAAGTAACCGCGAGAATGCTCTCCGGGTTCACTCCTTCCGCTATGAGGAACGCCGCGCGCGCAGTGATCACACGCGTTTTGCCCGTGCCCGCTCCCGCGAGAATCAGCAGCGGCCCCTTTGTGGAGGTCACGGCGCGATGCTGCGGCTCGTTCAGGTCAAAAAGGCGAAATCGTCCCATGAAAATAATTGATGATTGAAGAGAGCTGATTGAGGAACTTGCCGGCCGCAGCCAGGCTATTCTTCGATCATCAATCGCACATCATCAATCGTCAATTTCCCCTAGGGCCTGCTAACAGGCCCCACCCTCCGCAATCCGCCTCACCACCTCCGGATAGGCCTCGTGCTCGGCCTCTTGTATCCGCGCGTGAAGCGTCTCCGGAGTGTCGCCCGGCAGGACCGGCACCCGCCTTTGTGCAATTATCGGTCCCGTATCCATCCCGCGATCCACCCAATGCACCGTACATCCGGCCTCGGTAGCTCCCGCTTCCAGCGCCTGCTTCCACGCCTCCAGGCCCGGGAAACACGGCAGGAGCGATGGATGGATATTGATTATCCTGCCTGAGAACACCGCCAGGAGCGGCTCCTTCACCATTCGCATATACCCCGCCAGCACCACCAGTCCGACCCGAGCCTCAACGAGCAGCCGTGCAACCCGGTTCTCCGCCTCCGGCTCCAGCTTCGTGCGAAATCGCCCCGGCGCCACGTACTCAGCCCGGACGCCATACTCCCGTGCCGCCTCCAGTATTCCCGCCCCCTCCACGTCCGAAATCACGACCGCCGTCTCGGCATTGATCTCCCCGCGCAGGATCGCCTCCTGGATCGCCCGGTAATTCGACCCCCTCCCCGATCCCAGCACGCCGAGTCTCAGCTTTTCCATCTTTCGATAATCGCCGTCGTTGATTTTCCAGCCACCAGAGCGAGGATCCGGATTTCGCTCCCAGCCGCGTCCAATGCCCCGCGTTCCTCGGGATTGAGGCTCTCGATGGTGTAATCCCCACCCTTCGCATAAACCTGCGGTCTCACCGTCGCGAGCAATTCCGTCGCCCGCACCCCCTGGAAAATCGTCACATAACTCACGCATTCCAGGGCGGCGAGCACCTCCGCCCTATCCCGTTCGCCGTTGATCGGCCGCGCCGGCCCCTTCAGCGCCCGCACGCTCGCATCCCCATTGACGGCCACGAGAAGCGCATCTCCCAGCCGCCGCGCCTCTTGCAAATACCGCACATGCCCAACGTGCAGCAGGTCAAAAACGCCGTTTGTAAACACCAGTTTCCGCCCCTCCGCCCCAAGCTCGTCCCGGATCAATGCCAGTTCCCCGGCGGTTTTCAGCTTTTCCAGTGACATCAGGTTGAACAGTTAAAGCAAAATGGTCATTATCACGCAAACTTTGCCAGCGTGGTCTAAATCACGCTATATCAGCTTCTTCCCAAAATGCACGACCCGCGCTGCGACCGCCTCGCCCAACTCCTGGTTAATTTTTCCACCCGGCTCCAAGCCGGCGAGAAGGTCCTCATTGACGCCTTTGATATCCCCCAGGAGATGACGGTCGCCCTCGTCCGGGCCGCCCGCGCCGCCGGGGCGCTCCCCTTCGTCCAGATAAATCAGTCTCGCGTTTCCCGCGAGATCGCCCTCGCCGCCACCGAGGAACAACTCGATTTTTCCGCAAAGCATGAACTTGCCCGAATGAAAAACATGGCGGCCTACATCGCCGTACGCGGCAGCGAGAATATCTCGGAGGCATCCGACGTCCCGGCCAGTCAGATGAAGCTCCTGGCGGCCAAGCTCAAGCCGGTGCTCGATCACCGCGTAAAAAAGACCCGCTGGTGCGTCCTGCGCTGGCCCTCCCCTTCGATGGCTCAGCAGGCCGGCATGAGCACCGAGCGTTTCGAGAAGTTCTTCTTCGATGTTTGCACCCTCGATTACTCCCGGATGCAGCCAGGAATGAAAGCGCTCAAGGCACTCATGGATGCCACCGACCGCGTCCGCATCGTCGGTCCCGGCACAGAGCTCAATTTCTCCATTAAGGATATCCCCGCCATCACTTGCGGCGGCACGCATAACATCCCTGATGGCGAGGTCTTCACCTGCCCGGTAAAGAACTCAGTCCAGGGTTATGTTACTTTCAACGCGCCGACCATTTACCAGGGCGCGGCCTTCGATAACATCCGGCTGGAATTCAAGGACGGCAGGATAGCCGGGGCGACGAGCAGCAATACCACGCGGCTGAACGAGATTCTCGATTCCGACGCCGGCGCACGTTTCATCGGCGAGTTCTCGCTCGCGTTCAATCCCCACATTCTCGAGCCGATGCGGGACATCCTGTTCGACGAGAAGATCAGCGGCTCCTTCCACTTCACCCCCGGCCAGGCCTATGAGCTGGCGGATAATGGCAACCGCTCCCAGGTCCATTGGGATATGGTGAACATTCAGCGGCCGGAGTACGGCGGCGGCTCGATTTACTTCGATGGAAAACTCGTCCGCCAGGACGGCATCTTCAAGCCAAAGGCTCTGCAAAGCCTGAACCCGGACCGGCTGCTTACCGCCAGGTAATGACTTATGAAGGATCAGCCGCCTGCCCGCATGACTAATCTCCTGATAGCCAGCATTACTGAGGCGGATGTCCGCGCAATCCTGGACTCCACAAGCGGCTCGACTCTTCTCCCGGAGATGGACAGCGCCGCGTGGCGCGAAGTCGCCGACCGCCCGTTCGTCCGGAAATGGCTCGATTCCATCCAGCAGCTTGCGGCCAAGGAGATAGACAAGCCGATGGCGGAACTTACAGAGGCGTTATACCGTGAGTTCTACGCAAACGGCTCGCGCCTGCCGTTCGAGACCGCTTACTTCGAGCGGCGCCGCTGCGTTGCACGCGCCGCCATCTGCACGCTTCTCGACACGAGCGCCAGCCGCGGCCGATGGATCGCATCGCTACGCGATAAGACACTCGATGTCTTTAACGAGTTTTCCTGGGCGCTCCCCGCCCATGTCAATTCCCCCTCCGGCCGCGATCCCCTCCACATTGACTTATTCTCCGCGGAAACCGCCAACCTGATGGCCGAGTTGCTGACCCTGTTTCCAAAAGTCTTTTCCCCCGAGCAGACCGCCACGATCAAGACCCGCCTAAGGCGCGATTTTTCGGAAAACTACGTAAATCGTCATGAAGATTTTTTCTGGACCAAGGCAACCAATAACTGGAATGCCGTGTGCCACCAGGGCCTCATAGGCGCCGCACTCGCGCTCGAGGAAGACACCTCCCTCCTGGCCCACATCCTAATGCTGGCCCGGAAGTATCTCCCTCTTTTCCTGAGAGGTTTTGGCAGCGACGGCGCCTGCTCGGAGGGGCCCGGCTACTGGCAATACGGCTTCGGCTGGTTCTGCGTGCTCAATGAGCAGCTCGAGACGCGCACGCAGGGCCGGCTTTCGTTGATCGAAGGCGATCCCCATGTCCGTGAAATCGCCCTTTTCGGCCCCCGCGTCACACTTACCAATTTTCATTTCGTCAACTTCTCCGATAGCCCGCGCACCGGCGCGCTCAGCCCCTCCCTTCTCACTTACCTGGGCAAGCGCTTTGGTAATAAGAATCTCATGGCCCATGCGCGCAAGAGTTACGAGCGCCTCGACCAGACCGGCCTCAATCTGCAAGGCCAGCGGACCGATCTCCTCTACTTTGTCCGCCTTCTGCTCAATACTCCGGAAGATAACAAGACTGACGATCCCCTCGAGCCGGAGGATTTCTTTTTCAAGGACCTTGCGGTCCTCGTCGCGACAGGACGCGACTCGAAGGGCCACCTCTGGGAGTTCGCCGCCAAAGGGGGGAACAATGCCGAGCAGCATAACCATAACGATTGTGGCAGTTATCTCCTCAACATAGACGGTTCCCCCGTCGCCATTGAAATCGGCGCGCCGGAATACACCAAGGACTTTTTCCGCGAGAACCGCTACCAATACCTGGCCGCGCGAACCCTTGGCCATTCGCTCCCCATCGTAAACGGCCGTGAGCAATCCGCCGGGCCGCAGTACGCGTCGAAGGTCATTAGTTGCGACATTTCGCCAAACCACATCGAGTTCTCCGTCGACCTCGCCGAGTGTTACCCATCCGACGCGCATTGCCTCGAGCTAATCCGGAGCTTTTACTTTGACAAGATACATGGCCGCCTCCGCGTCAAGGAATTCTTTGACCTCGCGGTGCATCAATCATTCGAAACCTCTGTCCTGACCGAGGAAGCGGTGGAAATGAGCGGACACAACGCCATCATCCACGCGAAGGCCGGTGATGTTCTCGTCCGTCCTTTTGACGAAACACTCATTATCGGCGTCGAAACCCACGAGTACCGCGACCACGGCGGCAACCCGCGCAAGATATTCCGCATCATCCTCCGTCCGGCGAAACTCACGGAACAACGGTTTGTCGGATATGAACTGGAATTAAAGGCGGACGACGACGAGGGTGGAAAATAGAATTCTTTAAGCTGCTCTAAATTCGAATTTCATTTTACGGGCGAATATTCCTTTATATTTCCCGCATGACGTCCCTCCCCTTCCTCCGCTGCCTCGCCTTGCTTTTCCTTGCCGTTCCCTCGCCCCTCGGAGCCGATTCCGCTTCTCCCGCGCCTGCGGCCTCGCCATCACCAAGCCAAAACCACCCGGTTGTGGATCCGAGAAGACTCGCCGTCCCCAAAAAGGCCGATCCCTCGCTCCCTTCCCTTTTCCTTGTCGGCGATTCCACCATGAAGGTCGAAACGCCTGGCCAGCGTGGCTGGGGCGAAGAAATGGCGCAATTCTTCGATCTCACCAAGATCAACGTCGTGAATACAGCAATCGGTGGGAGGAGCAGCAGGACCTTTCAGGCGGAAGGGCGTTGGGATACCGTCCTCGCCATGATCCAAAAGAGTGATTTTGTGATCGTCCAGTTCGGCCACAACGACGCGAGCCCCATCAATGATAACTCCCGCGCCCGCGGGACGATCCGTGGCGTGGGTGAAGAGACGCAGGAAATCGATAACATGCTTACCAAGAAGCACGAAGTCATTCATAGCTTCGGCTGGTATATGCGGAAGTATGTCACTGACATCAAGGCAAAGGGAGCGATGCCAATCATCATGTCGCTTACTCCGCGCAATAACTGGATGAATGGAAAGATTGTCCGCGCGACCGGGGAAAATTACGGCGGCTGGGCACAGCAGACGGCTGTCGCGACAGGCGCTACCTTTGTCGATCACAATGAAATAATCGCCGAAGCCCTGGACAAACTCGGCCAGGACGCCGCCACCCCCATGTTCGCCGACCTCAAGCTTCATGCCTCTCCGGCCGGAGCGAAACTCAATGCCCAGATGGCAGTCTCCGGCCTGAAGGGAATCCCAGGCGATCCGCTCGGACCTTATTTCTCGCATGAGGCGGATTCAATCCCGGCTTTTACTGGCACCGCGGCGGCGAAGTAAGACAAACAACCTGAACGCGCCCTTGGACGAAACCATCAAGCAAGAGCCGGATTCACGTCCGTTTCGATTCACCGGCCGCATCCGCAGCTTCTACTTCGCGATTCGCGGTGTATTGCGCATGATTCGATGCCAGCACAATGCATGGATACATGCCGCCGCCACGTTATTGGTGCTGGCTGCCGGCTTCTTTCTCCGGCTAGCCCGGGCAGATTGGTGCTGGATTATTCTCGCGGTCGCCATCGTCTGGACCGCTGAGGCGCTTAACACCGCCTTCGAATTCCTCGCCGATGCCGCATCGCCCGACTTTCACCCCCTGGTGCGCGACGCAAAGGATGTCGCCGCCGGCGCAGTTCTGATCACCGCCGTGGCGTCCGCCATCATTGCCGTGATTATCTTTTTTCCCTACGTCGAGAAATTGCTCTAGACAATGTCATGCTCCCGCTTACCCACCACCAGCACGGGACATGGCGCATAGCGGACCACTCGCTCCGCGGTGCTCCCGATTAACAGGTGCTTCAATCCGGTCAGGCCCCGGGTGCTGATCACGATCATGTCTGAATCGAGTTCCCTGGCTGCCTTCACAATCTCGTCAAACGGAACCCCGTTGCGGACTATCGTCGCTCCGAGCAACTCAATCCCCAACTTTCGGCTCGCCATCGCATCGAGCCTTCCCCGCATTCCGTCGCACATCGCACAATCCTCGAGCGGCATGTACGCAAACTCATTCGCGTAAAACTGAACCTGCAAAATGTGGAGCATCGTAATCTTCGCCTCGAATTGCCGCGCGAGCGCCGCCGCATACGCCAGCGCCTTCTCGGAAGAGGGCGAAAAATCAATCGGCACCAGGATGTTCTTTATCCGTGGAACAGACGCGCTCGCCATTTCCTCCTCGTAAAGCGGTTCGTATCCGGTCGGAATAATGTCGTCAGTGGCGGCACCGGTTTGACAATCCGGAGCGCGGTTCTCGGGAGCTTTGGTCTCCATACTTCTCATTTACCAATATATACGGCGCTGGCGGCGGATCTCGCTGGCAATTTGTTGGCATTTCCTTAGCGGAATTAGCCCGGATCAATTCAACGAAGCGCGCGCCGGCCCTCCTCCATGCAGGCCCGTCGCCGGGCTTGGGTCCCCTTCGGGCTCGAACCGCCTGCGGCGCAAGTGCAGTTCAGCGTCCGCCGGCGCTTGCCGTCGGCGCGTGCTGCGTCTTCACTTCCATACCCTCGACCAGATTATCAGACGGATTTGCGACCACCTCGTCTCCGTCGGCCAGTCCGGAAAGCGCCTGCAATTTCGTCCCGAAATCCCGGCCCACCTGGATGGTCTGCCAGTGAATCCTGCCATTGCGCACCACCACCACCTGCGGGCCTTCCGTGCGGAAAATGAACGCATTTGCCGGCACGATCACAGGCGCGGATGCCGTGTTATCTTGAAGCTTGAACTCCACCTCCGCATACATCCCCGCGTACAATGTCCCATCCTTGTTCGGGATCTGCAATTCCGTCAGCAGAGTACGCGACGTCGCATCTATCGCTCCCGCCGTGCGCGTAACTGTCGCCTCGTAGTCCCGTTCCGGGTGTTCCCTCACCAATAGCTTCGCCGTTACTCCGGCATGGATAAGAGCCGCATTGGTCTGCGGTACATAGACATAAATCCGCAGCGGGTCGGTCTGCTCGAGTTGATAAATTGCCGTGCCGGCGCTGCCGCTGCCGGCCGATACGAGCGCGCCTACATCGAGATATCGGTATGTTATCGTCCCATCAAACGGAGCCACGATCTGGTTGAATGCGACCAGTTGTTGCAGTTGGTCCACATTCGCCTGCGCGGCAGCCTGGGCAGCCGCCGCCGCCTTGTAGGCTGCCTGATCCTGGTCATTATCCTGCGCGTCGACCACCCTCTGGTTGTAAAGCTCCTGCCATCTCACCGCCGTCACCCGCGCGATTTCACAATTCGCCTTTGCCTGGTTCAGCGTACTCTGCGCCTGATGCAATTGCTGGTCGAGGTCCGGCGTCTCGACGATCGCCAGCGTCTGTTTCTCTTTAACGTGGTCCCCTATGTCCACGAGCCACTTACCCAGAAATCCATTGCTGCGCGCGTACAATGTCGTCTGCTGAAAAGCCTCGACATCTCCCGGTATTACCAAGTCAACCGCCCCCTGGTCCCGATGCACGGTCTGGACATTGACCACTGTCTGCGCGTTCGCCTGCGCGAATTGCCCCTGCGCCCGCAGCCTCGTCATGTGAATGGCGATTCCGATGATCAACAGCGCCGCGAGCACCGTCACCACCAGCAACGGACCCAGCACGGCAAAGCGCCTCTCCGGCGCGTGCAGCCTGGGAGATGGATCCGCTACCATGAGATCGCCAATTTCCCGTGGTTTCTGCTCCGTGGCAATGATTGTTTCACGCACGGCACTCATGCTTTTCTTGCCTCATACTCGCGGTTTGCCTCCTTTTCGAGCCGTTCATCCGGATCGCCGGGGAGTTCGTTCTTACGCAGGA
>Ga0182024_10026142_pt1 | contig 10269 bp, 7 predicted proteins | sample P32metaG_FD_120480 | JGI IMG/M metagenome (GOLD analysis project Ga0182024, IMG submission 120480) | Permafrost microbial communities from Stordalen Mire, Sweden - P3-2 metaG (Illumina Assembly) | ecosystem: Environmental > Terrestrial > Soil > Wetlands > Permafrost | place: Sweden: Stordalen...
ATGATGGGCATCCGGCGACGGCGTCAAAATAGTTAGCGCGCGACTTACTCCCATCTCGCCGAAATTGTTCATTGGAGCCACCCGCCGGATTCGAACCGGCGACCTGCTGATTACGAATCAGCTAACCCTGCTCGAACCGTGGACACGACGTGGACACGGTTTCTCTGTGACTGTTTAGAATAGTTAGATTCCACCGCGTCATTCATTGACAACCCGCTGATTATCGGTGACAATCGAAGTCACTGAAAGCGCATCGTTTGTGGACACGGTGTGGACACGGGAGGTGGATTATGGGGCTGCGGATCACCGAAAAAACCATCAAATCGCTGAAAGCGCCGGAGACTGGCAACCGCATTTTCTACGACGATCAGGTTGGCGGTTTTGGCGCGCGCCTCACCGCTAGCGGAGCAATCTCCTTCATTCTGACCTACTGGACCGGAGGCCGACAGCGGCGCCACACGATCGGGCGCCATCCTGAACTCAATGCGACTGCGGCGCGTGAAGAGGCAATTCAGCTGCGGGACTCTATACGTCGCGGCGGCGATCCCCTCGGCGATAAGGAGCAACGACGCGCTGCACCGACCGTTGCCGATCTGTTCGAAGACTTCATTGAGCGCCACGCTAAGATTTATCTGCGGCCGAACAGCATTAGATGCTACGAGGTCATGGGCCGGAAGATCATCGTACCCAAGATCGGAAACATCAAAGTCGCCGATCTCAGGCGGCGCGATATAGAGGAGCTCCATCAATCGCTCAAAGATACCCCATACCATGCGAATCGTACACGGGCGCTTCTGAGCAAAATGATGAGCGTCGCGAAGAGATGGGAATGGCGGAATGACAATCCCTGCGAGGGCATTCCCAAGTTTCCGGAAGAGAAACGCGACCGGTGGCTTTCAACTGAGGAAATTGAGCGCCTCTGTGATGCGCTCGATAAGCATCCCAATCAGTCCGCGGCGAATGCGATTCGGCTGCTGTTACTCACCGGGGCACGTCGCGGAGAAGTCCTGACCGCCACTTGGAAAGACTTCAATCTAGTGCTCGGCGTCTGGACGAAGCCAAGCCATTACACGAAGCAGAAGCGTACAGAGCACGTGCCGTTGAGCCCGCCTGCGTTGCAGTTAGTAGTCTCGATGAAAGAGAGAAATGGCGAAAGCGAATATCTCTTCCCTGGCGCTATCGCAGGAAAACCCCTTCAAGAAATCAAGCAAGTATGGTCGGCAGTCTGCAAGCAGGCGAATTTGAAGAGCGTCAGGTTGCACGATCTGCGACACACGTACGCCAGTCACCTGGTCTCGTCCGGCATGTCGCTCCCCATCGTCGGACGCCTGCTCGGGCACACTCAGCCGCAGACCACAGCGCGTTATGCGCATCTGGCCGACGACCCGTTGCGTCAGGCAACGAATCGCTTCGCTTCAATTGTGGCTGCCGCCCGATCCCGCAAGCGGGTCGACGTTGTTCCGCTGCATCGCGACCGGGACGCGTGATGGATCGACCGCGCGTAGACGCGCCCGTCTCGTACGACCGGCCCGTGGTTCAGGGCGTTCACAGGACGCGATCCACGCGCTCACGGATTCGAGGCGGTAGAAGACCTTTCGCCCGAATTCGACGCGCGGCGGGCCTTCTCGAAAATGATGCCAGCGCGCGATAGTTCGTTCTGAAACCCCGAGCGCTTGCGCCAAATCCTTTTGCGTCAGGTAGCCGGCGAGAATCGATGAAAGCCGATCGGTCTCTTGAGACTCGGAAGTCTGAATCTCGGGCATTTGAGTGATGCCTCCTTCACGTGATTAGGAGACCGCCCACGCCCCACAACCGCATCTATCCGAACGGCTCAGAGTGCAAACCGAGTGCCCGACGGGCGCGGACAGAAAGTTCGATCGGAACGGGCTGGTGCCAACCTTCTAAACGGTGTCGGGGACAGGGAAAGTGTGCATGTGCAGATTCTGCACACACACATTAGTCGTTTCGATGTCCATCGCGGTAATGGACGGTCATTCGCGAGGTGTAATTCTGGATTTCTCGACTGTCTTACTTGGGGATTGGGGTTGCGGGGAATTTAGGTCTCGGGCCTCGTGAGTTCAGAGTTGCGTGCGGGCTCTTCGCAGACGAAACTATTCCGCACAACTTCGGGCTGCCCAGTTGTTCCGCTATAATTCCAGAAAAAGGGAAATAAAGGCATGAAACTCCTCGATGAGCATATACGGCAACTGCTCGATCAAGGGATGGCCGCGCTCTGGTTGCCGGCCGACAGCGATGAGCATGTTGTCCGTGCCGCGATTTCGCTTCCATGGAAGGCCATTTGGAGCGCTTTAGAACCCGATAGGTTACGCGCGATGTTGGCCGCGAGCGGCCATTCTGACCATCGAATTGTTCAAAGCAAGGAAGAGGGTCAGCCCCCTGGAGTCAACTCCGGAGTTGTTGTCGTGTATGACGTTTCTCAAGCCACGCGCGGCTCGCCGGCCGACAAGCTCAGAAAGCGGCGACGTGCCGAGGAGCTTGAGAACGAAATAGAGGGCTGGTCTGGTCTCCTAGTTCGCGCGGAGCCCGCGGACCTTAGTGACTCATGGCTGGCGTTCGTTGAAGCGCTGGCGCCGACTGCTACAGTCATTCTCGATTCTCCAACGACAAATTGGAGTTCTCCTACGACCGTCTTGGCACCGGTTGTCTGGAGCGCCGGACTGCTCGACTTCTTTCACCAAGCGGCAGACCATTTGCGGGAGCTTGGGCGACAGAATGTAGTCGATCTCAAGGACGCGCCCGGCGTTGAAATCGATTTGTCCAAAATTGAATCGCTCGGGGATGCTTGGGAGCTACTGCGGCGCGCTCACACTGCACAGCAACGATCAGTGGGTCAAGAAGAGTTTGACGCTTTTTTATCTGGTGATTTGGCTTGGAAAGCGATCAGCGCAGGAGCGGCGTATGAACGGGGACCCATTTGTCGGTTCCTCCCACATTCTGATGGAGAGCGTGAAAGAAAGCTTGATGCGATCGCGTATGCGCGGGAGAAAATAAAGAACCTCGATAGGGAAGAGACAGATCCCTTCGACCCGGTTGAGCAGGTCATGATTTTTGCCGAAGCCGGCAGTGGCTGCTCTACGCTTTTGCGCCAGATTGCTCTCGCGATCGCGAGGGATGGGTATCCGACTCTGATTACGACTCCGTATCCCCGTCAGTTGTCTCCAGAATCCCTGGGGAACGCGGTAATCTATCTTCAGGATACTTGGGCAGAAGCGAGACGAGGTCGAGGTTCTGGAGCTGGGAACTTACCGGTCTGTCTCGTTCTTGATGTGGATGCCGAACTGCCTGCGAGGTTTGCTAAGTTCATGCGGAGCCTTTCCGGTGAACTGCACCGCAAGGTTCTGATAGTACGAGCGCTGCGCCGATCCGAAGCCGAAATAGAGAACTCGCGTGGAGTTCTCCGTCTTTTCGGAAGGACGGATGAAACCGAAATACTAGCTCTCGGTCGCCATCTCCGGGAGTTCTGCTCTGGTCACAAGCTTCTGTCGATTCCGAGCGATTCCGAGTGGCGCGTTTTCTACGAGAGTTTCGGTCGACTGCGCAGTCATCACGAGCGTCAGCTTGGTAGCGAGATCGAAACCCCTCCGCTATTCCTGATCGGCCTTCATCCGTTTATCAAGGAACGAGTCCGCGATGAGCGGAGTCTAGAACAATATCTCTACAGAAGATGGGACCAGATCGAAGACGCCGGGGCACGGCAGCTAGTTGAAATATTGGCCGCTGCCGGTGCTCACAACATCGCTGTACCTTTCGAGTCACTGATGCGTAACCAGAGTTTGGAGTCTGCGTTATTCAGTCGGCTCGAACGGGATGACCAGCGGCTGCTCGACTTCTTCTGTCGCTGGATAACGTTCGGTTGGCAAAGGCGTAATTGGGCGCTGTGTATTCGCCATCCGGGGTTCGGAATCCTGTTGACCCGGTTACTGCATCCAGCCGAAGCGTCGACGCCTTATACGCCCCTTGTGCCAGTCCTTAGAGATCTCACTGGCACCGAGGCGGATCGGTGGTTTGCGGAGCAGATTGCATACATCTTCGGGCGACGGTTCCAACGCGAGTCCGGAGCCTTCTCTTTGGAGTTCGACACAGCTATGCAGCGCGCGGCACGAGTCGTCTTTGATTCCATTCCAGAAGAGCTGCACAACAGTAGTCGTACGATTTGTCATCACCACGCTCGGTTCTATATACATCTGTTACACGCTTGCCTTTCCGCGATAGCGAACCCGAGTAGCACACGCCTGCCCCAAGATGCTGTGTCTGAATTGATAAACCAAGCACTGAGCAACGCGACCAGACTGCTTGAGAAGGCACGCTCAATTCCGGACGATCGAGAAAAGGTTAGCAATGTCCTAAACACTCTTGCTGCGTCTATCGCAAGGTTGGCTGAATCCTACGCTCAGCGTGGTGCCCCTGACCAAGCACGGATCTATTTCCGCGATGCAGTAGAGCGCGCAAACGAGGCGGTGGCGTCTGACGCGGCCAACGGTCACGCACTCTTTAACGTGGTCAATACGATCCTCCTCAGGTTTGAAAGCGACTTGGTCGGTGAGCCGCGCGAAGCTGGTGAATTGTTCGAACTAGCAGAGGATAGGCTCGAAACCCTTGTCCAACTCCTCGACAATCGCCAGTGGCGCAATACAGATGATGTAGAGGCCGAGCTGTCTGTCGGATGGTTGGTCCAACGGATGGGCGATCTGGCGCACAAACTGGGGACCGACGCTAGGATGACGTCGCTGAGGGCCCCCTCAAACGTTGCCTCAGTTCTGCTGCAGGTCCGGAGCACTCTGGGCGCGGATTCTTTGCGAAAGGCGTTTTCGGATCCCGGGCGAACGGAGGTATTGCGAAATCTGAGAGAGACGCTTCGAGGCATCGAACAGAAGTCGACGCGAGGCCTCCTGCTGCTTTACAAACTCTACTTGAATGATCCTTTGGGTCGGCTGGATTTTGCCACTCGCTTGGATCTTTTAAGCCAGATCGAGCGTCAGTCGTCGGAGGAATACGACCCATATCGACACGATCACGCAGCCCTGTTTTGTCAGACCGGGTTCTTCGAAGCGGGAGCAAGAATGTTCCGCGAGCTATACGCAGCGCGCGAGGCGCAAGCTGACCGGTGGTTCTGGATCAATGAACGACTATTGCTGGAGGTCAGCAATGGGATTCCGAAGCCAAAACGTTACGTGGTGCGCGTGACAGACGCACGAATGGGCTGGGCAAGTCTCGAAAACACGGGAATACGAGTGAAAATACAACCCCGTCAGTTTGGTGATTTAGTTGTCGGCCAATACGTGCCTGTTTACATTCGGTTTCGGCTGGGCGGGTTGCAAGCTGTAGACGAGCGGATGGCGCGTTTTGATTTTGAAGCCATGGGCTATCACTGGGACTCATGAGATACAATGAGGGAGCGAGACTTTTCTACAGATTGCTCGCTGAACATTTGTTAATTGAAGTGGGTCCTCACACGGCCATTCAGCTAGTCGTGCCGGAATACGCCTCGCCGCCGGAAGAAGACAGCCTAGCGGTGGCTCGTGCATTGGCGACTCGTGAAGAAGAACTCCTAGTCGAGGACCCTCCTTTTCTTAGGGGCGCGGACGTCGACCCAGGCTCTCTACCCGAGGGCGGTCTCGTAATCGACTGTCGCGGATTGCTGAGTACCGGGGTGGAGGAGCGCTTTCATGCTGCGTTAAGCGCTCGAACCAACGTAGTGGTTTTGGTTCGTGCCGCGATAGCACAACTTGGTTGTAGGGTGGTATCGCTTGACTGGAACGACAAGGCGGTAATCGATGCCATCACCGCCTCTTTCGCCGCCCTTCTCGGACAACTTGGTTTTCGAGAACAGGCTATTGAGATGCCCACTCGCTTTCTGACAGGAGGCTTACGCCAGGTTCAGTCCGACTTTAGTCTGTTCGAAAAACCTTCCCGCCAGCACGGGTTGACCCAAGAGGAAGTCATCCGGTTTTGTGAGTCCATACGACAAACCTGGACCTATCGCGGCGCACCTGTTTCGGGTACTGCCGTTCGGCAATGGGTGGAGCAATTCGCGCACTTTAACGCCATATCGGAAGCTCTCGCCTCGCTACTTTACTTGAACCGAGAGGGATTCATTCCAAAAGGCGAAATTACGAATCGACTAGTTGCTCTCTATCACAAGTTGATGGAACAAGACGATTGCGACCAAGCCCGCATTGTATCAATCCAAAGACCAGGCAAAAGTGAGCAAATGCTTCTGTATGAGCTTCGCGATATCGATGAAAAGGGGCCGGCCCAGTTCAGTGAAGTAGTCCGATCTAGTTCAATCTGTCATCTAGTATGTATCGACGATGTAATAGGCAGCGGGACTACGTTTATAGATTGCCTATTCGAGGACCTCGGCACTGTTGATTCTAACGAGTTGGTGAGCTGGTTGCGAAGGGATGACAACCGGATCACCATAATTGCAGCGGTTGCTAGCGAAGAAGGTACGCGAGCTATCGAAAATGATACCCGCTCCCATGGTAGGGTCAAGGTTGCCTCAAGTCGCTTACTCAGTCACGACGACTCGATCTTCAGCTCCAACCGTTCCGTGTTCGAAAATGCTGAACGACGCGAAGCATTCCGGGAGGCGTGCACCGAGATCGGCCGCAAGCTGTCGCCAAGCCATCCGCTCGGGTGGGGCAACTGTCAATGGTTCACCGTCACTGACTACAACACGCCCGATTGCTCTCTGCCAGTCCTTTGGGCCGAGGGTAGCGGAGGGTTTCCATGGCAGCCGTTGTTTCCGAGGAGATGAAAACCCGCAGGGCCAAGTAAATCGAGTGCTATATATTCCAAGATCTCCCAGCCTGCTGTTCTTCGTATGCTAAAATACCATCGGAAGGGTTGACCGGAGAGAGAGCGCTCAACGAGCGCTGAACGCCGTACAAGCCGAACCTAGCCAGCCGCACGGTTCCTGCGATAGTGGGCGGCGACTCTAATGCGATTGCCGCAGCCGGTTGTGCTGCACCAACGTCGGGTGTGATTCTTAGACGTATCGTAGAAAAAGGTGCCGCAAGCGGGATTTGCGCATCGCTTTACGAGCGTGAGATCCCCGTGACAGAGCAAATCGCTCGCTGACTGGGCGATCGGCACCATCAACTGCTCGGGCTCGTGCAGATCCAGGCGGGTCACTTCCTCAAAGCGGCCCGAGTTTCGCGCGCGAAGCACGCAGGCCGGACGTTTTTCAATCATCTTATTGATCGCTTCAAGTGATTCTCGCGGCACTGGCCGATGTGTCGCGAGCTTTTCGGCCATAAAGAACAGCGCCCTGCGCAGGGCGAGCGCGTCTTGAAAAATGCGGTCCACAGCGTGCCCGCTTCCCCACAGCTTCGGAGCGCTCTGCAACTGCGCTCGATTGAGAAGCCGCGATTCGCCAAGCCAGTCAACCAGATCGGCGAAACTCCGGAGCGAGTCGATGCGCCGTCCGCGTTGTTCGGTGAACTCCGTGTTAACGAAATCGAGGCAGTTATAATAACCTACAAACTGAAATTTCGCGCGGCGAGCCATTTTCTTAGCTTTACCCATTCGTCGGAATCGTCTTCTAATATCTCAATTATTGTTGACGTGTTAGGACAGGGCGACTATTTATCCACAGGCGGTAGCGGAGGGGAGGAGGTGACGGGAAACATCCGCGTGGGAGTTTGTCATGATTGGCCAGTCTGTACCGATGCGCCGGATCATGGGCCTGATCGAACGTATCGCCTCCTCCGATGTGCCTGTTTTGATCACCGGCGAAAGCGGGACCGGAAAAGAGATCACGGCTCAACTTATTCACCAGCTCTCCTCACGCAGAGATGGTCCGTACCTGGCGGTCAACTGTGCCGCCATCCCGGAAACGCTGATCGAAAGCCATCTATTTGGTCATGAAAAAGGTGCGTTCACGGGCGCCGACCGCCGGAAGCAGGGGCTTTTCGAGAGCGCAAACGGCGGTACGCTCCTCCTCGACGAAATCACTGAGATGCGATGCGAAACGCAGGCCAAACTCCTGCGCGTGATTGAGGAGCGCAAGGTTCTCCCTATCGGTAGTACGAGAGAGATACCGATCAACGTTCGTGTACTGGCGGCGTCGAATCGACGAATCGAGGATGCGATTCGGGGCGGACATTTGCGCGAAGATCTGTACTACCGCCTGAAGGTTTGTTCGGTTCATCTTCCGCCGCTCAGGGAACGTATCGAGGACCTGCCCTTGCTCGTCGACCACTTTGTTCGGAGAACAAATGAGGAGCACGGCAGTCAGATCGCCGGCATCGATGATGCGTGCCTTACCGCGATGGGCAGATACCGGTGGCCCGGTAATGTTCGTGAGTTGAAGCACGCAATCGAGCACGCCGTGATTTTCTGCGAATCGACGCGGTTGGCAGTTAGCGACCTGCCCTCGGAGATTGAAGCGACAGCTCAGCAGGACAGTTCCTTCACCGTTCACCTGGGCTCTTCAATGAAAGATGTCGTCGACGAATTAATTTGCCGTACGGTAACATACGCCGGTGGCAACAAGGTCCGCGCTGCGAAGATTTTGGGCGTTAACCGCCGCACGATTTACAGCCGACTTGAAAATTATGAGGTACATGAAACGAACGGCCACGTGAATGGCCGTCCATACCGCAACGGCCGAAATGGCCTGAGGTGACGGAGCGAACATGCCGCACGTCGTGCAGCCTTGGCGCGCGCAGCGGGGCAAGTTGGATTGCCTCCTACGCTAGTTCCTCCCAGAGAAATTATAGTATGGGTGCGATGTTCGTTTAGCGACAGTGAGAAGACATCAACGGATGCGATGCGCAACAAAAATGGATTTTGCCCGGAAATTGAAGGCTCATCAGATTCAGTGGGCCGCCTCGTCTGGGAAGTCTGGTTTTCTGGAGAGCAAGCCCGATTGGGTTCTTCGACAGGAGAACAAACAAAGAGAACCTTTTCGACCCGACTTGGCTGGGACTGATCAATCGACATGAGCATCGGTGGTTTCGCGCGCTGAATTCTAGTCAGGCGTTCGGTGTGAATCTCTTCGGCCCAGTCGCCGCCGATTGGGGTCTTGCACGGGTAGTCTTTGATCAGCTGGTGCCGCATCGTTCCACAGAACTGACCGACGAAGTGCGAGTATACCTGGAGTTCACTCCAAGTGGTGGCCCCGAATGGTTGGGTGAGGCGATTACTAGACAACCTACGCAGGTGGACGTGGCATTCGAGGTATGTCGCAGCTCGGTACCATTAGGTTTTCTTCTGATCGAGGTGAAGTTGTCCGAAGCGTTTGGGACATGTCGGGGATTCAAACACCAGAAGAAGATGCACATGGATCCGTCGCCTTGCTTGGATGCGAGGTCTGTGCTCGCAAATCCCGAAGCAAATTGCTGGATGGTTTCAGAAGAGAAATGACGCTATTGGGAGATCTTGAAATCCGCAAATTCGACGCTCACATTTGAGTCGCTTGCTCCTCAGGCAGCTTGTCCATTTCGCTACGGCGTCTATCAACTCATGCGCAATAGGGTTCTGGCGCAGTCTCTGGTAAAAGAAAGGCGGGGCGAAATGGGCGGACTTCGCAGTGTGTGTACATCCGAACAATGATTGCGGTAGCACAGAAGCCATCGAAGAGTTTCGTTCTCTGTTCGGAAGGGTGGAGCTGCTGAGCATCGATCCGGGCGTTGTGATCTCTGCCGTAGCTGGTTCTGACCCGCGACGAGATTCATGGGCGGAGTACATGCGCGAACGCTATGGTCTGTGAGGCTCCGAACAAATCTGAAGATGCGCTCATCAGCTCCTCGGCACGAGGCGTCCGCGGCGCATCGTAGTGGACCGCGTCTAGGATAGAGAAGGGTGCACCTTGACGACTCGAGGGCATCCTAAACAGCGAACGTACGACCGTCCTCAGCCCGGCGCTCTTCCGTTTCGGCCTGCGGGTGCGATCGAGATTCTTTTGTGTAGAAAGAACTCACCGTGTCTCTAAGGTTATCTCAATCGCGAGGGGTGAACAGGGCCCTTAGAAGGCCAAGCCGCTCCGGGATTCTTCGATAAGACCGAAGACTCTACGGAAGTTACCGCTCAGGATTAGTTGCTGGGGGGACTTGCCGTCTAGCGCTCTGATCGGGGTCCGAAACCACGCTCGAGTTCCCCGCAGATCTTCACGCATTATCTCGAAAACCTCCTGCGTCAACGAAGCGAGGGCGGCGAGCTTTTCCTGGTGCACCGGCGATGCGCCAAAGCGGGAAATTGTTGAGGCGTCCCTATCCAGATAACGCGCGATGTCGCTTACGG
>Ga0182024_10026143_pt1 | contig 10269 bp, 8 predicted proteins | sample P32metaG_FD_120480 | JGI IMG/M metagenome (GOLD analysis project Ga0182024, IMG submission 120480) | Permafrost microbial communities from Stordalen Mire, Sweden - P3-2 metaG (Illumina Assembly) | ecosystem: Environmental > Terrestrial > Soil > Wetlands > Permafrost | place: Sweden: Stordalen...
TACTCGATCGCGAAGTGAGGGGTAGCGGTGCTCCAGCGGGGGGAGCGACGCCATCAGCTCTACCGTGATGCCATCGGGGTCGCGCATGTAGACCGCCTTGGCGCCCTTGAACAGCCCTGCGGGGATCACCACGGGCTCGTGATAGGTGAACTGGACGCCTGCCGCCGCGAGACGCGCGTACTCAGCATCGAGATCGTCGACGACGAGACCGAGGTGCCCGTTGCCAACGTGGTAATTCTCGAGCGGTACCGCCATCCCACCGGGCTGCACGTATTCGAACAACTCGAGCACGGTCCTGGAGTCGGGCAGGGCGAAATAGGCAAAACGGATCTCGAGCGGGTCGTAACCGGTTACCCTGGCGCCGAACTCGGACGCATCCTCGCCGACACTCAGCGGCTCGTCCTGGAGGAGGAACTCGTAGAACTCGACCGCTCTGTCGCGGTCGGACACGGTGAATGAGACGTGATCAACGCAATCCATCATCGAGGCTCATCTCCCAACGTCAGCGTTCGAGGTTTGAGCTGAGGCGCGCTGGCCTGAAACGCAAACCGCGACGGCCAGTACGTCGGCCGTCGCGGTTGCGCCTACTGCTACATCAAACTGGCTGCGACATCAGCCATACCCGATCGGGGCTAGAGGCCGATGTTGCCTCCTGGCGTCCCTGGCTTCACAAAGAAGTTATTCAGGTACGAGTCGGACATCCAGCCATCCAACGGCCCCTTCAGCTCGGTCGTTGAGTTGATCGTGCTGCCGGGAGTCGCAAACTGCTTGACGTTGTTCTTGGTTATCACGACGGCCGGAGCAATGATGTCGTTGTACTTCAGCTCATTGCCGTTGAGGAGCCGCAGCATCACGTGGAACATGCTGTAGACCTGCTGTTCGCCGTTGCTGCCTGACGCGACACCGTTGTAGCTGGGGTGCGACAACCAGTATCCGCCTACGGCGCCGTCCGAGGAGACCAGCGCAATCGGTGGCACGGTCCGTCCAGCGGCCACGAAGGCCCTGATCACGCCGGGACCCATCTCTCCGGACTCGAACACGCCGGCGATCGGCTGCGGATGTGCTGCGAGCCATTGCTGCACCACCGTCTTCGTCTGCGCGTTGTCGTAGTTGCCGACGACCATCCCAGCAATATGAATGTTCGGACACTGCTTGATCTGCGATGTGAACGACGCGTACGCGTCAGAGTCCTCAGGCACGCCGGCGATCCCGCGCACGATCAGGACGTTGCCCTTCTCGCCCATCGCCTTGATCACGCCCTGTGTCTCAGGGATGTAGCTCTGCAGGACCATGCCAATCGCGTACGGCGACTCCGGCAGCGCCTGAACATCGGGGACCATCACGACACCCTTCTTGCCCTCGGCCGTGATGACGGGGGCAAGCGCCGGCGCGGAACCCGGGAAGAGCAACATGGCCTTGACGCCCTGCGCAACCATCTGGTGGATGCTTGCGATCTGATCGGCGGGCGTGGTCGTCGCGGAGCTCGGCGGGAAATTGATCACCAGAGATCCCGTGACGAGGCCCTTCGACTTCGCGATCGAAAACTCGCGCTGCATCTCGGCAACGCTGTCCGACATCTGCGTGTTGAGGATCGGGAAGCCCGCAGAGATGCCGATCTTCCACGGCTTGGGATCACCCTTGAAGGTCGCCCACGGACTTTTGGTGACCACGTCCTCGGGCGGCGTTCCGTTGTAGTTAGCGAGCACACTCGCCGGTAGGGAATTGAGCAGACCCGCGGGCTGTGTCACCGGCGGCTGCTTGGGAATCGTCCCGCACGCTGCCGCGGCGTGAGCCACGCGCTGCGTCGATCCGCTGGCGAGGCTGCTGCCCGCGAATAGAGCCGCCACTCCGGCGATTAGGGCGATCGCGCCAAAGTGGCGCCGAGAAAGCAACGAACCCACACGTTTCATAAAGAAGTCCTCCACCACCCTCGTTGAACATCGTCAGCTGTGGCTCGGCCCACGCTCACCGCCTCACCAAACAGCAGCCCAAGACTATATTACGATCATATCTAATGTCAAGCATCCTCAATGATGGCGCGCGTTTTGGCGATATGGCCTCTACCGCCACCGGAACACCTTCCGCTGGCGGCAGGGGACGCCGTCGGAGCCCGCTGGCCAGGGTCCTCAGCCGCCTCTGCCCCTTCACCGTGCCAGAGCGGGCGCCCGGATTCCCCGGCAGGATCAGAACTGAGGCCACGGCCCTCAGACACCGTCGTCCGTGTCGATCGGCGATTCGCGCACCCCACCCGAGTCCGGGTAATGCCAGGGCTCGTTCGCAAGGCGCGCGCGCAAGCGATCGCGCATCAGAACGGTCTCCGACACGACATCGATCTCATTGAGGTGCGCCCACTCGATCCAGAGATACTCGATCGCGACGAACCCGTCGTAGTCGTCGTCCTTTAGCACGTCGACGACGTGCTCGTAGTCGATCACGTTGTGCTTGAGCGAGGCCTGGAGCCGCTCGCGAGTCGCGCCGCGAGTGTGGACGTGGCGCGCGTGGCGCACCAGCGGGTCAATGTCGGTCGGGGCGTATCCCTGGATGACGAAGTGGGTGTAGTCGAGGGTGAGCTCGAGACTAGGTGCCATCTCGCAGAGCGCGAGTACGTCTTTCGGCGCCTGACATACCGAGCCGATGTGCGGCTCGATCGAAAACCGGACGCCCTGCTCACGCGCCTCCTGGGCGCGCCGCTCGAGCTCCCGGGCGGCGCGTTCAAGCGATACCTCATGCTCCTCCTGCTCGGGCCAGTCAACGCCGGGAATCATCGTCAGACCCGGCGAGCCGACCACGCGCGCGAACTCGAGTATGCCGCGAAAATATGCCTCACCACGTTTGCGCTCACTGGCATCTGGGCTGTTGACCGCCATCGTCCGGAAGTCAGTGGCCGTCAGGCACACGATGTCAGCGAACTCGAGGCCTCGGCCACGTACGCGCTCCTCGAGCCGTCCGGCCCAGCCGGCGATATCGGCCATGACCATATCCGGCCGGATGTGCGTGCTGTTGCTGCTCAGCGCCAGATCGAAGCCTTCGAAGCCCATCCCCGCGATCAGTTGGATCGCAAGCTCGTGACGGAGCATCGGGAATGCATTGTCTCCGCAGGCCAGACGCACTGTGTCTCCTCCGTTTCTCGCACGACGGACGCATGGATTACGGACCCGCCACGCTGGCGGGGGGAACGAGTTCGCCGCCATCGGGTACGGACTCACGGGTCAGTAGCGGCTGCGTCCGCCGATGGCGCTGCCAGGCGGCAGCGCCATCGCGATCGCGTCTTCCTCCGCCCGCTGTCAGGTCTTGGGCGCGTCCGCGTTGTACGGGGCCCACCCGATGTCGATAGTGATTCGCACCTCTTCGTAGAGCCAGCGCCCGTCGTCACGACGGACCTTCTCGTCGTAATGTCCTGCGATCCACGCCTTCGGCCAGCCGACCGAATCGGGCTGCACGTAGAAGAACATGACGCGCATGTCGGCGCGATCGCCGTCGAGCGAGATCTCGGTATTGCAGTAGTAGTGGTAGCCGGCTGAGATCGGGGCCAGTCGCTTATTGAGCTGCGCCAAGATCTCCGTCGGTCCCTTGCCCGTGCCCAGCGGTGCGATGAACTCGCCATCCTCGTGAAACAGCGATGCCATGCCCTCGTAATTCTTGGAGTCGAGGTGGCGACCCCATGCGAGCTTGAGCGCCCTGATCTCTTCGAGATCCTCAAGTCGGCGCAGACGTGCTTCGCTGTCCCCGTTTCCTTGTGACATCGACATCTCCTCCTTATCGACGCCGCGCGCCCTGACCGCCCCTGTGATGAGTGGATGTGCGAGCGGAACGCACGATTATTGTGTTCTCGCGACCGACTCGCATGCGGCATGCTCTAGACGCCGATGTTGCCGCCGGGAGTACCGAGCTTGTTGAAGAATTGATTCAGCTACTGGCCGTCCGTCCACGCTTCCGATCGCGCCCCGAGGCCCCACCAAGACCTTGAGTCATCCTGAGCGCATTTTCTTTGCGCGCAGACCTTTACCATCCTTGGGTACAACCGACTTCTCAACAGAAAGTATATACGATTCTCGCCACCGTGGAGCCTATATGCGGTCGCGAAGTCTGGCGCCGCGACCGTAGGCAGTGACCGCTAGGAGCAGGATGACGCCGTAGAGAATCTGCTGCGCCGCCGCGCCCACGCCGTGACCGATAAGTACCGTTGAAAGTACCTCAAGGAAGAGCGCACCGACGACCGTGCGGGTGTAATCGCCGGGCCCGCCGAACACGGTGCCGCCAACGAACACTGCGGTGACGCTCAGGAACAGGTACGGATCGCCGATCGATAGATCGACGGACCCGGAATAGCCGGCGAGGACCACTCCAAAGAGCGCGGACATCACCGCGCTGAAGGCGAACGATCCCGTCCAGATGCGGCGAGTCTTCACTAGCGAGAGGTCCGCAGCACCACGGTTCGCGCCCGTGGCCAGAAGCCGGCGGCCTACCACCGTGCGGTGTAGGAAAACCGCCATCAATGCCGTGACGACGACCGTGATGACGACTACCGGCGGGATGCTCACGCCAAAGGACTTAGTTACCGGCGAGGTAAGGCCTTCGAGCCAGACAGGCGCACCGGTACCGTTGGCGAAGGCGAAGCTGCCGACGATGACCTGGGCGACGCCTAGCGCGATTCCGCCCGTGCCCAGCGTGACGATCAGCGGGCTGAGATCGAGGCGGTGACATATCCAACCAGCGATTCCACCAACGAACGCGGCAAATGCGACGATGATCAACACCGAGACCCCGAAGGAAACGTGCCAGGTGCCGGGCAGGACGAGCACCATCGTGCCAAGCACCGTGAAGCCGGCAACGGACAGGTCGAACCCGCCCATCAGGATCAGCATCGTCTGGCCGACAGAGACCAGGCATGCCAACGAGCCCAGAATCAGGATCGTCTTGATGCTGAGCCAAGAGGACAGCCCCGGAAGCGTCGCGGTCCCGTACACGTACGCACCGGCGAGCACGACCAGTTGCAGCAGCGGGAATCGGGTCTGCTGGTGTGCAAGCCAGCGCCACGCGCCGCGCCGCCGGTCCCCGGCGGTCGGTGTTTCGACCGCGCTCATGCCGGCGCCACCCGCCGACGCGTAACAAGTCCGCCGAAGCACACGGCGACGAGTAGGGCGATCCCGTATACGACCTCAAGCCAACTCGAGGACACCTGGAACGAAGAGAGCAGCGTCTGCAGTAGGTAGATCGTGATGGCGCCGATCAGCGAGCCGAACAGCCCGCCACGACCGCCCCAGAGCGAGGTGCCGCCGAGCGCCACCGAGGCGATAGCGACAAGCGTGTAGGACGAAGCCGTGGTGCCTGCCGCCGAGTTGACCAGGCCGGTCAACGCGAGGCCTCCGATCGCCGCGAACAGGCCGCCCAGCGCGTACGCCGCGACCCGTACGCGGGCGACGTTCACTCCGCTGGCGAAAGATGTCGCGTCGTTGCTGCCAACCGCGTAGAGCATGCTCCGATACGGAATGCGCGACAACAGAAACCAAATCAGGAGTGGAACCGGGATCGTGAAGAGCGCCCCCGGTATGTGCCAGACGGTGCCCGCAAGATGCGAGATCCAGGTGCTGCCTTGTAGCTCACGAGGCGAACTCGCGATCTGCAGGTCGATGCCGATCAGGATGAAGTAGGTGGCGAGCGTGGCGACGATCGGCGGGACACGAGCGAGAATTATCAGCAGGCCATTCACCGTCCCAACCAGCGCTCCCAGAACGAGCACGATGATCACGCCGAGCACCCCGCCGAGACCGTGAGGCGCTAGATAGAACACGAAGACGATGTTCACCAGCGCCATCAGCGGGGAGATCGAGAGGTCAAAGCCGCCGCCGCCGCTAATGATCGAGGGCGTGCTGGCCATCGCCGCAAGCGCGAGTGGTGCCAAGCTCGCGAGCTCGAAGGTCCAGCCGAAGTTGGGCGTCTTAACCAGGTTCGCGATCAGTAGCGCGATCGCCAGCATTAGCGCGAAAGCGAAGCTGTAGCGGACAAACAGGCGGCGCGTCCGCCCGAGAACTTCGCCGCGGCGCTCGGTGGCCGACTCGGGCATCAGGCCTCCACGACGCTCGCAGCGTCCTGCCCGAAGAAGGCCGCGACCAGTTCCGCCCGTGACAGCGACTCGTGCTCGACCTGGCGGAATAGCGCCTGCTCACGGAATACCAGCACGCGATCCATCAGGTCGACGTGCTCGTCGAGTTCAGAGGACAGCATGACGACCGCCACACCCTCGTCGACCAACTGCGCCAGCAGCGTGTAGAAATCACCCTTGGCGCCGATGTCGATGCCCCGTGTCGGATCGTTGAGCAGCAGGACTCGTGGGTCGGCGGCGAGCCAACGCGCGATCAGCACCTTCTGCTGATTCCCGCCGCTCAGCGTTGTGATCCTGTCACCGTCCTTGCCGAACACGACCTCCATCCGTTTGGCCCAGTGACTAAAGCGGACTCGAGTCGCCCGCATCGAAAGCCAGCCCATGCGGTTGTCGCGATCGAGTGTTGGCATCGCGAAGTTCTCGCGGATCGACATCCAGGCGAACAGGGCCTGCCGGCGCTCGCGCGGCACGAACGCAATGCCCTGGGCAGCCGCCTCGGATGGGCTGCCAACGACGATCTCGTCCCCGTCGCTGTGGGCGACTACGACGCCATCGACGGCGCCGCCGCCGCGTAGTGCGTTGAGGAAGAGATCCTGGCCGTGCCCCTCCAGACCGGCCACTCCCACCAGCTCGCCGGCCCGGATGGTGACATCAAACGCCGCGCGCTCCGGATGGAGCCGAAGACCGTTGCCGCTGAGGACAGCGTCGCCGAGGCGCTGCTCGAGCGGCTTACTCTCCTCGCGTGCATGCTGGACCAGCCGGTCGGTGCCGGTCATCAGGTGAACGAGCTCGCGTGACGTCCAGGTTCCGCGGTCGAGCACCGCGACAGTGTTGCCCGAGCGCATCACAGTGACCCGGTCACCGAGTTCGTTGATCTCGTCGAGGCGGTGCGTGATGAAGATCACGCCCACGCCCTGCTTGCTCAGCCGACGTACGATCTCGAAGAGCCGGTCGCGCGTGGCGACGTCCAGTGCCGATGTCGCCTCATCGAGGATGAGGACTCGAGGATCGCGAACCAGCGCCCGCACGATGCAGCACGCTTGACGATCGCTCAGCGAAAGCTCTTCGATGATCGTGTCGACGTTGAGCGGCCGATCCAGAAGCTCCGCGAGCAACTCGGCCGCCCGTGCCCGTTTATCGCTTCCTGGGACCCGCTTGCGCAGCAGCCCGTCGACGCCGAGCCAAATGTTGTCGAGGACCGAGCGCGCCTCGGCAACGAGCACTTCCTGGAACACGGTTGCGATCCCGGACTCCTGGGCCTCGCGAGGAGTCCGCGGAGCGTTGACCTCTACGTCTCCGAGCTCGACGGTACCGCGATCGAGAGCGTGAACGCCGCTCAGGATCTTCACGAGCGTGCTCTTACCCGAGCCGTTCTCGCCGATCAGGCTGTGCACCTCGCCGGGCCGCAGCTCGAACGAGGCATCTCGTAAAGCCTGCGTCGCGCCGAACGCCTTGGCGACGTTGGTCACCCGCACGAGGGGGATATGGGCGTCGACAGCCGCATCTGCCGGCCCCGCGGGCGTAGCGATGCGCCCTCCTCTCATGAGGGCCATCATATACAATCCGGTGTATGAGTTGCAAGGCCAAGCGGTGTCGGCCGCGGCGGATTATAGCGGGGGTCTGACGCAAACCATGGAGGTCAAGCTGTCGGGAGCTGATGAAGCCGGGGAATCGCGGTGCCGCGGGTGCCCGCGCGCGCGCTATCAACGCCGGCGGAGCACTGCATGAGCGAACGCGAACGCGCGCCGTTCCGCGCCGAGCACGTGGGCAGCCTGCTGCGACCGCCTGAGCTTGTCAGGGCCCGAGCCGCGTTTGCAGCCGGGCGGATCGCGGCCGGAGACCTCCGCGTCATCGAGGACGCCGCCGTCAGGGACGCCGTCGCGATGCAGGAGGAGCTCGGTCTGCTCTCGATCACCGACGGCGAGCTTCGCCGCACTGCATGGCAGATGGACTTCATCTTCTCGATCAAGGGAATCAAGCGAGCCAAGGAGGAGCTGGCGGTCCAGTTCCACAACGAGGACGGGGCGATCGAGTTCAACTCGGCAGCGTTTCGCATCGACGAGCCGCTAGCGCTTGCAGACACGATCTTCGGCGAGGACTTCGTGACGCTGAAGAACCTCGTCAATATCGGCACCCCCAAGCTGACAATCCCGTCGCCGAGCATGGTCCACTACTGGGGTGGGCAGGCCGCTCTGGACCCCACCGTCTACCCGGATATCGAAGCCTTCTGGGACGACCTCACGGCCGTCTACGCAGAGGAAGTGCGGCGACTCGGCGAGCTCGGCTGCACCTATCTGCAACTCGATGACACCAGCCTCTCCTACCTCAACGACGAGCGCCAGCGCGAGCACGTCCGCCGGATCGGTGGCGACCCGGAGCGCCAGCACATCGAGTACATCAGGCACATGAACGAGGCTCTTGCTGGACGGCCAGCCGACATGGCGGTTGCCACGCACACCTGCCGCGGAAACTTCCGGTCGTCATGGATCGCGGAGGGAGGTTACGACTTCGTGGCCGAGGCGATGTTCAACGAACTCGACGTCGACGCCTTCTTCCTCGAATACGACGACGAGCGTTCGGGCAGCTTCGAGCCGCTCCGCTTCGTGCCGAGAGGCAAGCTCGTCGTCCTCGGCCTTGTGACCACCAAGCACGGCGAGCTCGACGACAAGGACGCGATCAAGCGGCGGATCGACGAGGCAAGCCGCTATGTGCCCCTCGACCAACTCTGCCTATCGCCGCAATGCGGCTTCTCGTCGACCGCGGACGGAAACGCGGTCTCCTACGAACAGCAGCTCGCCAAGCTGCGCCTGGTCGTCGAGACCGCGCGAGAGGTTTGGCGTTGACAAGACCATCGACGTCACACACGGAGGACAAAGTGAGCGTAAGTGCGCCCGAGTTGGTAGCTGCCAAAGCGCAGCCACGGCCCTACGACGTCGTGAGATCGGCGTACGGCGAGCTCATTGTCTCCGACCTCGCAGCGTCCGAGCGGTTCTACGTGGATCTGCTCGGGTTCATCGTCAGCGCCCGTACTGACGACCGTATATATCTGCGCGGCTGGGAAGAACGCGCGCACCATTCGATCGTGCTGCAGGCAGGTCCGCAGTCGGCTGCCGCACGCATGGCGTTCCGCGTCCGCTCGGAGGATGACCTCGAGCGACTCGCTGCCGAGTTCGAGGCGCTCGGTTGCCCCGTGAGTCGCGTGGAGTCGGCGCACGTCGGCATGGGAGCAGCTGTGCGCGTGTGGGATCCGTTCGGGTTCCCGCTCGAGTTCTTTCACGAGATGGAGCAATTCGATACCCAGCTGCAGCGCTTCGACATCCAACGTGGCGCGCCAGTGATGCGCTTCGATCACTTCAACCTGCACACACCGCAACTCGAGCAGGCCCTCACGTTCTGGCAGGAGCTCGGCTTTCGCTGCACCGAGTACATCGCGACCGACGACGACGAGCGGATCGTCTTCGCATGCATGGCCCGCAAGGCGACAGTCCACGACGTCGCGCTGAGCGCCGGACGCGGCCCTCGCCTTCACCACCTCGGCTTTGCCGTCGCGGAGCCGTTGGCGATCCTGCGCGTGTGCGACCAGCTCGCTGCCGCCGGCCACACGCGTGCGATCGAACGGGGGCCGGGCCGCCACGGCGCGACGAACGCGTTTTTCCTCTATCTGCGTGATCCAGACGGCCACCGCATCGAGCTCTACACTGGCGACTACTACACCGGCGACCCAGACCTCAAACCGCGGCGTTGGTCGCTCTCGGATCCGAGCTGCCGCTCATTCTGGGGTACGCCGGCGCCGGACAGCTGGTACCAAGAGTCCTCTGTGGTGCTCTCGAGCGACGGCTCGCCGAGCGGCGTGGTCGACGCTACGATCGACGAGCAGCAGATCCGCTCCGAGCTGATGGTCTGAGCGCTCACCGGCCGCCGGCCAGCGCTGAGCGTCACCCGGCGGCCGGTGGATCGGCCTGCGACTCCTCTCTCGACGAGCGCAGCGACGAGAGACGGCGAGCCGCAAAGCGGCCGTGGCGATCCGCGGCGCATGGGGGTAGCTGTGCTGGTGCCGACAGCAATACCGCAAGTCCCTACGCCAACCCGCGAACACCTGCCGGCGGCTACTGCACGTCGTGCTCGGCCCACGCTGATGCAGCGGCGAGGCAGCGCTACGCAACACA
>Ga0182024_10026144_pt1 | contig 10269 bp, 8 predicted proteins | sample P32metaG_FD_120480 | JGI IMG/M metagenome (GOLD analysis project Ga0182024, IMG submission 120480) | Permafrost microbial communities from Stordalen Mire, Sweden - P3-2 metaG (Illumina Assembly) | ecosystem: Environmental > Terrestrial > Soil > Wetlands > Permafrost | place: Sweden: Stordalen...
CCTCGAGGTGATGGGGCCTGGGTCGCATGTCGTCGCGGTGTGCCAGCCGGTCGTCGCGGTGCTGGCCGCGGTCGCGCTGATGGCGCAGGAGCGCCACCCTTGCGAGCCGCGCAGCATGGTCCTGATGGCCGGACCGATCGACACGCGGATCAAGCCGACCAAGGTCGACGATCTCGCGATGGAGCATCCGATCGAGTGGTTCGAGACCAATCTGATCAGCCGCGTGCCAGCCTGCCATGCCGGCGCGCGCCGCCAGGTCTATCCCGGCTTCCTGCAGATCGCGGCGTTCATGGCGATGAACCTGGAGCGGCACATCCGCGCCTTCGCCCGGCAATTCGAAAGCCTGGTCGATGAGGACGAGAAGGGCGTGGCCGCGCACCGCGCCTTCTATGACGAATATTTCGCGGTGATGGATCTGCCGGCCTCGTTCTACCTGCAGACCGTCAACCGCATCTTCCAGAAACACGAGCTGGCCCGCGGCGTGCTGGTCTCGCGCGGGCGCAAGGTCGAGCCGGCGGCGATCCGGCGCACCGCGCTGCTGACCGTCGAGGGCGAGAACGACGACATCTGCTCGATCGGCCAGACCCTCGCCGCGCAGGAGCTGTGCACATCGATCCTGCCGATGCGCCGCAACCACCATCTGCAGACCGGCGTCGGTCATTACGGCGTGTTCAGCGGCCGCCGCTGGGCCACCGAGATCTATCCGCGCGTGCGCAACATGATCCAATCGAACAACTGACGCCTGCAAGGCGTCACCCCGGCAAAGGCCCGGGTCCATTTTTCAATCGCAAGACATTTTTCAATCGCAAGAAAAGCGGATAAATGGGTCCCGGCCTGCGCCGGGATGGATGTAATAATGCAACTTCGGGCTATTCGACGAGGGACGAGACGATGCTGACGCCGCAACAGATCGCCGCCTACCAGCGCGACGGCTATTCGTTTCCCCACCCGGCGCTCTCCGACGCCGAGCTCGGCGACTGCCGCGACGGCCTGGCGCGCTACGAGGCGTGGCTCGGCTCGCCGGTCAATCATGGCGACTGGCGCTGGCGCTCGGCGGCTTATGCCTTTCTGCCGTGGCTCGACCGCCTGATCCGCCACCCCCGCATCCTCGATGCGGTCGAGGACCTCGTCGGCCCCGACATCCTGGTCTTCACCACGACGTTCTTCATCAAGGACGCGCACAGCCCGACCTTCGCCGCGTGGCACCAGGACGCGACCTATTTCGGCATCACGCCGTACGAGCATGTCACCGCCTGGGTGGCACTCAGCGACGCGACCGAGGAGGCCGGCTGCATGGAGGTGGCGCCGTCGCGCGGCCAGCCGCGCCAGCTTCGCCACGCCGCGCTCGGCCTCAAAGACAGCATCAATGGCGGCGGCCAGGCGATCGTCGACAAGTTCGACCAGAGCGGCACGGTGATGATGACGGTCCCGGCCGGCAGCTTCTCGCTGCACCACACGCTGTGCAGCCATCGCTCGGCGCCCAACCGCGCCGACCATCGCCGCGTGGGCATCGGCATCAGCTACATCCCGGCGCAGTGCCGCATCACCAGCGACGTGCGGATGCGCGTGCCGCTGGTGCGCGGCAGCAACACCGGCGGAAATTTCGACATCCTGCCGCCCCCCACCGAGGGCGAATTTCACCCGGCCGCGATCGCGCGCCACGAAGACGCCTATCGCCGCTACCGCGACAACTACGCCGCGCAGATCGAAATCCACGATCGCGAATTCGCCGCCGCCGGCGCGCCGCCCGTCCCGCGCTCGACCCTCGACCCAAGCCGCCACCTGGTCGGCAAGGTCGCCAGCTATGGCGGGTTCTGAAACAAGCACCACCCCGGCGAAAGCCGGGGCCCACTTTTCCACCGCCCGAGATGCTGACAAGTGGGTCCCGGCCTGCGCCGGGATGGGCGGCTGAGGCGCGTCGGGAGATCCCCGGGTCAAGCCCGGGGATGACGAGAGCGAAACGCTCGCTCTCGTCAATGCAATCCGTAAAACCCCATCGCGCCGCCGGCCATGACCTGGCGCTTGGTTTCGGCCGACAGCCCGGCGAGCTGCTTCTCGATCATCTTCGGCGCGCCCGGAAAAAACCCGTCGGGGTGCGGATAATCGGTCGCCCACATGATTTTATTGGGTCCGATGTAATCGGCGAGCGCGTGCAGGCAGCCCTCCACCGGCTCAAACGAAATCCAGCACTGGCGCTTGAAGATTTCAGAGGGCCGCGTCTTGAGCCCGCTGTCGTTGAAGCCCTGATCGTCGAAATGCCGGTCCATCCGGTCGAGCCACGGCGCGATCCAGCCGCCGCCGGATTCGAGGAACCCGACGCGCAGCTTCGGATGCCGCTCGCACACCCCGCCCCAGATCATGCTGAGCGCCGCGAGCATCATCTCCATCGTGTGCGAGATGATGTGCTGGGCGCCGCGGCCGTTGAAGCGGTCGACGCCGACCTGTGGCATCCCCGGCGCCGCGCCCTCATGAAAGCCGATCGCGAAGTCGAGTTCCTCCGCGACGGTCCAGAACGGCTCGTATATGGGATCGTGGATCAGCCGGTTGTTGTACGGGTTCGGCCGCAGGAAGCCGGCGTGCATGCCGAGCTCCTTGCGCGCGAAGGTCATTTCCGCGATCGCCGTGTCGACGTCCTGCATCGGCAGCATCGCCACCCCGAAGAGGCGATCCGGGTACGGCTTGCAGTAATCGGCGAGCCAGCGATTGTAGGCGCGGCAGATCGCGCCCGCGAGCGCGGGATCGACGACGCCGCCGACAAAGAGCCCGATGCTCGGATAGAGGAACGCCGCGTCGATCCCGTCCATGTCCATGTCGGGGATGCGCTTGTGCGGGTCGAACCCTCCGGCGCGGCCGTTGCTGTATTCGAAACCGTCGGCGATAACATGGCCGTCGCGCGCCCCGATCGCGCCGATCGCGCCAAGCCCGCGCTCGGCGCTGCCGGCCATCATCGTGTCGATCTGCAGCTGCTGCTTGCCGTTGGCGTTGGTGACGAGCCGCGGCGCCCGCTCGCGGTAGGCCGGGTCGATGTAGTCGAGCCACAGGTTGAGCGGCTCAAGGATATGGCCGTCGGCATCGACGACGTTGTAGGTGCGGCTCATGCAGTCCTCCGGTCTTGGACCGCGGGCGTCCCGCCCGCTTTTCGCAAAAGATGCGGGCGGATGCCCGCGTTCCGTCAATTCAATCCGTAAAAGGCCATCGCGCCGCCGGCCATCACTTGGTGCTTGGTCTCGGGCGACAAACCTTCGAGCTTCTCGCGCACCATCGCCGGCGCGCCGGGGAAAAACCCGTCGGGGTGCGGGTAATCGGTCGCCCACATGATCTTGTGCGCACCGATATAGTCGGCGAGGTATTTGAGGCTGCCCTCGACCGGCTCGAACGAGATCCAGCAGCTTTTTTGGAAGATCTCGCTCGGCCGCGTCTTCAGCCCGCTATCGTTGAATCCCTGGTCGTCGAAATGCCGGTCCATGCGGTCGAGCCACGGCGCGATCCAGCCGCCGCCGGATTCGAGGAAACCGACCCGCAGCTTCGGGTGCCGCTCGCATACGCCGCCCCAGATCATGCTCAGCGCAGCCAGCATCATCTCCATCGTATGGGTGATGATGTGGCGCGCGCCGCGCGTCGCGAAGCGGTCGATGCCGACCTGCGGCATGCCCGCGCTGGCGCCCTCATGAAACGCGATGGCGAAATCGAGGTCCTCCGCCGCGTTCCAAAAGGGCTCGTAGGCGGGGTCGTGGATCAAGAGGTTGTTGTAAGGGTTGGGCCGCACGAACCCGACCTTGAAGCCGAGCTCGCGGCGGGCATGGCGCATCTCGGCGATGGCCAGGTCGATCGATTGCAGCGGCAGCATCGCCACGCCGAACAGCCGGTCGGGATACGGCTTGCAGTAATCGGTCAGCCAGCGGTTATAGGCGCGGCAGCACGCCGCGGCGAGCGGCGGATCGACGATCGCGCCGCTCGACAGCCCCAGCGTCGGATAGAGGAACGCCGCGTCGATCCCGTCGAAATCCATGTCCGGGATGCGCTTGTGCGGGTCGAACCCACCGGGCTTGCCCTCGCTATATTCCATCGTGTCATCGCACACGACACCGTCGCGCGCACCGACCGCGCCGGCGAGGCCGATGCCCTTGGAGCTGCCGATGATCCGCTCCTCGATCAACAGGCGCTGCTTCCCGTCCGTATCGGTGATCAGCTTCGGCGCCCGGTCGCGAAACGCCGGGTCGAGGTAAAGGTCCCACAAATCGAGCGGCTCAAGGATATGCCCGTCCGCATCGACGACATTGTATGTGCGCGCCATGAAAGCTCTCCCGCGATCCCTTTAAACTCGTCTCCCCCGCGAAAGCGGGGGCCCCGGGGCAGCGGGCACGTCGCTCGCCCCTGGGTTCCCGCTTGCGCGGGAAAAACGCAAATGGGTCAGTTCAACCCGTAAAACGCCATCGCGCCGCCGGCCATCACGCCGTGCTTGGTCGCGGCCGAGAGGCCGGCGCTGTCGAGTTGCTTCTCGATCATGTCCGGCGCGCCGGGGAAGAACCCGTCGCGGTGCGGGTAGTCGGTCGCCCACAGGATCTTGTTCGGGCCGATATAGTCGGCGAGGTGCTTGAGGCTGCCCTCGACCGGCTCGAACGAAATCCAGCATTGCCGCCGGAAGATGTCGGAGGGCCGCGTCTTGAGCCCGCTATCGTTGAACCCCTGGTCGTCGAAATGCCGGTCCATGCGGTCGAGCCACGGCGCGATCCAGCCGCCGCCGGATTCGAGGAAGCCGACGCGCAGCTTCGGGTGCCGCTCGCAGACCCCGCCCCAGATCATGCTGAGCGCGGCCAGCATCATCTCCATCGTGTGGCTGATGATGTGTTGCGCCGCGCGGCCCTGGAAGCGGTCGATGCCGACCGTCGGCATGCCGCTCGACCCGCCCTCGTGGAAGCCGATGACGAAATCGAGCTCCTCGGCGGCGGTCCAGAACGGCTCGTAGACCGGATCGTGGATCAGCCGGTCATTGTACGGGTTCGGCCGCAGGAAGCCGCCGCGCATGCCCAATTCCTTGCGCGCGTAGGTCATCTCGATGATCGCCTGGTCGACGTCCTGCATCGGCAGCATCGCGATACCGAACAGCCGGTCGGGGTACGGCTTGCAATAGTCGGCGAGCCAGCGGTTGTAGGCCCGGCACAGCGCGCCGGCGAGTGCCGGGTCGTGCACCGCGCCGGAAAAGAGCCCCATGCTCGGATAGAGGAACGCGGCGTCGATGCCGTCGAGGTCCATGTCGGGGATGCGCTTGTGCGGGTCGAACCCGCCCGGGCGCCCGTCCTCGTATTTCATCGTCTCGGCCTTGATCTCGCCCTGGCGCGCGCCGACCCCGCCGATCCCGCCCATGCCCTGCTGGCTGCCGAGCACCTGGTTTTCCAGGAACAGCTTTTCCTTGCCGTCATTGTCGATGATCAGCCGCGGCGCGCGGTCGCGAAAGGCCGGGTCCATATAGTCATTCCACAGCGATACCGGCTCCAGGATGTGACCGTCGGAATCGATCCGCTTATAGACGCGCGCCATGTCTGATTTCCTCCATCTGACAACTGCCCCCAAGCTGGGGCTCGCCCCGGAGAGGCTGCGTCATGCTGGCGCAGGCTCCGCCGAAAGGCAAGGTCGTAAGCCTACCTTATTATGCCGATTGGATATGCATTCCGCGCAAGCGGAGTGTTTCAAGCGCGTCGGCACATCCGTGCCGCCTTCGGCACCGGCCCGCTCCCCCACCCGGCCACCCAACGACAGTATGCTGATTTGGACGGCCAGGTGGGGGAGCGGGCCGGTGCCGATGCCGCGGAAGCGGCACTACATCGTCGTCGCGGCGAATTTGATGATCGCCTCGGTTTCCGAGGCCGCCCGGGTGACCGCTTGGCCGATCAAATCCATCTTACGCAATTGCTCGATCCGCGGGGTCGCCGCGTCGAGCTCGTCGGCGCTCATCACGAACCCCATCAGCGCGCAGGCGTCTACCAGGCAGACCAGCACCACGTCGCGCGGATCGGGGATGTCATCGGTCAGCAGGACCTGGCGCAGCCGGGCGCGCACTTCCTGCTGCTCGGTATCGTCGATCACCGGGTAGCGGCGGGTGCGGAAGACCCACAAATGGCGGCCGTTCTCCTCGCGCAGAATGCCGTGCGCGATCAGTCGCTTCAGCGCGAGCGCGCGATAGTCCTCGGCGGCGAGCGCGACGTCGTAGAGCGCGTCGGTGATGTCGAGGTTGCTCTTCGCCTTGCCGAGCCCGGCCAGCACGTCGTCGAGGATGTCGTCACCGAGCGGCGCGCGATCGACCACGATCATCTTTTCCAGATCGGTGTCGATGCGGTTATGCAGCGCGAGGTCCATCAGCGCCGCGCCGCTCATGACGATGGCGAACACCGATTCCGGCAGCGGCACGAACTCGCCATGCGTCTCGTCGAGCAGCAACAGCACGATTTCTTCGGGAAAGCTCAGCATGGCCGCCTCACCGAACCGCGGCGATCGCGGCCGCCGGGTCGGGCTCGATCGCCAAGATGGTGTCGAAGCCGCTGACCGCGAAGACCTCGCGGACATTGGCGAGAAGGCCGCCAAGCGCCACCTTGCCCTTTTGCTGCTGCACCTTCTTCGCCAGCACCAGGAGCACGCGCAGCCCCGCGCTGCTGATGTAGTCGAGCCCGCTCATGTCGATCGCCAGGCGCGGCGGCTCGCCGGCGAGCGCCGTCGACAGCTGCTCCTCGGCGGCGGTCGCGGCGCCGCTGTCGAGCCGGCCCGACAGCCGGACGATGACGACATCGCCGTCCCGCTCTTGTTTAATCTCCATGAACCGATCCTTCACCACTTGCGGGCGACGCTTCGGGGCGCGGTTTGCCCCGAGGGCCAGTGTGCCTAGGGCGGATCGGCCAGGCAATAGCGGAGCCGACGATGGACAAGCGCGAACCAATTTGCACCGCCGACGTCATCAATGACGCGGGCCGGCCCCGCGCCGATCGAGCTTGGCTTCGCCCCACGCCCGGAGTAGGAGGCGGCATGGCCGATCATCGTCTCGCGCTGACGCCCGACATCGCCGAGATCCCGCGCCTCCTCGACTGGGTCGAGACCTGCTGCGGCGATGCCGCGGTCGCCTCCGACACCGTTTTCAAGCTGGCGCTGGCGCTCGAGGAAGCGGTCGCCAACGTGATCCACCACGCCTTCGCCGAGACGCCCGAGCCGCACCGGATCGAGGTTGAGCTCGCCATCGACGCCAACCGGGTCAGCGCGCGGGTGATCGACAATGGCCGCCCGTTCGACCCCTCGGCCGCCCCCGAGCCGGAAGCGAGCATACCGCTCGAACACCGCGACCCCGGCGGTCTCGGAATCCACTTGATCCGCCGCATGATGGACCGCGTCGACTACCGCCGCGTCGGCGGGGAGAACCGGCTGCGGTTGGAAAAAATGCGGACATAGCGTACGAGGGGAGTGCTTTAAGCAGAAGAATCGCGCCCTAAGCGCGATACACCAGCGCCAGCGCGGTGATGTCGTCGGATTGCTCGGCGCCGGTCGCGAACTCCCTGGTCGCCGCGAGGACGGCGTCGACCAGCGCGGCCGCGCCCTGCCCGCGCGCCGCGTCGAGCGCGGCTTCGAGCCGGGCCGTGCCAAATTCCTCCTCCGCCGGGTTGAACGCCTCGGTGATCCCGTCGCTGAACAGGAACAGCGTGTCGCCCGGCTCCAGCCGGGTCTCGGCGATGCGATAGGGCATGTCCTCGTGGACGCCGAACGGGATGCCGGTCGCCTTCAGCGTCTCGCGGCCGCCGGCGGCGCGCAGCAGGTAAGGCGGGTTGTGCCCGGCATTGCAATAGCGCAGCGCGCCGGTCTCGAGGTCGAGTACGCCGTGGAACGCGGTCACGAACATCGACGCGGCGTTCTCGGTGGCGAGCAGGCGGTTGGCGCCCTCCATGTGTTCCGCCATGTCGGCGCCGCGCTCGCCGCCGCGCAGCACGGTGCGCGACACCGCCATGAAGAGCGCCGCCGGGATGCCCTTCCCCGACACATCGGCGACGGTCACCGCGAGCCGATCGTCGTCGATCAGAAAGAAATCATAGAAATCGCCGCCGATCTCGCGCGCCGGATGCATCACCGCGTGGAGATCGATCGCGGCCAGCACGCCCTCGTGCGCCAGAGGCCGCGGCAGGATCGAGTTCTGGATCGTCGCGGCGGCCTGCATCTCGTCGCGGCGGTGCTGCTTCGCCTCCAATTCCGCCGCCATGTTGGCGAAGGCGCGGGCGAAATTGGCGAGCTCGCCAGGCTGCCGGGTCAGCTCGGCGAGCAATTCCGGATCGTATTCGTCGCGGCCGAGCGCGTTCGCCGCATAGGTCAAGTAGGCGAGCGAGCGGTTCGTGGCGTGCAGCCGCTGGCCGAGCTCGGCGATGATCGCGGTGGCGATCGACGGGTGCTCGGCGGTGAGGCTCATCAGGCTGTCGCGCTCGATGCGCAGCACGCCGAGGTCGCCCTTGGCGATCACGGTGGCGCTGCGCGGCGTCGCCGAGAGCGCGCCCAACTCGCCGACCAGATGCGGCGCCCCGACCGTCGCGACATGCACCCGGCCAGCGGGCGTGTCGACGAAGACATCGACTTCGCCCATGAGGATCACATCGGCGAAGGTGCTGACCCTCCCCTCCTCCATGATCACGTCGCCGGCATGGAAATAAGAAAAGCCGCAGCGTTTGGCGACCGCCGCCAGCGTCGGCGGATCGAGCCGGGCGAAGATCGGCAGCGGCGCGAGGAGCCCCGCGATCTCCTCGACCGTCCACATCCCGGTGCCCGGCTCGGTGGTCTGCGCCGTCTCGTCCATCGCCGCATCAAAGGGCGAAACGGCGGGCGGGTAAAGCCCGCTACGCCCGTCCCGCCAGTTGCGACTTGCGTAGCGTCGGGGTCGGCGGCGGCATCGGCGCGGCGTCGGGAGCCGCGGCGCGGGTGAGCTTGACCAGGGTGTTCAACAGCCCGGCAACGCCTTTGAGCCGCGTCGCCTCGTCGTCCCAGTCGCGCAGATAGACGAGCTTCTGGTCGGGGCGCAGGCGCAGCCTGCCCGCTTGCTGCTGGATCAGCTCGACCAGCCCCGCCGGGTTGGCGAAGCGGTTGCCACGCAGCGCGACGACCGCGCCTTTCGGCCCGGCCTCGACCCGCTCGACCCCCGCCTCGCGGCAGGCGCGCTTGATCGCGATGATCTGCAGCAGGTTCTCGACCTCGGCCGGCAGCTTGCCGAAGCGGTCGATCAGCTCGGCGGCGAACGCCTCGCTCTCGCGCCGGTCGGCGAGCCCGGCGATGCGCCGGTAGAGCCCGAGGCGCACCGCGAGATCGGCGACGTAATCCTCCGGGATCAGCACCGGCGCGCCGATGGTGATCTGCGGGCTCCATTCTTCCGCGCGAGCCGCGCCGCCGACGTCCTCGGCGCGGGCCGTCATCACCGCCTCTTCAAGCATGTGCTGATAGAGCTCGATGCCGACCTCGCGGATATGGCCGGACTGCTCGTCGCCCAGGAGATTGCCGGCGCCGCGGATGTCGAGGTCGTGGCTGGCGAGCTGGAACCCGGCGCCCAGCGTGTCGAGCGTCTGCATCACCTCGAGGCGGCGCTGCGCGGTCGGCGCCAGCTTCTTCTTCTCGGGCAGGGTGAGATAGGCGTAGGCCCGCAGCTTGCTGCGGCCGATGCGGCCGCGCAGCTGATAGAGCTGCGCCAGGCCGAACATGTCGGCGCGATGCACGATCAGCGTGTTGGCCGACGGGATGTCGAGCCCCGATTCGATGATGTTGGTCGACAGCAGCAAATCGTAGGTGCGCTCGTCGAACGCGGTCATCACGGCTTCGAGCTCGGCCGGGGCCATGCGGCCGTGCGCCATGCAGACGCGGATCTCGGGCACGAGCTTGCGCAATTCGGTGCGCACCTCGTCGAGGTCGGCGATGCGCGGCGCGACATAGAACACCTGCCCACCGCGGTCCCGCTCCCTGAGGATCGCCTCGCGCACCACGACAGGGTCGAACGGCGTCACAAAGGTTCGCACCGCAAGCCGGTCGATCGGGGGGGTGGCGATGATGCTCATCTCGCGCACGCCGGAGAGCGCCAGCTGCAAGGTGCGCGGGATGGGCGTCGCGGTGAGCGTCAGCACATGGACATCGGCTTTCAATTGCTTGAGCCGCTCCTTTTGAGCAACGCCGAAATGCTGCTCCTCGTCGACGATCACCAGGCCGAGATGCGCGAAGTGCACATCCTTGGCGAGCAGCGCGTGGGTGCCTATGACGATCTCCACCCTC
>Ga0182024_10026146_pt1 | contig 10269 bp, 15 predicted proteins | sample P32metaG_FD_120480 | JGI IMG/M metagenome (GOLD analysis project Ga0182024, IMG submission 120480) | Permafrost microbial communities from Stordalen Mire, Sweden - P3-2 metaG (Illumina Assembly) | ecosystem: Environmental > Terrestrial > Soil > Wetlands > Permafrost | place: Sweden: Stordalen...
CGTCGCTCTTTCGCGGCCTCTCTCGCATCAGGGCCGCCGACCTTCGTCGCCTGTCGAGACCCACCAAAAAGCCGGAAGGGCCACATTAAGGTTGCCTGCCCACTCCACTGTACTGGGCATGTCCAATCCATCCCGCGGGAAATCCGGACCGAAGCCTCCATCCATCGCAATGCGCGCGAGATCGAAGGACGGAAGTGCCGCCCGCGACACGCTCTCCGTCACGCGGTGACGCGACTTCGGCGCGATCGCTCCGACGGGAATCCTTGCGACGGGCCACCCCGCCACGAAGGCGCCCAGAGGAGCTGCCTCGACGACGAGGACGCCGGGGTCGCTCGCCTCATCCTGTTCGTTTACAAGATCCACCACGATCTCAACGTTCGCCCCAGTGGTGCGCCACCCGATGCGCTCCCGTGAAAGGAACGCACCGGTGCTGCCTTCGAATGAGCGCACCCGTCTCTCCTCGAGCGACCGGGCGTCGATTGAGAGCACATTTGTATCACCCACATTTCTTGCATTGGCAGCCATCGAACGCCTCCTTCCAGCAGAGACAGACCAGTCTAAAAGCACGGATGAGCACCCGCCGTGATGCAGAGCCCCCTCGGAAACGATTAGATACACAGCACAATGCGCCGTTTGAACGTGCGATCATGGCCTCGTACCGTATCCGCGCCTCGAATCATCTTGGATCGCCTCCTTCGCCAACTTCCGTTCAACCCTTTGCATCGTTTAGAGGACGGTGATGGAGATACGGCCTGTCCCGATCCGAAGCTGGCGCGTCCGCGGACGCCGTTCCACGATTCTTTCGGCGTCGGCCACGCCTCGGGAAGCCAGTTGTCTTCGAAGCCGAAACACATCAATGTTGACCCTAGACGCTAGCATGCTCGGATCGTGCGAAAAGGCGTCAAGACATATCCAACCGCACGCGTCCTCCGAGCAACCCTCGGCAGCGTCGGCCAGACGATGTCGGGCGAGCGTCAGCAGCAGGTAATTGGGAGCCCTCGCGCCCAAATCCAATGCCAACCGGCCCTGCCGGACGTGAAGCCGCACGTATTCTTCGTAATTGGATACGCCAAAAGACAAGGAGAGCTGCTCGAGCGGTAACGGCGGAGTGTTTGGACAAGCACCATACGTCTTTTCGAGCACCTCGATTGAGCAGCCTGCGGGTATCCGTCCGGTGAGCGATAGTATGGGTTCTCGCGAAACTCCACAAAGCAGCGCCGCCATCGCCTCCCGAGGTGCGAAACGCTTCGCAGACGCGGTGAGCGGGCGCGAGAGTCCGCCCATCCTCTTTCGTTCGAGTCGCTCTTGCGAAATACCCGTCATCGCTCCTCCGAGCCCTTTGTTCGCTTTGTCAGTTCGAACCCGCGCCGCCCTCGCACGATTCCGACTCTCTTATCTCGCGCTCACGCTTGCCTGATCGGTTTGCACAACGACACGGTCGTCGTGTCAGAAAACGAATTCCGCAAATGCTCCTTCATCGCGCACGACACGACCATGCAGAACGAGTTCGCTGACCTCCGCGCGTCGTGCAGCTATCGTGGGACTTGTCAGCATCCTGCACGTCAACCCCGGGAACGGAAGCCAATCGAGGAGGCGGCGGGCCGGGGGCGGGGGCCTTCCCGGTGATCATGGCTTTCGACTCGGACCCCGAGTGCAATGATTTGCGCGGCTCGTCGTGTTCCTTCGCGCGTTCGCTGAGTAGTACCCTCATGACCCTCTGAACGACCGACCTAAGGTTCTTGTGCAAAGAAAAGCGCGACTGCCCTCGCAGAGACAAGCTCAGGAAAAGTCCACTGTTGCGGCGGCAGGTCGCTCCGTGCCCTTTGCGCGGGACCCGCACACGGCGAACACATGTCGAGCGGCCACCTCAATGGCTCGGAGGGACGGGCGTCTCAAGTCGTCTCTCGAATATTCGCAGTCATTCGTCCACTTCCCGGCTACGAGCGGCCAGAGCCCTTACGAATGCCGTTATCCACGAGTCTAGCTCCACCCCCGCTCGACGAAACCTCGCTCGTCACGATCAGGAGCCCAAGATTTGTTGGAGCTTTCACGCTTGCCATGCGCGGCCTGTTAGAGAAGACGGCCTCTCCGGAAAGACGTCGTCGACCCCATGCTCCGCAGCACGATCTGACGGTCGTCCTCGATCCGATACCGGCCTTCAAAGGACCATGAGAAGTTTGCAGACGCTGGACCCTAACCGATGACGCTGGCAAAGCAGCCTCTGGACGGAAACATGTCGGGGCGGTCGCCTGCTCGAGAACGATCGGTTCGTCGAACGTGAGGTGATCGGGCGCGGTAGTACGAGCGTTGTCATCCGGGCGTTCGACAGGAGCAATCCAAGGTGCCGTGGCCGTCAAGATTCTCGCCGCGGAATTCGCCGTCGTGTAATTCCACCAGAATGTCGGCAGTTCAGGCCTCAAACGGGCCCCGGAAGTCGAGGGTCCAATGGACCGGTCGCTTTTTTTGCACAAAGGTTCGAACGGGCGCGTTAGGAGCTTTGCAGAGTCGGACGCCGAGACCCTAACCGATGACACTGGCGAAGGATCCGATGGGAAAGGGCGCGCCCGGCGGGTTACCGTCGCTTGACGACCGGTCTGGCGCCGATGAGGAAGGGCCCCGCAGCGAAGCGAATGCGGTCTGCTACCCAAGGAAACGCCGCGTGTCTAGGCCAGAGACGGAGATCGATCCATCGATCGTGCGCGACTGCCTTCGCCTTGGTTCTCGCGATGCCTGGCAGTGCTTCGTGCGCCACTATCAAGGATTAGTGTACTCGGTTTTATCAAGACGCTTGGGGCGGGGCCCGCACATCGACGATCTCGCACAAGACACGTTCATCAAAGCATGCCGAGGTCTCAGTTCGTTCGAGGTCCGCGGCGACATCGGCTTGTCAGCGTGGATTGCCACGATTGCGAGGAACGTCGCGAAAGATGAGGCTCGTCGACGATGCATGCGCTCCATCGCAACCGTTGATGCGGAACTCGATCGGGGGCATGCACCGACGATGACAGACCGCGCAATGGCGATTCGGCAAGCTCTGTCAGAGCTCGACGAGGCTGCATGTGAGGCGTTCTTGCTCCGCAAATGCGATGGAATGTCCTATAGAGAAATTGCGAGGATCCTCAATGTGGCACCAAATACCGCGCGTACACTGGTGATCGAGGCGATCAAGAGTTTGCGGCATAAATTGGGTACCCCATGAGGAAGCGGAACACCCGAGATCGGATGCCCACAGAGGGCGGCGCACCGAGCGATGTGTTGGACGAACGGGCGTCGTCGTGGAGCGACGCGTTGGACGAATGGGTCTCACAAACACCGGGCCCAGAATTCGCGGTCCGAACTGCGGAGAAAATGTGTCGTGTTTGGAGAGCGGCAAGGACGGCGGAAACCGGGCGAGTGATGCAGCAGCCCGAGCTGCTAGACTTGATGGCTGTGGGTAGCGATATTACAGGCGGTCCGCGTGCCATAGCGTTTGCTCGGGCTCCGGAACGCGAAACGCCACCGTCGGCTCACCCGGTCCTTCGTGACGATGACGTCGCGCGAGCAGGTCTCCAAAGCGAGGGGCGTACGAGCGCGGTGGATCGCTTCTTCGAGAACGAGCGGTTCGTCCAACGTGGGCTGCTCGGGCGCGGTGGTGCGAGCCTTGTCTTCCGGGCGTTCGACCGGAGCCTCCAGCGCGACGTGGCCGTCAAGATTCTCTGCCCGGATCGCGTCCAGAGCAGCGACGAGGTGCTTGAGCGTTTCGAGCAGGAAGCTCGCCTCCTCGGACAGCTCCAGCATCCGAACATCTTGCCTGTGTATGAGTTCGGTCAAGATTTTCTGTGCATGCTCCTCCTCGAAGGGAGGACTCTCGAGGAAGCATTGAACCTTGCAGGTGAGGATCGGATCGCGCCGAACCGCCTCGCGGAGTTTCTGGATATCTTCGTCAAGGTTTGCGACGCGGTTTCTTTCGCGCACAGCCGCGGGGTGATTCATCGGGACCTCAAGCCGGCGAACATCATGATCGGTGACTTCGGGCAAGTCTACGTTCTCGATTGGGGCATTGCCGTTCCTCTTCGACCCGATGGCGATCGCGTTACGGGCGGTCCGCCCCGCGGCGGAGAAGTGGAGAGGGGACAGTTCGACGCGCCGGGCATCTTGATCGGAACACCCAGCTACATGGCCCCCGAGCAACTTAGCGATGTTCGTAGCGCGGTTCATAGCACGCAAACGGACGTCTTCGGGCTCGGGGCGAGCCTATATCAAATTCTCACCGGTCAGCCGCCCATGACGACGCAAATAATTCGATCGATCTGGAGGGGCGGACCGGCTCTCCCAATCGCGTCGCCGAGCGCGCTAGACGCACTCGGTCGAGTGCCTCCGGACCTGTCGAGAATCGCCCTCCGCGCGACCAGCTACGATCCCGCGAGTCGATATCCTTGCGTGGCCGATCTGAAAAGGGAGATTGAATCCTTTCAGCGCCGTACGTGAGATCTCGTAGTGTCTCGATGCGTCGCAGCTTAACCCCTCACGGATCCGCCGGCCCCGGTCCAACCTGTTCGCCACGCGCGAAACATTTCCTCCTTCGCGCGCCCAGGCCGCGAGGAACCCCGAATCGGCCCCGATCGCCATGCCGGGAGGCAGCAAGCGGATCGGCGAACGACGGATCCCAGCCCACCGAGTCTACGGCGCAGGCCAAAGCGCGGCCGAGACGGCTTCGATTCGGCTTACGCGAGCACCAAACCGGACGCCCTTGGGTTCAAGTTCGTTGAACGACCGTCCGTGACCAAAAGCTTCCCACGCCTCCCGGACTTGCGCGACGTCGTCTCGCCCGTTTCGCTGATCGAGGTAAACGAGAGCCGCCATGGCGACGTCTTGGTCGAACACAAGCTCTGGATGACCGAGGTAGTAGCGGAGGTAAGAGACCAAATAGTCCCGCGCACGATCGGTATTGAATCGAGCCAGGGCGATGCAGTAGCCCCTGCCAGCGAAGCACACGTCGCTGCGGACAAGCAGTCGCCCAATATGATCGTCGAGCGTGCTCAGACCTCGCAGCGCGGCTAGCCAAGCACCAACGAACCGCGGTCGCCAGTTGAAGTAAGTGAGCAGCGTTTCCACCAGGGAGAGATCGACCTCGGCGCTGATCGAAGCGAGCTCGCTCTGAATCGCCTCGGCGCCGCCGCTGCCGAGGCGCATATAGAAGGGCTTGACCCACTTATCTCGCAGGGCTTCCGGCATCGTTTCGTTGTTCACGGGAACGACAAGATTGGTGAACGGCGACACGTGTCGAACGGTGGCGCCGGCAGAATGAAGCTCGATATCGGTCAGGACGCGATCCACGCCGTGCTTAGGCGTATCCATCCAAGGTTCCTCATGAACGACGATGAGCTCCTTTGCGTCCCTATCGCGCTTCCGCCTACCCAGAAGTCCGATTTGAAGATCTCCCGGATTCTCGGCCAGCTCATCAGGGGCGACGGTACGTCAATACGTCGCGATGGTGGCCTGTGACGACCCAGCCGGGAACGCCGGTCAGCCCGATGACCGAGAAGTCAGCCGCCGGAGAACCGACGTGCACAGGACCCCACCTACGAAGAAGCTCCAAAGCCGCGCTTTTCATCTCGGCCACCGGCTTCGTGAACACCACGTAGGTCCCGTTGGCGAAGAGCACCCAAGCTCTGCCCGGGCGAATGTTGCGGCGAAGAACTTCAACAGGATCGATGGGCATGGTCCTGCTCCGGCGTATCGAGCGAAGAGTTCCGGAATGTCCTCGCAGCGTCAATTGCAGCGGCTTGCACAGACACGTGCTGTTCCGTTTTTGAGGAGCTCGGCCCAAGGCCTGTACCGACTGCCCGTCTTGGGAGGCGCGGAGATGTCGTTGGCCGGTGCCTCCGGAGGCTTGGGCACAAGGCGCGGGCGGAGCTTGCGGGCGGGTGCGAGGACACCCGCGTAGGCTTGCTTGCACGGGCCCTCCTTGCGCGAATGGCGTTTGGGCTACCTAATTCTCCCATTGAAGACGCGATGAAGTGGGTGTGGATCGGCCGCCTTCACGCGAGCCCGTGCCGTACATAGTCACTTTTCAGCGAAGAGGGGGGCGGAGCATTCGACGAGAGGGTGACGGCGCGTCGCAAGACTCCGGCAATCCTAATTCCGAGTCCATAGACGCTTCCACCACGGGCGTCGTGCGGCTGGAGCAGGTTCTTTCCTCAAGTCGAATGACGCAGAAACGCTAAACCCATCTCCTTCCTTACTCACCTTGATCTTGTCGGCTCTACCAAACAATGCGTCGAAGCTCTCGAGCGCACTTCGCTCAGCCTCCTCCTGTGCCTTCCTGTCAGCTGGGCTCAAATTTAGTCGCTGAAACAGCGGGTATGCAGGAACCTGTGAACGTGCCTCATCCAGGAAGGCTTGCGCGCTCTCTGACAGCGCCTCGCCAGCCCAAAGCGTGAATCGAATACTGAACAGGCGAAAAACTAGCTTGTGGTCCTGTTCGGGAAGCGCCAAGAGAAGATCGAAGTCTGGAATCTCGTCGTCCCAATAAATGCCGCCTAAAGGTATAAGGCTGGCCTCCCGTTTCGCGTTCGCTTTGAACGTTAGCGGAGATAGAAACGCCACTGCCGTTTCGCTGAGCATCTTGCTGTACGAGGAGAACCGAAGACGTTTTCGTCGTCAAGCGACAGGCGGGCAGGGCAGCGGAGCGTCGAGGGAACGCGGCATCGCGCTTGAGAGAGCAGGCAGTCCATGTGCAGCCGCGGCCCTCGACCCAAACTAGTCGGCGATCCAGTGACGGTGGATGCGTCCAGCTCGCGATAGACGCCGTCGAGGAAGATGATGTGAAGATGCGGATTGAGCTTGAGGTCCGAGGAGGTCCTCTGCACGACGACCACGGCCCCGCTCTGACCCTGGGCCACCCCCTCCTTCTTCACGCGCGCCGTGTAGAACCCGAGGACGGTGCTCACGCATAGGCGCGTCACGAGAGCCAAGAGCTCGCAGTCGTAGGCGAGCCGGGCACGCCACGCGAACGGGACCGTGAGGACCCACTGCCGCAGGGGAGCGGGAGGGAGCACGCACTACACCAGGCAGAACGGCCAACTCTTTGGATCGAGCCCTATTACGGATCCGTCCCCTCCCCCTTGATCCCATACTCCTCCATCAGCCGATAAATCACCTTCCGCCCCTTCCCCAACCTCGTCGAAGAACAGCGTGCCGCCATCCGCTTGGTCGAAGAGCCCTTTGCGCTCGGGCGTCCCTGCGCTGGGAAAATTCGCCGGATGGCCGAAGAGCTCGGTGTCGACGACCGACATCGCGAAGCTCGCCGCATTGCGGGAGACGAAGGGCCCGCTCGCGCGCTTCGACAGCCTGTGGATGGCGCTGGCCGTGGCCTCCTTGCCCGTGCCGCTTTCGCCCAGGATCAGGATCTTCTGGACCTTCGCCTGAGCGGCGCCGGCGATCTGCTCGCGCAGGTTCCAGGCCCCAGGCCCCTCGCCCACGATACCCGCGTCGTCCGGCTCTCCGAACGTGTGCAGCACACGCGGACCGGCGAGCGTCCGAGGACGCTTCTGACAGAGAAGCAGCAACTGCGACCGACGCGCGCGCGTGCCGCGACTGCGCAGCATGACGGTATCGCCTTCGCCCAGGGTCGCGACCGACTTCTCTTCACCATTCACGAGCATCGCGCACTTGCCCAGGTTCTCGACCTCGACGGCGTCGGCCGTGGCGCGGATGAGGAGCTGCCGGCGCGAGAGGAGGGTACCCGCGAAGAGCTCGCGTCCAGGCCGTGGGCTCGGCGCGAGGGGCTCACCGGGCCGCTGAATCCCGAACCGTATGAACTTCGGCATCTCCACGTCGCCACGCCCGAGCAGAACGTTCTGGAAGGGAGGGAGAAAGGCGACCTCGCCGGCGCGATGCGGTTCCTCCGCCGACCAGGTGATGACGAACGCCCACGCCGGGACCTGGGCCGTGGAGGCCGCGGTGTCGTCGGAGTCGGTGGAGGTCGCGGCGAAGTTGGACGAGCTCACGAGTCCGGTGCTTAGCCGTCGGCGCGCGACGGCGCCAAACGGTTTTCGCGAGGCGCGACTTCGACACCTTCCCCACGGAATCTCGTCCCTCGTTGGCGACGTGCTCCGGCACGACACGCTCAGAGGCCACCTGTTATCTTCTTCTCGAAGCGATGCGACCGCGTCCGGCGGCTAAAGGAAGAACTCGCCGTGGCCCCCGAGCCCAAGGAGAACTACATTGAACTCGATGCAGCCGCTCAAAGCCCGCGTCCACAACGGCCGCCTCGTGCTCGACGAGCCCACCGACTTGCCCGAGGGCGAGGTCGTATACTTGCAGCCAGTGGATGCCGTCCTCGACGACGAGTTTGATGAGGAGGAGCGTGCACAGTTGCGCCAGGCGCTCGATGAGGGGATCGAGCAGATGAAGGCCGGCCAGACGATTGACGTAGCCGACGCGCTGGCCGAGCTACGCGCTCATCGATGAGGCTCCGTCTCGCCCGGCGTGCCCTGGCGGACGCCAAGCGCAAGAAGACCTGGTGGCAGCGTAACCGGGATGCGGCCGACCTCTTCGAGCAGGAACTCGATGCAACCCTCGAGCGCATCGCAGCGGCGCCGGCGCTTGGACAGAGGGTCGAGCAGCGCGGCGGAGGCGTCTGGGTGCGGCGGTGGCTCATGCCGAAGACGGGCAACCACGTCTACTACGCCGTCGAGGCGAACGAGATCGTCGTGCTCTCGGTTTGGGGTGCGCCCCGAGGAACCACGCCGAAGCTGTAGCCGTCGAGCCTCGCGCCCTCGGTCAGCCTTTGAGCACGGCTATGGGCTCAAGACGAACGATGCGGCGCACAAGGTCTCGTTGATCGTCGAGAACCTCGCCGATGTCCCGGTAGTTCCCCGTCGTTGGAAAACCATAGGTTCGGGCGTGCGCACGTTTCCGCCGCGTTTGCCGGAGCAGCCCATCTGCTACCCGGCGACGAACGAGGCGTTGGCTCGCGCAATGTCGGCGAAGTACTGGATCGTGCAGGGCGAGTAGCGCTGCAGCAGCCGAGTCATCCCAGCCCAGGAGAGGCCGCGCTGCAAGTGGCGGCGCAACCAGCGCCACCAGACGGCATGCAAGACGCTCGACGATTGGCGGCGGAGCGCCGAGCACTGGTGCCACGACATCGCCGGCTCGCGCATCCATGGCTCCACGCGCGGCAAAGCGCGCCCGGGACAACACGAGACAGCCTCTTTTCCCAGGGATCGTGCTCGCGGGACAGCGCGGGACAACCGCAGAACAATCGCGGAGGGCTCGCGGGACAACCCTCGGGACAACTCGCAGGCAGCTTCTACGTTATCCCGCGCACTTACGCGTCGCGGGGAGCTTGGCATCGCGGCTGCAATAGGGGGCCTCATCGCACGAACGACGCGGCCTGAATCCTGAGGCTGCCGAGTCGCGCGACGGAACACCCGGCAACAGGCCGCTCCCTCCGCGCTCCGACGCTCTTCGCGTTCGGAAGCGATGACCGAGATCTGCCCACGCGCTGCTCCCGCAGCGTGGTCGCCGGAGTCCGATCACCACTCCACTCCGAGGCCATCATGCACACACACAATACGCACGCCTCCGTCGCCGCCATCGTCGACTCCCACTCGGCTGCGACCCAACCTTCGACGATCCCACCGGCCCCCGCGTCCGGCGTGACGCTCCGTGCGGCCGTCGCCCGTACGGACTCGCCCCACCCGTCCTCCGCCCTCCCCTGCGCCTCGTTCTGGCCTGGGGCAGAGCCGGCGGCGACGCTCCGCCCCTCTCAGGTGCTCAGCGTCGCCGCGGACGAGGTCGACTGGCTCTACGAGAACACCGACGACGAGACCGACCCCGAGAGCATCCGGGCTCGGGCCACCATCGAGGCCTGGCTCTCCGAGCTCTCGTTCGAGCACCAGCTCACCATCGCCCTGCACCACGACGCGACCCCGTGGCCCGAGGAGCTCCCCGGGCATGAGGAGGACAGCTTCGCGCTCGTCCTCCACGCGCTCTGCCCGTCCACGGCTCGTGACCTCCAGTGCTACGGCCCGCGGCAGCTCGAGCTCCGCGCACGCCGGCGCCTCGAGCTCTGGATCGAGTGCAAGGGACCGAGCGTGATCGATCACGTGATCCGCCGCGTCCGCTGGCAGTTCGAAGAGGCGGTGCGCGAGTACGCCGAAGTGCGCGGCCGCGTTCCCTCGGTCGTTACCCCAGCCTCCGCGGCGTTCCGCGCGACGGAGGTGGCATGCCTCTGAAGTCCTTCTTTGCCGCCTTGTCCGGCGAGCTTGCCTTGGTCGTGCC
>Ga0182024_10026147_pt1 | contig 10268 bp, 7 predicted proteins | sample P32metaG_FD_120480 | JGI IMG/M metagenome (GOLD analysis project Ga0182024, IMG submission 120480) | Permafrost microbial communities from Stordalen Mire, Sweden - P3-2 metaG (Illumina Assembly) | ecosystem: Environmental > Terrestrial > Soil > Wetlands > Permafrost | place: Sweden: Stordalen...
AGCCATCGGCACCCGGCCAAGCGAACGACCTAGGAAATAGGCAAGCATGTCGCCAGCCCAAATCATGCAGAGGGTGAAGAGCACGAGGTGACGGCCGACAGTTTCGGTCTCATTCAGGCGCACCAGGTAGCTAAAAGGGAAAATAACGAAAAGAAATCCGGCCGAGCTGACCGCCACTGCCGGCAACACTTCACGCAGAGACCGATGCGTGAAAAGTCCTATCAAAACCGCACCGAAAATAAAAATAAGGAGGACGGCTTCCATCGACAACATGCGACCCTGGCTTCCCCGGCCCAGCAAGATGGCTCCGCTCAGATTCCTTGTCTCAACAAGGCCGAGCGAATATTGCGCATAGAAGAGCGCCGCGGAGCAAGCGATCGTCCACTTTTCGAAACCCGCTGCCCCCTGTCGCTCGCCGAGATCGAAGAATTCCTGGAGGGCGAGGATCGCGACGATGGCCGCAACCACTGCGAGAACCACCGGTGGCGCGAACCACACGAGGGCAACCACGATCGGAATCAAAACCGCGGCTGTGAGGATGCGAAGGAGCATTGGGAGCTAATCCTCGGCGGCGGAAGGCCCGCGTGCCGTTCCCAGGGCGCCGTAGCGGCGTTCGCGTTTTTGATAGTCAACAAGCGCTTCGAGCAGGCGAATCCGCGAAAAATCGGGCCATAAGACCTGCGTAACGTAAATCTCCGCGTAGGCGATCTGCCACAAAAGAAAGTTGCTCACGCGCATTTCACCGCTCGTACGAATGAGAAGGTCGGGATCCGGCAAACCGGCCGTGTAGAGGTGACCGGAAATACACTGCTCGTCCACTTTGAAGGCCGGGTTCGCGCGCGCCTCATCGAGGATCGATTGGAGGGCGTCAACAAGTTCCGCGCGGGCTCCGTAATTCAGAGCGAGAATGAGCCGCATGCCGGAATTACCGGCCGTGAGACGTATGCCCTCACTCATGTCCGCTCGAACCGATGCGGGTAGATTTTCCGAGCGGCCGATAAACAGCAGGCGAATATTATTTCTCTGCATCGTTGGTAATTCGCGCTTCAGGTATTCGCGCAGAAGACGCATCAGAAATTCCACTTCGGCTTTCGGGCGCCGCCAGTTCTCAAGCGAAAAGGCGTAAAGCGTCAAGCACGGGATACGGAGCCGGGAGCACGTCTCGATAATCACGCGAGCGGTCTTCACGCCGGTGCGATGCCCCGCAATTCGTGGCAAATGGCGGCGCTGCGCCCACCGGCCATTGCCGTCCATGATGATGGCGAGGTGCTCCGGAAGGCGTTTGAGATCCAATTTTCCGAGAAGCTCTGCTTCCTCGCGATCGGCAGATTTAAGAAGTTCGCTGGTTTTCACCGAACGTTGCTCGAGGGTCCGCGAGGTAACAATCGCTCAGCCGATAACCCGTGAAAGAGAAAAAGCCTAACAGTGAACGTGAAGAACGGCAAGGACGCCTTAGCCAAACCCAGCAGCAGCGGGCTCGAAAATTGCCGCATAGACAAGCACGAGCGTAAGGATAATCATCACAATGCCGGTGGTCCAGGCAACTACGTTGAATGTCAACGTGTTGGTATGCTCGCCCATCAAATCGCGGCGATTGATAAGAAGGAGTATGAAGATAAGCACCACTGGCAACCAGACTCCGTTGGCGACTTGCGAGAGCACGAGAATTTTAAGAAGCGGTGCATTGGGCAGCAGGATAATACCGCCGCCCACGACGATGAGGCCCGTGTAAAGTGAATAAAATGCCGGCGCTTCTTTTACTTTGTTGTCGAGACCTGCTTCGAACCCAAGACCTTCGCAGATAACATGAGCCGTCGAGAGCGGAAGGATTGAAGCAGCAAACAGTGAAGCGTTCAGTAACCCGAAAGCGAAGAGGTCCGCCGCCCATTTCCCTGCTACAGGGCGCAACGCTTGCGCCGCTTGCGCCGCGTCGCTGATATTCGTGAGCCCGTGTGCGTTGAGCGTGGCAGCGCAGCAAACGATGATGAAGAAAACGATGACCATGCAGGAGATGCTGCCAACCAGCACGTCGAGGCGGGCATGTTTATACTGGCGCACAGCGACTCTCTTTTCGACGAACCCGGCCTGCAGATAAAAAAACTGCCAAGGCGCGATGGTGGTGCCGACCAATGCCGTCAGCATCAGAAGGTAGCTGGAGTTGAAGTGCAGCGACGGCAACGCAGTTTGCTTCGCGGCGAGGAGCCAATCTGGCTTGGCCAGGATGGCCGACACGACGTAGCTGAGATAGAAGCCGCAAGCAACCAGAAAAATCTTCTCCACCTGCCGCGAACTCCCTCGGACCACCAGCATCCAGACCGTCAGGGCAGCGAGCGGCACGGAAACATATTTGCTGACACCAAAAATTTGCATCGCAGCGGCCACGCCGGCAAACTCCGCGACGGTGTTTCCGAGATCAACGGCAAGTGCGGCGAGCATGACAAAAAACGTCGAACGGAACCCGAATTCTTCGCGAATCAAGTCAGACAGACCCTTGCCGGTAACCACCCCCATCCGGGCACACATTTCCTCGCTGACGTAAAGCGCAATGGTCATGGGAATCAACGACCAGAGCAGCGTGTAACCAAACTGCGCCCCGGCAACCGTATAGGTGGTAATTCCGCCCGCGTCGTTATCCACATTCGAAGTGATCAGGCCGGGGCCAACAACAGCTAGAAAAACGGCGATACGCCGCCGCAATGGTCGCGTGCGGCCGTTCAGCTTCTTCCCTTGCGCCATCCACGTGGAAAGCGTGTCCGTTAATGTGATCCAGGTGTTCATCGCGAACTCATCAGCTTACAGTTTGGCCCGCATGCGGCTTACCACGTCGTCCACGGTGATGGCGCCGATCGGGCAATTTTCTTCGTTGACGACGGTGAGACCCCGCAAATTGTATTTGTCGAATAGCTCAAAAACGTCTTTATCTCTCGTATCCGCTGCGACCGAAAGCAGGGGCTCAAAGGCAAGCTCCGCCAGTCGCTGATTCGAAGTGGCAATTACAAGGCGGGCAATGGGTACTGTGCCGGCCAGCTTCGCGTCTCGACTGATGAGCACGATGTTATCGAGCTGATCGGGAGGAATATCGTGGAAGCGGATATGGTCGATAACCTCACCGCGCGTCGCATCCTCACCCACAACCACAATGTCGGTGTTCATCATGCCGCCAGCCGTGTCAGGGCCGAAATTCAGCAGTGACTCGACATCATTGGCCTCGCGGGTCTCCATTTCATCGAGAACTTCCCTGGATGTTTCGGGCTCGAGGTTCTGCATGAGGTCGGCAGCCTCATCAGGGTTCATTTCCTCAATGATATCGGCAGCCCTCTCCGGATCGAGCTTTTCAACCACTTGAGTCTGCAAACGCTCGTCGAGTTCGGCGATGGCGTCGGCGGCAGTCTCTTCATCAAGCGTAGCCACTATGGACTGGCGCTCATCGGGCGAGAGCTCTTCCATGATGTCCGCGATATCCGCGGGATGGAGCTCAGCAAGTCTCTCGCTTGACAGACGCAATTTCACGCGGCGAAGCGGGTCCGGCTCAATCAGGTTGACGAAATCCCATCGGATCGTCCGCTGCGGAAGCTTTTTCTGGACCCGGCGAATCGCACTGGGAGGAATGACTCCTTGAAGCAACCGGCGCACAGCGCCAGGAAGGCCCACATCAACTTGAGTAATTAGCAGCTCGGTGTTTCCGTTGGTACGCTGGTCGGACAAATCGACGTCATTCACTCGGACAACCTTGCGGCCGTTGGTGTCGATGATCTGCTGGTCGAGAAGGTCCTTTTGAACCGCCAACCAGCCCTCATTCGGTTGATAAAGTTCGAGGGCCGACTCGTCTGTTGTGAGCCGAACCTCGCCGGGAACGACCGAGGCAATCTGGTCGTAGCGAGCCACCATGGGACGGTATTGGCCACGGGACAACAACAATCGAGCGATGCGGTTGGGCTGCTCGTCCGCCAGGATGAACATTTCCTTAACGCGCCCTACCAGATTGCCGGCGGAATCGAACGTCTTGGCGCCGATCAGCTCGGTTGCGTGAAGCATAGTGGACCCCTCATTCCTATACTGCGGCCGCCGCATCTACCCGGCGACTTTGAGACGGCAGGGCAAGGTTCTAACAGGCCGGGACAAAACGCCCGGAATAAGTCAAAAAAAAGCCCGCGCCGACTGGAAATCCGGGCCGCGGGCAGACAGAATTACCCATGGTCTATTTCAGGCCGGGTCTTGCTTCCCTGTCCGCAACCGCGCGAACGCGGCATTCGAGAACAAACGATAAAGCAACTCCCCCTTGCCAGATGATTGGTTCAGCCGGGTCCAGGGAGCTGTTACCTAGTGGTTCCGCGTGGGATGAGATTTCTTCCATTAGGATGCAATTGTCCTCGACTTGACTAGTAAAGGCATACAGAATTTTTGTCAAGCAAAGAGTGCTCATTTTGCGATTTTTTTCTTATCGAACACCATATTCGTCGGCGAGACGCCGCGTCGACGACAATCAGCGACGTAAACGTCCCAATAACTGCTCCGAATATAATCTCCTGGAGAATATCCCAGCGCCCGCGCGACCCTATCAATTGCCTTCGCCTCACCTTCCAGTTCGAGGAAGGTCCCAGCGGGAGTTTCATCCAGGTCTACATGAAGATCTGGTAAACGGAAGGCCGTCCGCAACTTTTCGTACCGGAATCCAGAGTGAAAGCCTAGTGACTCGAGGATGCGGGACCATCTTCGGAGTCGCGGGATGATGAGTTCCCGCTCGAGCTTCTCTTTATATCTTGGTTTTGCCGGTGACTCGCCGGCAGGAGTGGCTTTCGACGTGACGATGGTTCTGCGGGCACCCGGCGGAGAGAATGACGAGCGAGCAGGGGTCTCCACACGAATACGAAGCGAGCGCCCCGTCCGGCGCAGATCTGAATCGGGAGTGTCGTAGAGCGTGTTCTGCTCGAAGACGCGCCCGTGAGCGACGGCGTTAAGCCCCCGTAACTTCCGGATCACGCTAGAAACGTCACTCACGGGTAATTTCATTTCGATTTCGCGATTTGTAGCGCGCCGCACGCCAAAGTATAACTTGGTTGAAGCGAGGGAAAACGGGCACCGGGCGGTTTCCTGACCCTTCGTTCAATTTATTGAAGGCGGCGCTGCCCCCTGGATGTTGCGCTGTATACCAAGCGGCAGGAAGAGAGTTGCCAACAATCGACTGCGCCAGCATAATCACTCACCTGCAAAACATGGCCCGACCTGAATGACGGAACCTACGACCCCACTCATGCAGCAGTATGCCGGATTGAAGAAACAGCACCCGACCGCTCTGTTGCTATTCCGCTTGGGCGACTTCTACGAGCTTTTCTATGACGATGCGATCGTCGCCTCGCGGGTCCTGCAAATTACGCTGACGTCCCGCAACAAGGAAAAGGGGCAGGCCGTTCCCATGTGCGGCGTTCCCTATCATGCCGCGGAGAATTACATCGCAAAACTCATTCGTGCGGGCCATAAAGTGGCCATTTCCGAGCAAATGGAGGCACCCGGGCCCGGGAAAAAGCTCGTGCGGCGCGAGGTGATCCGGGTGCTGACGCCCGGAACAGCAATGGGCGGATCGCTCGTGGAAGCGAAGGAAAACAATTTCCTAGCCGCCGTAGCTCGGCAAACTTCGATAGGAGCTGCGGCCGGGGCCTCCACTCAAGGAGCGGCCCGAGCGCATGAAACGGCAATCGGATTGGCTTTCGTTGATCTATCTACGGGCGAGTTTCGCGCGACCGAGTTCGCGGGCGACAAAGCGGAAGACCGGTTACGCGATGAACTCGGGATATTACGCCCGCGCGAGATTCTATTACCGCGTCCCGCCACACTGTTTCCTATGGCCGCAGCGGCCGAAATAAATGGGCTGGGAGCGGTCAAGACCTGTCTCGACGACTGGATTTTCGAGACGAACTACGCGTCTCGGTTGCTCAGAGAACAGTTTCGGGTGATTGCTCTCGACGGATTTGGCCTGAGCGAGCATCCATTGGCAAGCGCCGCCGCCGGAGCACTGGTTCATTATCTGCGCGACACGTCGGCGATAGGCGCCCGCAAGCCAGAAGACACCTCGGCAGTTCCTTCGCTTCGCCCCGCAGGCACCGGGCTCGAGCACCTGGATCGGATCACGTTCTATGAACAGCAAGACGCCATGATTCTCGATCAGGTAACTACACGTAACCTGGAACTCGTCGAGCCCTCTTCCGGAGACGATGCGTCGGCAACCCTGTTGCGGGCTATCGACGAGACCGCCACGGCAATGGGTGCGCGGCTGCTTCGGGCGTGGGTTTTGCGTCCGGAAATTTGCCTCGATGAAATCGAGCTACGGCTTGAGGCCGTCGCCAGTCTCAAGGCCCGGACCGTGGCCCGGGAGGAAATCCGCAAAGAACTCGAAGGCGTTCTGGACATGGAGCGATTGACGAGTCGAGTGACGCTCGGGACGGTTGCGCCGCGTGACTTGTTGGCCTTGCGGGGATCGCTCGACAAGATTCCCCGCGTGCGGGGTTTAATGGAGGGAGATAAGGAGCCGCCAGTCGAATCTGGCTCGCCTGATGCAAACGGATCCAAAGCGACGAGGCTCGCCACGCTCCGTGAGCAGATGGACGAGCTAGCGGACGTGCGAAATACGATCGCCCGCGCCATCGCAGACCAACCACCAGCTCTTCTGAGCGAACCAGGTATAATCCGCCGCGGCTTCAACCCAGAACTTGATGAGTTACGAGATACCACCACCCACGGGCGGCAAATTATCGCCGCGATGGAGGAGCGGGAGCGGAAACGGACCGGAATCGGGTCTCTCAAGATCCGCTACAATCAGATATTCGGCTATTACATTGAGATTTCAAAGGCCAACCTGCACTTGGCCCCGGCCGACTATACCCGGAAGCAAACGCTTGTGAATGCGGAAAGGTTCACGTCGGGCGAGTTGGAAGAGTACGAACACAAAGTACTGTCGGCCGAGGAGCGCATTCTGGAGATTGAACGGAGACTGTACGGAGAAATCCGTGAATCCATTGCTAGCGAAGCAGCCCGTTTGAGACGGGCTGCCGCGGCAATCGCGCAGACCGATGTGCTGGTGAATTTCGCCCGCATCGCGGCTTCGAGGAACTACACTCGGCCGGAATTTACGCAAGCGGCGGTCACCAAAGCCGGAACGAATCGTGGGGGGCAAACCGCCGGGCCGCTCGCTGAAGGCAGCCCTGCGTCGTCAAGAAGAGGTGTGCTCATGATTGCGGGGGGCCGACATCCTGTGATCGAAAAGCTGCTCGAAGAACGCGGCGAGCGGTTTGTTCCAAACGATTTGTATCTTGATGACGAATCGCAATTCCTCCTGATTATTACAGGGCCGAATATGGGTGGGAAATCGACATATCTTCGGCAGGCAGCGCTGATATCGATACTCGCGCAGACGGGCTCCTTCGTTCCCGCCGCTCAGGCCAAACTGCCGCTCGTTGACCGGGTTTTTACGCGGATTGGCGCGTCGGATAATCTGGCGCGCGGGCGGTCCACGTTTTTAGTCGAAATGAGCGAGGTCGCCGCCATCCTCAACACCGCTACCAGCGCAAGCCTGGTGCTGCTCGACGAAGTCGGCCGGGGCACGGCCACATACGACGGACTCTCCATCGCTTGGGCGGTTGTCGAATCACTGCACAGCGGCCCAAGGCCGAAAACGCTATTCGCCACCCATTACCACGAACTCACTGAACTCGAGCAATTGCTCCCCGGAGTACGAAATGTTCACGTATCCGTTCACGAGGCGGGAAACGAAATCATATTTCTCCGCCGAGTCGAGCCAGGAAGCGCGGACAAAAGCTACGGCATCGAAGTCGCCAGACTCGCCGGCCTGCCAAATGATGTAATCGTGCGAGCCCGGGAGATTCTTCGGTTGCATGAGCAAAGCGAAGAGAAGCTTAGCGTCGAGCTATCACCCGGATCGTCTGCAGTCGCCGCTCAGCAAACAAGCTTTACGGCCATCGACGAGTCCGTTCTAGAATCCCTCCGAAGCGCCGACCTGAACAAGCTGACGCCGCTCGAAGCGCTCAACTTGCTCGCGGCGCTTCAGAAACAGCTCTCATGAAGAAGCCGCCTTCCAAGGAAATGCTGGTGATGGGCATGATGTCCGGCACTTCGGCGGACGGAATCGAGGCTGCCATTGTCCGCATATCCGGCGCGCCGCCCGCGATTCTCGCAAAGGTGGAATCACATCACCATGTTCCCTTTGGCCCTCACGTCCGGGAGCAGATTCTTCGCTTGGCGAACGGTGGCACAACGACAACCGCCGAGATCAGCCGACTCGATTTTGTCCTCGGAGAAGAGTTCGCAAGGGCCGCAATTGCAGCGTCGCAAAGTTCCGGTATCGGCCTCGAAAAAATCAGCCTGATCGGTTCGCACGGGCAAACTGTTTTTCATCAGGGTGCGCCCGCACGCCTGGTGGGGGCTTGGCGAGTTGCCTCCACGCTCCAGATCGGCGAGCCAAGCGTGATCGCAGAGAGAACCGGCGTACCTACGATTGCGAATTTTCGGCCGTCCGATGTCGCGGCAGGTGGCCACGGAGCGCCGATTGTCCCCTTTGTTGATTACCTGCTGTACCGGGATCCGGAGCGCGGTCGAGTGGCCTTAAACATCGGTGGAATCGCCAATGTCACCGCCATCCCCGCGGGAGCAAGCCCCGAAGGCGTGTTTGCCTTCGACACAGGGCCCGGAAATATGATCGTGGACGCCCTGATTCAAGGAATGACGAGGGGGCGCGCGAGATACGATCGCGGAGCCAAAACCGCCCTGAGCGGCCGCACCGTTCCAGAACTGCTTTCCAGGATGATGCGGGAGCCCTACTTGCGAAAGAGGCCTCCTAAGACCGCAGGCCGCGAGCAATTTGGACAGATTTATGTGGAGCGCTTACTAGAATGGGGAAGAAAACACCACGCCTCGCCCGCGGATTTAGTGAGAACTGCAACGGTCTTCACTTCCCTTTCCATCGCGGACGCCTTCCGCAGATTGATTCTACCCAGGGCAACAATCCATGAGCTGATTGTTTCAGGAGGTGGCGCAAAGAACCCGCTGATGATGGCGCAGCTTGCGGCCTCCGTACCAGGGATCGAAATTATCCAGTCCAGCAGGCTTGGAGTGGCTACAGAAGCCAAGGAAGCCTTCGCCTTTGCGATTTTAGCGTATGAGGCATACCACGGGCGCCCCAATAACTTGCCTTCGGCCACGGGAGCAAGGCATCCTGTAGTCATGGGAAAACTCACCTTTGGGCGCCCGAAGTAAGGTCTGGACCGCACTCGCACCGCTCCCCGGCCTTCTCATGGTTGCGCTCATCGGGTGCGCATCCACCTACTCTTCGGCCAATCCTGGGGCATTGAACTTTCTGCTCGAATCCTCACCAACGAGTCTCGATCCCCGCATTGGGACCGATGCGCAATCCGAGCATCTCCATGGATTGATCTTTGACAGCCTCGTCGCGCACGACTCGCAGATGAATATCATTCCGGATCTAGCGGATCGCTGGGAGGCGCGAGATCCACAGACCTATATATTTCAATTGCGAAAAGGCGTGAGATTTCATGATGGCCGTGCCCTCTCCTCGGCAGACGTCAAGTTCACGTTCGATTCCATCCTTTCCGGCCAAATAAAAACGCCCAAACGAGGTTCATTCGAACTCGTGCAGTCGATTGAAGCCCCCGACCCCGACACGGTCATTTTCCATCTGCGCAAGCCGTTTGCGTCATTTGTTTGGAACCTAACGAAGCCAGGAATTGGAATTGTTCCCCGCGGCTCAGGCAAAGAAATCGCGCAGCGCCCCATCGGCACAGGACCATTTCGTTTCGCAAGCATGACTCAGGATGAGGAAATAGTTCTCGATCGGAATCCCGATTATTTTGGTACCGTGCCTAAGATCAATCAGCTGAACTTCCAGATTGTGCCGGATGCGATCGTGCGGGCTCTCGAATTACGGAAGGGTTCGGCGGACTTCGCATTTAATTCTCTCAGTCCGGACACGGTCGTCACACTCAGAAAGCAATCCGGACTAGTAACGGACGAAGGAGAAGGGACGAGCCTTGCATACATCGCCTTCAATTTCTCAGATCCAATCCTGACGCACCGGGCAGTCCGGCAGGCGCTCGCGTATTCCACGGATCGCGCATCGCTGATCAAGTATCTGCTCAGAGGACAGGCACAGTCCGCAACGAGCCTCCTGCCGCCGAGTCATTGGGCGTATGAGCCGCACGTCCAACATTACGAGTATGATCCGGCCCATGCCCAACAACTAC
>Ga0182024_10026148_pt1 | contig 10268 bp, 6 predicted proteins | sample P32metaG_FD_120480 | JGI IMG/M metagenome (GOLD analysis project Ga0182024, IMG submission 120480) | Permafrost microbial communities from Stordalen Mire, Sweden - P3-2 metaG (Illumina Assembly) | ecosystem: Environmental > Terrestrial > Soil > Wetlands > Permafrost | place: Sweden: Stordalen...
CGGTAGGAGGCGTTGAACCGTCCACGGGAATCGGTGCGGATCACGTTGAACTCGAGCCACGGGGTTCCGGCGGACCGTGCCTCGAGCACGAGTTGCTTGCCGCCGGGCGGAATCGGATCCCCCCGCAGCATGCCTTTGAAGTAGATCCTTCTGTCGACGCTCGCGATCTGAGGGGAGATCCTGAGCGTGATCGCGGCTCGCACGCTGAGCATGAGCGTGTGGGTGGCCACTGGGAGCGTGTCGTTGAGGTGCGAACGGTAGGCGAGGAGAATCCTGCGCGAGGAGAGACCGCCGGCCAGCTTCACGCTGAAGCTGCCGTCCCGTGCCGTGCGTGGGTTCGTCATCGTGATCGGCTTCGCCCCCGCGTAGGCCGGGGTCGCAGTGAGGTCGATCAGCGCCCCCGCGATCGGCGTGGCGCCTGGGCCAGTTAGACGCCCAGCGATCACATGGGGCTGGTTGTAGCCGCTTGTGAGGTCCGCCTTCGCAGTGCTCTTCCAGTGGGCCGTGAGCGTGGCCTGTTCAGAAGCGTTCGTGCCATTTGCAGGCCCTCGCGAAAAGGGTTGGGAGGACAGTCCTCCCGAGCCGGTGATTGGGCCCGAGCTGGCGCTGGCGTCGGCGTTGCTGATCGAGATCGTCCCGTCATAAACGACTGATGTATTGCCGGCCGCATCCTGCACGATGACCTTCAGCTCGTGCTGCCCGTTGGGAAACCTCGTCGTGACGACCGGGACATCGATGGCTACGTCGCGCTTGCAGGGTTGGGCGTAGAGGAACTCGGCGACACCGCTGGAATCGACGCCGATGCTCGCGCATCTACCACCATTAGCTTCAGGCGTCCCCTGATACACCGCATTGCCGTCGACGTCGACGATGACCCTGTACACACCGGGCCCTTCAGGGTCCTGGGCGCTGAACGTCAAGTCTGCGGTCCCGCTCGCAGCGGACGCAAGCAGCGAGCCCGCGAAGTCCGTCGCGGTTGGCGTCGAGTTGCTGGCCAGCTCCGTATCAGCGGCGTAGACGACGGTCTGCGCGTTCAGGCCGTTGGCTCCATCCCCCGCCGCACAATCCGCTTCGGAGGAGCCTGGCTGGCCTGGGCCGACACACATCGCAGCCGCATACAGTTTCGTGCCGCCGAGATGTTCGATCGGTACAATCGCGGAGTAGGAGCCGCTGCTTCCACACGGTAGGTTGAATTGGCAGTTGGCGAGGATGTCAGCGCCGTCCGTGACGTTGTTTGGGGTGGCGAGGTACGCCTGACCCTGTGGCGCGGTGAGCGAAACCGTGATTGAGCCTCCCGCGATCGTCGACCCAGACGGCACGGCGTATTCCCACATCGGACCGGTCGAGCGGCCGACCGTGACCCGCGAGCTGTTCGCCGCGATCAGATAGCCGCCCTGCTGGCCGCAGTTGTCATTGGCGCTGCTGTAGGGCGAGAGCCCTCCCACGGATGTCCCAGTCCAGCCTTCGGTCGGGGCCGGCTGACCATTGGGCTGGGTGCACGTGACCTGCGTCCACTCGCCCGCGTGGGCAGTAGGTGGTCCGATCAGCAGCCGGAGACCAACCAGCAGCAGCACGAGTAGGTGTCGTGCGCTGACCCTTGTCGGCCTTCCGCGTCCGCGCGCGGCACTCGCGATCTCGATCATGGCTCAGATTCCTTTCGTTTCCTCCTCGGATCGGCGACTAAGGCTGTCGCCCACGGCGTTGTCGCTGAAGAGCCGCTCGTGCCCCCCTCCGACTTTCGCCTCTACGGCTCCGATGCTCCATTGGCGCCGCCTTCCTCGAACGGAATCCTGAATGTTGGCACTTACCGGCTTTTTTTGGCCTTCGACTACCGACTAGTTTGGATCGCGATCGCTCGGGATCGCCACTCGCCTGCGGAGGCCCGCCCAGAGCCATCGCGCCCAGCGCGTAGCCTTCGAGTCGTGAAATCGAACAGACCTGCACCTGCCCGGAACGGCGCTCGCAACCGGCCGCCGAGCCCTGGCGAAAAGCCTTGGGGGGGGAAGGGAGCCCTCCTCCACGACGAGAGGACGGGTCGGCACGATGGGGAGCCGTCGTGCGGGCGAAGGACGAACGTGAACCAAGCCACGATATGCCAAAAAGAAGACATCTGTCGGTGGTGCACCGAACATCCAAACGGGTCGTGCCTGGCGTGCGCCCATCGCAGGCGCAAGGTAGTCCGCCTACTCGATCAGGATATGCCCGTCGAGGAGATCGCAGCCGACATGGGAATCAGCGTTGCGCGCGTGGAGAGGCTGATCGAGCAGGAGATGGACCGTCGTGATCTTGCGCAATACGACTGTGACGAGATCCCCGTCGAGCGGATCCAGCGGCTCTTCGAGGAGCGCTGCGAGCAGGACCCGACCTTCTCGATCGCCGAGTTGGCGCGGCTGGCCAAGTACCAGGACCGCATTCAAGTCTCGCGGCTCCTGGGCTATCAACCAACCAGCGATAGCACCACTAACGGGAAGCTGTACCCGGGTCGCCTGTTGGCGACGATCAGCGTGGAGCACGCGGGCCGGATCGTGCGGGCTCTCGGCTACGCGCCAACCGAAGTCCAGGATCTTTGACGCAGGTCTGAGCGCTTATTACCGTTGGTCATCGCGGTTGCGCGCGATGGCACTGTCTGATGGGTGGCCTGTCCCGGTCACGGCTGGATGAATGCGAGTCGCGCCTCCAACCAACACAAGCGTGTCGCCGAGCGCCGTCAAGCGGCTGCGCTCGCGCGGCATTATCGGGAGGTTGAGCGGCTCAGCGTCACGGAGATCGCAGCGCGGCTCGGGCGCCAGTCGGCAACGGTCAGGAGCTACCTCTACGACCCCGACGCCAGCAAGGCCAGCGCGCTCAAGAAGTCCTACCGGGGTAGGTGTGAGGGGTGTGGCGCGCCGACTAGCGGAGGCGATGGCCCAGGTCGCGCGAAGGCGCTCTGTACTCGCTGTCGGGGGCGTGTCTCCAGCAGGTGGAGCAGGGAGCGAATCGAGGCCGCTCTGCGCGCTTGGCGGAGTCGCTACGGTGGGCCGGCGCTCAGCACTGACCTCTCACGCAACTACGCAGAGCGCTACGGCGGTGAACGTCTACGTCGCCTCGAAGAGGGCTGGGAGGGCGGCCCTTGGCCCTCTCTCAGTGTTGTGCAGTACTACTTCGGGACGGTCGCCAAGGCCAATCATGCCGCGCTTGCTGGCTGAGCCACGCTCGGAGAGTCCTATCTTGTTGGTCATGACTCGCGTCGCTGCGCGCAGGATTCTCGGTATAGCCGCCCTCGCGGGCGCGGTTCTGCTCGCCACCTGCATGACGCTGTCCGCGCAAGCGTCTGCCGAGGTCGGGGCGCCCGCTGGAACCGTGGAGGCCACAGCCGCAAATATGCTCTTCGATGAGTACGCGCCTCCGCCACCGACCCCCGGGATTATCTGCCTGGTGGACTCAGGGGTGAACCCTAACCCGGACACGACCCCGATCTTGGCCGGCAGCTATGCGCTTTCGCCGAATACGAACACAAGCGATGAACTCGCGGCGCTGAACCCGCCGCTACCCGGCGGGCATCCTGACGGCCACGGCACCTACATGGCGATGCTCGCTGCCGCGCCCGTCAACGGCTGGGGGATGGTCGGCCTCGCTCCTACGAGCGTTCGCGTGTACAACCTCAAGGCGCTGGCCGCGGGACAGACCACGTTCGCGTTCTCGGAGTATGCGGTGGCGATCTACCGTTGCGAGGCGTTGAGCAACTCGATGCCGATCACGGTCGTGAACCTCAGCCTCGGCTCGAGCACCCAGCCCAGTGGCAGCGAACTCGAAACCCTGGAAAATTATGTCCAATCCGCGAACACACATGGCCTGAGCGTCATCGCGGCGGCCGGCAACGAAGGTGGTCCGGTGCAGACGCCTGGCGGTGTGCCTGGGGTGCTCGGCATCGGCGCCTCGGATGCGAACCCAGCGAACCTCGGCGTGATGTGTCCCTTCAGCAACCGCGGCGCTGGTATTGCGTTGCTCGCTCCGGGTTGCGGCAGCCAGACCGAACCCGGCGGCGGCGGAAACGGCATCGAAATCGCGTTCTCCGACGACGGATCGCCGGCGTGGGCAGACGGCACCAGCTATTCCGGGGAGATCGTCTCCACTGCGGAGGCAAGCATGCGCGCCTACTCCCCGACCCTCACCGACTCCCAGGCGCAGGGGTGCATCACCTCCACGCTCACCAGCGCGGGAAACCTGAACGTGGCCGCGGCTTTCAACGCGTGCGGCCTCGGAGCGATCGTCAACGCGGGGATGGCGGCCTACCAGGCGGCGAACCCCCCGCCCAAGGCGAGCAGCCCCGGCCCCCCCGCGGCGACGCTAACCCCTACCAAAGCAGCCAGTCGAGCCAAGCCCAAGATCACCAAGATCACGTTCAAGCACCACTCGCTGACGATCACAGTCGCTGAGATCCCCAAGGGGCTCCGGCTACAACTTGTCGTCCAGCGGCGTGGGAAGCGGGGAAGGCTGGTCACGGTCGCTCAGACCACCACCGGGCACAGGACGAGCACGCTGCGGGTAGACCGATGGGACCGGATCGTGGCGAGATTCATGGCGGGCCACACCAAGCTCCCGGCCGTAATCGTGAACCGCCGCACGCTCACCGGCCTGCCCCAGCGGGGTGTCCGATGATACGTACGCTGCTGGCCCTCGCGGCGTTGTTCGTCGCGAGCGCGATCACTGGCGGCACAGCGTTTGCCGGCACCTACCAAGTCAGCACCTGTGCTGCCCCAGCGCCGCCGGTCAACAACTCCTGGCAGCCGTTCAATAACAATCCGACGTACCTGGAAACTAGCGCGAACTGTGGCAGCGAAGACGTCACAGGGGGCAGCTCGAAGACTTCGGGCCTCGCCGCCGCCGACATTCTGCGGCTGAGCACACTCGTCCCCGCGGGCGCGACGGCCGGCTGGCAATTCGCGGCACCCTCGGGCGACACGATCAGCGCGATCAGCATGGACCGCGACCTCTACGAGCAAGGCGAAGGATGGGTGCCGCAGATCGTCGAAGCGGAAGGCAATGTGCTCCCTGGTGAGACCTGCGCGTTTAGCGCCAGCAACGGTGGTTGCGAGGTTTTCGGTGAAGCGACGCACACCGGCCTGGACACGACGAGCCTCGCGATCGAGCTGATCTGCGACCCCAAGCCCTTCGAACTCACCGCCTGTGGCAGCGGGTTCTCTCAGCACTTCGGGCGCGTCGAGCTCAACAGCGCCACCGTCACCGTGTCCGATGATGAGGCACCGCAGATCACCTCAACGACCGGCTCGCTGTTCACCGGCGTGCTCGTGCACGGGACCCTGACGGGCACGATCGACGGCTCGGACAGCAGCGGTGTGCAGTACGCCCGCCTCTACGTCGACGGCCACCAGATCGCCCAGCAGCCGTCGGCGTGCGATTTCACACGTACCGCACCCTGTCCGGCCAGCTCGAGCAACCAGTTCAGTCTCGACACGACCACGCTCCCTAACGGCCCGCATCAGATCCAGGCTGCCCTCGTCGACGCCGCCGGCAACCAGACCGTCGCCAGCCCCGTGCAGATCACCGTCGATAACACTAGCCCGGCCGCCCCGACCGGCCCGCAGGTCAACGGAAAGGGCGCCGGTACATGGATCAACCAGCCCGCAACGATCACGTGGACGAACCCGAGCGCGGCCGCAGACGACCCGATCAGCCAGGTCAACTGGATCGCCTGCACGGGCACGGGGACAAGCATCCCCGCGAGCGGCTGCGAAGCCCCGCAGCACCAGGCCAGACCGCTGAGCTCGCTCACGTTCAACCCCGCGCAGGACCCCGCGTTCGCGGGCCAGCCCCAGGGCCTCTACACCGTCTTTGTGTGGCTGCAGGATGCGATTGGGAACACCGCGCAGGCCAACTCAGCCGCGATCAGCTTCGGCTACGAGACGAGCCCACCGCCACCGCCGCCTTCGATCCGCTCCAGCGGCGCGGGGCCCTACACGATCACGCTCGGCGCCCCTGCCCATCTCGCGCCGCTCACCGCGACCAACTGGATCGCCTGCAAAGGCCCCGCGAACTGCGCCCCGACCCAGACGAGCCCCGGCCTGTCGTTCTCGTTCGACCCCAACCACACACCCCAGTTCGAGCGCAGCCCCTACGGCTCCTACACGATTCGCGCCTGGCTGCAGGACGCCGCGGGGAACACAAACCAGGCAGACAGCGCGACGCTCACGATCACCCACGGCAAGCCCGGGAAGCCCAGCCCGCTCCTTCACATCCTCAGCGTCACGCGATCCGGCCGCGCGCTGCGCGTACACGGCACCGCCGCCAGAACGCTCACCGGGCACGTCACGATCGTCGTCCACTACGCGCTCGGGATTCGCGGAGCCAGCGTCCAGAAGACCGTCAGGGTCGCCCACGGCAGATGGGCCGCCGTGCTGGGGCTGCCTGCCGGCGCACGGACCAGACACGTGACCGTTCTCTATCACCGCAGCGCGCACTGGGCCGCTCAGACGGTGACCCGCTACGTTCATCAGGGTCGCGCTCGCAAATAGACGCTGAAGATGGTCGCCGGCGGATAGCAGGACCAGAACCACCCTGAATGGTTCCGATGGTCTACATTTATGGTTGCATCTGAAGCGCCGGGTACGCATGGATGATCGGACCCAAATCCCCAGCCGGACATGCCAATGGAGGTCGTGCGGAGGGCACGAAATTGGTTGGGGGGAAACGCGCGGTCTCCCGCGACGAGTGGCCATGAGCAGAAGGTCCCTCGCGCAACGTTAGGAGATAGACAAGATGAGCACTCCCAAGCATGGACGCTGCAAGGGGCACATCGCCGCCGTGATCGTGGTCGGCGTCCTTGGCCTCCTCGCGGCGTCCTCGCCGGCCGTGGCGAACAACTACCACGACTTCCTCTGCCGGATCCCCTACGGCCCGAGTGCGGGCCGTGCGGCGCCGGCCGATGACGTCACCTACGCGACCACCCCCGGCGCCCCCTGGCTCTACTCGGGAGATGGCTGCGCCGGCGGCGGATCGCTCTATGCCGCGATGGACGGCGGGGTATCTCACCCATACAGCGTTGGCGCCTCAAACACGTTCAGCGCGCCCGCCGGCCTGACGATCACGGGCTTCACCGTCTGGCGCTATGAGGCGGACACCGCCGTGGCGCCCTATGGCGCGCCCGCGTCGAACCTGCTCTACAGTCCCGGCCCGCCGTCCGTGGAGGGCCTCTGCGCCGAATCGGAGGGCTGCACCTCACGCGGAACGCCAAGCAATCCACTGGATCCGTCCAACGCGGTCAAGGTTGGCAGTCTCGGTGGCGTGACGCTGATCCAGTGGAGCGCCTCATGCGGCGGTGGACCCGGCGGCACCTGCCCGGCATCCGGGAGCGGGACGCTCTCCTCGCAATACAACGTCTACGCGGCCGACATCGACCTCGTCGACAACACGCCGCCGACCGTCGGCAGCGTAGGCGGCCCGCTCCTCGCGGGCGGCACGCTAACCGGCCAGCAAGCGGTGTCCTTCAACGCAGCCGACAGTCAGTCGGGCGTATACAGCGGCTCGCTCCTCGTGGACGGACACACCGTCGTCTCGCAGATCCTCGACACGAACGGCGGCGCCTGCCAGTCCCTGAACGTCACCGGAGACGGGCAGCGCTCCTTCGAACACGCGCAGCCGTGCAAGAGCTCGGTGAGCGCCAGTCTGACGCTCAATGCGAACCTGCTGACCGCCGGCCAGCACCCGCTCGAGCTGATCGTCGACGACGCAGCCGGAAACAAGACGATCGCATACAACGGCACGATCACCACAAGCGGGCCGCCGATGGTCGGCATTAACGGATCACTCAGCGGACGAGGTCCGCATATCGCCAACGGCGATCCGTGCGCGGGGGAGGCGTTGGACGTCGTGGTCAACGGCAAGACCAAGCCGCCGACCATTCCCTACGGCAAGAGCGTCACGGTCAGGGGCGTGCTGCACTGCGGCACGGTCCCGATCCGCGGCGCGCGGATCGTGATCGCGACGCTCGGCGGTCCCGCGAGCGCGGCGATCGACACCTCCGTGCAGAGCGCCCTGGACGGCTCGTTCTCCTACCCGGTGCCCGCGGGCCCGGATCGGACATTGGGGTTCTCCTACACCGCGTACGGCGATGACCCGGGCCCGTCTGCGACAGCGACCGCCACAATCAGGATTCGCCCCAGGATCAAGTTGAGGATCAAGCCTCACCGCTCCAGCGACGGACACACGATCTATTGGAAGGGCACCGTCACCGGCGGGCCATATCCAGAGCAGGGTGTGGCTCTCGACGTCGAAGTTCAGGAGGGCAGACACTGGAAGATCTTCGACCAAACCGCGACGAACGGGAAGGGGCAGTTCCGCTACCGCTACCGTTTCCATGCGACCAACGTGTCGACGACCTACGTGTTCCGAGTCGCGCTTCCCCACACAGGCGCCCAGGACTACGCCTACACACCGGGCGCATCAAACACCGTCAGCGTGCACGTCACACCATGAGTAGCCGCAAGCATGGACATCGGCGCGCCCAGATAGTCGTCGGCGCCCTGGCCGGCGCTGTGTGTTTTCTCTTTGTGCCATCGCTCGCGTTTGCGGGCACGTTCACGGCTCTCACCTGCCACGGCTCTTCCGGGAACCCGGTGGGAACGCGGGGGTGGAGCGTGGGGAGCGCTAGCGGCGAATACATCACATTCGGCGCTGGCTGCGCGAGTGGCGGCCAAGGCTCATTTGGGCTGACCATGGGTCCCGACCCGACCGGCGACTACTACAACGGCAACGGCAATACGATGACCTACTCCGTCCCGACGGGTCTGACGATCGCCGGCTACAGCTTGCAGCTGTATGCCTTCGGGGGGCCATGCACGGTTCAGAGCGGACAGTGCGCCGATGGCTTCGGTGCGGTGTGGGTCAACCACACTGGCCAGAGCGATCCGAACTACGACTATCGCAACCTCGGGTATGGCGCCGCCACGACGACGGTCGGCGCCAACGAACTCAGCGGCGTGAACTGGGTGAGCGTCGGCGTCGGCTGCGATCCGGGACAGGACCTTAGCTACCCATGCCCCGGCTCAGCGAACCCCGAGGCCCAGGCCCTCGTGAGCGGCGGAGCCTTCACGCTGCAGGACACAACGATCCCCTCGGCCGCAAACGTCTCAGGCTCGCTCATCGCGGGCGGCACGCTCACGGGCACCGACACGATCACCTTCACCGCCTCAGACAGCGGAGGCGGTATCTACAGCGCCACCGTCCTCGTCGACGGTCATCAGGTCGTCCAGGAGGTGCCCAATAGCAATGGCGGGCTATGCGTGAACATGGCGCGGCCGCCCAGCGCGACGATGGCGTTCGCTGCGCCCCAACCATGCCCGCCCACGGAGAACATCAGCCTCCCGCTCGACACGATGCTCCTCTCCGCGGGTCAGCATCAGCTACAGGTCGTCGTCACGGATGCCGCAGGTGACCAGGCGACGGCCTATGACGGCACGATTACGACGAGCGGCCCGTCGACGATCGGCGTCAACGGCGGATCAATCGGCGGCGCAGGCGTCGCGAACGGTCAGTCTCCATGTGCTGGGGAGGCCTTGGAACTCGCGGTCAACGGCAAGACGAAGCCGCCTGTTATTCCGTACGGCAAGGCAGTCACGGTGAAGGGCGTGCTGCACTGCGGCACAGTCCCGATCCGCAACGCCCGGATCGCCATCGTTACGTTGGGTGGCCCGGCCAGCGCGGCGATCGACAGCTCTGTGCAGACCGCCCTGGACGGCTCGTTCTCCTACAAGGTCCCGACGGGTCCGGATCGCTCGCTGGGGTTTTCCTATACCGCGTACGGCAACGATCCCGGCCCCTCCGCGACCGCAACCGCCGCGATCATGATCCGCCCGGCAATCAAAATCAAGATTAAGCCTCACAACTCCGGCAACGGACACACGATCCATTGGACGGGCACAGTCAGCGGTGGGCCATATCCCCAGCAGGGAGTGACGCTCGACATCGAGGTCCAGGATGGCCGGGGTTGGAAGATCTTCGACCAAGTGGTTGCGAGAAAGGGGCGGTTTCGGTACAGCTACCGCTTCCACGCAACCACCCAGCCAACGACCTACACGTTCCGCGTCGCCCTTCCAGACAGCGGCTCGGGAAGCTACCCATATTCGCCCGGCGCCAGCAACAGCATCAAGGTGCACGTCACACCATGAGGGGGAGCCGCAATTTTGCGATGAGACAGCTACCAGCAACTTTGATTGTGATCGCGGGGATGCTCGCGCTACCGGCGGCCGCGACGGCTGCGGAAGAAGACACGC
>Ga0182024_10026149_pt1 | contig 10268 bp, 9 predicted proteins | sample P32metaG_FD_120480 | JGI IMG/M metagenome (GOLD analysis project Ga0182024, IMG submission 120480) | Permafrost microbial communities from Stordalen Mire, Sweden - P3-2 metaG (Illumina Assembly) | ecosystem: Environmental > Terrestrial > Soil > Wetlands > Permafrost | place: Sweden: Stordalen...
AATAGCTTGAAAGCGCCGTTTCTCTAAGGCTTCAAAATCACGAGGTACTCCAGCAGGGTTTCCCATATCCAGTTAGATGCAGCATAGCGGGAAAAGTATCTCTATATTATGCGGGACTCAATAAGTTCGCGCTGCAGTACACCCTTGGCTCTCGCAACCAGCTTGCGTGTTTCCAGGCGTTCCGAGAGCTGCAAATTCTCGCTCTCCAACCGGGCGCGTTCGACCTCCGCGCCCACCAGAAAGCCGATGGTCGCAATCAGGCTCACCTCGCGCTTCGTGTATTGGTAAGTCATGCGATTTTGTAGGTTGATGACGCCGACGAGGTGCCCTCCGCATACCAGCGGAACCGACAGAAACGCTTCGAATCGACCCTCTGGCAACTCGTTGAGAAGCCGAAACCGGGAGTCTTCGTAAGCCTTGTTTGATATCACCACCGGTTGCCGGTGCTGCGTGACCCATCCAGTGACGCCTTGCCCGACTCTGATCGTCACGTCTCGAACCCCTTCCTTAGAGTACTCGGAACCTCGCTAATGGCAATTCCGGCCATTTTGTTTTCACCGCCATCGGGCGGCCGGAGGCATTTTTCTGGCAGAGCGCGATCCATGGCTTGGGCCGTTTAGATTCTCCGGCTGCGCCCGTTGAGCAGCTTGTGAATATCGCGACGCACCAAGATCTTCCCGTGGTCGTTTCAGACGGGCAAGATTCTATGCAACTCGCGTATTATGCTCGCGAACCAAGAAGATTTGTATCCGTCGTCGATCCGCCCCAGGCAATCATTTACGCTACAAGCAATTCTGTCGAAGCATCGCACCTTTCTTTTGTATTCAGGCGGTGGCGACTGCGACGGGTGGCCAGCCCGCCTTGTAGACGATGGCAATTCGCTTCAATTAATAGCGAGTCAGCAGAAGCGCAAAGTCTATCTCGTGAACGTAAAGTAGACCATATTCCCGCACTAATCCGCTTTGCCGCGCCCCCCGTTTTGCTTTCGCCGTACTCCTAGTGAACCATCGTGAGGAAGGAATCCGCGCTTTCGTGGAGGCGTGAATCGCAGACTCCGTCATGAACCGTTGATTGCTGCGCCGCATGAAAGTATTCCGACGCTTTTGCTTTGCGGCCAAACTCCAGATAAAGGTTCCCAATCAAGAGCATAAAAATGGGATTGTCAGGAAAGCGCGTAGCGAGTGGTTCGGCGATGGAAAGGGCCTGTTCATATTTTTGATCGTATTGGCGGAGTGCTCTCGCGAGGATGAATCGGGCATCCACGGCCATCAAAACCCCCTGGGTCATCCCCACTTCCAACTGCTTGACTCCGTCCTCTTTGCTGCCGCCGGGGATGCCCATGACAATGCGAAGCAGTTTCACGATGGAAGACAGTGTGTCGACGTAGTAGTTGTAAACTCCCAGAACGGCGCTGGCGTCCGCCATTTGCGGGTCAAGCTCGAGGGCGCGAAGCATTTCGGCGCGCCCTTTCACCGCAACGCGCGCGACGCTGCGGTTTTCGCTGCGCAAAGCATAAACCCTCGCTTTGAGCGCATAGCCCATTCCCGCGTATACATGCATTTCCGCCGTTTCGGATTTGGCGAGCCGGCCCTCGGCAGCATCGATTTCTCTGTCCGCTACCGTTAGATAGGCCTCGTCTTCCGGTTCCTTGCTCCGCTTCCAGGCCTCGATCATGCCGTACTTTATTTCGCAGGCTGCGCAATATCGTTTCCACCATAACGCTTCGGCTTCGAGCAGATACCCGAACGGGTGATCGGGTTGCGTCTTCTGAATGCCGCGTGCGATCCCAATAGCGCCATCGGGATCGCCGCCGTAAATGGCGTCCATTCCCTGGTGCCCTTCGGGCGGAAGAGCAATCGTGCCGCCGCGCGTTGGAAGTGAAAGCAATACCAGGAACGCAACGGAGGCAAACGCAACCGGCCTGAAACTCGCGATCCGAGAATTGCTCATTTCACCCTCTTAAGCCAGCCAGCGAGCCACGCAGCCGTAACGTACATCACGAAACATTCCAGCGCAAATGGCAGAAATCCCAGATACCCAGGTGCCGGCATCTCGAATATCTTCCATTGCTGACCAATCGGGAAAATGTAGTGCCACTTCGCGGCCGCCCAATTGTTCCAGAATTCCCACAGCCAGCCGCAGATCCACCCCGCCAGAAAAAATCCGTAGACGCGGCGCCGGAATCCCTCCGAAAGGTCGCCCAGCAAAGAGGGCAAGCCCATCCGCTTGTTCAGCGGATCAAGGAGCAGAATAAATCCAATCCACACCGGCAAGAAAAGGTACGCCGCAACCTGCCGAGGCGCCACAAGCGGGATGATCAGGCAGACGACTCCAAGCGCAATTAAGAAATTTTCGGCCGCGCCCGAAATCTTCCACGGCTTTCCGGGCAGCGGAGGCAACAAGGCCTGCACGAGATCGGAGGTTTCAAAAATGGCTGGTGTAATCGTTGCGAACGACCAGCCGTAGCCAAGTAAAATTCCCGTCCAGCCCGCAGGCACGCCGGTGTAAACCCAGTTACGAAGCCGCAGGTTATAAACCTCAAAAATGAGCCAGAGCGGAACGGAAAGGAGCGCCATCCGCCCAAGAGTAATAGGCGCATCATGCAGTCGGGATCGGTTCGTGAGCGCAAGCACGGCCGCATCCGCAATTAATATGTAGGCGCTCCACGCGATCGGCGTGAAAAATGTCGCGATCGGTTCAACCCCGCGAAGCATCAGCCACTCGGCCCCTGCAAGCGCCACGATCCCAAGCCACCCATGCGCCGGAAATGGACCCCGCCTGCGCGACCGAAAGAACCCAAGAACCAGGACGCCAACCGTAACAGCAGTGATGGCGACTCCGATACCAATCATAGATTGATATTACAAGCGCCGATGCGCCGCACGTAACAGAAAGCGCCATTGCTTGTGGAATTCGCTAGGGAACCTGTCCCAGTTTGTTATTCTTGGCACCTTTCAGGATCAATCATTGAGCAAACCAGAAACACTCGAGCGCGGTCTTGGCCTGTTGGAAGCCACGTCACTCAACGTGACGTTCATGGTAGGGATCGGCCCGTTCATCGTCATTCCGCTGGTCGTCAGGGGCATGGGAGGACCGCAGAGCCTCCTCGCGTGGGTCGTAGGCGCGGGTTTGGCGCTAATGGACGGCTGCGTTTGGGCGGAACTGGGAGCGGCGATGCCGCACGCAGGGGGGAGTTACGTCTTTCTTCGCGAAGCATACGGCCCCGGACGCTGGGGCCGTATGATGTCGTTTCTCTATATCTGGCAGACGCTTTTTCAAGGACCTCTGAGCGTCGCCTCGGGCGCGATGGGATTCGCCGGTTATTCGAGTTATCTCGTCGGAAAGTCGGATTGGCTCACCAAACTGGCAAGGCCATTTGGCACCCACGCCGAAAGCGCCATTGCAGTGGCAGCCGTGCTCCTGGCAGTCGTGCTGTTATATCGCCGCATCGCGACAATCGGGAAAATATCGATTGCCCTGTGCGTCATCGTCGTGGGGACGATTCTTTGGCTTATCTACGGAGGTGTCACTCATTTCAACTTAGGCCTCCTTCTCAGGTTCCCTCCCAACGCATGGAATCTCTCGTGGATCTTTTTCGCGGGATTGGGCCATGCGTCCGTGCAAGCGGTTTACAGCTATCTCGGCTACTACAACGTGTGCAATCTCGGCGGAGAAATGAAAGAGCCGGCAAAAAATATCCCGCGCGCGATCTTCATATCGATTGTGGGCGTCGCCCTCCTTTATTGTGCGATGCAAACGAGCATCCTCGGCGTGGTGCCCTGGCAGGAAGCGACGGAAACGAAGGCCGTGGTAAGTCTTTTCGTGGAACGAGTGTACGGTCCAAGCTGGGCGACGGCTGCAACCTGCCTAATCCTGATAACCGCGTTCGGTTCGATCTTCTCGGCGACGCTCGGCTACTCGCGTATCCCATACGCTGCGGCGCTCGACGGCAATTTCTTCTCGGGATTCGCCCGCGTTCACCCCACCAAGCGGTTCCCGCACATTTCTCTTCTAGCGCTGGGTGCTACCGCGATCTTTTTCTGCCTGGCGCTGAGCTTGGGACAGGTCATTCGCGCCATCCTGGCGATGCGCTGCCTCATCCAATTTGTGGGCCAGTCCCTGGGATTGATCCTTCTGCACCGGCGCTGGAAGGCGGATGAGTGGCCCTTTCGGATGTGGATGTACCCGATACCGGTGCTGGTTGCGATAGCCGGTTGGTTGGCAATTTTCATTTCGACTGGGCGAAAACCAATGCTAGCATCGCTCGCGGCCGCCGCCGCCGGTATACTTGTATACTTGGTTCGCTCCCGCTATCTGCGCCAGTGGCCCTTCAAGGAGGTCGCCCGTTGACCCGTCCATTCACGCGCCCATCGACCCGATTGTCGGGGCGATTGATTTCTACCTCAATTTTAGTTCTGTTCGTGCTGCTGGCAGGCACGAGTTTGGCTGTGCCGAGTGCGGCACCGTCACTGCAGGAAACCGTCGAAGCGATCCAGAAATCCCGCGTCACCACGCGCATCCTTTTCATCACGGCGCATCCAGACGACGAATCTTCGGGTTTGCTGGCATACCTCTCGCACGGTCTCGGCGCTGACGTAGCGCTGTTTCAAGTTACCCGCGGACAAGGCGGCCAGAACGCAATCGGCCCCGAGCAGGATGGCGAACTCGGAGTCATCCGCACGACGGAGCTGCTCGAGGCGGATAGCCACTATGGTGTTCATCAGTATTTCAGCCATGCCATCGATAATGGCTTCTCGAAAAGCCCTGACCAGATGCTCAAATACTGGGGCGACCTCCCTGTCGAGGACATGGTCCGCGTCATCCGCACCTACCGCCCCCAGGTGGTCATCAACGGGTGGGGCGGAGTGCACACCGGTCACGGCCAGCACCAGGCCACCGGTATCCTCACTCCCAAAGCCGTTGCCGAAGCCGCCGATCCAAGCGCTTTCCCGCAGCAAATTGCCGAAGGACTCGCACCATGGAAGGTAATTCTCGAAGTGCGCCTCGCGAGCAACGTGGATCCCGGAACGAACAAACCACTCCCGCTCCCCGTAGGCGCCATTCAGATGCCAGTCCAAGATGTCTCGCCGCTGTCGGGCGAAAGCTACATCGAGATCGGCATGGCCGGCCGCTCCGCTCATCGCTCCCAGGGAACTCCCGCGCTATTCAGCAGCAACTACTTCCGCCGTCCCGTCTACATGCTCGCCGAAAATGAAAAAGGGCCGGTCGGAGCATTCGATCCAAAACTTTTGAACGGGCCCCTCAGCGCGATTGGCGAGAAGTTCCCGCATCTCCAGGCTGAATTGCAGCCCGTGCTTGCGTCCGCCGATCAGGCGCTAGCCGCCGCCGAAAAATCGGCGCTCAATTTGGACCGCATCGCTGCCGCCAGATCGCTCGCGGAAGCCGGGGAAGACATAAAAGGCGCGCAGAATAAGTTGCCGAATACAAATGATTCCGAAGCCGCTGCCGCTCGCTGGGAAATCGCTCGCGTGCGCGAAAAGATCGATAACGCGCTCGCCGACGACGTGGCCTTGTCCCTTGGCACGCAAGCCGATCGTCACGAATTGGTGGCCGGTGAGAAAGTTCTGGTGGATGTGATTCTCGCGGGCAAGCCGGCCGTTCCAGTGAAATGGACGCTCGACAAGTCGAGCCTGATTCTGCCACCGGGTTGGAGCGCTTCGCCAGAGCCCATGAAGGAAAACAACGGCACGTCGCGATTTAGCATCGCCATTCCGGCGGACGCCAAGCGAACGCTCACGCCAGCCGACGCCGTGCTTCCGTTCCCCCCGCCCCTTGTGAAACTCGCCCTGCCTGTCGAAGTGGAGGGCTACGAATTCAAAATCGAGCAGCCCATCGAATCAAGCATCGCCAAGACAACTGGCGTCGAAACGTATCCGCTCGAACTCGTTCCCGCTGTCACGCTCACGGTCGATCCCACTCAGGTGATGGTACCGGTAAAGCGTGCTTCCTCGCCCATCACGTTATTCGCCCGCGTTCGCTACCACGCGACGCAGCCCGCCAGGGTTTCCGTCGGTCTCGACGAGCCTCAAGGTTGGAGCGCACAGCCGGGCCAGCCGCTCGATTTCTCCGCGCCCGGCGACCAGTTGATTCGTTTCATAGTCGCACCTCCGGCGCATGTCGCTCCGGGCGCGTATCCGCTGCACCCGTACGCAAAACTCGGCGAAGAAACCTTCCGCACGTCGGTTGAACCCATTCCCACACTGCCAACGCGCGATTGGAGCAAGCCTGCCGATGCCACTGTCCACGTGCTTGATCTAAATGTTCCCGCCGGCCTGCACGTAGGTTATATCGCGGGTGACAATGACGTAGTTCCCGAAGCTCTGCGCCAGATCGGCATTCAGGTCGACATGCTCGACGAGGTCGCCCTCGCGTTCAACGACTTGAGCCATTACGACGCGATCCTCGTCGGCATCCGCGCCTATGAACTTCGCCCCGACCTGCCGCGGATGAATTGGCGCCTTCTCGACTACGCTACCAATGGCGGCTCGCTCGTCGTCGAATACCAGCGCGACTTCGCGTGGAACAAGCTGCTCCCCTCGCCGTTTCCGGCAAAGATGCTGGATCAGGCTCTGCGCGTCACCGATCCCAATTCTCCGGTGCGTTTTCTCGCACCCGAAAATCCGGTGCTGAACACGCCGAACAAAATCACTCCCGCCGATTTTGATGGCTGGGAGCAGGAGCGCGGCCTATACTTCTGGAGCACCTTTGCCGCGCCGTATCAGCCCATCCTCGGCCTGAAAGACGGCGACGAACCCGAAACCAATGGCGGCCTCGTGTACGCGCGCGACGGGAAAGGCGTCTACATCTATACCGGCCTCTCGTTCTTCCGCGAACTACCCGCCGGAGTCCCGGGTGCCTACCGTCTCTTCGTCAATCTGATCAGCCAAACGCGGCACAGCCGCACTCCATGAGCGAAGCAGTCGCGAGCGCCAGCTCCGCCCGTGCCGGATTCTCAGCTCCGCGCACGGTCCACATTCCGGAAGGATGGTTCCACATGGGAAGCGACACCGGCCAGGATAATGAGCGCCCGGTGCGCCGCGTCTGGATCGACGGTTTGGAGTTTGCCGAGTGCCAGGTGACGAACGCGGACTATGCGCGATTCGTCGCTGCAACCGCGCATCGCCCGCCTCCCCAATGGAACGACCCAAGCTTTTCAAATCCCAAGCAACCGGTCGTCGCAGTTTCCTGGTTCGACGGCGTCGCTTACTGCGAATGGCTCAGCAGCGTAACCGCCCGCCACTTCCGCCTGCCCACCGAAGCGGAGTGGGAGCGCGCCGCTCGTGGTGGAATCGAGCAGCATCAGTATCCCTGGGGCGATGCCCCGCCCGAATCGCTCAGAGATTACGCGACGCGCTGGAAGACCGGCCCTGAACCCGTCGGCGCCGCCGAGCGCAACGCGTACGGGCTTTTCGACATCAGCGCGAACGTTCACGAATGGTGCGCCGATTGGTTCGACGCAAGCTACTACGGCGTTGCACCGGACCGCAATCCGCCAGGACCATCTGCCGGGACCCGCCGCGCTTCGCGTGGCGGCTCCTGGCGTCACTATATGAAAGTTTCGCGCTGCGGCGCGCGGTCGAGCATACCTCCCGAATTCAAGTACACCGACTACGGCTTCCGCGTCGCCTGCGACCCGGTGTGACAACACTGTTTGTCAGGCACAACTTCACAGTTTGCGAAAAAGCCCTGTGATCGTCATTCTGAGCGAAGCGAAGAATCGTCCTGATTCTGCGACTCCGCAAGAAACCGAACAAACAGATGATCGGCTCTCCTTCGGCTCGTATCAGATTTCTTGCGCGCTGAAGAACATCGCGCCACTTCGGCGCGCATCGTCGTTTTCGCCCCGTGCTATGCTGCGACCGATTGACGGAGGAACCCCAATGAGAAAGAGACTCGAAGCAATCGCTCACTGTTGTCTTCTCGCGGGCGTCGTGGCGATTCTGGTATCGGCCCTTTCAACCGCCGCGCGGCCGCCGCAAAAGAATAAAAAGTCGGGTGACGCGCCCACTTCAACTCCGCCGATGTCGGCAATCTCTGGCTCCGACTCTCAACAGATTGACCACGACATCGGTGAAATGCTGGGTGCGTTTCAGGTAGGGAACGTCGAGGCAATGCACAAGTATTACGCCGACAACGCCACGTTCGTCAGCGGTGGTTTTGCGCCGCCCGTCGTCGGCTGGCAGAATTACGTCAATCAGTACGAGTCGCAACGTGCCGCATTTCCCGGCATGCAGGTAATTCGTCGCAATACCTTCATCTTCATTCACCAGGATGTCTCCTGGGCCTCCTACCAGTGGGAATTCGTTTCGACGTACAACGGAAAGCCATTCAATGCCCGGGGACAAACCACACTTGTCCTAAGCAAGATAGGCGACAATTGGCTGATCGTTCACAATCACACGTCCGAGATTTGTCCCGACGCGACTCCCACTCCAGCGCAGCCCCAATCGCAGACGCCCGCGCAGAACTCACTCCACTCAGGCCCGGGCAGATCCTAGCGAGCAAAGGGGCGATTAAGAGCTCGGAAATCCTTGCCAGATCCACAAACCGGCAACGACCACCAGCAAGGCTCCGGAAAGAACAATGAGCGCTGCGATCGGCCTGCTCAGTTTTTCAATCTGGGCGACAATATCTCGCTGTTCGTTGGCCATCGACTGCGCCGCCGCGTCGAGAAAGATTTGATCCTCCTCCCGATTTTCGAGCATGCTCCGATAAATCAGCACGAGGTTCAGGATCGCCGTATCGGCGCCCCAAGCAACAAGCGAGGGAATAACGCATTGTGAAGCGCTTCCATGGCTACCTCCACCCACAGGCCGTCAAAGAACGCCAAGTACATCGGCCCAAGCGGGCCCAGTTCCATCGTTTGGCGGGATTATGGCACTGGCCGTCATCTCAGAAACGGTTTCGTCAGGGCGCGGCAGCCGCGCCAAAAAGCTCTGAACCCAGGGGTCTTACCACCTGAAACAGCTGGAGGGCCGGTCCGGAGCATTTATAGGGCTAGTCAGGCAGGAAAGAGTCAACCATTGTAGCGTTCGTCGGGGAACTGAACGCCCCAGAAATTCCGTGTCGGATGGAGAATTTCAACGCCCAGTTCGAACAGCCCAGCGCTCTTCGTCGCGTTCACGCGCACCACACGAAATTCCCGCATCTCCTGTGAAAGCCCGTGCCGGATTTCAAGCCGTGTCCCCAGTGCGGGCGAGAACGGTACGCAAAGCAGCGCGCCGCACCGGCTGATCGCGGTGGTCTCCGTGTGCGCTTCCGGGTGTGGTTCCTGCGAGCGACCCGGGAACACGGTCACCGGAATGCGTGCCATGAGGCGGCTTGAGCGGCGCCGTTCGATCATCAGCCGGGCACTTGCCATGTGGCGCTCCTGTCCCTTAATTTGTACACCGCAACTGTAGTGGCCGCTCCGCCTGCCGGTCAATACTTCTTCGCAAGCCTGTGCTTCGTTGACAAAGTATCGGTCCAGCGGCAACATGGTCCAGCCCTGTTGCACCGATCAAGTGGCGGAATTGGCAGACGTAGCTTCAGAAGCAAACCCGGCCCTCCTCGCAAGTTCTTTGCCACCATCGTAAGTTGCAGGTTTCGTCGGTGCAGCCGCTGCGGGACATCGTGCCACCATCTTGTATAACAGCTGCCTTATGGGTCGTTTTTCCTAATGGGAGTGGCGCAGCAAAAGGGCGTGCCACGCACGGGTCACGCCCTTTCGACTCTCCATTACGGCTTGATCTTCAGAAGCGCGAAGTTTGTCCGGTCCGCGAATGGCCAACCAAGCACGAAGTGATTCCACTCCGCAATCGTCGCAGCGTCTTGGGTGTGGAGAAGTATTTCCCTAGCATGGGCTCTCCTTGTTGAGAATTGGCCATTGCGGCCATCAAGGCCCTCTACAGGGAATTCCCCCGCCCCTGTACACCGTCCACTCGATTCTTCGCCAAGTAGCATGGACCTCATCCTAGAGACCTGCCTCGACGCGCGCCTCTGCATCCAGGTCTTGGAGTCGAATTGAACTATCGTGACAAAAGGTTCACGCGCAGAGATCTGCTGAAGTTAAGTGCTGCTGCCTTGGGCGCCGACGTCGGAACCATGCTTTTATCGGGCTGCAACGGCCGCACGTCCGCAGGTATGACAGTTCCAACCGGTACGTCAGCGTGTTCCAAGCTGGCCGACATCCAGCATGTGGTCATCCTGACCCAGGAAAATCGTTCCTTCGATCACTACTTCGGAAGCTACCGGGGCGTTCGGGGATT
>Ga0182024_10026150_pt1 | contig 10268 bp, 8 predicted proteins | sample P32metaG_FD_120480 | JGI IMG/M metagenome (GOLD analysis project Ga0182024, IMG submission 120480) | Permafrost microbial communities from Stordalen Mire, Sweden - P3-2 metaG (Illumina Assembly) | ecosystem: Environmental > Terrestrial > Soil > Wetlands > Permafrost | place: Sweden: Stordalen...
CCACCGACGGTCAATACCAGACGCTCGGTGCCAATGACGGTGCCTACAATCAGGCGCACTTCTTCCAGCTCGACCCGGAGCTGCGGGCGCTGGTGGCGCACATGTCGCTGGCCGAAATCGATGCGCTCAAGCGCGGCGGCCACGACATGCGCAAGCTATACGCGGCGTTCGCGGCCGCGCGCGCCCACCGTGGCCAGCCGACGGTCATCCTGGCGAAAACCAAGAAGGGTTACGGCATGGGCGGTGCGGGCGAGTCACGCATGACATCACACCAGCAGAAGAAACTCGATCTGGCGACGCTGCAGAGCTTCCGCGATCGCTTCGAGCTGCCCCTCAGCGACCAGCAGGTGGCCGAGCTGGCCTTCATCAAGCCGGCAGCGGACAGCGCTGAGCTGAATTACCTGCGGGCGCGCCGTGCGCAGCTCGGCGGCTACCTGCCGGCGCGCCGCGCGGCTGCTCCCGGGATCGCCGTGCCGGACATCGACAGCTACGCGGCGTTCGCGCTGCAGGCCGAAGGCAAGGAGATGTCGACCACGGTGGCGGCGGTGCGTCTGTTCAGCAATTTGCTGCGCGATCGCAGCCTCGGTCCGCGCATCGTGCCGATCGTGGCCGACGAGGCGCGTACCTTCGGCATGGCGAACCTGTTCCGGCAGATCGGCATCTACGCGCCGGGCGGCCAGCTCTACGAGCCCGAAGACGCCGGATCGCTGCTGTCGTATCGCGAGGCGCGCGATGGCCAGCTGCTGGAAGAGGGCATCACCGAGGCCGGAGCGCTGTCCTCCTGGGTCGCCGCCTCGACCGCCTACAGCGTGCACGGGCAACGCATGCTGCCGTTCTACATCTTCTACTCGATGTTCGGCTTTCAGCGCGTCGGTGATCTGATCTGGGCCGCGGCCGATCAACGCGCGCGCGGTTTCCTGATCGGCGCGACCGCCGGCAGGACCACGCTCGGCGGGGAGGGATTGCAGCATCAGGACGGCTCGAGCCACATCGTCGCCGCCAGCATTCCGAATTGCCGCGCCTACGATCCTGCCTTCGCCGGCGAGCTGGCCGTGATCCTCGACCACGGGGCGCGATCGATCATGCAGCGGGCCGACGATGAGTTCTACTACGTGACGGTCACCAATGAGAACTACCCGCAACCGTCGTTGCCGCCTGAGATCGCCAAACAGGTGATCCGCGGTCTGTACCGCCATGCGCAGCTGGCTGCCCCCGAAGAGCGCGCGCGGGTGCGGTTGCTCGGATCGGGCTCGATCCTGCGCGAGGTGATCGCCGCGGCCGCGATGCTCGCCGAGGACTGGCACATCTCGAGCGAGATCTGGAGCGTGACCAGCTACAGCGAGCTGGCCCGCGAGGCGGCGCAAGTGGCGCGCTGGAACCGGCTGCACCCGCTGCAGACTGCGCAGGTATCGCACCTCGAGCGCTCGCTCGCCGGCAGCACGCCGATCGTGGCGGCCAGCGACTATGTGCGCGCCTACCCGCAGTTGATCGCTTGCTATCTTGCCGCCAGCTTCACCGTGCTGGGAACCGACGGCTTCGGACGCAGCGACACGCGGGCGGCGCTGCGCCGGTTCTTCGAGATCGACCGCCAGCACGTGGTGGTCGCGGTACTCGATGTACTGGCACGGCGCGGCGATATCGAGCCGGGGGTGGTGGCGCGCGCGATCGAGCGCTACGGCATCGAAGTGGAGCTGGCCGCGCCCTGGACGCGCTAGGAGCCTGTCTGAGCAATAAACAAGGCTCCCAACTCAGCGGCGCAGGGCCGCTTCGACCGCATCGTGCAGCAGGTGGATTCCGAACGAGACGTCCTGCAGCCGTCGATTGATGAAAAACGTCGGTGTTCCGCGCACGCCGCTGTTGCGACCGGTCTGGGCATGCTCGCGTATGCGTTGCAGATAGATGTGATCGTCGAGCTCGGCGGTGTAGCGCGCCATGTCGAGCTGCAGCCGCTCGGCATAGGCGCGCAGATTCGGTCCCTTGAGGTGCAGCTGGTTATCGAACAGCAGGTCGTGCATGGGCCAGAATTTGCCCTGGGCGGCCGCGACTTCCGCGACTTCCGCCGCCGGCAACGCATGCGGATGCACTTCCTCCTGCGGGAAATGCCGGAAGGCGAAGCGGATCCGGCCGGGGAAGCGCTCCAGCAGCATCTTGACGGCCGGTGCCGCCTGCTTGCAGTTCGGGCACTCGAAGTCGCCGAATTCCAGCAACTCGACCGGTGCGTGCGCTTCGCCCAGCACGTGGTCGGTGGCGTCGATCGGAACGGTCAATTCGAACGGTTGCGGCCGGCTCATGGCCTCATTGTGCCACGGGCCGCCATGGTGATAGCGTGCGTTTTATTCGGAAGACCCACATGGCTACACGCTGCAAACATCTCGGTTCCGTCAAGACCTCGCAACGGAACAGCGATGGCTGCGAGGAGTGCCTGAAGCTCGGCGATACCTGGGTGCATCTGCGCCTGTGCCGGACTTGCGGCCAGGTCGGCTGTTGTGACGATTCGAAGAATCGACACGCCACCAAGCACTTCCACGCCACTCGCCATCCGATCATCAGCTCGCTCGAGCCGGGCGAGAACTGGAGCTGGTGCTACCTGGATGAGCTGGTCATGGAATTGCGTTGAGCGGGCTGCAGCAGGGGAGTGGTCGTGATCAATGAACTGCTGCGGCAGCGGCGCGAACAGATGTTCCCCAAGCTCGGCGAGCCGCAAATGGCGCGGCTCGCGGCGCTCGGTCAGCGCCTGCCGACGCAGATCGATCAGGTGCTGGTGGAAGCGGGCACGCGTCAGAGCCATGTGTTCGTGGTGCTGGCCGGTAGCGTCGAGATCCTGCTGCGCCAGGGGAGCGGCGATCAGTTTCAGTACCTGCTGACGGCCGGGGATTTCAGCGGCGAGATGAGTACGCTGCGCGGCAGCAACGCGCAGGCCTGTCTGCGGGTGCGGCAGGGCGGCGCCGTGGTGGCAATTGCCTCCGAGCAGATCCGGACGCTGGTGCAGACCGATGCCGAGCTCAGCGAGCTGTTCATGCGGGCCTTCATTCTGCGCCGCATGGCCCTGATCTCCAGCGGCGGCGGCGAGGTGATGCTGCTCGGTTCGCGCCATTCCGCCGATTCATTGCGCCTGCGCGAGTTCCTGACCCGCAATATACAGCCGTACCAGGACATCGACGTCGAGTCCGACCCCGATGTGGCGGCACTGTTCGAACGCTTTCACGTGACCGCCGGCGATATTCCAGTCGTGGTTTGCAAGGGCGATCAGATCTTCCGCAATCCGAGCAATCACGACATTGCCGAATGCCTCGGCATCAATCCGCAGCTCGATGACAGCCGGATCTACGATCTGCTGATCGTGGGCGCGGGGCCGGCCGGACTGGCGGCGGCGGTCTACGCCGCTTCGGAAGGTCTCAATGTGCGCATGGTGGAGACCACGGCGCCGGGAGGACAGGCCGGCACCAGCTCGCGCATCGAAAACTACCTGGGCTTTCCGACCGGCATCACCGGGCGCGCCCTGGCCGGGCGGGCACTCTCGCAGGCGCAGAAATTCGGTGCAGCGCTCAGCGTGGCCTCGCAGGCCGTGGGGCTGCGCTGTGCGCAGCGGCCCTATGCCGTCGAACTGGCGGATGGCAACTCGCTGCAGGCGCGCAGCGTGCTGATCGCATCCGGGGCGCAGTACCGCACGCTCAACATTGACAACATGCAGCGCTTTCTCGGTGCCGGCGTTTATTACGCCGCCACGCACCTCGAATCGCAGCTATGCCAGGGGGAGGAGATCGTGATCGTCGGCGGCGGCAATTCAGCCGGCCAGGCGGCAGTGTATCTGGCTGCCACCTGCAGGCGAGTCAATCTGCTGGTGCGCGGCGCAGGACTCGCGGACAGCATGTCGAGCTACCTGATTCGCCGCATCGGCGAGACCCCCAACATCGAATTGCGACCCTACACGCAGATCACCGCGGTCGCCGGGGACAGCCAACTCGAGCGGGTCGACTGGTTCTGCAGCAGCGACCGGACGTCCGAGCAGCGACCCATCGGCCATGTGTTCGTGATGACCGGCGCGGAGCCGAATACAGCCTGGCTCAAGGGCTGTGCATCGCTCGATGAGGATGGCTTCGTCAGGACCGGTTCCGAACTCACCCCGGATCTGGCCGCTCGTCACTGGACGCTGCCGCGTGCCCCGCACCTGATGGAAACCAGTCTGCCTGGCGTGTTCGCCGCCGGCGATGTGCGCGCTGGCAGCGTCAAGCGGGTAGCGTCCGCGGTCGGGGAGGGTTCGATCTGCGTGCAATCCGTGCACCGCGCGCTGCAAGAATTCGCCAGCGCCGCCTGATCACGCATGGATAACCTGCTGTCGTCGTTGTCCGGTCAGTTTGGCGTGGCGATCGTCACGCTGAATGTGCTGCTCGATCAGATCGGCCTGCCGGTGCCGGCGCTGCCGACCCTGATCGTCTCGGGCGCGGTTGCCGCCGGCAGCCATCGGATCGTGGCCGAGCTGTTCCTGGGCGCCTCGATGGCCTGCCTGGTGCCCGATATCGGTTGGTACCTCGCTGGGCGTCGCTATGGCGGCCGCGTCATGAAGCTGCTGTGTCGCATCTCGCTCAATCCGGACTCGTGTGTCAGCCAGACACAGTTGCGCTTCGAACGCTGGGGCCCGGGTGCGCTGGTGGTCGCCAAGTTCGTACCGGGGCTGGCGATCATCGCCCCGCCGCTGGCGGGCGCGACCGGCATGGGCTGGCCGCGCTTCGTGCTGCTGAGCAGTGCGAGTGCGATCCTGTGGGTGGGCGCCGCGCTCGGCATCGGCATGGTGCTGCAAGCGCAGGTGGCGCAACTGCTGCCGCACATGCAGCATCTGGCCACATTGGCGGCCACGCTGTTCGGCGTGCTGCTGATCGGCTACGTGGCCATGAAGTGGTGGCAGCGGCGCCAGTTCTTCCGCTCGCTGCGCATGGCCCGCATCAACGTCGATGAACTGTATGAGCTGATCGAGGCCGGCGCCGCACCGTTGATCGTCGATGTGCGCTCGGCTACGGCACGCGCACTCGAGCCCCGCCAGGTCCCGGGGGCGCTGTCGATGACCGTCGCGGATGTTGCTGAGCAGATCGGGCACCTGCCGCGCGATCGCGAGATCGTGCTGTATTGCACCTGCCCAAACGAGGCCTCAGCCGCGCAGTTGGCGCGCGTGCTGATCAATCACGGCTTCAAGCGCGTGCGTCCGCTGCATGGCGGGCTCGATGCATGGATTGCTGCAGGCTACGCAGCCGAGTCGCTGCCCCCTGCAGCGCCCGCAGTCGTGCTCGCTGCCGCGCCCTGGGACTGCACACCGCCATGAAGCCCGCCAGCACCAGCAGCGTTAGGGCGTCGAAACCGCCGCCGCCACCGCTGTGGCTGCTGCCGGCGGTGGCGTTGGTTGCCGCCGGGAGTTGCGTCAGGGCCTGATCCACCCGCACGAAGCCGTAGCCGGAATCGTCATTCGGAATCGTCGATCCCATCGGGTCGGCGGTGGTGCGCAATGCCTGGTAGATCTGCGTCGGGGTATTCGCCGAGTTCGATTGCAGCATCAAGGCCGCGGCGCCCGCCACATGCGGCGTGGCGGCCGAGGTGCCGAAAAAATTCGGATAGGCGGCATCGTTGGCACACTCGCTGACGCTCGAGGGATCGCTCAAGGGGATACTGGCCAGCGTGACCCCCAGGAAGGTGTTGTTGACGCCATCGGCGTCGACCACATCGGGCTTGGTGCGGATCTCCGGCGATGCCAGCCGGTTGCTATTCGCGTCGAACAGGATCGGCTCGCCGCCGCGCGAGGAATACGAATTGAGTATGGCCGGCGAGACGCCGCAGCGCGGGGTGTTGGGAAAGTAGGCCGCGCCCACGGCGATCGCCCCGGTGGCGCTGGGATGTCCCTGCAGTGTGGGCGTCGAGGCCGCCGCAAACGGGGCAGTGATTTGAATCGGCGCGCCGTCGCCGTCGAGCGCCAGCTTGAGGCGACCCGGTGCGCTCGAGCCCTGCACCAGTCCGATCAGGACATTGAGGGATTCGGCCGCGGTATTGCCGCTGGCATCGGCCGGATTGCCGATGATGAGCACCTGCAAGGGATCGCTGCCGATGGTATTCGGCCCGGTGCAGGTGACCGGGTTGCCGTCGAGATCGATGATCACCGGGTCGGCGGCAGTGGCGCCGGTGATGCACAGGTCGATCTGGCTGATGGCGCCGGGACTGCTGGGTGCGCCGGTGACATAGGGTTGATCCCACTCGAGCACCAGCGCGATGAATTCTCCGGGGAACAGCGCCGGTATCGTGACGGGCAGCGAAGTGGTGACGGTGGCGCCGGTGGGATCGAAATTCGACAGATTTTCGCCCGCATTCGGCGCACTGGTCGAGAGCGTCGAGAAGGCCGGCGCGGTGTTGTCGTACGAGGCGGTGCCGTCATTGCCGGCGGCGGAGAAGTACGACACGCCCGAGGCCTCGGCGTTGTTGATGGCCGTGGCGATGATGCCGTCCTGGAAAAATGGCTCATCGAAGTAACCGATATCATCAGCCTCGACCCTGGCGCCGGCGGTTGCCAGTTTGGCGATGCCGGTGGCGAAATCCGCTTCGGCGTTTTCGCCCGTGTAGAAGCCGAGACTGGCCCCTGGCGCCACATCGTGCACGATCTGCAGCATCGCGCGGCCTTCGTCGGTGAAGGGCAGCTGATCGGGCGCGCCATAATTGAGGCAGTCCGCTTCCTCGATGACATTGACGCTCGCGGGCAGATCGCCGCTGGATTCATCGTCGGTGGCGTTGGCCAGAAAGCCGCTGGGCGCGAAGCCATTGAGCCCCGAGGCGGGGACGCCGCTGCCCGGTTGTTCGTAGGCCGCGTAGCAGTTGAAGCTGTCGGATAATATGCCGACGGTAATGCCGCTGCCCGTCAGGGCTGAATTGCTCGAGCGCACCGCCGCACTGCCCTGGGCGAAGTCGCCCTGCGAGCTCACCAGTCCGGCGCGCGTGCGCATCATGGCCGCGCGCATCGAATGCACCTCGGCATGCTCGCTCGCCGCCTCGAGCTGATCGAGCGGCAGCCAGCCGCCGACATCGTTGGCGTACACCGATGCCTTCTGCAGCCCGAGGCCCTGCAGCGTGCTCTTGAGCTGCTGTGGGTCGCCGCGGGTGGTGGCATCGACCAGCACCATCGGGGTCGCCGTTGCCGCGGACAGCTTGAAGCGGGCGGCCGGATTGAGGCCGTGCAGATCGGCCAGCGCGTGCTCGGGCCGGACATGCGAGAGGTGGCTTGCCAGGCCGGCCAAGGTGGCGTCGAGTTTGAGCCCGATGACAGTGCCCCGCTGCGCCGCGCTGCGTCCACCAAAGGCGCGCAGCTGGGCGCCGCCGGCCGTGACAGCCCGATGAGTCCTGGATGGCAGCGTGGGCGAGGCGGCGCGCGATGCCGCAATGGCGCTCAGGATTGCGAAGCAGAGGAGCGAGCAGCTACGAAAGCCGCTGGATAGTTTATTCATCGCGGCCCAGTATGTTCTGCATGGACGTCAGCCACCGATCTTTTGCTGCAGATGAGCAAAAGTATATATCTGAATGATTAGCAATCTAAAACTCATCGATCACATATGTGACCGAGCACACCTGATCTGCCCCGTTACCCCTACTGCGAGTTGGCGATGAAATACCTGCACACCATGGTTCGAGCCACCGACCTGAAGGCCTCGCTGGCCTTCTATTGCGACGCCCTGGGGCTGCGCGAACGCAAACGCATCGAGAATGACAAGGGACGCTTCACGCTGGTGTTCCTGGCAGCGCCCGGCGATGACTCCGCACAGATCGAGCTGACCTACAACTGGGATCCGGAGAGCTATGCCGGCGGCCGCAACTTCGGCCACTTGGCCTACGAGGTCGATGACATCTACGCCACCTGCGAACGCCTCATGCAGCAGGGCGTCACCATCAGCCGCCCGCCGCGCGATGGCCACATGGCTTTCGTGCGCTCGCCCGATGAGATTTCGGTCGAGCTGCTGCAGAAGGGCGCGCGACTGGCGCCCAAAGAGCCATGGGCGTCGATGCCGAATGTGGGCGTGTGGTGATGCCGCCTCAATAGCGTGCCGCGCCGGCGCCCTGCCGGCCAGCAGGCCGGCCCGATTGAAACCTTTCAGGCCCGGCGAACGAATAAGCAGGTGAGGAGCCTTACGCCTAGGCTTTGCGTCAGGCCAGGAGTTGAATATGCCCGATCGGAACATGAATCCCGCCCGCCGCGCGCTGCTGCGGCGCGGACTTGCGGCGGCGCTCTCGGGCGCCTGCGCCGGCAGGATCGCCTGGGGGGCGCAGGACAGCGCCGATGCCGGCACGGTCAGCATCGAGCTGTTCGAGCCCTCGGGCAAGAGCAGCGGCGTGGTCACGCTGGCGAAGGTGATGAAGAGTGATGCCGACTGGCGCCATCAGCTGTCGGCCGAGGCGTACCAGGTAACGCGTCGTGCCGGAACGGAGTACGCGTTCTCGGGTCGATACGCCAGCAATCATGCCGACGGACTCTACCGGTGCATCTGCTGCGACACCGCGCTGTTCGATTCGAAGACCAAGTACGAATCCGGAACCGGCTGGCCGAGCTTCTGGCAGTCGATCTCGGCGCGCAATGTGGTCAAGACGCCCGACAGCAGCCTCGGCATGTCGCGTGATGCGATTTCATGTCACCGCTGCGATGCGCATCTCGGGCATGTGTTCGCGGATGGACCGAAGCCGACCGGACTGCGTTACTGCATGAATTCGGTGGCGTTGAATTTTGTGGCGCGCGCCTAGCACGCGTCGAACCCGATTTCCTGAGGAGCATTGATGTGCCGATGAACAAAGCGAATCGAATCACGTGGGCCGTGGCCGCCGCGCTGCTGGGCGCGGGGCTGATGTTTCACGTGCACGCCGAGGCGGCCGATCGCGGCGTGCTGCTGGCGCGGCCGGCTCTCGATAATCCCAAAGCCCCGGGGACCAGCCAGACCATCGTGCTCTCGGGCGGCTGCTTCTGGGGCGTGCAGGGCGTGTTCGAGCACGTGCACGGTGTGCAGCGAGTGGTGGCCGGCTATGCCGGCGGCGCGCGCGACACCGCCGAATACGGCAGCGTGAGCACCGGTAAGACCGGACATGCCGAGTCGGTGCAGGTGAGTTTCGACCCGGCGCAGATCTCCTACGGCGAGATACTGCAGGTGTTCTTCTCCGTGGCGCACGATCCGACGCAGCTCAACCGGCAGGGGCCGGATACGGGGACGCAGTATCGTTCGGAGATCTTCTATAGAGATGCGATGCAAAAGAAGATCGCGGAGAGCTACATAGCGCAGCTGAACGAGGCGCACGTGTTTGCGCGGCCGATCGTCACCCGGGTCGACAGTCTGCCGGGCTTCTATGCGGCCGAGGACTACCACCAGGACTTTCTGGTGCACAATCCGAACTATCCCTACATCGTCTACAACGATCTGCCCAAGATCGAAAATCTCAAACGGCTGTTCCCGAACGAATACCTCGGCCAGCCGGTGCTGCTCAGCAACGTCGCCGCGCGTTAGCAGCGCGCTGGTAACTGCTACACTCGGGGCACCGAACGCTGGGTGCCCCGATGCCGACTTCAGCCCGTAGAGCGCTGCCGAGCGCAGCGTTGTTTGCCATGTCGTCGCTTGCGCTGCAGTGCTCGGATCCTTCGAAGACTTCAGCGGAGCAACAGCGATGAGCATCGAGAAGCGCAGCGAGCAGGCCTGCTTTGGCGGCAAGATCAGTTTTCACACTCACAAATCGGCAGCCATCCACGCCGACATGCGGTTTGCGGTCTACCTGCCGCCGCAGGCCGCGCGCACCCGGGTGCCGGCGTTGTACTACCTTGCGGGCCTGACCTGCACCGAAGAGACCTTCATGATCAAAGCCGGCGCGCAGCGCCTGGCGGCCGAATATGGCCTGGCGCTGGTCGCGCCCGATACCAGTCCGCGCGGACTGAATCTGCCAGGCGATTCCGACTCCTGGGATTTCGGCGTCGGCGCGGGCTTCTATATCAATGCGACCGCCGCGCCCTGGTCGAGCAACTATCACATGGGCAGTTACGTCAACGAGGAACTGCCGGCGCTGATCGAAAAGAATTTTCCGGTCAGCAGCGAACGGCGCGGCATCTTCGGTCATTCGATGGGCGGTCATGGCGCGCTGGTCACGGCGCTGCGCAATCCAGGCCGCTGGCATTCGGTGTCGGCTTTCGCACCCATATCGAACCCGGTGGCTGTGCCCTGGGGCAAGAAGGCATTCGGCAACTATCTCGGGCCCGACAGCGCGCAGTGGCAGGA
>Ga0182024_10026152_pt1 | contig 10267 bp, 10 predicted proteins | sample P32metaG_FD_120480 | JGI IMG/M metagenome (GOLD analysis project Ga0182024, IMG submission 120480) | Permafrost microbial communities from Stordalen Mire, Sweden - P3-2 metaG (Illumina Assembly) | ecosystem: Environmental > Terrestrial > Soil > Wetlands > Permafrost | place: Sweden: Stordalen...
AACATGAGTCACGGCTGGGGCACCGTTATCAACGCAATACTCGGGTTGTAGACGCGTCGAGCGAGCAGGAGACTATCTATGGAACGTGAACGGCGCACATATAGCCGGTGTGTTGCGGAGGCTACGATTTGCGATTGCCAAGGCCATCAACAGGCGGATTGAGGGGCAATAGACGCCTGCCGGAGCGGAGTGTTTAGTGGTGGACCCACGTGTCACCGAATTCCATTGCATCATGCCGATTGCAAATCTCGTCTCCGTGATGAAAAATGGCATTCTGTCGCATGAACGCGCCGCCAAGCTCCCGCATCATTCGGTAGCCTTGCAGCAAGTTCAGGATAAGCGAGACCAAAAGCAGGTGCCCGGCGGCTTGAAGCTCCATCAATACGCCAATCTTTACCTTCACTCGCGCAATCCGATGATGTTCAAGCGTCAGGCTCAGGCGCCGGACCTTTGCGTTATACAAGTTTCCACAATGATATTGGCGCTCCCGGGCGCTGTTATATGCGATCAGAACGCCGCCAGCGGTTATGTTCGTTTTCTGCATCCGAGGCAATGGCAAGTGCTCGATTTCGACGCCATCTATGCGATGGATTGGCGGCATCCGACCGACCCTGTGGCATATTACCGGCACAGTTCACAGAAGTGTGCCGAGGTTCTTGTACCTCAAAAGGTCGAGACGCAGTACCTCACCGGCGCGTACGTTGTCGATGACGCGGCGCGGAAGCGCGTGGAATCCCTCGGATTAGCACTGCCAGTAACTCTCAATCCCATGCTATTCTTCCGGTAGGAGAATGATTCAATCCATGTTCAAGGCGCTCATCGGAGACTTATTCGATAGCCAGGCGCAAACCTTGGTCAACACGGTCAATTGCGTCGGCGTGATGGGCAAGGGTGTCGCCGAACTGTTCAAGCGGCGCTTCCCCGAGATGTTTGAAGACTACAAGCGCCGTGCGGAGCGGAAGGCGGTGCGGCTCGGCGAGCCTTACCTTTATCGGCATTCTTCTGGTCTTCAGATCGTCAACTTTCCGACAAAGGGCCATTGGCGCTCGCCATCCCGGCTCGCGGACATCGAACGTGGACTAGATTATTTAGCGGCGCACGTTGCAGAGTGGGGAATTACCAGCTTGGCGCTCCCACCGCTCGGCTGCGGCAATGGCGGACTGAATTGGTCCGAAGTTGGACCGCTGATCTGGAACAAGCTACACCGCTTGCCGATCGACGTTGATGTGTACGCGCCGTACGGAACGCCCAAACATCAATTGACCAATGAGTTTCTGTCTGCACCCTCGCAGATGAGCCTGGAAGGAAAAGGCCGAAAACAGGAGCGGCTCAGACCCGAATGGGTTGTTCTTATGGAGGTGCTTCGCCAACTGGAAGCGCAGCCTTACGCTAACCCGGTGGGCCGCACGATCTTTCAAAAGATTGCTTATGTCGTTACCGAAATGGGAGTCTCGACGGGCTTCCGGTTCGGCAAAGGCAGCTATGGTCCTTTTTCAGGCGACGTCAAGTTAGCGCTGCATGACTTCGCCAACCGTAACTGGCTGCACGAGCAGCAACTAGGCCGTATGATCGCGCTGCGTGTCACCCCCCAATTTGACGAGGACCGGAGCCAATACGAAGATGTAATTGACAGCTATCAGAAGAAAATCAATAAGGCCGTCGATCTCTTCAGCCGGATTAAGAGCACGGAGCAAGCTGAGGAAGTCTTGACCGTATTCTTTGCCTCCCGCCAGCTTAAACAATCCAAGCGCAATGAAGAGGTGAGCGAGCAAGCTTTGCAGGAATACATCCTCGACTGGAAGAAGTCTTGGCGTACAGATGATAAAAGGCAAGCGGTGGCGAGTGCCATTCGCAATCTCATATTACTAGGCTGGCTAAACCTGAGGATCAGCGAGGCAATTACCGAGGTGGCCTGATTAGCCGACCCTTACCAAATCCATCGCCGAAGAAGCAGACCTCAGGTGGAGCGCTGGGCGGCCGCGCACGGGCCGGACATCGCCGCCGGTCAGCCGGCGGAGGACCGCAGCGATCCGAACTATCGCAATTCTATTCTGGAGATGCTGCACCAAGCCATCGCGCGGCTTGGCTTCCTGCCGGACAAGCGATCCAAACGGTGCCGCAGCAGGCAACACTTCTTTCCGATAGCTGGGCTCCACCCGCAGCGGCTAGAGGCCGCGTAGATTTTCCTCCCGGATTTCACTTCGCTCCATCCAGGCTACTTTTGACTGGCGCTGGCGCCAACATATCACTTGACAAAAGCGCGCCGGCGCACGATTTAACAGGGAAATGGCGCGGGGTTCTTTCCCTGTCGGTTTGGTGGCTCCGGTGAAAACCGGGGCCATTTGGCTATTGGGAAAGCCGTCGCGCCCCTTCGCAAAAGGGAGCTTCCGATGAGCGAGCAACGCGATTGCGAAAGATGCGGCAAGCCGATCCTGCCGCGACGATTGGAAGTGCTGCCCGATACGCGGCTGTGCATCGAATGCAGCGAAGCGATCGGCGGCGACTTCAAGACCTACGTCATTGCCGAGAACACCCACGGCAAGGCCGGCAGCCTGAAGAAGAACTACGGCAGCTGGAAGGTGAAACGAAAGCTGCGCGACATCACGCCGCTCGACCAGGAGTAAAATCGGCCGCCGGCGCGGCGCGCCGCTTGCTTCGTGTCGCGGCTACTTGGTTTCGCCGCTAGTCTAGTGGGGCCGGCTGCTTGGAGCCGGCTCCTTGGGGCCGGCTACTTGGGGCCCGTCCGGTCGGCCGCCTTCGGCTCGACCACCCGATCGTCGCGGAACTGGAGCGTGACCGCGCCGGACTTGCCGAGCGGCACGGCGCGGTAGAAGCACGAGCGGCGCCCGGTGTGGCAGGCGGCGACCGCCTGCTCGACCTTGATCCACACCGCGTCCTGGTCGCAGTCGATGCGCATCTCGACGACACGCTGGGTGTGGCCGGAGGTTTCGCCCTTTCGCCACAGCGCGCGGCGCGAACGGCTGAAGTACCACGCCTCGCCGGTGGCGATGGTCCTGGCCAGCGCCTCGCCATTCATGTGGGCGACCATCAGGACATCGCCGGACGCGGCATCGGTGGCGACGCAGGTCACCAGTCCGTCGGCGTCGAATTTCGGCGTCAGCGCCGCGCCTTCCTCGAGCGCGGCGGCCGTTCCGGCCGGGCGAAATGGTGAGGTGTCCGACATTTGCGCCGAAGTCATCAGCTTCTGGATGAAACGCCGCGCACCAGCGTCACGAACCGCACCTGATCCTCGGTGCTGTCGTGGAACGTGCCCAGAAAACGTGTGGTCACGGTCGAGATGCCCGGCTTGGTGACGCCGCGGATCGACATGCAGGTGTGCTCGGCCTCGATCAGCACCGCGACGCCGCGCGGCTTGAGCACCTCGTCGATGGCGGTCGCCACCTGCGAGGTCAGATGCTCCTGGGTTTGCAGCCGGCGCGCATAGACGTCGACGAGGCGGGCGAGCTTGGACAGCCCGACGACGCGCTCGACCGGGCGATACGCCACATGCGCCTTGCCGTAAAACGGCAGCATGTGATGCTCGCAATGTGAGGTGAATGCGATGTCGCGGACCAGAATAAAATCGTCATAGGGCTCGGTCTCGCCAAAGGTGCGAATGAGCGCCTCGCCGGGAATCTCGCGGTAGCCGCGATAAAGCTCGTCCAAGGCCGCGACCACGCGCTTGGGCGTGGCGCGCAGGCCTTCGCGGGCCGGGTCGTCGCCCAGATAGGCGATCAGCGCGCGGACCGCGGCTTCCGCTTCCTCGCGCGACGGCCGGTTCTCGACCGGCACCGGTGCGTTGCGCACATGTTCCGAAACCAGCCCGCGAGACCGTTCGTTGGTGACGGCGTCCATTACCTCTCCAGTCACGCGGCTCCGCGGCAGGGGCGCTCGGCAAGCACCGATCCCGGCCGCAACTTCAATTCCACCGCGCCAGCGCCTATATAGTCGATTGGCGGGTGGAGACAATAAACCCGGGTGCAATCAGGCCAATCGGCGCTTTTACGATGCTCAACGAGGTCTACAATCGACGCATCATCGAGCTTGCCGGAACGATCCCGCGGATCGGGCGGCTGGCCGAGCCGGACGCCAGCGCCACCGCGCATTCGCGGTTGTGCGGCTCGACCGTCACCATCGATCTGAAGATGGACGGCGATACCGTGACCGATTTTGCCCATGAGGTGAAAGCCTGCGCGCTCGGGCAGGCGTCATCGTCGATCATGGCGAGCCACATCGTCGGCGCCAAAGCCGACGAACTGCGCGAACTGCGCGAGACCGTGCGCAAAATGCTCAAGGAGAACGGCGCGCCGCCGGCCGCCGGCAAGTGGGCCGACATCGCGGTGCTCGAGCCGGTGCGGGATTACAAGGCCCGTCACGCCTCGACATTGCTGACATTCGACGCCGTGGTCGACGCCATCGGCCAGATCGAAGCCAAACGCGGCGTCAAAGCCGCGGCCGAGTAACGTGCCGAGCATCGCCCAGACTTGCGCCCACACTTGCGCGCAAGCCGCCCGCTTCGCGCCGCGCCTGGCCGGCCGGGGTCTGGTCAAGCTCTACCGCTACACGCTGTCGCCGCTGGTCGGCTTGCATTGCCGGCATCTGCCGACATGCTCCGACTATGCGGATCAGGCGATCGGCCGCTTCGGCCTGTGGGCCGGCGGCTGGATGACCCTGGCGCGACTGCTGCGCTGCCATCCGTTCGGCACATCCGGGCTCGATTTCGTACCCGCGGCCCCGCCGCCGCACGCGCGGTGGTATCTGCCGTGGCGTTATGCGCGCTGGCGCGGCACCAATTCGGCGCCTCCCGGCTGAGGCCGCTCAGGCGGCGGCCCGCTCAGGCGGCAGCCCGCTCAGGCGGCGCCATGAATTCCGGTCCGATCGGCGTGCGGACGTAGCGCGCCACGATGCGATCGATCTCGGCCATCGCGCTGTCGTCGATGCGCCAGCCCACCACGTCGGCCACCGGATCGAGCTGGGCCGGATGCCGTGCGCCCCACAGCGCGGCGATATCCGGCGCCCGGTCGAGCACCCAGCGCAGCGCCAGATGTATGACGCGCTTGCCGAAGTGGGCTTGCGCGAAACTATCGAGGGCTGCGACCGCGGCCAGGTACTGGTTGAAGTGCGGCGTCTGAAATTTCGGATCGCTCGACCGCAGATCGGATTCGGGAAATCTGGTCTCCGGCCGCATGCGGCCGGTCAGCAGGCCGCGGCACAGCGAACCGTAGGCCAGCATCGCCAGTCCGTGCTGCCGCGCGTCGGCAAACACGTCCGCTTCGATGGCGCGCTCGAACAGATTGTAGGGCGGCTGCACCGCGTGCAGCGGGGCGACGGCGCGGAAGGCGTCCATCTGCGCCGGGCTGAAATTACTGACGCCGATGGCGCGGATTTTCCCGGCCCGCAGCAACTCGGCCATGGCGCCGGCGGTTTCTTCGATCGGCGTTTTCGGATCGGGCCAATGAACCTGATAGAGATCGATGACGTCGGTGCGCAGACGGCGCAGCGAGTCGTCGATCTCCTTTAAGATGCGGGCGCGGCTGGCGTTGCGGAACGGCTGCTCGTTGTTCCAGTCCAACCCGACTTTGGTGGCGATGACGGCGCGCGCGCGCCGGCCGCCTTCCGCCAATGCCTTGCCGACGATCTCTTCCGAACGGCCGAAGCCGTAGACCGGGGCGGTGTCGATCAACGTGATGCCGCGGTTAAGGGCGGCATGAATCGTGCGCACGGATTCGGCTTCGTCGGTGCCGCCCCACATCCAGCCGCCGATCGCCCAGGTGCCGAGCCCGATGCGCGAGGGAGCCAGATCGGTGCCGGGAATACGGAAAAACTCCATTTTGCTGTCGGTGTCAGCCATTGCGATGCTCCTGAGACTGGGCTCCCGTGCGCGGACATGTCCGCCACCGGAACGTAGTCACGCCGCGTCGCCGCTAAAGCCCGTGCATGGGTCCTGCGGCGCGGCCGCATGGCTTGAGAAAGATATCCGAAGCCGCGGCCGCCATTCACGGCGTCGCCTGGGCAAGCTTCGCCAGTTGCTGCGAGGCGGTCGCCGAGCCGAGGTCGGCGGCCTTCTGATACCATTTGCGCGCTTGCGCCGGATCCGGGGCGGCGCCGATGGCGCCCACACGGCGGAGGAACAGCGGATCGTATGACGCACCGAGCGCCAGCGCCGCATCCGCATTGCCGGCCTCGGCGGCGCGCCGCAGCAACAGCCGCGCCGAGGACAGGTCGCCGTTGTTGAGATAATCCTTGCCGCGCTTCACCAGCGTTGCGATCTCCTCGTCGCCGAGTTGCATGGTCCGCTCCGCAGGCGGAGTGCCGGGCTCTGGCGGCGGCGGGACCGGCTGAGCCACCATAGGCGGCGGCGGGACCGGCTGAGCCACCGCAGGCGGCGGCGGGACTGGCTGGGTCACCGCAGGCGGCGGCGTTTCGACCGGCTCAAGCGGCAGCGCATTCGCCTCAGCGAGACCGTGATTGACCAGCATCTGTACCGCCGGGGCCGATCGCGCCGGCGCCATGATGTCGGCGCTGACCGAGAGCGCGGTGGTCGGGCCGCGGGGCGGCCGCGCTTCGTTGCGTAAGAGCCTGGCGCCGGGAACCGAAACCACGCCCCACGCCACGATCGCGGCGACCACCGCGACGGCGCTCACGCGCTTGGCGATCGGCCACAGCGATTGACTATCGTCAAGCGGCGGTTCCGGGACCTGGTCGGGATGCAGCGCCAACTGCCGCTGCAACGTCGCCATGGCGCGATCGCCGCGGTATGCCGGACCGGCCGTCACGATGCGCCACCTCCCGGGCGACGCTTCGATCGGCGGCGTCGGCGCCGGGCTGATCGACGCCGGCCACTCCTCCAGCGCGCGATCGGGTGCACCGTGGCGCGCCAAGTCCCGCGCGCCGCCGCGCAGCCATGGCGACGCGTCCATCACAGCGGCATCGAGATCTTCGGCGTGGTGGATCGGAGAACTCATGATCGCCTCCCCCTGCTTGCAAGCTCCGATAGGCACAGGCCGTTACGCCGATCTCCGCATCACCGGTGATCGCGCGCCTGCTGCCATTTGAGGAATTCCTGGAACAGCTGCTGCCGCGTGGCGCCGTCGGCATCGCCGCCACCAGGATGCTGCGTCGCCAGAAACTCATCGAATTGCTGGCTCTTGGCGGTCGTCGCGCTCTGTCGATTTTGCTGAAGCCATTGGTCGGCGGCGGCAAACCGCGTCCAGCCCGGCAGTACGGCGGCGAGATTGGTCTCGCGCCATTTCGGATGATGCGGCGGCTTCTGCAGCTCGGCGAGCTTGGGAAAGAACACGTTGATGAAGTTCGCGATGCGCCGGTAGCGATCCGAATCCTGCGGCCAGTTGTAGGCAATGAGCACGGCGCTGACCGCGATGGTGGCGACGTCGTGTCCGGTTTCGACCATGCCGGGATAGTCGGCGTGGCCGAGCAGCGCGGGCAGATAATCAGCCTGCAAGGGCTTCGCGAACGGCACCGGCAGGAAGCGCAATCCATCGGCGGCGCGCAGCTTGCCCATGGCGCCCGCCGGCTTGCCGGCGATCAGGATGGTGGCGGCGAGTTCGCCGCTCTTGAGCCTTTCCAGGGCGTCGGCCTGCCCCATGTTGACTTCCACCGGCGCGACGCCCAGGCGCTTGAAGACGTCGCGGCTCGACAGCTGGCTGCCGCTGCCGATATCGCTGAAATTGACCTTCTTGCCGTTGAGCTCGTCCAACGAGTCGATTCCGGAATCGGCCCGGACGACGACGTGCATCTCCTCGTTGAACAGCTTGGTGATGTAGTCGATCTTGTCGTCGATATTGCCGATCTCGTTGCTCGCCCGGTAGGCGTTGAGGATGATCGATTGGGTGATGCCCAGATCGATGCCTTTGAGGAAACGGACGTCGCGGATGTTCTGCCCGCCGCCCTTGCCGACCACCGGCAGAATGCGGAAGTTGTCGCCGTCATCGAGGACGTCCGACATGTCGTAGGCGATGGTCAGATACGTGGCGTTCGGATTGCCGGCGACGATGGCGACCGTGTTGGTATTGAGCCGCTCGCCGAGCGTGCCGAGACCGGGTTTATCGGGAATTGGCCGCGCGCCCGGATGCGCGGCAAGTCCGGATTCTTGGGAAAAGCCTGCGGTCAGCAGAACCGCAACCAATACGCAAATTACCTGAAATGGCCGGCACGGCCACCGCAAGCCCCCCCTCATCGTCCCACTCCGCGCGGCGAACCTGCGGCTACGCACACACACAAATGGCGTTGCAGACCCGCAACGTTTACGACACCCACCCTCGCCGCGCTTGAGAGCTGCACGCGTTTAATTGCGATACGCGGTCCCGCGCGGACACCATTGAGGTTCGTCAGGCAATGGGGCGGCGTTATGATTTGGATTCGATGATTCGAAGGCGGCGTTGCCGCAATTCCGTACGCGCGTTTGGAATCCGCGTGGTGCCTCAGTGGAATTATGGCGCCGCGCGCCGCCGCGTCGATCGTCATGCCGCAGCGGCAGGGCCCGATGCGCCGGCTCCCGGTCCACGACGCCTACCGGACAAAGCGGCGCGGGCCCGGTCGGCAAAGTGGTGCGATGGTAGGTTGCGCGGCGGCCTTCGCCTGCTATATCCCTTCTTCACGGCTTACCTGCGCTCGTTCGCAGGAGTGAGCAACAGGAGCGAGAACCATGGTCTCCGTGACCTTTCCGGACGGCGCGCGCCGGGACTATTCCCCCAATATCACCGGTCTCGACATCGCCAAGGGCATTTCGCCGTCGCTGGCCAAGCGCACCGTGGCGATGGCGCTCGACGGCAAGCTCGCCGATCTGTCCGACCCGATCGAGCACGACGCCAAGATCGAGTTTCTGACCCGCGACGACCCGCGCGCGCTGGAGCTGATCCGGCACGACGCCGCCCACGTGCTCGCCGAAGCGGTGCAGGCGCTATGGCCGGGCACCCAGGTCACCATCGGGCCGGTGATCGACAGCGGCTTCTACTACGACTTTTTCCGCAACCAGCCGTTCACGCCGGAGGATTTTGCCGCGATCGAGCGGAAAATGCGCGACATCATCGCGCGCGACAAACCCTTCACCAAGGAGGTGTGGTCGCGCGACGAGGCCAAGAAGGTGTTTCGCGACAAGGGCGAGGCGTTCAAGGTCGAGCTGGTCGACGCCATCCCCGAAGACCAGCAGATAAAGATCTACCGGCAGGGCGACTGGTTCGACCTGTGCCGCGGCCCGCACATGACCTCGACCGGCAAGGTCGGCAATGCGTTCAAGCTGATGAAGGTCGCCGGCGCCTATTGGCGCGGCGATTCCAACCGCGAAATGCTGTCGCGCATCTACGGCACCGCCTTCGCCAGGCAGGAAGAGCTCGACGCCTACTTGAAGCAGATCGAGGAAGCCGAAAAGCGCGACCACCGCAAGCTCGGCCGCGAAATGGACCTGTTCCACTTCCAGGAAGAAGCCCCCGGATCGGTCTTCTGGCACGCCAAAGGCTGGACGCTGTTCCAGACGCTGGAGAACTATATTCGCCGCCGCCAGGCCGACGCCGGCTACGCCGAAGTCAACGCGCCGCAGCTCATCGATTCATCGCTGTGGGTGGCGTCGGGCCACATGGCGACGTTTCGCGATGCCATGTTCCTGGTGCAGCCGCGCGAGGAAGACGAGCGCACCTTCGTGGTCAAGCCGATGAACTGCCCCGGCCACATCCAGATTTTCAAGAACGGCCTCAAATCGTACCGCGATCTGCCGTTCAAGATTTGCGAGTTCGGCAAGGTGCATCGCTTCGAGCCGTCGGGCGCGCTGCACGGTCTGATGCGGGTGCGCGCCTTCACCCAGGACGACGCCCACATCTTCGTCACCGAGGAGCAGATCGCCGACGAGGTCCTCAAGGTCAACGATCTGATCCTGTCGATCTACCAGGACTTCGGCTTCGACGATGTCCGCATCAAGTTCTCCGACCGGCCGGAGAAGCGCATCGGCGACGATGCGGTGTGGGACAAGGCCGAGGCCGCGTTGAAACAGGCGCTCGAAGCATCGGGCCGGCCGTGGACCCTCAACATCGGCGAAGGCGCGTTTTACGGCCCGAAACTCGAATATGTGCTGCGCGACGCCATCGGCCGCGATTGGCAATGCGGCACCATCCAGGTGGATCTCAACATGCCGGGCCGGCTTGGCGCGTTCTATATCGACGAGCACTCGAACAAAGTGACCCCGGTGATGCTGCATCGGGCGATGTTCGGCTCGCTGGAGCGCTTCACCGGCATCATGATCGAGCATTATGCCGGG
>Ga0182024_10026153_pt1 | contig 10267 bp, 8 predicted proteins | sample P32metaG_FD_120480 | JGI IMG/M metagenome (GOLD analysis project Ga0182024, IMG submission 120480) | Permafrost microbial communities from Stordalen Mire, Sweden - P3-2 metaG (Illumina Assembly) | ecosystem: Environmental > Terrestrial > Soil > Wetlands > Permafrost | place: Sweden: Stordalen...
AGCAGCTCGGGATGCGTCGGCGGGTCGAGACCGTCAAGCGCCATCGCCAGATCGCTGTTGGCGGCGACGTGACGCAACGGCGCAGCGAGCTCCTCGAGCTCGTCGCGATCGGCAAAGAAATCGCTCAGCTCGTCAAAAAACTCGGGGTGTTTGACAAGCCACGCGCGTCGGTCGGGCGAAAGGCCCGAATCGAGGTCCTGGAGGTAACCCGCGACGACCTGATCGAGCCGGCTTTCCCGATCGTCTCGCGGATCATAATCGATGCTCATCGCTCACTCCCGTTTCATTCGCTCGGAGAGCCCTCGCAGCCCCCGGCGCAGCAGCCCCGCCACCGACGCCTGGCTTCGGCCCATCCGCCGCGCCACGTCGGCCAGCGAATAGCCCTCGAGATGATGCAGCTCGATCGCCCGCCGCTGGTCTTCGGGGCTCGCCGCCAGCGCCTCTCCGAGCGCCCGGATCTGTTCCTGCTGGATCACTTGCTGGCTGGGCGAGGTCTGATCAGCCTCCAGCAAAGCCTCCAGCCGCACCGACGACTCGTCGACCGATGCCAAGAGCGAGCGCTCAAGCGCCGCGTCACGCTTGCTGCGGCCATACCGGCGCACCTCGTCGACGATCGTGTTTGCCAAAATCTGGCGCAGCCAAGCCCCCCGCGCATCGTTGTCCATCTCGCGCCATCGGTCCGGCGATTGATGCGCCTTGAGCAACGTCTGCTGCACCAGGTCTGACGGGTCGAGTTTTCCGCGCAGCCTGGCAGCGACCCGCAGCCGGGCCACCACGTACAGGTAGCCTCGGAAGCGCTCGAGCCCAGTTTCGGTCTCGAAGCCCATCGTCATTCCGGCCTCCCGTCACTCCAATCGTCGAAACTGCGAATATTGACCGCGCGTCGACCAAGTTTTCTTGGCCGGCCCGCCTGGCCCAACCCGCGACACATCATCACAGCCATCGCGGGCGCCGGCCGAAATCCCATTTTGACCGCTTCCAGAGCCCTCGAAGAGGGCGACATCGTAAAGCCCGGCGGCGTAAGCCCCGGGTGTCTGCCAGCGTAAGCCCCGGGTGTCTGCCAGCGCCAGCCCCGGGTGTCTGCCAGCGTAAGCCCCGGGTCGCCTACCAAAAGTCCTCGAACCCCACGCACCCCAATTTTCCCCAAAGCCCTCGCAGAGGGCGACATCGTAAAGCCCGCCGGCGACAGCCCCGGGTACCAAACCATCTTGGCGCGAAAGCCCCGAGCGCACTTTTTCGACAATTGCGTCGTCGCGCCTGCCGAGCAATAATGACTCCCGACACGCTGGTTGCGCATACGAAACTCGGCCTCGCATTGCCCGCTGGGCCGGCGAACGTCATCCACCGCGATGGTCCCCATGACGCTTCCTCAGATCTTCATCAGCGCCACCACCCGCGACCTCGAGTCGTTTCGCAAGGCGACTGCCGAGATTCTGCTGAAGAAGCATGCGTTTCCTGTCGTTCAGGAGCACTTTCCCCCCGACCATCGTTCGGTCGTGGCGATGCTTCAGGATCGAATCGGCCAGTGCGGCGCGGCCATCTGCCTGGTCGGGCGCTGTTACGGCCACGAACCGCCCAAGCGAGACCCCGACGAACCCAGACGGTCGTATACCCAGTTGGAATACGAGAATGCCGTCGAACTTGGCAAGCCGGTATTCGTTTTTTTGGCCACCGACGACTGCACCTTCGACTCCGAGCCCGACGAGTCCGAGGAAATTCGCGAGCTTCAACGGCAGCACATCCAGCGGATTCTCGACAGCGGCCGGTTAAGGATGACTTTTCATTCCCTCGCGCACTTGACCGAGCAGGTGCGCATCATGGATCTCAAAGCGCTGGCGAAAGGGCCCACCACCCGGCTGGTCGTCTTGCTCGTCGCTGAGCTGATTGACGTGGAATCCCAGCGGAAAAAGTTGGGTGAGGATGCCTTTGTCCGAGACGTCGTCCAGCCGTTCCGAAAGCTGCTTGGCGAGGCACGCGCACGATGGCAGGGGACGTTGTCTGCAGAGACTACCGGCGAATACGGGTTCAACTTCCAGACGGCTGACGCCGCGGTCAACGCCGCGCTCGCCCTGCACACGGCGGTGCCGCGGCACCATTGGTCAGGCGCGGCGCCCGAGCTCCGGGTCGGAATCCACGTCGGCCAGATCGTCGAGTTCGTCGACGACGAGGCTCGCGTCAACCAGACCGGCCATGCGATGGAGGTGTGCCGGCAATTGACTCGCAAAGGAGTGGCCGGCCAGACGCTTCTGAGCCGTACGGCGTACGACATCGCCCGCGAGCACGTCCGGCAGGCACCGCCTGCGAACGAAGACGGTTCACCAAGCGGCGACGGCAACGGGCCGCTTGCGGTCAAGCTCAACTGGCGGTCGCATGGACGGTATTTGATGTCAGACGCCGAAGAAGTGCTGGACATCTATGAAGTGGGCGCCGCGGGCGTCGCCCCATTTCTCGCCCCGCCAGGTTCGATTGAGCAGCAGCAAAGAATTCCGCCCTGGCGACCGGCCGTCGGCCAGGAGGTCCCACGCAGCCAGGGCTGGTTCCTCGAACGTAAACTCGGCGAGGGCGGCTTTGGCGAGGTTTGGGTGGCGCGGAACGACCAGATCACTGACCGCCACGTCTTCAAGTTCTGCTTCGATGCGAGCGGTTTGAGCTCGCTCGAGCGCGAGCGGACGCTCTTCAACCATCTCCGCGGCGGGCTGGGCAAGCGCGACGACATCGCCCGGCTGATCGACTTGAATCTGAAGGAAGGACCGTATTTCCTCGAGAGCGAATACGTCGAAGGGGGAAACCTCCGCGATTGGGGCGAGGCGACCGGGCGGCTGGCCGCACTGCCTCTCGACGAGCGGCTTGAGCTGCTAATAAAGATCGCGGTGGCCGTCGCGGCAGCCCATTCCGTCGGCGTCATCCACAAGGACTTGAAGCCCGGCAACATCTTCATGCGGCAGGATGCCGATGGCCGCTGGCACCCGGTCCTGGCCGATTTCGGCATCGGCGAAATCGATCATTCCAGAACGCTCAAGGGTCGCAATATCACCGTTGGTAGCTTGACGATCTCGCTCCCCAAATCCAGTTCCAGCTCAGGTTCGCCGATGTACCAGCCGCCGGAAGCCATCTCAGGCGGCACAGCCACAGTTCAGTGGGACGTCTTTGCCTTGGGCGTTGTTCTCTACCAGTTAGTCATCGGCGACTTCGGTGCGCCGGTGGCCCCCGGTTGGGAACGCAAGCTGGACGCGGCCGTTGAGCCTGAAGCGCTCTTGCGTTTGACTCCCACCCTCGTTCGGCAAAGCCCGCGCATGGCGCGGGTGGGAAAGTCACGAATCGGCACCCCCCACGACCCCACCGCCGAGCTCGCCGTTCGCTTCTTGAAGGAAGACGTCGGAGCATGCCTGGACGTCGATCCCGCCGTGCGCCTGGAGAGCGCGGCCCAGCTCATTGAACGCCTTCGCACGATCGAAAAACGTGTCGCCGACGCGCGGATAAGGCAACGTGCCGAGCTCGCCCGCAGGCGGATGAAACGGCTCCGCGTGGGCTTGGTCGCCTCCCTCGTGGCTCTCGCCGTCGTTGGCGGCTTGGGCCTGTTCGCCTACCGAGAGTGGGGGATCGCCCAGGAAGCCTTGATTGCCGAGCAACGCGCTGAGAAAATCGCGTCGGACGCTGTGGATGAGTTCTTCACGACAGTGAGCGAGTCCGATCTGAGCCGACTGCCGAAGACCGAGGGGCTCCGGGAAAGGTTCCTCACCCTCTCGATGGATCACCTCGCGGAGCTCAAGCAGAGGGCAGGCAAAGGTCTAAGGATAGACGCCCGAATTGCCCGGGCACATTTCTACGTGGGCCGAATGCACGACTGGCTCCATGAACCTGAAAAGGCCGTGGTCGAATACTCATTGGCCCTCAAAAGCCAGGTCACGCTCCTCGATGCGGATCCGCAGAATTCGTCCCTCCGGCGTGAACGCGCCGAGACCGGGACGAGGTTCGGCCTCTGCTCGTTCGAGAGCTCCCCCCTCCAGGATAAGGCCAAGGCCAGGGAAATAGTGGTACGGGCCCGCGACGCCCTTCTGGCCACGCCCGCCGGGCCAAACGAGCCGCCCCGCCAGAGGCAGCCCGGCTCCGCTGAGCTAGGCGACCCCGCCCTCGACTTCGAGCTGGCGAAGAGTTACATCACGCTCGGCTATCTGGACAAGCTGATCGCCGAAGCGGCGGCCGGCGGCCACGGGCAGGCCGAGGCTGACCTGCCCACCGCCCGCGCCGAGTACGAGACGGCCAGGACGATCCTGGCTCGGCTGGTCCAGTCCACGAAGGAGACCGATCCGAGTCGCTTCCGCTACGAGCATCGACTCGCCCTGATCGCACAGAACCTGGGCAATTTCGACCGCGATGCGGGCAGCGCCCTGGCTGCCGCGTTGTCCTATCGCGCCGCCGCGGATTTCTGGAAAAAGCGGCTCGAACTCGCCCGCAATGAGACCAAACCTCCGCCGGACGGGGCCGAGCACTTGGCTTACCACACCGGTCTGACCGACGCACTCAGGAACCTCGTCTTGCTCGAAACTGTTCAGGGCCGGCTCACCGAGGCAGAGACCTTTGGAAAGCAGTCTCACGAAGCGGCGAAACGGTTCGTCTCTGACTTTGGTTACGACGATTCCAAGGATTCCCTGGCCCGGCATCACCTCGCACTAGGTAACTTGCATCTGAGCCGGCACTGGCGCGCCGAGCGTCGGGGCGAGCACGCCAAGGCCACCGGCTGGGCCAAACAGGTTGTTGAGGACGCTGAGAATTCCATGAAGATTCTCGACGGCCTCCTCCAGGATCATCCCAAGAGAGCTCAATACCGCGACAACCGCGGCGGGTGCTTGTTGCTCCTCGCCGCGCCGTTCGCGGGCGACGAGCGGAGGGCGCCCACGAACGACCTCAAATCGGCCCTGGAAAAACTTGAGTCGGCTCTGAAAATCTACCAAGAACTCTGTTCCGCTGAGAAGAACCCGGACTACCAGGCCAGGCTGGCCACAACTTGGAGGATGCTTGGCGACACCCAGGCCGCGCTCGCCGCCGACTCCCGAGAGCGAGGCGACGCGGCCGGAGCCGCCGCCCTCGAGGCCGAGGCGGACCGCTCTCATCTCGAAGCCCGCAAGAATGCCGACGACTTGATCCAACATGAAAAGCCAGCGATTTTCGCAAGCCAGGCCGGCCAGCATTATTGCCGCGGCGCCCGATTCCTGAACCAGGCACAGGACTTCAAGCGAGGTGACAAGACACTGGGATTGGCAGAGCGCTCGCGAGAAGCACGAGAGTTGGCCGAGCGCTCCATCAAGATTCTCTCGGACCTCCTCGCCATCGACAGCACGGATGATCGGGCCAAGCTAACTTTGATCTACGCGCACCAAGAGCGAGCGCTGGCCCAGGCCCGCCTCGGCGACGACCGGGGCGCCGTCGCCGACGCGGTCGAGGCGCTTCGCCGGGCCAAGGAGCGGGCCGACAACCTGAAGGGACCTGACGAGGATGCCGATCAGCCCGTCCCTCTCCTCTACGGCCTCGCCGCAGCCTTCGCCCGCTCTTCGCTCGCAGCGCGCGGGGTCGACCCCGGACAGTCCAGCCGCGTCAAGGAAGCCGAGTCGTACGCCGATGAGGCTTTGAAGCTCCTCAAGACGGCGGAGCTACGGCACCTGTTTGCAGATGCCGCCACGCGCCAGCGCCTGGCCAACGACCCCGACTTCCAGGCACTACGATCGGACCGACGATTCCTGGAAATCGTGCGCGCCGCGACGAGCCCCCCGCCGCCGTTGGCGAATTGACGCACGATTGGGTCTTGACAAAATAAGCGTTTTAGGCAAATTAGATAGCCTGGTCAATCCAATCGGACCGTCCGGTTTCTGCTTGGGGCAAAACTAACTCCGGAGTGAACTTCCATGATTCTGCAATTTTCGAGCCTGGCATTGGTCGTCGCCATGTCCGGTGCACCTCTGACGACGGCCGAGCGGCAAAACAGTCGCGGGTCGGACTCGCGGCCGCGCGAGGCGGCGGGGGGGGGGAGCACACCGCGGCCGCCAGCCACCACGCCGGAGCCCCCCACGCCGCCGCCGGTCACCACGACGGTCCCGGCAGCTCAGACGCCCGGAAAGGCTATGCCGACAGCCCAGGTGCCCGGCAAGGTAATGCCGGCAGCTCAGTACCCCGGCAAGACGATGCCGGCAGCCCAGGCGCCCGGAAAGACGCTTCCCGCGGCCCAAGCGCCCGGCAAGGCCACGCCCCAGTATTGATCGAGGGCTCAACCTCGACAATCGGGCGAAGGTAGTTTGATGCGGCGAAACAGAGATCTTCTTCGCTGGGCCATGGGGTCCGACCGCGCCAGGACTCGTCACCTCTGCCGTTCATCTCCCCGACGTCCGGGGCCGCCAACCGCCCCGGACGGAGGGCCTTGACCGTCCTAGGGAAGGAATCCGTCGCGACCGCGATGGGGTAAAACCAACGCGCCGGCTGGTCCGGATCCGGAGAATTGAGATGTGGCGCGGGGCTTGGATCGCGGCGGCATTGGGCCTGACGTTGCTCGGCCCGGCAAAGGACGGCAATGACGGTGGCGGTTGGGTCGGTAAGCGGGTATTCACGCGCTATGGGACTACCCTGAGGATCGGCAGCAAGGTCGTCGACGACGAGGGGCGGGACCGGGCCCAGTCGGCGTCCGGGAAGGATCGGCGCACCTTCCGCGTCTATCGGGTCGAGCACGTTGAAAGCCCGTGGCTCTGGCTTGTCTCGGAAACTCAGGGGGCCAGCGGATGGGTCAAGGCGGGGGACGTCATCCCCTGCGATCAGGCGATCGATCACGCGAGCGCCGCGATCGGCACCAACCCATCCTCCGCGACTTACGTCTCTCGCGGGCTCGCCTGGCACGCGGCCCGACAGTACGACCGAGCGATCGCCGACTATAATGAGGCGATCCGGCTCAACCCCTGGAACGAGGCAGCCTATCAGGACCGGGCCAACACGCTGGAGGCTCAGGGACGCTACGCCGAAGCCTTGGCCGACTACGACGCGGCGATCCGGCTCGATCCGGGTTTCGACCTTCCCTACAACTCGCGTGCCTGGACGCGGGCCACCTGCCCTGACCCCCAGTACCGCGACGGCAAGCAGGCCGTCGCTGACGCCCTCCGCGCCTGCCAGTTGAGCGACTGGAAAGAGGTCGATTACCTCGGCACGCTGGCAGCCGCCTCGGCCGAGGTCGGCGACTTCGCCGCTGCAGTACGCTGGCAGGCTGAGGCCCTCCGCTTGCATCGAGGCGCCGACGATGATCGACGAGGCTTCGCCGCGCGGTTGGAGTTGTACAAGGCCAACAAGCCCTACCGAACTGGGCCCGAACGAAAATAGCCGTGCCAGGGTGCATTTGAGTCGTTTTAATATTTCCCCATTCTCTCGCCACACCCCGTGGTGACCCCTTGTCGATCTGCGTCACGAGACGGATCAAGTGCGCGACCACGAATCGGGTAAATTAGATGGGACACTGCATGTTCCGCACCATCGTGTCCGCCGCGAACGAGCCCTCGCCGCGCGTCAGGCGTGCATCCGCGCTGGCACTCTTCGCCAGCGCGACGCTGGCGGCCCTCACTTCCGTCGGACTTCCCGCCGTGGCCCTCGCCATCGAACCGCCACAGGGCCAATCCAAGCCGGCCGAACCCACAACAGACGCAATCCGCGGCGAAGGTGAGGCCGAGCGCAAATTGGTGACCGACCTTGACGACGCGATCGACGCCCATGCCGATCACCTTGATCCCGCGCGAGTTGATCGCGACCTGGCCGCCGCCTTTGCCCGTTACGGCCTCGACCTCGACGTTGTCGAACCCAAGGCGGCCGCGGCTCGTCTGGCCGGCAAGCCGTCGACTCCAGAGATTGCCGCGGCGATCGACGACTGGTGCCGCTTGCGGCGAAGAACACTGGAAGTCCCCACCTGGCGAAAGCTACTGGCCGTGGCGCGTGCCGTCGATCCCGACCCCTGGCGCAACGCCCTGCGCGATCAGATTGTCAGATCAGGGGAAAATTGACGAGGCAATCGCCGCGCTTCGGCAGGCCAGCAAGCTCAGCCCCAAAAACGGGCGCATTGTGATTGAGCTGGGCTACATTCTCCAAAAACAGGGCAAGCTCGATCAGGCAACCGCACTTTTTCGCCAGGCAATCCGGCTCGCGCCGCGATCTGCCCAGGCTCATTACTACCTTGCCAGTGCCCTCGGGGCACAGCAAAAGCCCGCTGACGCCATCCCCGAGTTCCGCGAGGCAATCCGGCTTGACGCCGACGACGCCGACACCCACATTGGCCTCGGCTACGCGCTGGCGGAAACCGACAAGCTCGACGAAGCGATCGCCGCCTACCGCGAAGCCATCCGACTCAAACCCGATGAAACCCAGGCTCATTCCTACCTCGGCAACGCATTATCGCGATCGGGAAAGTTCGACGAGGCGATCGCCGCCCTCCGTGAAGCTCTGCGGTTGAAGCCAGACGACGCAGAGACCTCGGTCGGCCTCGGCTACGCGCTAGCGGCAACCGGAAAGCTTGACGAAGCGATCGCGAGGTATCGCGAAGCGATCCGAATTGGCCCGGCGCAAGCTCAGGCTCATTTCTACCTCGGCGACGTGTTGTCGCGATCGGGAAAGTTCGTCGAAGCGATCGCCGCATTTCGCGAAGCCATCCGGATCGCTCCGGAAGATGCCGAGGCCCACGACGCGCTTGGCGACGCTCTGTTAAATCAGGACAAGCTCGACGACGCCGTCGCGGCCTATCGCGAGGCGGTCCGAATCAAGCCCGACGAGCCCACGTACCACCTGGACCTTGGCTTCGCTCTGCACGGACAGCACAAGCTCGACGATGCGATCACCGCATACCGCTAAGGCATCCGCCTCCAGCCCGACCGCGCGCGAGCTCATTCCATGCTGAGTCACGCTTTGTATGAGCAGGGGAAGCTCGACGAGGCGATCTCGGCTTTCCGCGAAGCCATCCGGATCGAGCCTGACGAGGCCCAGCATCACGTCGGTCTTGGCGATGGTCTTAGAGAAAAAGGAAAGCTCGACGAGGCTGTTGCAGCATACCGGACGGCGCTCCGGATCAAACCGGACGACCCTCAGTTTCACCTCGGCCTTGCCTTCGCTCTCGACAGGCAAGAAAAGTCGGATGAAGCGATCGATGCCTATCGCGCCGCCATCCGGATCAAGCTCGATGAATACCGGTATCACTCGTTCCTCGGTAACGCATTGGTGCGCCGGGGCAAGTTCGATGACGCCATCGTTGCCCTCCGCGAGGCACTTCGGCTCAACCCAAAGCACGCCTGGGCCCACGCCAGCCTCGGCCACGCCTTCCAAGGGCAGGAAAAGCTTGATGAGGCCGTGGCCGCCTTTCGCGAGGGTATCCGGCTCAAACCCGAGAATGCTGGGTTTCATTTCAATCTGGCCTACGCCCTTGAGATGCAGAAAAAGCTCGATGAAGCGATCGCCGAATACCGCGAAGCCGTCCGCCTCAAGCCCGACGACGCCCAGTTTCACGTCAGCCTGGGCTTTGCTCTGGAGCAAGACGAAAAACTCGACGACGCGGTCGCCGAATACCGCGAAGCGATCCGACTCAAACCCGACCTCGCCGACGCGCACTTTTTCCTCAGCGTCGCCTTGCGCAAGCAGGACAAAGTCGAAGAAGCCGACGCCGAGCTCGCTGAAGCAAAACGCCTGAAGCCGGATCTCGACAAACAGCCTGAACCTTGACGCAACCCTTTGAGCCGGTGCATGACGGCGCAGGCCGCCGAGCGCGGCGAAGGATTTCGATCGGGGTGTCGCGATCCGTAGGTCCAAGTCGACGAACGCATTCCAGACGAACTCCGCGACGCTGCGCCGAATGTTCTCGCGCCTGCGCAGCGAGCCCATTTCTTACACCAACCCGACGCGTGAGCGAGGCGCGCACGAGATGGCCGTTCCAGATCGACGCGCCAGAGCCTCGCTGACGCTTCGGGTTAATATCGCGCTACGCCCACCACTGGGCGCGGCGCGGGTCTCCGCGCCTTTGAAGCTCGCTTCATCACTCAGCCCGGCCAAACGGCGCGTCCGGGAAGACAAGATCGCTCGCTGATCGGACTGAGGGCGATCGTCGCCAACAAGCTAAGCCTCCTGATCGACGGGGACCGCCGACAGGTGACGCTGAAGACGAAGGGCTGGCTCTGACAAGGCGGCCCCTCAATTCACTATCGGCCAGCCACGGAGATGAGCGGTCTGAGACGACCACGAAATTCGACGCCGATTTGCGATCGAA
>Ga0182024_10026155_pt1 | contig 10267 bp, 9 predicted proteins | sample P32metaG_FD_120480 | JGI IMG/M metagenome (GOLD analysis project Ga0182024, IMG submission 120480) | Permafrost microbial communities from Stordalen Mire, Sweden - P3-2 metaG (Illumina Assembly) | ecosystem: Environmental > Terrestrial > Soil > Wetlands > Permafrost | place: Sweden: Stordalen...
GTCCGGCTCGAACGCGTGCCCCATCCGCCGCCGGCGCTCGGCGTACAGGCTGAGCAGCTCGCCCGCCAGCTCCTGCGCGGCGCGTCGCGCGCGCGCCTTCATCGTGTCCCAGCGCGTGCCCCCGAGCTTGCTCAATGGGGGCCCGCCCGGGTGGGCGGGATCCGATCCTCGGCCCCCGCCGACGTATCGCGAGATCTTCGTCAGCTGGTCCGTCGGCACGAACACGCGGTCGTCGCCCTGGTATTCCAGGTACAGGTAGTCGCGCGTCACGTCCGCGACCGTGCGCGTCTCAAAGCCGGCGAACCGCGCCACGCCGTGGTCCTCGTGCACGACGATGTCGCCCGTGCGCAGCTCCGTAAACGAGCGCAGCACGCCCCTGCGCGCCCCGCCCTGACCTCCCCTTTGCCCATCGAGCCCCGGTCCGTGGCCGCGCTCTGCGCGGCGGCGGCGCAGGAGGCGGTGCTCGGGGAACACCGCCAGCTTCAACCCCGGCGCGACGAAGCCATCGCGCAGCGACGCCGTCGCAAAGCGCAGCGACGGCTCGAGCACCTGCCGGCCGACGTCCAAGTCCTCACCCAACCACGTCGCATGCAGGCGACCCAGGTTGTAAGCCGCCCGCTCGCCCTCGCCGCGCTGGGGAAACGCCACCACCGTGCGGTAGCCCGAGCGCACCAGCTTCTCCAGCTCTGGCTCGGCCTCGCCCAGCGAGCGCGCCGCCGTGTCGGCGGTCTGCGCGCGCAGCTCGATCTCCTGGCCGCTCGACATCGACGACAGCCAGATCCGCGCGCGCGCGCGCAACGCCGCTTCGATCTGCTCGGGGCTCACGTACAGGTGGTGGGCGTCCTCGTCTTTAAATGCCGCGCACACGTCGCTCCAGTGGTCGCTCAGCGCCGGCGCGAGCTCCTCCTCGGCGGCGATCAGCAGCTGCGTGTGCTCGCCGAGCAGGTCGAGCAGCGCGCCGAAGCGCTCCACCGGCAAGAGCTCGGCGATGTCCGGGCGGTTCTCCTGGTCCTCCAGGGCGGCGATCTCCGCCAGCTCGCGGTGCTCGGCCGCGAGCTCCGCGGCGGGCGCGATCTCGACCTCGTCCACGTCGCCGAGCGAGCGCTGCGTGAATGTCGAGAACCAGCGCAGAGACTCGATCTCCACGTCGAACATGTCCACCCTCACCGCGCGCTCCTCGGTGGCGGGGAACACGTCCAGCAGACCGCCGCGCAGCGCGAACTGCCCGCGCTCCTCGACCTGCTCGACGCGTTCATACCCGGCCGCCACCAGCTCCGCGGCGCACTCGTCCAGGTCGAGCAGCTCGCCGACGCGCAGCGTGAACGAGTGCGGGCGCAGCGCCGGGTCGGGCACCTTCTCCGACAGCGCCACCGCGCTGACCACGACGACGGGTGGCTCGGTCTCGGCGTCATTTGCAGCCAGCAACGCGTCGAGCGCCGCCACCCGCAGACCCACCAGATGCGGCGGCGGAACGAGATGGGACTCGTACGCCACGCCGCGCGAGGGGTAGTAGCGCACCCGCCGCGGCGCTAGCCAGGCGCGCAGATCCGCCGCCATGTCGCGCGCCGCGCGATCGTCGCCCACGACCACCAGCGTCGGCCGCGCCCGCTCGGCCGGGCCGATGTCCGCCAGCGCCGCGATCGCGTATGGCCGCAGCGCCGCCGAGACGAACGCGTGGCCGCCCTCCCGCGCCAAGCGCTGTGCCGATGCGTCCTCCTGGATCAACCCCAACAGCGAGCGCAGCGCCATCTTCTACTCGAGCTCTCCCGCGAGCACTCGCTCGACCGCCGCCACCCCGCGCTCGATCAGCTCGGCGACCTCATCTTTTGACTGGCGCCAACGCCCCAGCACATATCCCGAGACGATCTCCGGGTCGGTGCTCGCGGGCCGACCTACGCCGATCCTCACACGGGCGAACTCCGCGCCGCCCAGCTCCCGCTTGATCGACTTCAAGCCGTTATGCCCTGCCAGCCCCCCGCCCAGGCGGGTGCGCACCTCGCCGAACGGCAGGTCGATCTCGTCGTGCACGACCAGCACCCGCTCCAGCGGAAGCTTGAACGAGCCGCGCGCCGGCCCGACCGAGCGCCCGGCGTCGTTCATGAACGTCTGCGGCCACAGCAGCGCCACGCGCGTTGGGGTCGTCACACGCGGGGGGTCGGGGTCGGGCGCGCCGGCCGACGCGCCCCCGGAGGAACCGCCGGAGCCGCCGAGGGGAGCGGCGCCGAGGGAATAGGCGGTCGATTGACCCACGCGTCCTTCGGCGAGCAGCCCCCTGAAGCGCTCCTTCGGCCGGCCCAGCCCCCAGCGCTCGGCGAGCGCGTCAGCCACCGCGAACCCAACGTTGTGGGGTGTGCCGGCGTACTCGCTTCCGGGATTGCCGAGCCCGACGATCAGCCAGTCGCAGCGTCCACCACCACCGCCAAAGGGGCGTCGCAGGAGCCGCTACTCCCCGCCGCCGGAGTCCTCGGAATCGGCGCTCTCCGCGGCCTCGCTCGACTCCTCGCCCTCGCCGACAAGCTCCGTCTCGGCCTCGATTTCCTCCTCCACCTCGGCCTGCAGCCGGGGCGGGGAAAGGGTCGCGACGACCGTCTCCTCGAGGTCGTCCAAAAGCGTCACGCCGTCGGGAATGCTCACGTCGGACAGACCGATGTGATCGCCGATCTGCATCTCGCCGACATCGTGCACGATCGACTCCGGGATCGCGGTCGGCAGCGCCTCCACATTCAACTCGCGCGTGGGCTGCTCGAGCACGCCACCCTCCTTCACACCGGGCGCGTCCTCGGTGCCCGTCAGCTCCAGCGGCACGACCGCGTGGATCGCCTGATCCAGGCGCACCCTCAGCAGATCGACGTGCACGGTCTCGCCACGCACCGGGTCGCGCTGGGTCTCCTTCAGCACCACCGGAGTTGCCTGCTTGCCGTCGACGCTCAGATCGAGCACCGCGCCCGAACGGGCAAGGGCGAGACGCAGCTCGCGCGCGTCGGCGTCGAAGCCAACCGCCTGCCCGTCACCGCCGTACAGCACCCCTGGCACGCGGCCGCCGCGGCGCAGGCGCCGTGCCGCGCGCGAGCCGCCAGCCGCGCGGCTCTTCACATCCAGCTTTGTCGTGGTCGTCTCGGCCATGATCGGATCGTGACTTTAGCAGTCGGCTTCGTTGGGAATCGGCGCGCTGATCGACACCAGCGTGACCGAGATGCCCTTCAGGAAGTTTCCCGTCCGCCGCACCTCCACGCACTGCACGACCGGCAGTTTGCCGATCACCGTCCACCCCACGCGCGTCTTCCCCGTGGCGCTCGTCAGGGTGTAGGCCGTCGGCGATGTCAGCGTCAGGATCTTCACCGTCCCGCGCCGGCGCAGCATGCTCGCGTTCGTGCGCGTCGTGGCCACGCACGACGGGCTTGCCCGGCAACCGGCCTGCCCGTCGAGCATCCCCTGCACGTTCCCGGCCGCCTGCGCCTGCAACACCGCCAGCACGTCGTCGCGTTCGGCGCCCTCCGTCGAGAGGAACCTGGCCAGCAGGCCACTGATCGCCACGAACAGCAGCACGCCTACGACGATCACCGTAATCCGTCTGCCGCGCGGCATGCTCGTCCATGCCGTCGGCCAGCGGCGTCGCGCCGGAGCGGCTGCTGGGGGAGGGCTCGCCCTCAGAGCCGCCACCCACCGGACAAGCTACTTCTCGCCGCCGCACCCCCAGCGATGGGGGGCCCGTGGGGGGAGCCTGCTCCCCCCACGCTAAAACAGCTGGTTCTCGCCGCCGAACACTTCGCTCACCGAATCGTCGGTGAAGATACGCCGGATCGAGTCGGTCAAGAGCTCCGCGCACGGCAGCACGCGGATGTTCTCAGGATGCCCAGCGCGCATCGGGATGGTGTCGGTCACCACGATCTCCTTCAACCCCGACTCCGCCAGGTTCTCGAACGCGTCGCCGGAGAACACTCCGTGCGTGGCGGCCGCATACACGCTCGACGCGCCCTCCTCCAGCACCGTCCGCGCCGCCGCCTTCAGCGTCCCCGCGGTGTCGATCATGTCATCGACGATCACCGCCGTCCTGCCCTTCACGTCGCCGATCACATAGCCGATCTCCGCCACCTGCTGCGCCGGGCGCTCCTTGTCGAGGATCGCCAGCTCGGCGCCGATCTTCGAGGCGAACTTCTTGTTCAGCTTCACCCTCCCCGCGTCCGGCGCCACGACCACCAGATCTGAGAGCCCGAGGTCGCCGAAGTACTGCGTAAGCATGAACAGCGCCGTCATGTGATCGACCGGCTTCTGGAAGAAGCCCTGGATCTGGCCGGCGTGCAGGTCCATCGTCAGCACCCTGTCGGCCCCCGCCGCCTCCAGCATCCTGGCGACCAACCGCGCCGAGATCGGCTCGCGCGGCGCGGACTTCTTGTCTTGCCTGGAGTAACCGAACCACGGCGTCACGGCGATCACCCGGTGCGCGGAGGCGCCCACCGCCGCGTCGATCATGAACAGCAGCTCCATCAGCGAGTCGTTCGCCGTCACCCCCGTCTGGGGATTGCCGCAGGTGGGCTGCACGATGAACACGTCCGCCCCCCTGATCGAGTCCTCGTAGCGACAGTAGACCTCGCCGTTTGAGAACGTCTTCAACGTCACCGGGCCGAGGTCGACGTTCAGCTTCGTGGCGATGTCCGCGGCGAGCTGCGGGTTGGCCCGCCCGCTGAACAGCATCAGCCGCTTGTTGTAGTCAAACGGCAGGCTCGTCGGCGAGGACTGGGAGCTCGTGTCCATCGCGCTGCTCATCTCCGCTCGGAGTTTAGAGACTCATCCTTAGGTTGCTTCGCGTAGCCCGCTTTGTTCGTCTGGCGCGCGCGAGCTATACCGAGGGCGCCCGGTGGGACGTCCTCGACGATCACAGAGCCCGCCCCGGTGTACGCGTCGTCGCCGACCGTGACCGGGGCCACGAGCGATACGTGCACGCTGCCGTGCACACGCTTGCCGATCGTCGTGCGATGCTTCTCGACGCCGTCGTAGTTGGCCGTGATCGTGCTCGCGCCCAGATTCGTCCCCTCGCCCACATCCGCATCGCCGATGTAGGACAGGTGCGGGATCTTCGCGCCGGGCCCGATGTCGGAGTTCTTGATCTCCACGAACGTCCCCGCCTTCGCGCCCCTGCGCAGGATCGCGCCGGGACGCAGGTAGGCAAACGGCCCGACGCTCACGCCGTCCTCGAGCACGCAGTCGACCAGATAGGAGTGCCTCACGGTGCATCCGGCGCCGATCGACGTGTGACCCTTGATCGTGCTGAACGGCTCGATCACGGTGTCCTGCCCGATCTCCACGTCGACGTCGATCACCGTCGCGCCTGGATTCACGATGCTCACGCCGGCCGCCGTGTGGCGCGCATGGATCGCCTCCTGGGCCAGCCCGCGCACCTGCGCGAGCGCCGCGCGGTCGTTGACGCCGAGCACGAGCCGCCGGTCCGCAATCGTGTGCGCGGCGACCGCTCCGCCGCCGGCACGGATCAGATCGAGTGTCTGCGGCAGGTACAGCTCGCCCTGGGCGTTGTCCGCGCTCAGTCGTGGCAGCACCTCGCGCAGCGCATCCGCCGCGAACACGTAGATACCGGTGTTTACCTCGCGTATCCGCAGCTGCTCGGGCGTCGCGTCCCCGGCGGCCTTGGTCTCGACCACGCGCTCGACGTCGCCATGCTGGTCACGTACCACCCGTCCGTAGCCACTCGGGTCGTCCAGAACCGTGCTCGCCATCGTCGCCCCCGCGCCGCTCTCCTCGTGGGCGCGCACAAGCTCGTCGATCGCCTCGGCGCTCACGAGCGGGACATCCCCGCTGAGGACGACCACCGGAGCGTTGTCGCCCGCACCGGCGGAGTCGAGCTGCGCGACGCCCGCCACCACCGCGCCGCCGGTCCCGTCCGTACGCGGCTGCACCGCCAGCTGGACCCCCTCCGGCAGCACGCTCTCGAGCGCCCGCTCGGGCGAATCGACGACCACGACCCGACCTGCTCCCGCCGTCAGCGCGGCGCGCACCGGCCACAGCACCATCGGAATGCCGCACAACTCGTGCAGCACCTTCGGCGTCCGCGAGCGCATGCGCGTCCCCTGGCCCGCGGCGAGGATCAGGACGGTGGGAGCCAGCGTCACTCCGGAGATGCTAGCTCTATTCACTTTCCCCTCCCATTAAGGAGGCCATGGTGCATGCACCATGGCCGGCAGGGCCACATGTGGCCCTGCCTCGGGGGCGTGCATGCACGCCCCCGCCGTGGGCGCATGCGCCCACGGAACAGGAACTGGGGAGCAGGGATTCGAACCCCGATTCTCAGGACCAAAACCTGATGTCCTGCCCTTGGACGACTCCCCATCGGTTTCTCATATCGTCGCACGAGATCCCGTCGCGGAGCATCGTGACCGCCGTCTGGCCAGGCGGGGCAGGCTTTCACGACGGCGCAACACGTCCATTCCCTCTTTCTGCAAGGATTCCTGCACTCTGTTGCGGGGAGAGCAGACATTGGGGCGGAACATCAGCGCCGTGCTCGTCGCGGCGCTGTTGATATTTGTCGGCGTGCCGCCGATCGCCACCGCCGCACCGATGATGTCCGCGGGCGCGCCGGCCACGAGCGTCAAGACGAAATCGCCCTACTGCACCTACGCCAACCTACGGCCCACCTCCGCCGATGCGGCGACCGTCGACGCGGCGACGCTGTGTCTGCTCAACCAGCTGCGCGCCGCCTACCACCTGCTCCCGCTGCGGTCCAACCACGAACTGCAGGCCGTGGCCACCACGCAGGTCAGGGGCATGGTGCGCCACGACTACTTCAACGACAACAGTCCCTCCGGGCAGACACCGGGAACGCTGATCGAGGCCATCCCCTACGGGGCGCACGCGGCGAGCCTCTCCACCGCGCAGGATCTCGGCTGGGGCACGCTCTCCGACGCCACCCCGGCGGGCATGGTCGCGGCGTGGATGAACTCCCCTCCGCACCGCGAAATCATCCTGACCGGCGAATTCCGCGACGCCGGCGTCGGCGTTGCGCCCACCGTGCCGGCGATCGTCGGACACGGCGAACGTGGGGCGACCTACGCCGTCGAGTTCGCCGCGCGGGGCTAGTCTTACTATAGTTATACGAACCTCAGTTTTTTTATAACGCAACGGCGCCTCTTTATATTCCCGCTCAGCCCGCCACGACTCCCCTCCCGGCCCAGGCACGACTCCCACCCGTTCAGGAGCGCCGGCCGGACCCGCGCGGGACGCGCCCGCCCTCCGCACCCGCCTCCGAGGCGGGGCCGCCCGCGGAGGAGATCCCGAGCACGCGCATCGCCTTCAGCCCGAGGCTGAGCTTCTCGCGCCCATCGCTCGAGCCGACATCCAGTCCCGACAGCTCGCGCACGCGCTCCAGTCGGTAGTAGATCGTGTGGCGGTGGGTGAACAGCCGCTGGGCGGTCCCCGCCACGTTGCCGTCGGCCTCCAGAAATGTCTGCAGCGTGAGCATCAGATCTGTCTCGTACTGCTCGTCGTAGGCCGCCAGCGGCTCGACCGTCTCTGCGTAGAAACGCTGCAGCTCGCTCGGATTCTCGCTCATCGCGCTCAGCAGCAGCCGGTAGGCGCCCGTCTGCTCGAAGGCGAGCGCCGCGCCGTCGGAGCCGCCCTGCGCGACGTTCGCCGCCAGCAGCGCCTCGCTGACCGCGCGCGGCAGATCGACCGGGTCCTCCGCGATCCGGCTGCGCCCGATCGCGAACGTGTACCCCTGAAGCCCGGCCTCCATCTCGCGTTGGATCGCCTCCGCCGCGCGCGCTGCGATCGGCTCATCGCCACCCGGCACCAGCAGCAGGACCTCGGCGCCGACCGTCCCCTCGCGCTCGGACAGGGCGGCGATCGAACGGTTCACCACGGCCCGCGCGCCGCGCTCGGCGACCGCGCGCACGCGCGCGCGCCAGCCCTCGTCGGTGGGCGCCTGCGGATGGGCGCGCGCGACGATCACGCTCGCTCCGTCCTGCACCTGAAGCGAGAGCGCCTGCGCGCGCGCCAGCAACTCCTCGCGCTCGCTCAGCTCATGGTTGAGCAGCGCACGCAGGAAGTCGGCCGCGGCCGACTCCGAAGCGCGCTCGGGCGCCCTGACGCGCTCGACCTCCGAGGCGATCATCGTCACCAGCAGGCTTTGCATCGACGTGCGCTGGCCGATCTTCGATCGGTCGGTTTTCGCGCGCATGTGCAGCGTTCCGACGACCGCGTCCGCCACGCGCAGGGGGACGCTGCTCACGCCCTCGCCCTGGGCGAGCAGCGAACGCTCGTCCGCCGGCGAACGAGCCGCCACCGCCAGGGTCGCTCCCCAGGCATCGGTTACCGCCAAGCTCGCCTCGAGTGCCTTGGCCGCGGCGCGAACCACCTCGGGCAGGCCCGCGCCCGACTCGACCGCCTCGGTGATCGCGTCGAGCGCCGCGAGATCGTCGCTCGGGTCCTCGCCCATCGCGTCAGCCCCAGTAGTAGACGACGACGAGCGCCCCGGCCACGCCCACGCCGACGAGCACCGCGAGCACGTACAGCGACAGGATGCTCGCGGCCGCCCGCTCCCACAGGCGCGAGTAGCTGGTCCACGCCGGAACGAGGATCAGGCCGGCGTAGAGCGCCAGCCCGAACACGCCCGCACAGACGGCCACGAGGTCGTTGATTGCTGTCCGGCTCATCTCGGCGTCATTGTGACTGACACAGAGGTCGTGCGCACGGCTCGGGACACGATCCGTACAGGCGATACCCGGATGATGGGATCCCGGCGCACACGCAAGCCAGGCTATGCGCCGGCCGTCACCCGTGCGAAGAGGGCATCGACGGGGGTGGCGCAAATCGGCGCCGGCACACGGTCCTCCAGACCGGCGGCAGCCCGTTCGGCGCGCCCCAGACCATTGGCGTGGGGGAACAGCCCGACGACCGTGGGTCCCGAGCCGCTCACCAGCGCGAGGTCCGCTCCCGTCTCGCGCGCCTGGTGCAGCGCGGCGGCGATCTCCGGGCAGAGGGAGATCGCGGCCCGCTCCAGGTCGTTGTCCAGCAGCTCGCTCGCCGCGGGTACCGATGCGCTCAGCTCGAGCGCCCTGCGCAGGGCGCGGCGATACTCCTGGAGCGCCTCGTGGGAACGCTCGACCCCCAGCCGGTCGGCCTCAGCGTAAACCGCGGCGGTCGACAGCTCAGCCGCCGCGGGCAGGACGAGCAGCCCGAACGAAGCGGGGTTCGGGTCCGGGAGCTCCTCCAGGCGCTCACCCGCGCCCGTGGCAAGCCATCGCCCTGGCTCGATCTGCGCGGGCACGTCGGCGCCCAGCGCCGCGCTCAGCTCGCGCAGCAGCGCCTCGTCGCCACGCCCGGAGGCGTGTTTGGCCAGGCGCAGCGCCGCGGCCGCGTCCGCCGAGCCGCCGCCCAGCCCGGCGGCCACCGGGATGCGCTTGGCGATGCTCAGGCGCAGCGGCGGGACGTCCCAGCCAGTGGCCGCGCGAAAGGCCCTGATGGCCATGCCCGCGAGGTTCTCGGCGGGAGGCCCAGGCACACCCGGGCACACGACCTCGTCCTCGGCCACGCCCGCCGGGGCGCGCTCCAGCGTGAGCTCGTCGGCCAGCGAGATCGATTGCATGACCGTCACCAGCTCGTGTCTGCCGTCCTGTGCGCGGGTCGGACCGAGGAACAGCCCGAGGTTGATCTTCGCGGGGGCGAGCGCCCGCGCGGGGAGCGGGCCGGCACTCATAGCTCGAGCAGGCACGCGAGCGCGCGGAAGTCCTCGGGGGAGAGGCGCTCGGCGCGCACGTCGGCGGGGTGGCCGAGACGCTCGAGCGCCTCCCGCACCTGCTCGCGGGAGTGGGGTGGGCGGGATCCGGGTGGGCGGGATCCCAATCCACCGGACAGCGCGAGCGAGCCGGCGAGCGTCTTGCGCCGGTGGGCGAACGCGCCATTCACCAGACCCCGCAGCGGCGCGGCGGCGGCCGGCCCCTGCCGGCGTAGCTCAACCAACACCGAGTCGACGTTCGGCGCCGGGTGGAAGACCGTACGCGGGATCGGCCGTAATACCTGTACCTCGCAGGCGAGCTGCGCGATCACCGACGGCACCCCGTAAGCGCCTTTATCGGTCTGATTAGTTCCCGCCCGCCCACCCCCAACCGGCCCGGCTGCAAGGCGCTCGCCGACCTCGCGCTGGACCATAGCCACCCAGCGGCGCACTCCCGGCAGCTCCTCGATCCTGCGCAACAGGGCGCCGGCAGCCACCCCGTAGGGCAGGTTCGCGACCACCTTCGTCGGCTCCGGGCGCAGCTCA
>Ga0182024_10026156_pt1 | contig 10267 bp, 9 predicted proteins | sample P32metaG_FD_120480 | JGI IMG/M metagenome (GOLD analysis project Ga0182024, IMG submission 120480) | Permafrost microbial communities from Stordalen Mire, Sweden - P3-2 metaG (Illumina Assembly) | ecosystem: Environmental > Terrestrial > Soil > Wetlands > Permafrost | place: Sweden: Stordalen...
CCAGAGCTGGAATCTGCTTGAATGCCAGCCAAGAGATCGCTTGAGCGGTGAGAAAGAAAAACACCACGTAGAGGCCGAGCAGTTTGCCGAAGTCCCACGGCGGCGAGTTGACAGTCCATCCGTATGGGAACAAGACGACCGCCGCGACTGCAAACAGCGACGCCTTTTGCCAGAACAGAGTCTTGTGAAGGCCCGCCCTGATAAATGCGTCTCCGCCAGCTTCCAGCAGTGCGGCCAGGAACAGAACAAGAATGGTTGTGCTGCGTGACATTGTTGCCCTCACAACACGACTCACGAATCATTTTCACGAATCAACGGCTGTGGTATCTCACACGCTGGCAGGTTGCCCACCCGCCCGCTGAATATTTGTAGAAATACTCACGAGCGTAAGCGACAGAAAAGATGGGTTGTACTTTGTTTTGTTGGCCGATGGTCGAGCCTCTAAACCCCACCCTTCGCTAGAACCAAAATCGGAAAGGATCCGCCGGCCGCGTGAATCGCCAACCGAAGTAAGAGTTCGATAGGACGGCTGTAGAGACGCTGCGTCTAAACCCGCACCCTCGCCTGCGGCCCTCCTGCGGCGGGCAGGATCTCAGGATGAATCGTGGTGTGGGGCGATTCACGGGCTCGGCCCTTCTACGGCGGGTAAACATGCACTGCTACTACGGCCCTCGACCGTGTGAACGCCTGGGCAAGCTGGGGCGCAGCAAGCAGCGCCCCTACCAGCAAAGGCAAAATCGCCCGCCTGAAAAACAGGCGGCCGCTACACAGTCAACGGCAAATGCAAAGAGCCGGCGAGACGCCCTTCGAGTCCGCCGCTGGCAGACTCTCAGGACGAGCCGGCGCTACGAAAGGCAACGTCAACGGCGCCCTGCTGAAGCTGGCCGCTACAAATCCAAAAGAAAGAGCACAGGCAGGATTGCCTGTGCCACGAAGGCAGAGGCAAAGTTAACGGCGCCCTGCTACTGCGGACCTCGGCAGCGTGAACGTCTGGGCAAGTTGGGGCGCAGCCCTTCGAACCGGCACTGCCGGTTCTCAGGATGAATCGCGCTGCAGCGCGATTCACAAATTCAAAGGAAGGAGCACAGGCAAGATTGCCTATGCCACGATTCAGTGCTCACCAATCACTACTCACCAATCACTCGTCACGGATGCGCGGGCTTGGTTACTTCTTTTGAGAGGTAGATTATTTGGCCGACGTGGTGGTAGGCGTGGGCGGCCATGCGGAGGAATACGGTGAAGCGGTCGTGGGCTTCTGGTTCTAGGGCGGCGGAGTAGGGTGCGGCGAAATCTGCGGCGGCCTGTTTGCGGATGGTGGCGGCGACCATGGCGATGGTGCGGTCGAAATCGGCGAGCACCTGCTCCTTGGGTAGCTTGCGCGGTTCGTTGAATTCGCGATCGCGGTCGCGCACGTAGCCGGTGCCGGCGATTTGCGCGCCGATGTAATAATTCAGATTGCCGGTGAGATGCAGGAGCAAGTGGCCGATGCTGTTGCCGTAGGGATAGGGCTTGCGCCAAAGCTGGTCGGTGGAGAGCGGCGCGACCCATTGGTGAAGGCGTCCGCGAACTTCTTCGTAGTATCCGGCGAGAGAGGAAGCAACGAGCGAGCTGAGGTCTGGCATTGGAGTCTCGTCTTTCTGGCGGCTCGCTCAGGTGCGCCGGCCATCGGCGGCAACACTTGTGACCGGTGGGCGAGCCGTTCGCGGAGTTTTGTATTCGTGCCCGAGCGTGGCCCTCGGTGCTGCACGACGCCGGATGATACCACTGCGGCTCTGCGATTGACTCGTCTTTCCCTGGCTGGCAGGAGTTACACCGGCCCGCTGATCCAAATCTGCATTCGGTGCCGCTTTTGCGACGCATTTTTTGGCGTATTTTCCCGCGTGCTGCTACGAATCTAAGCACAGCGTGCATACCAATTTTCGCAACGATGCGCGCGTGTACGAAATTTCGTACGCGCTCGTGCGGTTCGTAATGTTTTTTGCGTGGCGCGCCGATAAATGAATGCGTGTGGCTTACCGATTACAAATTGCGGCGTCCTTACTGAATTATGCGAGCTCGCCGGCGCATCGCGTTTATCGGGCTGCTCTTCTTTGCGGGCACTTCCCTTCTTGCCGCTGCCGCGCTGGAACACGCCGATGCGTTGTTCGCAAATGGTTATTTTCCGGAAGCGGAAGCTGCCTACATGGAGGCTCTTCACAAGAATCCGGGCGACCTGAAAGTCAACACGCTGCTCGGCATGATTGATTTGTTCTCGAATCGCCTGGACGACTCGGAAAAACATCTGCGGCGAGCGGCGCAGACGGGGCCGTTTGAAGGCGTGGCGAAAAATCTGCTGGGCGAGGTCTATTATCGGCGCGACCAATTTCCGGAGGCTGCGCGATGGTTTCGCGCCGCGGGCAGCGCTGAGCGCGCTGAGCCGTTGGAACTCTTCGGCGACGCGGCGCCGTACACGATTATTGGGCCGCCAGACGAAACGCGGCTGCAGTTCCTTGTCACTGATCCGCTGCCGATTGTGCACGTGCGTGTGAATGGCAGCGAGTTGGCGTCGTTCCTGATTGATACGGGCGGCGGTGAAGTGCAACTCGATGCTGATTTCGCGAAGAGGCTCAAGCTCAGCGGGGCTAGCAGAATTTCTGCGACGCTTCTGGATGGAAGCCAGACGGAGATGCTGCTTGGCCGTATCGCTACTCTTCAGTTGGGAGATTTCGAGGTGCAGAACGTCCCTGTGGGGATCCGGCCGCTTCCCGTCTTTGCGGGACGCAAGCTCGATGGCGTGCTCGGAACCGTGCTGCTGTATCACTTTCTCGCGACGCTCGACTACCCGAACGGAGAATTGATTTTGCGGCGCAGGTCTGCGGAAACTTTGCATCCTTTCGAAACTCGCGCAAAGGCGGAAAAGCTGATCGCAATGCCCTTCTGGATGGCGAGCGACCACATGATCGTGGCGCGAGGGCGTGTGAATCACGCGCCACCGGCGCTGCTGTTGGTGGCGACCGGATTTACGTCTGGGTTCACTTGTCCGGAGTCTACGATCGAGCAGGCGGCGCTGTCGTTTGATCGGCAGGGCGCGATTGTGCCAGCGACGTCGCGCCGCATAAACTTTGCGCCATTTGTTGTGAGCGATTTGTACTTAGGCGAAGCGCGGCAGCAAAATGTTGCGGGGATTGCAGGTGCGTTTCCTGCGGGATTCGAACACGCTTACGGTTTCCGCATCGCTGGGTTGATCGCGCATCAATTTTTCCGGTCGTATGCGGTGACGTTTGATTTCACGGGCATGCGCTTGTACCTCAGCGGTCCACCGCCGAAGCCGCTCAACAAGGCTCCGATTGATGTGCAGACTGCGTTGCTGCCGCAGTGATGCTTGCAGCGCTCTTCGACTTTTGACTTTTGACCTCTTACTCTCGTCGCAGCCCGGCCCGCATTCCAAAAGCAAAAAATGCTGAATAATTCAACACGCGTTGAACAACTCAGCACTGGCGAGGCCGCAGATTCCGGCTTCGGTTTGCGAGTCCGCTGCCTAAGTGCAGTCGCATCTGCGAGTCGCGGACTTCGCCGGCGTTGAAACGTTCGGTCGCTGAATTGCACTATCCCCTTGCGTAGCGCGAATGCAAGGAAGGACGGCGATGGCGGCGAAGACAATCAAAAAATCTACAGCCCGTAAACCACTCAAAAATAAGGCACTTCCGCCAGTCAAGCCTCTGACCGTATTTCCGCCGACTCCCTGCGGCCGCATGTGATGGAAGGCCGTTGGATGCAATAGGAAACAATTTGGTTCAGGGACCGCAGTGCCAGCCCTCTGCGGCCCCTGTTTGGAATGCGTTGGGAAGCTCGGCTGGACGCTAATCGCGAGTCGAACGACGAGGAGATTAATAAGCCCAGATGAAACAAACCACTGCGATGACGCAAGATTCGTTTGAAAAAGCGCGGAGTGCCTTTTTCGGAAACGTAAAGAAGACTTCGAGCCCGAGCGCACCTGCGACCGGCGAGATGACACCGCAGAGCGAACCCGCGCGAGAGACCGCCGGACCGCTGACCGGAACCACGGCATCGAGCTAGCGCCCGATTCCCAATTCGAGCGCTGAGGTAAAAGCATCCAAGTTAGAAATTCAACTGCTCCCACCCTTCGCGTGAAACGAAGGCGCGAAGGATGGGCCACCCGAAAAATCTCGCGGCGATCGCTTGGGTGGTTTGGGAGGGTGGCCCACCCGCTCGCCGTTACCGAACAGCGGCCCGCGCGCCGGAATTAGGTTCCACCGCCGCCGCCGGCTTTGCGTGTGAGCGGCTTCGTATGTTGCAGCGTCTTGGCTTTCTTCAGTTTAGTGGTTGCTTTCTTCGATGCCATGGTTTCTCCTTTATTCGGATTGCCCCCATGGGCGGCGGTTACGACGCTTATACGCAATTCCCGCGCCAATGTAAACAACTACGCTTGCCGCCGCTATCCCGTTTTGATTCTTCTATGATGCCTATGAAATCAGCCCAGTCCCGCGAGCTTGGCGTTGAACTATTCACCATTGATTGAAATATTTAACCGGTTTGCGCTTTCAAATACCCCATGATAATTCAAACACATGACTGACCTTCGCATCGGACCGTCTGCGTTCACGGGGGCCGGTTGGGAAAGCGGCGGGTGGGCCACCCGCCCTCACAAACTGATGTTTTTTAATCTGTAACTGACACTTTGTGAGTCGACACGGCTAGATCTTCTCGGCATCGGACAGAGAGGGAGTCGATGGTATTTCCTCGAGGGGAACACCGGCGCGACCAGGTTCGCGCCTCCGTTCCTCGAATCCGACGCCGATGGCCAAATAGATGAGCGCTGAACGAGCGAGCTTCATAAGATGCACGGCTTTGCGCTCGAACTGCTCGCGCGAAACCATCAACGCTAAGTCGTCAGGTGGTGCGGTTGGGGACTCAGCTACCGTCACTCGCAAGTATTTGTGCTCGATAAAGTTCCTGATCTCGCTAAGTCCGCGCGCCTGGGGCTCAGCGACCTCGTCATTGGTCTTCTCGAAGAAGTCCTTGGCGAGCCAGTACAAAGCACAGAACCCCCAATTGCCGGTCAGGTCGAATTCGCGGCGTATCGGCTTGTTCTCGTCAGCGCGCCAAAGTGTCCGGAATGAGACCTGTTTCTCCGGGATACCCAACTCCATATAAGCGTTCATAAAGAAGCCAACTTTGTCGAATAGAGAGTAGGCAATCCTGTAAGCAGCCTTGACCTTTTCGATTGCCACGGAAAGTGATGGTCGGGGTTCGGTCGCCTGAAGGAACACATCTCTGTCCGAGAAGTGCGGCTTTCTGATGGTTAAGCCCTCATACAACAACCAGCGTGCTGACACGTATTCTTGAATCATCTGGTCGAAGAAGCTCGCGAACGTGTGTGGCGCATCAACGGGCACAATGTGAGTTGGCAGCCCCATTGAGTCACCGATGAACACGGTGTATGGACCTAGGTCGTTCAATGAATTCAGATACAAACAGTTGACCAGACACCAATGGCGGTAGGCACGTTCTTCCTCCGTCGCAGAATTGTCCTGCGATGCGAGGGGATCGTGTGCAGTAATTCCTTTCACGTCCACAAAGGACTCGATCCACTCCTTGAGCTCTTTGGTTGTTTCCCGAGTAGCTTCATCACGAACACTTGTGTAGAACGCGGTCGGCGCAAGCGCGGCCGACGCTTTTGTGTGCGCAGCCCACAAGAATAGAGTTTTCACCCCGGGATCTTCGAGGGCTTCAGCGTAATTAGTGAGAAGTTTGGCCAGGTTGCAGAGTGACATCCCGAAGTCCGGCCGCACTTCAAGCGCGCGGCGCCAACATCCGAGGGCCTCTATAGCCCGCCCTGCAACACATAGTCGGTTGCGAAGGTTATTGAGGCACTTGCACTTGATGACATCAGGAATCTCCTTGAACTTCGGGTGTGAAATGGCGCGGCGAAGATAAAATGTTTCCCGCGCTAGGGTCGGTTGTTCCCACTTCCACTGCGTGCCATACCTGTCTCCCGCGATTGCGTTCGCCCTGCCGTAATCAAGGACAATCGCGTGTTCGCCATGAACGCCCTTTTGCTCGAGAGCTTCGTACCAGGTAAGCGCGCAAGCGAGACTTTCCTTGCGCCCGAGCTCTAAAGCGAGATCGGTCAGCACGGTGGTGCGAGCAACAGCATCCTCATCTTGTCGACCAACGATGCCTTCTCTCATGAGGGTGTCGCAGAGCGCGTTCTTTTGTAAGCTTTCCTGGTCGATCTTCGTTGGCGTTGCCCCAGAGCTCTGCTCACCGGGCTTATCGATCGGCTCACCGGCGAGGCCCGTCTGAGATGGCGCTGATCCCTGGTTGTCTGCTGGATTGCCGGGGAGGTTTCGGTCAATAGAAGGCCGGCCGTCGATTGGAATCGCCTCGCGGGGATAAATGGCGCTTAACACGTAGCCGCTCTGATATTGGGTATAGTTTCCAGGTCCATTGAGCATCCATCCGGATTTTACGGGATAGCGCCCAACGAACCGTTCGACGTACAAGCCAAGATAAAGCTTGTCCGCGGCCAGATGGATCATCTTCAGTTTGATCACGGCACCTTGGATCCCCGCTGTGATGAAATGTGGCTGATATAGCATCACTGCTTGCTCGCCTTCAAATTGCAACGGAGGAATACCTTCGTCCGGAAATGCATAGATGGCAAGGTGCCAAGTGTTGGCATCAGTCGGCGTAGAATTTCTGTAATACAAGTCATTTAGTTCAAAAGTGACTAATTTTTCGTCGTCGCGGGGAGTTTCAAACTCCTCAATTCCCCACACTTGCATGCCCACGCTCGGGCCGCTGATCGGTGGAGATTTCAGCGAGCGCGCGAGAAGGCCAAGGCCCTTCGGCTCGCGAGTTTTAGGATCTCGGCCTGAGATAATCTTGCCCGGATTTTCACCGGAAAATTGGGCAAATCCGTCGGTGTGATAGGTTAACTTCATGCGGTCTTCCGCAGTAAACCCCACACCTTCGTCCCAAGTGATGGCGCGAGTTCCAAGAGTTCGAAGGTCAATCAAATGCTTGAATAAATAGCCGCTTCTCTCTTTGTGGTAAGGGGCGAGAACAGAGAAGCCGTCTCCATTCAAGCCAACGATTTTCGTTATTTTGCGGAGGCCTTCCCCCGCGCCGGGTCGTATCGCGATTGTCCATTTTTGATTTGGACTCATCCCTGTGCCCTCAAGGATGATTCTAGACGCGGCATGTGCACAAGGCAACCTGCGGCAAAAGTTGAATCTATGCGGCCAACTTCTGGCCAAACCGGATCAATCGCATAGCACGACCGGTACAACAAAGGGGTCAGGTGCTAAAGCCGCTCGGAGGCTGTGCGGTTTATGTCGTGGATAAAGCCACGACCCACAAAGATTCCCGGGTTCTCACACTGACTCTAAAGCCCTGTTCTTTGCTGCGCTTGACGGCGGGGCTGAAGTGCCTGTGTGAGAACTTTAAATTCGTGGCCTCAGCGGCTAAAGCCGTCCTGATTTTGCGGCAGTTACGGCACGGCTGAAGCCGTGCCCTGACGAAAACCAGTAGTCCTCACACACACACTTTGAAGCCCCGCCCTTCCGCGTCGTCCATTTAGGAGCCCTCTTCTCGACATTTTTATTGAGTACCTAGTACGAGTATTCATCCGCGCGATACGGCTGGTGCATAGCCGCGATTGGCCGGTTGCACAGGCGATGGTATTGAGCGCCGAGTGCTCGCCAGCTGGTTTTGGATGTACCGTCGCGACAGTATATTACGAATATATAGTGGACGGGCAAGAGTACGGAGCGGCTTTTGAGAAGCCGTTCATCGTGCAGGAGTCGGGAGAACGATTCGCTGGCTCGTTCGTGAAGGGTGCGGATTTTGCGGTGCGCGTTAATCCTTGGGATCCCTCGGTGACGGTTCCCTTCAAGTAGGAGAGTGTCGCACCTCCCTTCGACCCTGCCGCCGGCAGGGTCTCAGCGTAAAACGGCGCTCGGGAGTGGAGAGGACGGGGCGTTTGGGAGAAACGGCTAAGGTGGGATGCAGAACGCGGCAAGGCGACGCTCACTGCAAGAGAGATCCTTCACCCGCTGTCGCGGGTTCCCTTCGCAAAATCACTCAGGGCGAGCAGGATGACGACGAAAGACGAAGGCAGCGGCTACAAATTCAAAAGAGGGAGCACAGGCAAGATTGCCTATGCCACGATAGCCGGGCTGTGGAAGTCGGGTGAGTCGGCGGGCTCAGGATGACGGCGCGACCCTTCGAACCGACGCTGTCGATTCTCAGGTTGAATCGCGCTGCAACGCGATTCACAAATTCAAAACCGACGTCAACGGCTGCCCGGTTCGATGAAACCGAACCGGCCGCTACAACGGCAAAGGAGGGGAACTTGGGTGGTGAGGGAGGGTGGGGCGCCTGCCAGCGGGGAGAATCGCGGGGCTAACTGCTGCTCGTGGTGGCAGACTCAGCGCGCGCGGTCTTGCGGCCTCCGAAAAAACCTGTGCGCAGCTGATCGTCGGAGACGTTCACGCGTTCCATCTCGGTGATGGATAGCTCGAAGGGTTTGTGACAAGCCGGACAGATCATCTCGATGGAAGCAGTCTCGGAGTCAAAACGCTTCTTGTCGGAACCAAGTCTGGAAACGATGATGGTGGCACCGCAGTTTGGCCTGTCGCAAATCGCGCATAACTCAATTCCGTGCACGTACTTCCCCCTTGGCCTGTGTGGGAGGGGGGCCACAGGTCATAGCTACTGCAAAGCGTATTCTACCCCGATTCGTCGCTGCTTTGTTGCAGCTGTTTTAAATTTGGTGTGCGAATTAGACAATTCAGTGGATGAATGGCGCGGCGCGGAGAAAAACAGCGTCAAAGCCGTCCGCCTGAAGACGTCCGCTATCACCGCGAGGAAATTTGGTGGACGTGAGGGGGCTCGAACCCCTGACCTCCTCGTTGCGAATGAGAAATTAGCAGTTCAGGATGTTCACAAAGTCCTGAGCGTTCAACAAAACGCCTTCAGTGGTCACAAGCTGCTGAGGGCGTTTTCTTTGGCCCATTGGACACCGGAATGGACACCGCATTCATTTTGTGATTCGCAAAATCGTGCTCATGTGGTCTTGTATTTTCCGCATCGCCTCGCCCGCATTTTCGATCAACTCGCTCAAAACCACGTGTCCAGTAAGGGCGTCGGTCAGGAGCTATGCCCGAGTGTGAGTGCGTGCTTTTCTGCTGGCGACCTCGCCCATCTGCCGGGCGCGGTTGATACTCCCGACTGGCATGCTATCGGGAGTGGAGTTCCCAGTGACATCGAAATAAGTAGCATCGCCCGATTCTTGCAGAAGCTGCGAATTCGCGAGAAGGGTGAGCCGCGCTACTAAATGAAACGGAGCTTCCGATTCGTTCCAGTTGATGCTGGCGTTCTCGGTCCAGAAGTTGGCGTCGTAATGTTTGCCCCAATACGTCATGCTTCCGGTATCGAGGAATTGCACGCCGAAATCGAAAGCGCTCATCTTGCCGTCTTCTCTGAGGTGCCTAACCAATTCATCCTGCAAGGCGTTGGGATTGGTTTTATCGAGAGCACGCGCCGGATTTCCCGGCATCGGAGTTGCTGAAAATTTCACAGTATCGGCCGATCCGTGACGGAACGGCACGTTACTCCCGTATCGCAGCTTTTGATATGGTCCGATTGTCTGGTGCGATTGGACCGCCACCAAGGCGAGAGTCCTGAACACGCGCAACTTGTCTTTGAACGACAGAGACCACAGACCGGCCGCGGGATTGGGCGCCGTAAGCAGTTTCATGGTGGCCAGAAATGCGTGCGCGTCGTTGATGGGCAGGGTCGTAGTATTTTGCATCGAAAAATCCTGCCGGGTAACATTGTCGGCGGGAACGGCCGAGCCGTCGCGCGTGAGATCCACGGAGAAAGACAGCGAACGAACGTCGGCCTTGAAATCGGAATTCACTTTCGAATCTGCGTTTCCAAACCGGACGATCGCGGGATAAACGCCGGGCTTCGCGAAAATTCCTTTTGCCAGGCGCGCGGCGAGCGCGGGGGCGCGTCCAACGCTAACGTCAAACACTTCGAATTGGGCCCGCGCGGACGTGCCCTTGGCATGAGTGCCGCGACGGAGCGGTAGATGTTGTTCGTCCGCGGCTTTGGCCTGCATCTTCAAAACTCTTTCGGTGATCGCTTCGATGCAGGCTTTTTCCGATGCGAGATCACGCTCGGCGTCGCTGCCGGTAACGCCGAACATTCTGGTCAGAAAAAGCATGGAACCCGGTCTCCTCCCAACTCAACCCAA
>Ga0182024_10026157_pt1 | contig 10267 bp, 9 predicted proteins | sample P32metaG_FD_120480 | JGI IMG/M metagenome (GOLD analysis project Ga0182024, IMG submission 120480) | Permafrost microbial communities from Stordalen Mire, Sweden - P3-2 metaG (Illumina Assembly) | ecosystem: Environmental > Terrestrial > Soil > Wetlands > Permafrost | place: Sweden: Stordalen...
GCCGGGCCGGTGCTGGTCAGCGGACCGGCGCTGGTCCGGACGAGCACGGTCCGCGGCGCGGTGCTGGAACTGACCGGCGACACCAGTGCCGCCACCCCGCTGGAGGTCTGGGCGCCTCCTCCGGTCGCCGCGCTCTGGTGGAACGGCCGGCCGGTGCCGGCCCGCCGCACGCCCTCGGGGAGCCTGGCGGCCCGCACGGCGCTGGCTGGCCCGCCGGCCGTGCACCTCCCCGCGCTGGACCAGTGGAAATACGCCCCGGAAAACCCCGAGGCCGCCCCGGGATTCGACGACAGCGGCTGGACCGTGGCCAGCAAGACCAGCTCGAACAGCCCGACTCCGGTGCCCGCCGGGCAGCCCGTGCTGTTCGCCGACGACTACGGCTTCCACTACGGCGACGTCTGGTACCGCGGGTCGTGGTCGGGCACGCCCGGAGTCACCGCCATCGCCGTGAGCTACCAGACCGGGCAGGTCGGCATGTTCCTGGCCTGGCTGGACGGGCAGTTCCTCGGCTCCGGGGAGATGCCGGTGCCGACCGCCAGCCAGTCCACCACCCAGGGGTGGGCCGCCACGGTGACCCTGCCCGTACCGGCGGCGGCGCAGGGCGGCGGCCCGCACGTACTGTCCGTGCTGGTCCGGCCCATGTCTCACCAGGAGGACGGCGGCGCCAACAACGCGTTCAAGCAGGCCCTCGGCCTCACCGGGGTGGCGTTCACCGGCGCGGCGCCCCAGGTCACCTGGCGCATCCAGGGCACCCTCGGCGGGGAGACCCCGCATGACCCGGTTCGCGGCCCGCTCAACAACGGCGGCCTGTACGGCGAGCGGTCCGGGTGGTACCTGCCGCAGTTCGACGACCGGGGCTGGGCGGAGGTAACGCTCCCGAACGCGGACCCGCGGCCCGGCGTCTCCTGGTACCGGACGACGTTCCAGCTCTCGGTGCCTCCTGGCCTGGATGCCTCGCTCGGCCTGGCCATCAGCGATCCGCCCTCGAAGTCCTACCGGGCGCAGATCTTCCTGAACGGCTGGAATGTCGGGCAGTACATCAGCCACGTCGGCCCGCAGACCGTCTTCGTCCTGCCGGACGGACTGCTCCGGTCCCGGGGCCGGAACACCCTGGCTATCGCCGTGCTGGCCGACGGGGCAGCCGGCAGCGCGGGCGGGGGCCTGGGCACGGTGAGCCTGGCCAGCCTGGGCACCGTGACCGGCGGGGTCGCGGTCGCCCCGGTGTTCTCCCCTTAGGCCGGCCCCGGTCAGGCCACGTAGGGCGGGCTGCCGTCCTCGTTGGTCATCGGGCGGCCCGCGGCGGCCCAGCCGGTCATCCCGTCGCTCACGTTGACCACGTTCCAGCCCGCCCCGGCCAGCGCGAGCGCGGCCTGGTTGGAGCGGCTGCCGGCCCGGCAGATCACGTACACCGGGCCTTCCTGCGGGATCTCCGTGTAACGGGCCCCGAGCTGGCCGAGCGGGATGTGCATCGCCCCGGGCGCGTGCCCGGCGGTCCACTCGTCCGGCTCCCGGACATCGACCAGAAAGGCATCCGCGGGAACATCCGCCGCGGGCATCTGGCCCGGCCCCGCCTCCCTGGTCATGCTGCTCTTCCGTTCATCTGGCACCCTCCCCGCAAACGGCCACCCATCAACCCATTGTGGCGCGACGGACACACTCGTGTATATCGATTGCGTGGCCTACTCTGCTTTCAGAACACTCTTCTCTGCTTTCAGTACATCCTTCTCCGCGCCGAGAACCCCCTTATCTTCCTCCGCAACGTCCTTCTCTGCGCCAGCGACCTCCTGGCCCTCGCCGGTGAGCTCCTCCTGGCCGGCCAGCCGCAGGTAGGCCGGGCTGAGCAGGGCGGTGAGGTCCCGCCCGCGGATCTCGACCGTGGGCGGCTCGAACGAACGGAGCACCAGGCCGGGCACGGTCGCCGGGACGGCCTGGGCCGCGCGCAGCCGGGCCCGGGGCAGGCCCGGGGACCAGAATCTGTCCACCGACTCGGCCAGCGGCGCCGCGCTTATTTTCCGCAACGGATCCTGTTCCGGGCCGGTCGCCCCGGCTGACCCGGGGTCCTGGGCGGCCGGCCGGCGTCGCAGCGCGCCGAGCAGATCTTCCCGGCCGCGACCGCGCCAGGCCAGCATCGCGAACGGGTCGTCGTCGAACCTCTCGGCCAGCACGTAGCAGACGGCGGCCAGGTGCTTGCACGGGACGCCCCAGTCCGGGCAGGAGCAGGACATTTCCAGGTCGCGGGCGGACCGCGGGAACAGCGGGGTGCCGCAGGCCGCGAACACGTCCTCGATCTCGTGCGGCATCTCCCCGGCCAGCAGCTTGGCCCGGAACAGCGCCTGCGCGCCCAGCGCCTCGGTGACCGAGCGCCACTGCGCCGTGGTCAGCGGCAGCACGCCGAGCCGGACCTGGTAGGGGGCGGGCCGGGAACCCTGGACCCGGGCCCGGACCTTGCCCGTGCTAAGCTCGAACTCCATCACCTGCCCGCGCCGGGCGTAGTTCCGGCCGCGGGCCAGCCGGCCGCTCATCCCGAGCGACTCCAGCACCTCGACGAACCGGCGGGACCACCACTGCTCGCCGATGGCGCCCCGCTTGCTGCGGGCCTTGATGCCGTTCTCGACCCGGCGCGGCGCGGACGCCTCGGCCCACCAGGAAGTATCCCGTTCCGTCATTGCGGCACCGCCACCCTGCTGGTCATCCCGGCACCGCGATCCTGCTGGTCGCCACTCCGCTGGTCATCCCGGCACCGCCACTCTGCTGGTCATTCCGGCACCGCCCTCTGCTGGTCATTCCGGCACCGCCTCGGGCGACAACGCCAGCACCTCGCGCAAGTCGGCGCTGGACAGCTCGGTGAGCCAGCCCTCCCCCGTGCCGACGATCCGCTCGGCCAGCGCCTTCTTCTCCTCGATCATGGCGTCGATCCGCTCCTCCAGCGTGCCCACGCACACGAACTTGCGGACCTGCACGTCGTTGCGCTGTCCGATGCGGTACGCCCGGTCAGTCGCCTGATCCTCGACGGCCGGATTCCACCACCGGTCGAAGTGGATGACGTGGCTGGCCGCGGTGAGGTTCAGCCCGGTGCCGCCCGCCTTCAGCGAGAGCAGGAAGACAGCCGGCCCGGTGGCCGCCTGGAACTCCGCGACCAGGGCGTCACGGGCCTTCTTGGCCGTGCCGCCGTGCAGGTAGAGGACCGGGCAGCCGAGCCGGGCGGCCAGGTAGGGCTGGAGCACCCGGCCGAACTCGGCGTACTGGGTAAAGCAGAGCGCCTTGTCCCCCGCGGCGACGATCTCGTCGCAGATCTCCTCCAGGCGGGCCAGCTTGCCCGACCGGCCGGACAGCCGGGAGCCGTCCCCGAGCAGGTGGGCCGGGTGGTTGCAGACCTGCTTGAGCTTGGCCATCGTGGCCAGGACCAGGCCGCGACGCTCGATGTCGCCCTCGGCGGCGTCGATCCGGGCCAGCATGTCGGTCACGGTGGCCTGGTAGAGCGAGGCCTGCTCCGGGGTGAGCGTGCACCAGATCTTCATCTCGATCTTGTCGGGCAGGTCCGAGATGATCGACCGGTCGGTCTTGAGCCGGCGCAGGATGAACGGGCCGGTCAGGCGCTTCAGCCGGGCCGCGGCTTCCTCGTCGCCGTGCCGCTGCACCGGGACCGCGAAGCTCTCCCGGAACTTCTCGGCCGGGCCGAGCAGTCCCGGGCTGGTGAACTCCATGATCGACCACAGCTCGCCCAGGTGATTCTCTACCGGGGTGCCGGTCAGCGCGAGCCGCGACCGGGCCGGCAGGCCGCGGACCGCGCGGGCCTGCCGGGTGCCCGCGTTCTTGATGTTCTGCGCCTCGTCGCAGACCACCCGGTGCCACGGCACCGCAGCCAGCGCCTCGCGGTCCCGGGCGGCCAGCGCGTACGTGGTGATGACCAGGTCCGCTCCGGTGAGCGCGGCGTGCAACTCGTCGCCGGACAGCCGGTCCGAGCCGTGGTGCACGTGCACGGCCAGGTCTGGGGTGAACCGCTCCGCCTCCCGCTGCCAGTTGCCGACCAGCGACATGGGGCAGACGAGGAGCGTGGGGCCGGTCTCTGGTGCGCTGCTGTCTCCCCGTTCCCCGGCTGCGCACCGGGCCGCACGCTCATGGTCCAGCAACGCCAGCGTCTGCACGCTCTTGCCCAGTCCCATGTCGTCGGCGAGGACCCCGCCCAGGCCCAGGTCGCTCAGGAAAACCAGCCAGGCCAGGCCGCGCTCCTGGTACGGCCGCAGGTCGCCATGGAACGAGGCGGCCGCGGTCACCGGCGCCAGTGAGCGGTCGGCCTGGCCGGAGAGCAGGTCGCCCAGCCAGCCGTCCGCCGCCACCGCCGTGACCTCGAGATCGTCCTCCGGGCCGCGCAGCCCGGCGACCAGGACGTCTCCCGCCCGCATCACCCCCTCGCGGCCGCGCTCCATGAACGTCAGCGCCGCCTTCAGGTTGCGGTCGTCCAGCTCCACCCACTGGCCGCGCACCCGGACCAGGGGGATCTTCAGCTGGGCCAGCTCGTCGAGCTCCCCGGCGTCCAGGGTGGTGTCACCGACGGCCAGGTCGTAGCGGAACTCGACCAGGTCGTTCAGGCCGAAGCCGTTCCCGCCGGCGCCGCTGGCCGACGCGGACGGGCTGGTGCCCGGCGTAGACCGCGACCGCGAGGTCAGCTTGAGGCCGAGCCGGGCCTTGCGGGCCCAGTCCGGCAGCAGCACGCCGAACCCGGCGCCGGACAGCAGCGGCCCGGTTTCCTTCAGGAACCGGAAGGCGCCCGCGGTATCGAGGGCGACCGCCGCGGGCTCGGGGTCCCGCAGCGCGTCCTCCAGCTCACCGAACAGCCGCGTGGCCGCACCCAGCCCGGCCAGCAGCGCCTCGTCCGGGCGGGTGATCCCGCCCGGGGCCCAGCCGCCGGTCCCCGCCCAGACGTCGGCGGCGGCCAGCATGAGGCTGGGATCCTCGGAGGACTGCAGGGTGAACTCGACCTGCCATTGGTCATCGGAAGGCTGGTCATCTTCACCCACCGGCTCCACCAGCCGGAAGCAGGTGCGCACGGGGCCGGCCGGGGCCTGGGCGGCCGCGTGCCAGGCGTCCAGGCTGGCGGCCAGCGCGGCCGCTTCCGCCTCGTCCTCCGCGGTGGCCACCTCGACCTCGGCGTCCGGGCCGGTCAGCGCGGCCGCCCAGCGTTCCGGCACCGGGACCCGGGCGGGCCGCCGGCCACGCCGCGGCGGGAGCAGGGCCCAGCCCGGCGCGCCTCCCGCGGCCGGCCCGTCCAGCTGGCTCCGGGCGGCCGCATCGGCCAGAGCGTCCAGCGCCGCGGCCAGGAGCGGGCCGGGCGGCATGCCGCCGGGCTCACCGGCCCGGCACAGCGGCGGCATGGCCGCGGACAGCTCCGCGGCCCGCGGGGCGTCGGGGCCGGTCAGCACCGTCCGCCAGGTCGCGGACCAGGTGTCGCCGGGCTCACCCTCCCCCCGCCGAGCCAGGCCGGGAAGGATCCTGCCCCGGGTGCACAGGTCGGCCGCGAACCGGGCTACGGCGGCCCAGTAGACCGCCGAGCCTCCGGCGATCACGTCGGGGTGGAGCGCGGCGCCAGGAGGAGTATCCACCGGGTCCAGGCCGGCCAGCATGGTGCGCGCCCCGGCCGGGCCGAAGGCCAGCGCGGGGACCCGCCAGCAGCCGAGGGCGGCCCGGCGGCCGCGGCCCGGCCCGTCCCCGGACTCGTCCGGGCCGGGCGGCCTGATCAGCTCCGGGGCACACCCGGGGCCCGCGCCCGCCGAGGGCAGCCACAGGGTCAGCTCGTCCGCGGCGGCCTTGCCGGCCACGTCGCGGAGACCGCCGCCCAGGACGCCGAGCGCGTCGGCCAGCACGTCGGGGCCGGCCGCGAACGGGTGCGGCCGGGCCGCCCGCGAGGGCCGGCCCCCGGCCGGCGCCGGCGGGACGGCCGGGAGCGCGGAGTCCTCGGCCCACAGGCAGAGCGCATCCCGCGCCCAGATCCCGTGGATGACCAGCATGCCGCTCCCTGCCCGCGGTCCGGCCGGGCCGCGTTCCCCCGACGGTAGCAATCACCAGGGACACACTTGCCCGGGAACACGGGGCCCGCGGCCAGCGTGACAGGCTGGCGTCATGCCCGACGACAGCGTGTGGACCGACCGGGCCCGGGAGCTGGGCGGGCGGGTTTTCGCGCCGGCCGCGATGGAGGTGGAGGCCGCGCAGCGGGTGCCGCCGGAGCACCTGGACCTGCTGGCCGCCGAGGGCTTTTACGGGCTGGCCGGCCCGCGTGAGGCCGGCGGGCTGGACGTGCCGTTCCCGGTGGCCTGCCGGATCATCTAGATCCTGGCCGGGGCCTGCCTGTCCACCACGTTCGTGTGGATGCAGCACCACGGCGTGGTGCGCGCGGTGGCCGGGACGGACAACACCGTGCTGCGGAGCCAGCTGCTCGGGCCGCTGTGCCGGGGCGAGCGCCGGGCCGGGGTGGCCCTGGCCGGCCTGCTGCCGGGGCCTTCCCGGCTGCGCGCCCGCCCGGCCGAGGGCGGGTACGTGCTCGACGGGACCTCACCGTGGGTCACCGGCTGGGAGTACCTCGACACGCTGCACGTCGCCGCCCGGCAGGACGACGACACGATCGTGTGGGCCGTGCTGGACGCCGGGCCCCGCCACGGGGGCGGTACCGGGGACAGCTCCTCGCTCACGGCGGAACCGCTGTCCATGGTGGCGGTGGTGGCCAGTTCGACCGTGCAGCTCCGCTTCACCGCTCACCCCGTCCCGCAGGACCGGGTGACCGGCACGCTGCCGCTGGAGCAGTGGCCCAGCCGGGACGCGGCCGGCCTGCGGGCGAACGGCTCGCTCGCGCTGGGCCTGACCGCGCGGTGCTGCGAGCTGATCGGTCCCGGCCCGCTGGACGGGCAGCTGGCCCGGTGCCGGACCACGCTGGACAGCGCGGATCCGGCTGCCATGCCCGGTGCCCGGGCGGCCGCCTGCGAGCTGGCCCTGCGCGCCACGGCGGCCCTGGTCGTGACCCAGGGCTCCGGGGCGATCCTGGCCGATCACGACGCGCAGCGGCTGGCCCGCGAAGCCCTGTTCCTGCTGGTGTTCGGGTCCCGGCCGCCGATCAGGGAGGAGCTGGCCGGGCTCCTCACGAGGCCTGGCGGCTAGCCCGGGCTGGGTTCGGCCCGCCGCGGCGGGCCTGGGTAGAGTGCGGATGTTCCCCCACAGAACGGTGTGTCCCCGTGCTAGATGCTCCCGTGCCCGACGCGGCGGTAATCGTGCGTGACGCCCGGCCCGGCGAGCTCGCCGGGATCGGCGATCTGCGCGTGGCGGCCTACACGGCGGGCGGGTTCCTGTCCGATGCGTCCCACTACGGCGAGACGCTGCGCACCCTCGGCCACGACGGGATCGGCCAGATACTCGTGGCGGTCAGTGACGACGGTGATGGCCGGGACGACGGTGAAGGCCGGGCCCTCGGCACCGTGATGCTGCAGCTGTGGCCACACGCCGAGCACGTCGTGCGGGGGCCCGACGAGGCCGAATTCCGGGCCCTGGCCGTGGCCCCGGAGGCACGCGGGCGCGGCGTGGGCCGGGCCCTGCTCCAGGCGGTCATCGACCGGGCCCGGGCGGCGGGCGTTCGGCGGCTGCTGCTGTCCACCCAGACGACCATGCTGGCCGCGCAGCACCTCTACACCGAGGCCGGGTTCCGCCGGCTGCCCGAGCGTGACTGGGACCCGGTGCCCGGGTTCACCCTGCTCGCTTACGGCTTGGAGCTGGCTGACTGATCGGGTCCACCGGGCTGGCCTGACGCACCAGGCTGGCCTGACGCACCGGCCTGCGCTTGCCTCGCGCGTTCCGCCTGCATGGCGCGGAAGGTCGCCAGCCCGGCCCGCGGCGGCCGGGACCGGCCCGGCGGCGCACTGGACGGCTGGCCCGGCGCGACCTTGTGCAGCTGCTTGTTCAGCGAGCGGAACAGGAAGAACAGGGCCAGGCCCATGCCCGCGACTACGAGGAACCCGGCCAGCCCCGGGTAGACCTGGCTGGCGGTGCTCGACGCGGCCAGGACGCTCACTGGCTCACCCTCTCCCGCACCCCGGCGAACAGGTCGTCCTCGGGGAATTCGGTGTCCACAACTGACCTGGCTAGATGATAGTCCTCGGTCGGCCAGGCCGCGCGCTGCACCTCCACCGGGCAGGCGAACCACGAGCTCTCCGGGTCGATCTGGGTGGCGTGGGCGAGCAGCGCCTGATCCCGGACCGGGAAGTAGTCGGCGCAGTGCACCCGGCTGGTGATCTCCACCGGCTTCCGGTCCGACGCCCGCTCCTCCCAGCGCTTGAACCACTCGCCGTACGGGGACTCCAGGCCGCGGCCCAGCATCTCCTCGTGCAGCGCGGTGATCCGGTCCTTGTGAAACGTGGCGAAGTAGTACAGCTTGAGCGGCTGCCAGGGGTTCCCGGTCCCGGGGTAACGGTCCGGGTCCGCGGCGGCCTCGAACGCCTCCACCGCGACCTGGTGCGTCTTGATGTGGTCCGGGTGCGGGTAGCCGCCTTCCTCGTCGTAGGTCAGGATCACGTGCGGCCGGAACTCGCGGACCGCCCGGACCAGCGGCTCGGCCGCCACCTCGAGGGACTGCAGCGCGAAACAGCCGTCCGGCAGCGGGGGGAGCGGATCGCCTTCGGGCAGCCCGGAATCGACGAAACCCAGGAATTGCTGGTGCACGCCGAGGATCTCGCGGGCCCGGGCCATCTCCTCGCGCCGGATCCGGGGCAGGTTTTCCCGGACGTCGGGCCGCTCCATGGCCTTATTCAGGATGTCCCCGCGCTCACCGCCGGTCAGCGTGGCCACCATCACCTCTGCGCCTTCGCGGACGTAACGGGCCATGGTGGCGGCGCCCTTGCTCGATTCGTCGTCCGGGTGCGCGTGCACGGCCATCAGCCGCAACGGCTCGGACGGCGGGACCACCGGATCATTCGTGGCGGCAGACAAGCGGATTCCCCTCGGCACCATGAAAGAGGTCAATAGCGTGCGGCGCTCCACCACCCGGGCTGGGCTTCCGGCCGGTGCGCCGGGGCAGTACTTCGCCGACAGAACATTGTGCAGGACAACGCGCTGGCCCCGGGACGACATTCCCGTATAGTGGCGGGCTCGGATGACGCCGCGGCGTCAGGCCTGGCTTACCGGGAACTCGCAAGGGGCGACGTACTTGTCAGGTCTTGTTAGCCTCGAAGGATTATCCCCGAGGAGCCGCGCACGGCTCAAAGCGGATCCGAGTGTCCGCACTGCAGGCAAGGAGTACCCGTGACCGAGACGAATAACGACAGCCTTACCTGGCTCACCCAGGAGGCATATGACCGGCTCAAGTCGGAGCATGACTACCTCTCGGGGCCAGGGCGGGTCGACATCGCGAAAAAGATCGAGGCCGCCCGGGATGAGGGCGACCTGCGGGAGAACGGCGGCTATCACGCCGCCAAAGAGGAGCAGGGCAAGATCGAGGGGCGCATCATCCAGCTCGCGCACATCCTCCAGCATGCCCGCGTGGGTGAGCCACCGCGGACAGACGGGGTGGTCGGGCCGGGGATGACCGTGACGATCCGGTTCGACGGCGACGACGATGAGGTGACGTTCCTGCTCGCCTCCCGCGAGGAGAGCGGCGCCCCGATCGACGTCTACTCGCCGCGCTCGCCGCTGGGCAGCGCCATCAACGGCAAGAAGATCGGCGATTCGGCCACGTATACGCTGCCGAACGGCCGGTCGGCCAAGGTCGAGATCCTCGAGGCTGTCCCGTACCTCGGCGGCTGACACCAGGACGTACCAGCGTGGCGCGCGCCGCCCTCGAGGCGGCCCGCGCCACGCTGTCGTTACCCCCGCGTCATGCCCCGCCCACGAGCTCCACGGCCGGGGTCTCGGCGTCGCCCGGTACGGTGCGGCCGCGCAGCGGCACCTCCTTGATGAACCAGGCCAGCACGAAGGCCAGCGCCGCCGCCGGGATGGCCCACAGGAACACCCCGTGGATCGCGTACGAGACCGCGTGGTACACGTCGTGCTGGATGGCCGCGGGCAGGGACCGGACCGTGGCCGGGTCGAACTGGCCGCCGCTGGTGGACAGGTGCACGCCGGGCGACACTGACGTCAGCGCCTCGGTCAGCCGGCGGGCGAAGATAGCCCCGAACGCCGAGACCCCGATCGACCCGCCGATCTGCTGGAAGAACAGCCGCGAGCTGCTGGCCACCCCGATGTCGCGGGGCTCCACGCTGTTCTGCGCGACCAGCGTGGTCATCTGCATGAGGAA